>VFQN01005646.1_pt1 | contig 15074 bp, 14 predicted proteins | sample 3512371 | NCBI WGS metagenome assembly VFQN01 (sample SAMN10412370, study PRJNA504923) | tailings metagenome | isolation source: Replicate 2 from Balatoc abandoned mine | place: Philippines: Itogon, Benguet | collected 2017-08-28
TCGAGGACGCGCTCGCCGCCAATCCCGACATCGACTGCATGGTCGGCTTCTACTCCTACAACCCGCCGCGCATCTATGAAGTGCTGAAGGAATCCGGCAAGCTCGGCCAGGTGACGGTCGTGGCCTTCGACGAGGACCCGATCACGCTCGGCGGCGTCAGGGAAGGCACCATCGCCGGCACGGTCGTGCAGGACCCTTATGAATGGGGCTACCAGGGCATGAAGCTGATGGCGAAGTATCTCGAGGGCGACAAGTCGGTCGTTCCCGAGAACAAGCTGATCATCGTGCCGACCAAGATGATCGACAAGGGCAATGTCGACGCGTTCGAGGCGGAGCTGAAGTCGCGCATCGGCGGCTGACGCCTTGGAGCGAACAGGCCGGTGCGGCCTCCCGGCCGGCCTGTTTGGCGACTGCACGGAGATTGCGACCCAACATGCAACAGCCTTATCTGGAGGTGGTCGGCATCTCGAAGAGCTACCCGGGAGTGAGGGCGCTCAGCGACGTCAATTTCTCGGTCCGAAAGGGAGAAGTCGTCGGACTCGTGGGCGAGAACGGCGCCGGCAAGTCGACCTTGATGAAGATACTCGGGGGGGTTACCGAGCCGAGTTCGGGCACGATCGTGCTCGACGGCCAGCAGCTATCACGCATGACGGTGGCGGAATCGATGCGCGGCGGCATCGCCTTCGTGCACCAGGAACTCAATCTCTTCGAGAACCTGACGGTCGCAGCCAATATCTTCATCGGCCGAGAGCCCCGGCGGGGAGGGATTCTGCGCCTTGTCGACGAGGGCGAACTGAAGCGCCGCGCCGAACCGCTGCTGCGCCAGCTCGGCGCGGATTTCTCCGCCGACACGGCGGTCGCAGCCCTTTCGCTGGCGCAGATGCAGCTCGTCGAGATCGCCAAGGCGCTGTCGCTGAAGGCGCGTCTCATCATCATGGACGAGCCGACGTCGAGTCTCACAGCGACGGAGACGGAGCGCCTGCTCGCCGTGATCGCCCGGCTCCGATCAGAAGGTGTGTCGATTATCCTCATCTCGCACAGGCTGGCCGAGATCGAGCACGCCGCGGACCGGGTGGTGGTGCTGCGCGACGGCAAATGCGTCGGGGAGCTCGACCGAGCCGACATCCGCGCCGAGACCATGATCCGGATGATGATCGGGCGCGATCTGAAGACGCTCTACCGCCAGCCCGCGCGGCCGCCGGGCGAGGCGGTGCTGCAGCTTAAAGACGTTCGTACCTCGTACCGTCCCGAACAGCCGGTCAGCCTCGACGTGCGGCGTGGGGAAATCCTCGGCCTCGCCGGTCTCGTCGGCTCGGGTCGCACCGAACTCGCCCGCGCCATTTTCGGGCTCGATCCGCTCAAGGGCGGCGAGATCCGCATTGCAGGCACGGCCGTCGCGATCACGTCGCCGCGCGCCGCGATCGGCCACGGCCTCTACCTGATCCCGGAGGATCGCAAACGCTCGGGCCTCCTGCTCGACTTTCCGATCCGCAGCAACGTGACGCTTGCCAGCATGGACGCGCATTCGCGCTTCGGACTGGTGGATCGCCACGCCGAAGAGGCCAGCGCCGAGGAGCAGCGCTGCAGCCTCGACATCCGCACGCCGTCGGTGTCGGCACTGGCCGGCGCGCTGTCGGGGGGCAACCAGCAGAAGGTCGTGCTGGCGAAATGGCTGTCGATGGCGCCGAGGATCCTGGTGTTCGACGAGCCGACCCGCGGCGTGGACGTCGGTGCCAAGAACGAGATCTACGGCCTGATGCGCGCTCTGTCCGACCGGGGTGTCGGCATCCTGATGATCTCGTCGGACATGGAGGAGGTCATCGGCATCAGCGACCGGGTGGCGGTGATGCACGAGGGCCGGATCGCGGGTTTTCTCGGTCGCGAGGAGCTGAGCGAGCGGGCTATCCTGTCGCTTGCCGTCGGGCGCTTGGCCGCATGAACCGGGCTGCTGGGGGAATGGAATGATGATCAGCCGGAAGGACCTGTCGCTGTTGATCCTCATCATCGTCGTGGGGACGGTGGTGGCGATCATCAATCCGCGCTTCCTGTCGCCGATCAACCTGTCGAATACGGCCAACCTGATCGGCCTCTTCGGCATCTTCGCCGTGGCTCAGGCCTTCGTGATCATCTCAGGCGGCATCGAGCTTTCGGTCGGATCGATCATCGCGCTGCTCGGCGTGCTCTTCGTCGACCTGGTCGCGGCCGGAACGCTTTCGCCCGGCGTCGCTTTCCTCGTCGTCCTGGCTCTCGGCTGCCTGATCGGCCTTCTGCACGGCTTTCTCGTCGCCCGGGTCGGGCTTCAGCCCTTCGTCGTGACGCTGTGCGGCCTTTTGATCTATCGCGGCATCGCGCGCTACTACACCGAGGACGCGACCGCGGGCTTCCCGTTCGGGGCCAGTTTTCCAACGCTCGAATGGCTGGTTGCCGGGCGCCTCTACGGAGTGCCGCACAGCCTGATCGCCTTCCTGCTGATCACCGTGGTGATGGGCGTGGTGCTGCACCGCTCCGTCTACGGGCGGCACCTGTTCGCGGTCGGCAAGAGCGAAGAGGCGGCGCGCTACAGCGGCATCAACACCACGCGCGTCGTGATCTCCGCCTATGTGATCTGCTGCGGCCTCACCGCGATCGCGGCGGTGTTCATCGCGATGTACACGCGCTCGATCTCGCCCTCTTCGCACGGCAATTTCTACGAGCTCTACGCCATCGCGGCGGCGGTGCTGGGCGGCTGTTCGCTCAGGGGCGGCGAGGGATCGATCCTCGGCGTGGTGCTGGGCACGGTGCTGCTGCAGGTGTTGCAGAACCTCGTCAACCTGCTCGGCATTCCAAGCTCGCTGAATTTCGCAGTGATGGGCTCGGTGATCCTGATCGGGGTGCTGGCGGATCAGCAGTTCTCGAAACGAACGGGCGCTATCGCGGCGAGGCGTGGCTGAGCGATTACTGGCCCGACGTCGAGCGCAGCAGGGTATCGCGCGCTGACGACAGATGCGCCCTACATGCCAGCTCGACCATGCTGATGTTCCGGCTGAAGAGCGCTTCGATATAGGTCAGGTGTTCGCGGATCGCGACCTCGTTGCGCTGCCGCTCGTCGTGCTTGTTCCACTGGTAGTGGTAGTGAAAGATCACCGTGATGATGTCGTAGAACGAATCGATGAATCGGTTCGGCGCGGCGGTGCTGATGAGCCGGTGAAACCGGCTGTCGAGATCGGAAAAGTCATGATAGCGCGTCTCGATCTCGGCGAGCAGCGCCAGATGCTCTTGCCGAAGAGCCTCGAGCTGGCGCCAATGCTGTGAGCTGTCCGGCAGAGCCGCCAGCGCGCGCGCCGAGCGCAGCTCGAACATCTCGCGGATCTCGAACAGCTCCAACGCGAAGCTCGTCGTGAAGCCCTTGAACACCCATCCGGCGTTCGGGCGTTTCTCGATCAGCCCGAAGCGCTGGAAGCGGTTCAGAAACTCGCGAATGCCGGTCGTCGCCACACCGAATTTGCGGGCGAGGTCCAGCTCGTTGATGGCGGTCCCCGGCCGTGCATTGTCGCGCAGCAGCCACTCCATGAAGCGCTCCTCGACCTGCGCCGCCATCGGCACCGTCTCGTCCTGCGGAAACCTGTGCATCGCTTCGCTCGCGGGGTGCACGTTGCGCTCCCGCCCGGAGCCGGAAACGACCCCACTCGCCCGGAGCGACGCGATGACCTTGCGCACGGTTGTGCGGCTCACGCCCAGGCGGATGCTCAACGTGTTCTCCGAGGGAAGCGGTTCGCCGTCATCCAGCCGCGACACCAGGTCGACGGCATCGTTGAACGCGCGCTTGAACACCGAGTCCGTCTTCAAATCGCCCTCCCAGAGCGTTTCAAGAATGAATTTTAATCGATAAAAAACAATTGACGAGCGCTTTTGAATAGCTTTTTCTCTATAAGAAACCGATGGGGAGGAGGCCGTGTTGGCCGAGGCAACGAGGGATCCGGACGCAATGTCCGGGACCCGCGGCAATGAAGATCGTGCTGGTGCGGTGGCGCTCGGCCTGAGGCTGCTGAGCTTCGGCCCGATCCTCATTCTTGCGTTGCTCGTGCTGGCGATCAGCTTACTGACGCCGAACTTCCTCAAGCCGGTCAACATCGGAAACATACTTGCCCAGACGGCCGTCATCGCCATCGTCGCGATGGGACAGCAGTTGGTGATCCTGACGCGCGGAATCGACCTGTCGGTCGGCGCCAATCTCGCGCTGGCGACCGTCATCGGCGGACTGGTCTTCCGCGTGTCGGATTCGGCCTTCCTGGTCGTTCTCGCCATGCTGGCGACAGGCACGCTGGTCGGCTTCGTCAATGGTGTGGTCTATGTGTTCGGCCGCCTGCCGCATCCCTTCATCATCACTCTGGCGACGCTGAGCATCTGCAGGGGTCTCGCGCTCGAACTCTCGATCAACCACACGACCATGCGCGGCATGCCCGGCGGGGTGAACTATCTCGGCGAGACGTCGTCGCTTGGCGTGCCCAACTCCTTCTTCGTCGTATTCGGCGTCGCGCTACTCGTGCTGGTCATGATGAAATCCATGGTCTGGGGCCGCTGGACCTACGCGGTGGGCGGCAATCCGAAGGCGGCGGTGGAGATGGGCATCCCGGTCAAGTGGGTGCTGGTATCGACCTATGCCTTCGCGGGCCTCTGCGCCGGCATCGGCGCAGTTGTCCTGTCCGGCCGGACGGGTGCCAGTTCGCCGCTCTACGGCAATCTGCTCGAGCTTGACACGATCGCTGCCGTCATTATCGGAGGCGCCTCCTTCCTCGGCGGACGCGGACATCTCGGCCACGCGCTGGTCGGCGCGCTGATGATCGGCGTCATCCGCAACGCGCTGAACCTGCTCAACGTCGACGTCTTCTACCAGATGATCGCGATCGGGCTGATCATCGTGCTCGCCGTCGAGGCGGACGTCTTGCGCAACTATCTCGAGGGGCGGGCGCGAACGAACCAGGCGAGGGACCAATGAGCGCCGCTCCGGTTCTCTCGGTCCGCGACGGCCACAAGCGCTTCGGCGCGGTGCATGCGCTCAGGGGCGTCAGCCTGGACGCGTATCGCGGCGAGGTCCTGGCGCTTCTGGGCGACAACGGTGCCGGCAAGTCGACGCTGGCGCGCTGCATCAGCGGCGTGCATGCGCTGGACGAAGGCGAGATCCGCCTTGACGGAGACGTAGCATCCCTGTCCACGCCCGCGCTTGCGCGAAGCGCCGGCATCGAGACGGTCTACCAGGACCTCGCGCTGTTCGACAATCTGACGCCGGCGCAAAACTTCTATTGCGGTCGCGAGCTTGCATTTCCGGCGTGGCTGCCGCGCGGCCTGCGTTTCCTTCGCGCCCGCGAGATGGACCGGGAGGCCGCGTCGGTCATCGATCGCCTGAAGGTCAGGCTGCCCAGGTTCGACGCCCCTGTGGCGCTGATGTCGGGCGGCCAGCGGCAGGCGATCGCCGTTGCCCGCGCGACCGTGTTTGCCCGCAAGGTCGTCATCCTCGACGAACCAACCGCTGCGCTCGGCGTGCGCGAGTCGCGAAAGGTTCTCGATCTGGTCAGGCAACTCCGCGACGAGGGCAACGCGGTGATCCTGATCACCCACAACATGGAGCAGGTCATCGACCTCGCGGACCGCGCCGTCGTGCTGCGACAGGGTCGCAAGGTGGGCGAACTGAAGCCGGATCGTGCCAACCAGCAGGAACTGGTGTCGCTGATCGTCGGCGCGGAGGCCTGAGCGAATTCGCCTCCGGGAAATGGAGGCGATCCAGAGATCGCTCAAGGGGAGCGGTCGATAGAAGAGGGAGGAGCACTGTGAGGTTCCGATCAATACTGGCAGGAGCGGTCGTCGCCTTTAGCGTCGCCGCACCCGCAACCGCAGCCGATGCCGTCAAGATCGGCTTCATCACCAAGTTCCCGGTGCCGTTCTTTGCCACGATGGAGAATGCGGCCAAGGACTACGCGGCAGCCAATCCAGGCATCGAGATCGTCTTTGGACAGGGGGCCTCGGCAACCGACATCGAAGGCCAGATCGCGCAGATCGAATCGATGGTGACGCAGGGCGTCAAGGGCATCGCCATCACGCCGGTCGATCCGACCGTTGCAACGGCGCTCGACAAGGCGATCGGCGCCGGCGTCAAGGTCGTGCTGATGGACAATGACATCCCCGGCTGGACCGAACGAACGGCGCTGGCCACCACCAACAATTACAACGCCGGCAAGATCGCCGGCGAGTATCTGAAGTCGGTCCTGAAGCCCGGCGACACGATGGGCATTCTCGAGGGGGTGCCCGGCGTTCCGTCGCTCGACGATCGCGTCAAGGGCATGAAGGAAGGGCTCGGCGGGCTAGACGTCAAGATCGTCGGCACCGGCGCGACTGACTGCACCGAAGAGAAGGGCATCAACGTGGCGCAGGATATCCTAACCGCCAATCCGGAGCTGAAGTCCATCTACGCGGCCTGCGGTCCTCCAGCGGCCGGTGCCGCCCAGGCGATCAAGAACGCCAATCTGTCGGGGAAGGTGATCCTGGTGGGCTTCGACTTCTGCTGCGGCGAGGCCGAGGCGCTCGAGGCCGGCATCGAGAATGCCACGGTCGCGCAGTTCCCGACCAAGATGGCGTCACTCGGCGTCGAAGCTCTGGTCAAGGCGATCCGGGGCGAGACGGTCGAATCGCTGATCGACTCCGGCGCGGCCCTCGTCACCAAGGCCAACATGGCCGAGTTCAAGTAGCTGATGCGAGGGCCGGCGCGCAGCCGGCCCTCATCTTCCTCCGAGAGTGCGCCCGCCGCACGGACATCGAAAGACACCTACGTGCAGTCCATGGAAGCCCTCGTCTGCGTCGAGCCAGGCAAGCTGATCGTCGAGCGGCGCCCGACGCCGACACCGGATCCGTCCCACGCGCTGGTGCGCCCCCGCCGCGTCGGCATATGCGGGACCGACTATCACATCTTCGAGGGCAAGCATCCGTTTCTGCAGTATCCCCGGATCATGGGTCACGAACTCGCCGTCGAGGTGGTGCACGCGCCGGCCGGCTGGGGGATCGAGCCCGGGCAGAGCTTCGCGGTCAACCCGTACCTGTCCTGCGGCAAATGCATTGCCTGCCGGCGCGGCAAACCGAATTGCTGCGTGCGCGTCTCCGTGCTGGGGGTGCACCAGGACGGCGGCATGGCGGGCCTTTTGGCGGTTCCGCCAGGAAACCTGATCCCGATCGACGGACTCTCGCTCGACCAGGCGTCGACTGTGGAGTTCCTCGCGATCGGCGCGCATGCCGTGCGCCGTGCCGCGGTGACGGCACAGGACCGGGTGCTCGTCGTCGGGACCGGCCCGATCGGGCTCGGCGTAGCCCTCTTCTCGCGGCTCTCCGGCGGCACTGTCGCCGTGCTCGATCGCGAGACGGAACGCGCGCGTGCCACGGCCGCCATACTCGGCGTCACGCCGTTCGCAGCCGATGCCGACGGATCGCAGGCGCTGGACCAGTTTACCTCGGGCGAAGGGTTCGACGTGGTCTTCGATGCGACAGGCAGTTCGAGCGCGATGGAACGGGGCTTCGAATATGCTGCGCATGGTGGCCGCTATGCGCTTGTCAGCGTGGTGAAGGAGCAGATCCGGTTCATGGATCCCGACTTCCACAGGAAGGAACTGACGCTCATCGGCAGCCGCAACGCCACGGCGGAGGATTTCGAGCGTGTCATCGAGGCAATGCGGCAGGGTTCGGTGCCGGTGGACCGGCTGATCACGCACCGAACCGACCTGAAAGGGGCGGTTCGCGACATTCCCCACTGGACAAACGAGAAGGCGGGACTGATCAAGGCGATCGTGGAAATCGGCTGATCGTCATAGCTGCGGAGGCGGCGCTCCGCGCTGAGAGGTTCTGCCCCAGGGAGGGAGACCAGATTGCCCGCCATCGACTACGAGATTCGCGACGAACGCTTCGGCCGCCTGATCCACCAGAACGCAGGTCCCGAAATCCTCTGGCAGGGAGGCCGCTGGTGCGAAGGCCCCGCCTACTTCGCGGCCGGCCGCTATCTGATCTGGTCGGACATCCCCAACGACCGCATCCTGCGCTGGGACGAGATGAACGGCGAGGTTGCGACTTTCGAGCAGCCGTGCCGCAACCAGAACGGCCATACGGTGGACCGGATGGGTCGTCTCATTGCCTGCGAACATGGCGGGCGCCGCGTGAGCCGATACGAGATCGATGGCACCCGCACCGTCCTGGCCGACAGTTTCGAAGGCAAGCGCCTCAACTCGCCCAACGACGTCGTGGTCAAGTCCGGCGGATCGGTCTGGTTCACCGATCCGTCCTACGGGATCGACAGCGACTATGAAGGCGACGCGGCGCCGATGGAACAGGACGGCCGCCATGTCTACAGAATCGACGCCGGAGGCAGCGTCACGCGGGTGGTCGCCGACATGAAGCAGCCGAACGGGCTCGCCTTCTCGCCCGACGAGGCGTTTCTTTACGTCGCGGATACCGGCAGGTCGCATTTCCCGGATTGCGTCCCGAAGATACGCCGCTACACCGTGTCGCCCGACGGCGCATCGCTTGCAGACGGTGTCGATTTCGCCACCTGCGACGCTGGCATGTTCGACGGGTTCAGGGTCGATACCGAGGGCCGCATCTGGTCGTCGGCCGGCGACGGGGTGCACTGCTTCGCGCCCGACGGCACGCTGCTGGGCAAGATCCTCATCGACGAGGTCGTCGCGAATGTCTGCTTCGGCGGCCCGAAGCGCAATCGCCTGTTCATCTGCGCGACAACGACGCTGCGGTCGGTTTACGTCAACGCACGGGGCTGCACCTAGAATCGTTCGCGCTTTTACGGAAGCGTATCCTGCATTTGCGAGATAGTTCTGGCATTCCTGACCTTCGACTGTTTGGACGAGGGCCGATGTCTCGCCATGTGTCCTCCACGGTTCACATCTCGGCCATTCGCATCCAGTGCTTGATCTTGGCGAAAGCTTGCTCGATGGGCCTGAGCACTGGCACGAGCAGCTGCTCGACATACGCACGGAAGCACCGGCCGTTTATCGGCGATCGAAGACGCACGGCGCCGTCAGCTCTTGCCTCAGCCCCTGCAGCGTCGGGTGAGGCGTCTGATTGATCTGCCCGGCGATGAAGGTCGCGGTGCGCCTCCGGAACCGGCTTGCGATGCCCTCCCATCTTGCAAGGAGCTGCTGAAGCGGTCGCTCGATGGCGCTGCGACCACTTCACCACTGAGGATGCCGCAACACCGAACCGCGTGGCCACCGATCGGCAGCTCTCGCCGGAGCAAAGCGCCGCGAACGCCGGAACTGGGTCTATACCCGAACGGCAGCTTAGGCCGGTCATTTGGCCAAACCGAACCGGCAGCTAGCGGCCCCAAAACCGCCGCTTTGCAAGGCGCACCCATTACTGTCGTTCAGTGACCCGCGAGCGGACCCGGAAACCGGTCATTCCTTGGCCGGCCTGCTAGCAGGACTGTCCAGCAGGCCCTGGCCGTCGTACTCGCCGCAGTTTGTGCTTTCACACTGGGCCGTTGTGTGGTCTCGTGTCCGAGACAATTCGACCATCCTCAAGCACAAGGATCCGGTCCGCGCGTTCGAGTATGCGGTTGTCGTGGGTAACAAGGAGAGTTGTCGTGCCGCGGACGCTGCCGAGCCGTTTGAGCAGATCGACCACCTCCGCGGCACTGTCGGCGTCGAGCGCGGCGGTCGGCTCGTCCGCCAACACGAGCGCCGGATTGCCGATGAGGGCGCGTGCCACCGCCACGCGCTGTTTTTGGCCGCCCGAGAGGTTGGCAGGCAGGTAGTCGACACGGTCGGACAGGCCGACGAGGCCAAGCGCATGGGTAGCCGCCTTGCGTGCGGAGGCGTGCGAAATGTCACCATGGACCTGCAAACCCATCATTACGTTCTGCAGGGCAGTCAGGCTCTCATGCAGGTTGTGCGCCTGGAAGATGAAGCCGAGGCGCCGCCTGAGCGCCATCAGGGTGGGTTCACTGGCGCCATTCAGTTCCTGCCCGAGAAGGCGTACTGACCCGTCCTGCACAGAGCGAAGACAGCCAAGCAGGGTGAGCACCGTCGTCTTGCCTGACCCGGATGGCCCCATGAGCACGGTGAAGCTTCCAGCCTCGATCGTCAGGTCGAGATCGTAGAGCGCCTGCTTGCGGGCGTCGCCGACGCCGAACCAATGGTTCAGGCCGCGCACTTCGATGATATCGCGGTCCGCCATGGCCATGCTCAGAACAGATCCGCGGGGTCGGCCGCCGCGACGCGCCGGGTCGCGGTCGCGCCCGACAGCGACGAAACGACGATCGTGCCGACGAAGACGGATGCAGCCATCAGGGGCGTCATCGATAGCGGCAGCGTCGTCACCTTGGCCATGACCGTCAGGATCGTCGTGCCCACGATCAGGCCCGGGATGAAGCCGAGAACGCCGAGGACCAGCGCCTCCTCGAAGACGATCCCGAGAAAGAAGCGCTGGCCGTAACCCATCGCCTTGAAGGTCGCGTATTCGCGCAGATGGTCGGCAACGTCGGTGGAGAGGACCTGGTAGACGATGATCAGCCCGACCAGCACGCCGATGAAGACGCCGAAGCCGAAGATCACGCCGGTGGGGCGCCGTGTCTGCTGGTAGCGCAGATCCTCGGCCATCGCGTCGGCATAGCTGCGGATGCGCAGCGAGGAATCCGAGATCAGGCCGCGCAAGCGCTTAGACACCTCGTCCGCCTGCGCTCCGGGTCTGATGCGCATCAGGATGTGATCGGGCGCCGCCGAGCTTCGCTTGGGAAACAGCGTCAGGAATGTCTGATCGGAGACCAGCATGTAGCCATCACCGCCGAACCCGCCGCCGCCGGAAAAGGTCGTAAAGGCCGTGACGGTCCGACCGTCCGTCTCGAAGGAGAGAGGCGTCTGTGGCCGAATGGCCAAGGCCTCCTCGCGGCCGAACCCGCGTGCAAGGCGGTCGAGGATCGCCGCATCCTTCACCTGAAGAAGGTTCAGGTCGGCTGCAATCTCTGGGGCGATGAAGTCCGGCTTGAAAGGATCGATCCCGAAGGTGGTCAAACTGATGTCGGTCTGCCCCCGATCCCAAGGCACGTTAGCGACGAAGAGGCCCATGCCCTCGGTAACATCCGCGTCGGCCAGCGCCTGCAGCATCCATTGGCGTGCGACGTTTCCCCCGTCGGCGAGCGCATTGGCGTCGGCGGCAGAGATGATGATGTCGGCACGGAAGAACTCGTAGGGCCTAAGCGTCGCCACCGCCATCGAGTTCATGATGCCGAGCTGGACGAAGACGAGCACGTTGGCGAAGGCGACCCCGGCAATCGCCGCGGCGAAGCGCGTGCGGTTATGGGTCAGTTGCAACCAGCCGATTGGCAAGCGCCCGAACAGCCATTGCAGCAGACGGCTCATCGTGCGCCCCGCGCCTCCGCTGACGTGTCGATGCGTGCGATCACTTCCAGATTGGTGAAGCCCGATGCAATTTCCGTCGACGCGGCGTCGAGCGCCACCAGAATGCGGATGACCCTCGCATCGGTGTTCGCCGCCGCATCGTCGGAGATGAGGCCCTGTCGGCCGACCGTCAGCCCGATGCTCTCGACCGTTCCGCGCAGCGTCCGCCTCAGCGCAGCCGCCACCAGTTCAACGGGCTGGCCAGGCCTGACGCTGCCGATGCGGTCCTGATAGATTTCGACCTCCGCCATCATCTGGCTGGTGTCGCCCATTTCCATGATGCCTTCTGCTGGCGGCCGCTGCCCAGGTGTCGCGTGGATGTCGAGGATTGTCCCCGCAATAGGCGCGACCACGAGCGCCCGCCGCGTGTCGAGCTTCACACGGGCAAGATCGGCCTCGGCGGCAGCGACGTTGCGGGCTGCGACAACCACGTCGGGCTGCTCGTCAAGTTCGACCGAGGAGAACCGGGCTAGCGTCGCCTGGGCGCGCGTCACGCTCAGCGCGGCATCCTGGGCGGCAGCGCGTGCCGTGTCGAGCGTGGCGCCGGTCGCCACCCCACTGCCGGCGAGCTTCTCGGTCCGTTCGAGATTGGCTTCGGCCTCGCGGAGATTGGCACGCGCCTGGTCGAGCGTCGCCTGGGCCTCGTCGCGGCTGGACAGGACGGTGCTGCGGGTCTGGAGAAGCGCCGCTTGGCGAACCGCCAGATTCGCCTCGGCGAGGAGAACGCCGCCTTCCAGCGCGGCGTGATTGTCCAGTCGCGCCAGCGGCGCCCCGCGTTCGACCCGGTCGCCGACGCCGACGAGCAGTTCCGAAAGGCGCGCGTCTCCGGCCCCGTAGGGTGCGGCAACGGTCGAGACGTCGCCGCGCGGCATTATGCGGGCAAGCCCGACCACGTCGGAGGGCAGCATTGTTTCGGCCATCTGCGCGGGAAGCTCAACATTGGGGGGGAGCGCAATCGGTGAGTCGGATCCCCCGCCGGGCTGCAATCCGGTGAGTAGATAGAATTTCTGGATGGGAACGGGCTGAAAATACATGCCCATAACGCCACCTAGGAACATGAAGACGGGGATCAGCAGGACGAGCAGATACTGCTTACGGAACCAGCGGCGCCCTCGGGGCGAATTGTCGTCTGCAAGATTGAGGTTCAGTGGCAGATCGCTCTCGGGATTTGTGGCCATATCCGTTCCTTTCAAGCAGCTCAATGACCGACGACTGAGAACGCGAATGCTAGAGATCCTACATGCGCATGCCGCCCTGACCCCACGGTGGTTTGCTTATCACCTACCTGGCCGAAACGGCTTGATGCAGGACAAACAACAGGAGTTGGCTGCGGCAAGTATGCCACTCCACTTAGGCTCTCTCTCGCCGGCTGCTAAGGCGTCAAACACTGCCCGGGGCTCACAGCCAAAGGCAGATAGCTGCGCAACCGTGAGGTCCGATGAGACGATAGCTGAGGAATGTCTGCTCACCAACACAAAGAGCCGGAATCCGACTGTCCGTGGCCGGCCCAGTTGCCAACTTTGATGCAGCCGCAATACTGAGAGCGAGACTACCCGCGAACCCGCAGCCGCGTCATCTTCTCCCACAGCGTCGAGCGGCCGATGCCGAGCAGTTCGGCGGCCTTGATGACCTGGCCGTCGGTCTGTTCGAGCGCACGTTCGATCTGCCGTCACTCAGCCGCATCGCGGACATCAGCCAGTGGAAGGAATCCCGGTCTGACCTGGGTTCCTGGACGATCCGGGAAAAGATCGCCGGGCATGATCCATTCCGAGCCGTCAGTGCCACGGCGCGGTCGACCCGGTTGCGCAGTTCCCGCACGTTGCGGGGCCACGGATGTGCCAGGGCCGCTTCCTCCGTCAGGGCGCTGAAGCCGCGGATGCGGGCATCGGAGCGTGCGGCGGCATGTTCAAGGAAGCGGTCGAGCAGCCAGACGATGTCCTCCGGCCGCTGCCTGAGCGGCGGGATGTCGACCGGAAGCACGGCGAGCCGGAAGTAGAGGTCTTCGCGGAAGCCGGATGACTGGCCAGGTGCCAGAGCGCGGTGCGTGGCCGCGACGATCCGGGCGCGGAAGGGAACGGCTGCCTCGCCGCCGAGGCGGGTAAAGTATTCGCTCTAGATCAGGCGCAGCAGCTTGGCCTGCAGGGCCGGCGGCATGTCGCCGATCTCGTCGAGGAAGAGCGTGGCGCCCCTGGCGCGTTCGGCATAACCGAGATGGCGCTGGTGGGCGCCGGTGAAGGCACCCTTCTCGTGACCGAAGATTTCGCTTTCCAGCAGATCGGCGGGAATCGCGGCGCAGTTCACCGCGACGAAGGGCTGCTCCGCGCGCGCCGAGACCTGATGCGGGAGCCGCGCTGCGACCTCCTTGCCGGATCCGGTCTCGCCTGTGATCAGTGCCAGCAGATTATGTGCCGCGTAGCGATGGATGAGATCTTCGGCGTGCTGGATCGCCGGCGACCGGCCCAGCACGTACTCCTTCAGCTGTATTCCCGAGCGCGTGCTTCGCCGACCGGTGGCGATCCGCTTCAGGAAGTCGTCCATGGCGAAGGGCTTGGTCATGAAGTCGACCGCGCCGAGCGCAGGAGGCGGTGTCCGACGCCGTGACCGTATCGGCCGCGATGCGCGATGCGGGCGCTGATTGCATGGTAATGTCGGGCGGACTGGTAACACCCGAGGCGAACATCCCGCAGGAGACCCCAGGCTACATGGTTGATTTCGCCGCGGCCGTGCGCAAGGGCGCCGATGTTCCAACCATGGCCGTAGGCATGATCGTCTTCCCTCAACAGGCCGAGGACATCCTCTCGGACGGGCAGGCGGATCTTGAGAGCTACCTAGCCGATGTCAATATGGCTCGCGAGCGGGGCTGGGCGGTCGATGCTGATAACTTCGCCCTGGGCTTCACGACGGTGGCGGCGGCCATCACGGATCGAAACGATACGGCTCACTACTGTATCTCCAATATACTTTTCAGCGGTCAGGCTGAGGCCGCCATCCTCAATGAGATCGGCGCTGAAGTAGCCCATGTATCGCGGCAGTTCCGTGCTGAACTATATCCGTAAATTTGCTCACAGAGGTTCCTATACTGGACCGATCACAGTGTGAGCTGTTCGCGACCACAAGCTCCCAATTGAATGATCTAACATGGAATTGAAGTATTGCACTTAAGCCTTGGAGCGCCTCCACACGCGCAGACGCTCGACTAATGGCCGTCTCAATGGTCAACACTTTCCGACGACATGACATCGGATTGCTAGACACTCTCAGCCACGAGCGCATGCTGGTGACGTTGCCCCCGCGCTCCAAAATCCGGATTGAAGTTCGTTCTGGCCCATCGCGAGGACCAGAACATGAAGCGCAGCCGCTTCTTTGAAGAGCAAATCATCGGAATTTTTAAGGAGCACGAGGCCGGCTTCGGTCGCCGACCTATGTCGCAAGCATGGGGTCAGCGACGCCTCGACTTACAACTGGAAGACCCGCTTCGGGGAATGGACGTCTCGGGGGCGCGCCGGGCGGAAGGCGGTCGACAATGCGGCGCTGCGGCGCTCACTCTGGGGGCGTGCGTCGGCCACGGCGCAGCCTCCGGGGGTGTTCCTGTCTAAATAGCCCTCAACCACCGCCATCCGGATACAGAATTGAGATTCATACTGGCGGTGCCGA
>VFQN01005647.1_pt1 | contig 15073 bp, 13 predicted proteins | sample 3512371 | NCBI WGS metagenome assembly VFQN01 (sample SAMN10412370, study PRJNA504923) | tailings metagenome | isolation source: Replicate 2 from Balatoc abandoned mine | place: Philippines: Itogon, Benguet | collected 2017-08-28
ATGTCGGTGAAGTTGCTGCGGCCGATATAGGGCAGCGGGAAATCGGCTATGCGGCGGCCGTTGACGAGCACGAGCGTGTGGTTGGGGCCAAGCCCGCGCAGGTCGACCTGCTGCGCGCCGGGGGTGAAGTCGGCGCTGCTGCCCGACTGCGGGCTTTGCGTCTCGCCGCTGTTCTGCGTCATCGCCGCGAGCAGTTCGGGGACGCTGGTATAGCCGTTGGCGCGGATCGCATCCGAATCGATGGTCGTGACCGCCGACGGCCCCTGATCCTTGATCGTGGGAATGCGCGAACCGGTGACGATGATCTCCTGCACCGCGCCCTCGTCCGACGCGTCCTGCGCCAGCGCCGGCGTGGCGAGCGCGGGAAGGCAGACGCCCAGCCCTAGAATGATGCGAAGCGACCGTCGGCCGAGATGTTCCATCGAAAAGCCCCTATCCTGTCTGCGGCGCGAATCGGCGCCCCCAATGCCCTGTCACGAGACGCGCCCTATCAGCCAGAACAGACCGAAAATTTCAATCATTATGACGAAAACAGGAATCATATTGTCATTTTGCGTGTCGATTATGTAACATCCATCGATCAGAGTTGCCGAAGGAGATATGCCGATGCCGCCGATCAGACTGTTCAAACGGGTCGCCGTGCTGCTGTCCGCGCTCCTTCTCGCCGCACCGCTTGCGGCGGCGGCGAAGGATCAGCCCTACGAACATTATGTCTATGGCGCGCTGAACACGCCGACGCCGGGTCCGGTATCGGGCGGACTGCTGCTGATGGGCGGAGGCGACCGGAATATCGACGCAATGAAATGGTTCTTCGGCAAGGCCGGCAAGGGCCACATCGTCGTCCTCAGCGCGTCTTACGGCAAGGAAATCGGCGAGGAATTCTATCGCGACATCGGCGGCATCCAGTCGGTCGAAATCTTCGTCTTCCACGCGCGTTCGCAAGCGACCGACAAGAAGATTCTCGACCGGCTGCGCAAGGCCGACGGCATCTTCATCGCCGGCGGCGATCAGGCGCGCTATGTGCGCTTCTGGCGCGGCACGCCGGTCAACGAGATCATCGACGCGCATGTCGCGGCGGGCAAGCCGCTCGCCGGGACCAGCGCCGGCCTCGCGATGCAGGGCGAAAAACTCTATGGCGCGATGGACGACGGCAGCATCAAGAGCCCCGAAGCGCTCGCCGATCCGCTCGGCCCGGCGAACACCATCGAAGGCGATTTCCTGCACCTGGCGCTGCTCAAGGGCGTCGTCACCGATACGCATTTCAAGGAACGCGACCGGCTCGGCCGCCTTTTCGCCTTCGTCGCCAAAGCGCAGGTCGGACGCGCTGCCGACGCGCCCGCGATGATCGGGCTCGGCGTCGATGAAAGCGCCGCGCTCGCGGTCGAACCCGACGGGTCGGGGCGCATCTATGCAACCGCACCCGACGGCTATGCCTGGGTCGTCGACGGATCGGGGCTGCGCAACGTCAGCGACCGCAGGCCGCTCGATGCGCCGCGGGTCAAGGTGACGGGGGTCGGGCCGGGCTCGGTCGTTCACTTGCCCTCGGGCCGCGTCGATGCGCCGGTGTTCGTGCGCAACTATGCCGCGCGCGCGGGCGAACTGGTCGAGGTTCCGCGCTGGTCGCTCGCGATCCACGGCGGCGCCGGTGTCATCAAGCCCGGATCGCTCACCCCCGACAAGGAAGCCGCCTATCGCGCCGGCCTCGACGCCGCGCTGCGCGCCGGCTCGGCGGTGCTCGACAGGGGCGGCCCGGCGCTCGACGCGGTCGCGGCGGCGGTGCGCGTGCTCGAGGACAATCCGCTGTTCAACGCTGGCCGCGGCGCCGTGTTCACCGCCGAGGGGACCAACGAACTCGATTCCGCGATCATGGACGGCGCCACGCTCAAGGCCGGTGCCGTCGCGGGCGTCACGCGCACCCGTCACCCGATCGACCTTGCCCGCGCGGTGATGGACAAGAGCCCACACGTCCTGTTGGCGCGCGACGGCGCCGACCGCTTCTCGGTCGAACAGGGGCTCGAACAGGTCGATCCCGCCTGGTTCCGGACCGATCAGCGGTGGCAGCAGCTGCTCGCCTGGCGCAAGAAGCATCAGGCCACGCTCGACCCGACGCATCTGTTCGGTACCGTCGGCGCGGTTGCGATCGACGCCGACGGCAATCTCGCCGCCGCGACCTCGACCGGCGGCATGACCGGCAAGCGCTGGGGCCGCATCGGCGATTCGCCGATCATCGGCGCGGGCACCTATGCCAGCAACGGCCGATGCGCGGTTTCGGCGACGGGATCGGGCGAATATTTCATCCGCGAAAGCGCGGCGCGGCAGGTTTGCGACCGCGTCGCGTGGAAAGGCGAAAGCCTGAACGACGCGGCGCAGGCGACCATCGCGGCGGTCGGTGCGATCGGCGGCGACGGCGGCCTGATCGCGATGGGTCCCGACGGCCGCCCGGTCTTTGCGCTCAACGACCTTGGCATGTATCGTGGCCGGATGACGGCCGGGGCGGAACCACAGACGGCGATCTTCGCTGACGAGGCATGGGCGAACTGATGGCGCCGATGACCGTCAGTCTCGACGAGATCGACGATCGCCTGCTCACCCTGCTGCGCGACGATGCGCGCCAGACCATCGCACAGCTTGCGAAGGAACTCGGCATCTCGCGCGGCCAGGTCTATTCGCGGCTCGCGCGGCTGGAAGAGGATAATATCGTCGCGGGCTATACGGTGCGGCTGGGGCAAGCCTTTGCCGCCGGCCGCGTCCGCGCCCATATGATGATCAAGACGCTGCCGCGCTATCACCGCGAGGTCGAGGCCGCCCTCGCCGGCTTCACCCAGGTTCAGGCGATCCACGCGATCAGCGGCGAATATGACATCATCGCGATGCTGGAGGCGGAGGACAGCGCCCTGCTCAACGAGCTGATCGACGAGATCGGCCTGCTCGACGGGGTCGAACGCACCACAACGTCGGTCATATTGGTGACCAAGATCGAACGCTGACCCCTTCCCTCCGGCCGGGGCCGGACGGTTCAGTTGGTCCAGTAGATATAATCCTGCCCGTCCTTCCACGGCGCGTTGAGCGGCACGTCGATCCGTACCGGCCCCTCGATCAGCCCCGGCCAGATCGGCTTGGCCATCCCCTTGTTCTGCGCCTCGATCATCGCGCGAAGCTGCGCGACGCGCTGCGGCTCCTGCGCCGACACGTCATGCTGTTCGGTCGGATCGACGGCGAGATTATAGAGGCGAACCTTTTCGGGCCGCTTCGTCACCTGCAATTTCCAGTCGCCCGCGCGCACGACGCGATAATCGCCCGAACGCCAGTACATCGCCTGGCGATGCGCCGGCCCGGCCAGGATATTCTGGCTGTCGACGATGCGATCGGTCGGCACCTTCGCCCCCGCCGCGGCGGCAATCGTCGAATAGATGTCGATATGCCCGGTCACGTCGGCGCGCGTCGACCCCGGCGCGATATGGCCCGGCCAGCGCATGAAGAAGGGGGTGCGGATGCCGCCCTCGAAAAAGGTCGCCTTCCAGCCGCGATAGGGCGCATTGAGGTGCGGGATGCCATTGTACCAAGCGCCGCCATTGTCGCTGGTGAAGATGACAAGCGTATTGTCGTCGATCCCCGCCGATTTCAGCTTCGCCATGACATCGCCGATGCGGCGGTCGAGCTGCGCGATCATCGCGCCATAGACGCGCGTCTTGTGATCCTTGATCTGCGGCAGCCGGTCATATTCCTCGCGCGTTGCCTGCAACGGCGTGTGCGGCGCATTGAACGCCAGATACATGAAGAAGGGCCGGTTCTTGTTCGCGTCGATCGCCTTTTCGGCTTCGGCGGCGAAATAGTCGGTCATATGCCCTTGGGGATGAAAGCGCTTGCCGCCGTTGAAAGTCACGGCATGGCGCAGATTGGCCCAGATGAAACGGTCGATCGGATCCCACGGCAGCTTGGCGTTGACCGTATCGGGATCGTCGTCGGGCAGGAATTTCGCGCCCCCCGCCAGAATCGCGAGGCTTTCGTCGAAACCCTGCGCATTGGGCTGCAAGCGCGGCGCTTCGCCCAGATGCCATTTGCCGATGTGGATGGTGTGATAGCCCGCCGCCTTAACCGCCTCGGCAATGGTAATCTCGCTCGGCGGGACGCCCATGTCGGGATAGTCGGGGATATCGTCGGTGATCAGTTCCTTGTGGAATACGGCCTTCAGCGGACCAAGGCCGCCGCCATGCGCCAGATTCTCGGCAAAGGCGGTCGGCACCGCGGTAAATTCGAAACCGAAGCGCGTCGGATAGCGGCCGGTCATCATCGCCGCGCGCGACGGCGAACAGGTGGCGTTCGCGGCATAGGCGGTGGTGAAGTTCAGCCCCTGACGTGCCAGCGCGTCGATGTTGGGCGTCTTGACGATCCCGCCTGCAACGCCGCCGCCGTTCAGGCTGATATCGTTCCAGCCCAGATCGTCGGCGACGATCAGGATGATATTGGGCGGACGCTTGGCCCCCGGCGCGGTGGCGGGGGCCGCACCCGGCCCCTGCTGCCAGACTACGGCGTGGTTCGGCTGCACCGGGTCGCGCCAGTCCTGGATCATCCCGGGCAAACGATATTTATTCTCCTGAAAACCCCAATAGCCACCCGCGCCGATCAGCGCGACGACGCCCAATGCAATCCAGCGTTTCTTCATCGGTCCCCTCCGGCCCCCTCTATGCCCATGTCAAAAGCGCGATATGCGCAAGCGCCGCAGCGAGTGCGAGCCCCAGCCCCACCGTGACCCGCGGGCTGGCATAAAAGGCGATCTGTCGCTGCGTCGGGAAAGAGAAGGTCGTCTCGATCCCCAGCGTCTTGTTCGGATGCACGGCGCGAAAGGCCGGATCGGCCGCCATGCGGATCAGGTCGCGGCGGCTGCGGTATCGCATCGTGCCGACCAGCGACCAGCCGGGGTCGGCGGGTGTGTTCCACGCGTCGATATAGCCGCCGACCTTGGCGCCGACATAGAGCGGATGCCCGCCGCGCGCGATCAGCCCGCGCACGAAGGGGTCCGAATAGCGGCGCAGCCATTCGCTGCCCGCGCGCGTTTCGCCGCTGGCCGGATCGGTGATCTGGCCGGGCCGCGTGCGGACAAGATTGACCATGACGAATTCGCGCCCGTCGTCGTCCTCCAGAAAGGCGCGCAGGCGGGCGCTGTCGTTGCCCGTTTCCTCCATGCGATCGCCGAGCGTATCCAGAAAGGCGTCGATCTCGGCGCGCGTCAGCGGCCGGCGGAACCCATCGTAGAAGAGCAGGAAGGCGAGCCAGAGCAGCAACGCGCCCGCCCATATCGCGCCGACAAGAAAAGCCTGCTCCCCCATCATCCCCCCGACTCTTCGGTTGCCCCGAAACTATTGGCACTATATGTGTCATTATATCGGGCGCGGCGCAAGATGCTTCGAAGCGGGCATTGACCACGGCGCCAAGCTGCGCCAGCGGGGAGGATATGACGACAACGGCGAAAGCGGAGGGTGAGGCAAAGGCAAAACCCGCGGGCAAGGCTCCGCGGGTCGATGGCCGACGCGAACGCAGCCGGTCGAGCCACAAGCGCATCGTCAAGGCGATGATGGAACTGATCGCCGGCGGCGACCTGATGCCCAGCGCGGCGCGCGTCGCCGACGAAGCGGGGATCGGCATTCGCACCGTTTTCCGCCATTTCGATGATATGGATTCGCTCTATAGCGAGATTTCGGCGACGATCGCCGAGCGGGTGATGCCGATCGTCACCGCCCCCTATCTCGACAACGACTGGCGTGCGAGTATGCGCGACCTCGCCCGCCGCCGGGTACGCGTGTTCGAAACGATGCTGCCGTTCCGGCTCGCCGCCAATATCAAACGCTACCAGTCGCCCTTTCTGATGGCCGAATATGGCCGCGTCATCACGGTCGAGCGCGAACTGGTGATGCGCCTGCTACCCGCGCCTGTCCTTGCCAACAAGGTGGCGGCGGAGGCGCTATGTGCCACGCTCTCCTTCCAGAACTGGCGCGCGCTGCGGCACGACCAGGGCCTGCCGGCCGAAGAAGCGGGGACCGTCACCGCGCATATGGTCGAAGCGCTGCTTGCCGCGCTTCCGCAAGGCGGCGATCGGTGAAGCGCGGCGCGGCGCTGATCGCTTTCGCCGCGCTGGGCGCCCTGGCCGCATGCGGCGCCAAAAAGACTGAACGGCATGCCGAGGCGCAGACTCCGACCTGCCCGCCGATGCCGGCGCGCGACTATGTCTGGATTCCCGGCGCGACCTTCACCATGGGCGCCGACGCGACGCTGCCCGAAGAGGCACCGGCGCGCGAGGTTTCGGTCAAGGGCTTCTGGATGGCGACGCATGAGGTGACGAACGCCGAATTCGCCGAATTCGTGAAGGCGACCGGCTACAGGACGCTTGCCGAGAAAGACCCGCCGAAACTGCCCGGCGCGCCGCCCGACATGCTGATCCCCGGTTCGGCGGTGTTTACCGCGCCGACCGACGGCAATCCCAACTGGTGGCGCTGGGTCGTCGGGGCCGAATGGCGGCATCCCGAAGGGCCGAAGACCGGTATCGCCGGCCGCGACCGCGATCCGGTGGTCCAGGTCGGTTACGACGACGCGCTCGCCTATGCGCGCTGGAAGGGCAAGGCGCTGCCCGACGAGGCGCAATGGGAGCTTGCCGCCGCAACCGGCGGCGCGCGGCGCGATGTCCCTGTCGATGCAAACGGCAAGCCGACCGCCAACTATTATCAGGGCGTATTCCCGGTCCGCGACCTCGGCACCGACGGCTTCAAGAGCCGCGCGCCCGTCGCCTGCTTCCCCGCCGACAAGCACGGCGTCCACGACCTGATCGGCAATGTCTGGGAATGGACGGCAAGCGCGATCGACCCCGACCGCAATGTCATCAAGGGCGGCAGCTTTCTGTGCGCGGCAAATTATTGCGCGCGCTATCGCGCCGCCGCGCGCCAGTTTCAGGAACGCTCGCTAGGTACCGATCATGTTGGCATTCGCCTGATCGACACGGCGCGCCCGCCGCCGCCGGACGAAAAGCCACAAGAGGGCTGACAGCGCGACGATCGCCCCGCCGAGCACCAGTCCGGCCTGGATCGCCCGCTTGCGGCCCTGTTGCCGCCACGCATAAAGGTTGATCTGTTCGTCCGCGGTGTAACCCGCCGGCATTTCGAGTACCTGGTTGGTCTTGGCGAACGCCGCATAATCGGCCTTCATCGCCGCAAAACGATCGGGCATCGCGGCGGCCAGATCGTGCGTTTCGCCGGGATCGCCGGCGATGTCGAACAGCCGCCATTGACCATCGCCCGTCGGCGGCAGATTGCGCACCAGCTTGTAATCGCCCCGGAACAGCGCGGCATTGCCCGACAGTTCATAACCGATCGGCGCGTCGCCATGAACGCTGCCTGCGCCGCCCGCCAGCATCGGCACCAGACTGCGCCCGGCGATCGGCTCGACCGTCCGCCCGCCCCAGCTGCCGCCGTGACCCTGCACGCCGGCGAGGTCGGTCAGCGTCGGGACGATGTCGGTGACATGCGCCAGCCCGTTCGAGATCGCGCCCGCGCGCACCTGCGGATGGCCGGGCCAAGCGATGATCAGCGGGACGCGCAGCCCGCCCTCGGTCGCGCTGAACTTGTATCCCGACAGCGGCGCCGCAGCCGCGCTGGCCCAGCCCGGACCGATGGCGCTGAAGCTGTGGCGGCGGCCGATGTTGCCGATCGAGGTGTCATACTCCATCCCCAGGAACAGCCGGTTGCGCAGCCGGTTATAGGGGTTGGTCGGTTCGGGGCCATTGTCCGACAGAAAGACGAAGATCGTATTGTCGTAATCGCCCGTCGCCTTCAGATGCGCGACAAGGCGCCCGATCTCGCGGTCGGCGGCGGTCGCCATCCCGGCATAGGCCTGCATCACGCGGACCGCCGCCTTGCGTTCGTCGCCGTCCAGCTTTTGCCAGTCGGGCGTCGTCGCCATCGTCACCATCGGCGCGCCCGCGGGCATGATGCCGAGCGCCGCGGCGCGCTTCGCCCGCGCGGCGCGCAGTGCGGTCCAGCCTTCGCGGTACATCGCCTGATAGCGCGCGATATCGCTGTCGGGCGCCTGCACTGGAATATGGTTGGCAAGGAAATTGACCGACGCGAAAAACGGCTTTCCGCTCGCGCGGTCGGCGTCGATATAATCGATCATCTTCTGGACGACGAAGCGCGACGAATAATAATCCTTGGGCAGCACCCCCGGCTTGCCATTGTCGGTCCAGTTCGCCTTGTCATACAGGCCCTTGATCGGCTCCTGATCGAAATTGTCGGCGCCCGCATCGGCCAGGCTGAAGGCGCGGTCATAGCCGCGCGCTTCGGGAAGCCGCGTCGGATCGCTGCCCAGATGCCATTTGCCGGTCAGATAGGTGCGATAGCCCGCCGCCTTCAGCATTTCCGCGATCGTGACGACGCTGTGGTTCATCACCGTGTCGTACCCCGGCTTGCCGCGGTGCGCGTCGGGGATCGTCTCGGGCATATTGCCCAGCCCGGCGCGGTGGTTCATCACCCCCGTCTGCAGCATCGCGCGCGTCGGCGAGCAGGACCCCGACACATGGAAATTGGAAAAGCGCATCCCGGCATGGGCCAGCGCGTCGATGTTCGGGGTCGCGAATTCGGCCCCGAAGGCGCCGACATCCGAAAAGCCCCAGTCGTCGGCCAGCAGGATGACGATGTTGGGGTGGCGCGGCGATGCGGGCGCGGTCGGCGCCGCGGTCTGCGCGGCCAGCGGCGCCGCGACCAGCGCGGCGGCGACCCCGGCGGCGAACGCGCGCCTCATGCCGACACCAGCGCGGGCAGGCAGCCCGTCCGCTCGAGCAGCGGATCGACCACGCCGCGCGCCGCGTCGTTCAGCGCCGCGTAGCGCATGCGCAGGTCGGCAAGGCATTTCGCCTGATATTTGAACACCCCCTGGTCATAGCCATGCTCCATCGCCTCGAACCGCATCATCGCCTCCCCCCTTTCCAGTGCCGCCGCATTCGCCCGCAAGAAGGGCAGATAGACCGCGCCCGCCACCGCCAGCAGCGCCTCGACCACGGGCGGCAGCGGCGCATCGGCCGCGTCCCATTCGCCGTCGATCCCCGACATGTCGTCGATGTGCGAAAGCCAGCGATAGGCAAAGGGATAGTCGGCGCGCATCATCGCCTGCGCCGTCGGATCGACGCCGAGCTGCGACAATTGGCCGAACAGGCCGAATTCGGCGAGCGACGGCCGCGTGCCGAACAGGCAGTGCCGGTCCTGGACATGCGTCTCCAGCGCCGCGAGCACCGCACGGGTCGACGCTTCGATCAGCGCGAAGTTCGCGGGCGTGCAGCCGACGATCGCCATGCGCCCCACCTGCCGCTCGCGAAAGCTCGCCGCAAAGCGCTCGCGCTGTTCCGCCCCGCCGCCCTTGAACGCGTCGAAGGCCAGCCAGCGGCTCATCTGAAGCTGGTCGACCTCGGCCAGCCAGCGATAGCCGAACATCGCCTTGGTCAGCCATTCGTCGGCGAAATCCTCGATCAGATGCGCCAGAAAGGCGCGCGCGGGATCGGGCGGCACCACCGACCGGCTGCCCCGATGGCGATCTTCGAGCAGATAGAGGAGCGGGGTCGAATCATTATGCCAACTATCGTCGGGAAAGCGCACTACCGGGATCACCGGCGCGCGGACATGCGCCAGCGCCCCGCCCTGCGTCGCGGCGCCATGGACCCAGATATGCGGCAGGCGGCGATAGCGCATCGCCGCACGAATCTTCATCGAATAGGGCGAACCCAGCGCGCCATGCACCTCATAAGGCCGTTCGTTCACCCGTCCCTCCCCATGTTTTGGCATATGCTATGCCAATATATCGGCGAGCGCAATGGGCGGCGTCCCCTCCCGCCGCACGGACGGATCAGCGGGCGCGGCGAGCGCCGCCCCTCATTCGCGCGCCGCGGCCTCCGCCGCCCGCGCTTCGCGGGCCTTGCGCGCCTTGCGCCACGACGGGCGCGTCTTCACCGCGGCCACCCCGTCCGCCGCCTGCGCCGGCACCGCGCCGGTCAGCGGCACCGCGGGCGTCGGCCGCCCCGCCGCCTCCTCGGCCTCGATCCACGCCAGATAGGCTTCGGGGATCGTATCGCCCGCCGCGACCCAGTCGGCCTCACCGGCAAAGCGCTGCGCCGGCTCGCCATCGACCGGCGGCCCGTCGAACATCTGCATCGGCCCGTGATAGGGCGCGTCATGGTCGCGCAGCGACACCATCGCGGTGCCCGGATCGTCCAGCTGCGCCGCGATCGCATCGACCCCGCCCGCGTCGGCGGCGGCGATCAGCGCGCGCTGCCGCTCGGCCAGCGCGAGCAGCGCCGCGTCGATCTCGGCCTGCGCCTGCGCGTCGAGCGCCACCCCGTCGAACCCCTCGATCAGCGCCGCGGCATCATCCTGAGCCGCGACCCCATCCCCGTTCGTCCCGAGCGAAGTCGAGGGACCGTGAATCACCGTCCGCACCGTCGTCGTCGAAGCCTCCGCCACCGCACCCGCGGCGTCCCCGACCTCCGCTCGTCCTGAGGAGCCGCGCAGCGGCGTCTCGAAGGACCCGGCCACCGCGCCCGCGGCGTCCCCGATCTCCGCTCGTCCTGAGGAGCCGCGCAGCGGCGTCTCGAAGGGCCCGGCTCCCGCGCTCGCCCGCGTCGAAAAATAGTTGATCACCGTCCGCTTGCCACCCGCATCCTGCCCATAATGGCGCAGGCAGAACATCAGCAGCGCGTCATTATGCTTGCGCCGAAACCCCATCAGCTTGCCGCCGACGAAGACGGGCACCAGATAGCCGTCGATCGCGCGCTCGAACGCAATATCCTTCAGCCGCGCGACCCCGAAATCGAGCGCCGCCTCCCACGCCCGCCGAAAGCTCTCGGCGCCGGGCGCGCGCCGCAGCGTATAGCAATTCGCCTGCGCCATATTGACCATGGCGGCGGCACGGCTGACCGACCCCGTATCGGCGAGCGCCGCGATAAACGCCCGCTGCCGCTCGGGCGTCCACCCGTCGTGCCGGTACTTGCGCGGCACCGGCGTAAAGTCGGGAAGCGGCGGCCGCGCCTCCTTCGCGATGGGGGTGCGGTTCTGCATGATATGCCCTCCTGTCTGCCAAACCGGACAGGATATGACGTGGTGGAGGAATGTAGGAAAGGTGTTTGTTTATGGTTTGTTCAAACTCAGTAGATCACGCTTGTCAGGACAGGTTCGCGAAGAAAAGTGCCTCAGTCGTGGGGCCGCGGCGGTCGGATTTTCCTGCAAGTACACTGGCTCGGCTCAAAGGGCGATAATCACAGACACCCCGATAGAGATCCCTTACCGTTTCATGGTCGGCATTGGTTACGACAACACCTGCGCCCCGACTGACCGCCCTTTTCACGCTATCCTTTAACCGAATTTGATCTGCCCAACTGAAAATTTTCTCATTGTACTTCACGAATCCGTTAAAATTGTGCTGAACCGTGTAAGGCGGATCAATAAAAACAAAATCCCCCTCTTTCGCCAAATCTATAGTTTGTTCAAAGTCTCGACAAGCAATTTCAGCAGATGCAAGCGCCTCTGAAGCTTTTATGAAATTTTCATCGGCAAAAAGAACTGTATCTTTTGTACCAATTGGAACGTTGAACTCACCCTTCAAATTTACTCTATAAAGACCATTCCAACATGTTCTATTAAGATAAAGAGTACGAACCGCCCTCCCCAATGGATCTTCAGGTTTAGATGCACGCACCGCATAATAATGCTCCTTACAGTGTAGCGCATTATGATGTGCGAGTTCGGCACGCAGCTCGTCCGGCCTGTCTCTGACAATCTTATAAAGCTGGACCAACTCTTCATTCAAATCCGAAATTACTGCGACGGAAGGACGCAGTCGGAAGAAGATTGCACCGCCGCCCAAAAACGGCTCAAGATATCGATCATACTGTTCCGGGATGGGTAGCGCATCAGAGGCAGCCAACCACCTCTTACCACCCGCCCATTTTAGAAAGGGCTCAATCGCTTCATCGCGACAAGCAGAAGCACCGCGGCTCACAACTGCTCCTCGCCTCGAAGAACACGGTAAAGCCGAGCTTCGCCAGACGTACCAGGCGCGAAGTTTTCCGTCGTAAAATCGGCATCGGCAAGCCGAATGGCGCTGAACACCCGCTCATAAAATCTTTGTTGCGAGGCCACGTCACCGGGCTCCGCCACATGCAGATAAGCCCACCGAAAAAACCGCATAAGGGCGCGAAAGCCATTGGTGCGATTAAGCACGGCCCCCTTACCTCGCTCATCCCATGCCACCGGCCATTTCTGCCGAACGGCCAAAAAGAAGTTATTCACAATACTGGCGATCTCAATGTCTTGCTGCCTAAGAAAGAGGTTTCTCAACGGCCTCTTGTAAAGTTCGTCACCAGAAATTTCGGAAAGCTTGACGCCACGCAGGAGCTTGTCGCGATCACTTCGAGGATCTTCGCTGATATAAGAAATCAACGACTCAACAAATGTAGCTTGAGTAATTGGTTCAAAAACTCGCCCATCCGTAGCTATTCCAAGTCTTTTTATTCTCTTGTGCAGTGGAGACCTTGAATCTCCGTCCAGAGCCACTGCAATGTTGTGGCAGGTTTTTTGTGGGCTTCTGGAATGAGCAAGGTCATATAGGTCATATACAAGGCTCTTATTAACCTTGGTCTGCTCCAAATTTACGGTCGCAAATATCTGCGCCTGATCCGCGATATCCGCACCGACGAAGATTGTCACCGACAGGTCGAAGTCGTCGGCACCACCCGTAAACCCCTGCAATCCTTCAATTCGATGCTGCCCATCAAGAACGCGCGCTATTTGACCAAGATTGATGCTTGGAGCGGCCTCTCCCGGGCGAAAGTTTGAAACTGTCATCCTGTTAGTCGCTTCGTCAAATGACACATAGCCCTCGGTGAGCGCCAGAATGATAGAGGTAGGAAACGAAGCATCCTTGTAATTCACGTAATTCGTGAGTTTCGCCACTCGTTTGTCATCTAGCGGCCGCTGAATTCCGAGATACCGCTCAAAGTCGCGCTCATCTCGCAATACACGCCGAACGTCAAAATAGGTTATCGATTTCAATCTCTTGTGCGGAATTGCTCCGACAAAAATATCTCCGATTGGCTGCCTCGCCCGTATGCAAGGGAAGTCGAACGAGATCTTGTCTGGATCAATCGGGAGGTCAGCCGTCATTTCGGGTCTCCCACTGCTCGACAAAATCCCGCTCCTGACGGGGCATGACCCGCGGAATATTGTCGAGACTATTGCGATAGGCCGTAGCGCAGAAAAAGATGAGGGTCGCAAGAACGAAACAAGCCCCCGACAGACCAATAACCCCATCGTAATTTATCGAGCGAGCAAGTTCGGTTTCTTTAAACAATGGGTTCCGGAGAACGATGAACGCGAAGCTCGATAGAAGGCAGGTGACTACGCAGAAATACACAAATCCCTGTCCATATGGAAATTTGATAGAGTACCTTAGGAATGGGTTGCTTTTATCATCGGGAAGACGCTCTCCATAATTTTTCGAAATTATATAAACCAGCGGGCCGACTAATGCGGTTGCGAAGAGGAAAAGTTCGCCTGTTCGCACGGCCTCATAAGCCGTCACAGGCTTGGTGAACAAAATCGGGCTAAGAAATGGCAAAAGCCAAATCGGCATTGTCGAAAATACCGTGGCTACAGCCACCTCCGTTGCTGCTTCTTTCAGATCAGACGCCGAGCACTCGGGAAGCCGTCCTACAAATGGCACCTTTCGAAACCAGCTCACGTCCGCCCCTTCTTCTGCAACGGCACTTCGTCCGTTTCCCCTCTATAACATTGAACATTTAGTTTGCTCTGGGTCAAGTTGGTCTATTTTGACGCGATGCTATGTTGTTCACCCAACCTCCCGCCATTCCCCCAGCCCCAAATCCCCGATCTCCCACCCCCCGATCCGCCAGCGGACGAGCCGCAGCGTCGGATAGCCGACCGCGGCGGTCATCCGCCGCACCTGGCGGTTACGGCCTTCGGTGATCGTCAGTTCAATCCAGCTATCGGGCACGCTCTTGCGGTATCGCACCGGCGGGTCGCGGTCCCAGAGCATCGGCGGGTCGATGCGGCGGGCGGTTGCGGGGCGCGTCGGGCCGTCGTTCAGCGTGACGCCGCGGCGCAGCGCCGCGAGCGCGGCGTCGCTCACCTCGCCCTCGACCTGCGCGAGGTAGGTTTTGGGTATCTTGTGCTTCGGCGACGAAATCCGCGCCTGCAGCGCGCCGTCGTCGGTCAGGATCAACAGCCCCTCGCTGTCGCGGTCGAGCCGGCCGGCGGGATAGACGCCGGGGACGTCAATATAATCGGACAGCGTCGCGCGCGGGCCGTCGGCGGGCGCGGTCATTCCCTTGTCGGTGAACTGCGACAGCACGCCCCAGGGCTTGTTGAACAGGATCAGGCGGGGCAACGGCGCATCCTCCGTATTGTTACGAGCGCGCAAAAACCCGTGTGTCCCCGCGAAGGCGGGGACCCATCACCGGTCGGTTCGAAATAGCACCGGCAGGAGATGGGCCCCCGCCTTCGCGGGGGAACAGCATCCTTTTCCGTCGGCGACGTTACGCCGCTTCTTTTTTCCGCGACGCCTTCTTCCTCTCATGCGGGTCGAGGATCGCCTTGCGGATGCGGATGTTCGCGGGGGTCACTTCGACCATTTCGTCGTCGTCGATATAGGCGATCGCCTGTTCCAGCGTCATGCGGCGCGGTGGGGTCAGGCGGATCGCGTCGTCCTTGCCCGTCGAACGGAAGTTCGTGAGCTGCTTCGACTTCATCGGGTTGACCTCAAGGTCGTCGGGCTTCGCATTCTCGCCGATGATCATCCCTTCATACAGCGCCTCGCCGGGCGAAACGAACAGGATGCCGCGCTCTTCGAGGGGGCCGAGCGCATAGGCGACGGCTTCGCCCGCGCCATTCGAGATGAGGACGCCGTTCTTGCGGCCCTCGATCGCGCCCTTGTAGGGGCCGTATTTCTCGAACAGGCGGTTCATGATCCCCGTGCCGCGCGTGTCGGACAGGAATTCGCCGTGATAGCCGATCAGGCCGCGCGACGG
>VFQN01005648.1_pt1 | contig 15071 bp, 13 predicted proteins | sample 3512371 | NCBI WGS metagenome assembly VFQN01 (sample SAMN10412370, study PRJNA504923) | tailings metagenome | isolation source: Replicate 2 from Balatoc abandoned mine | place: Philippines: Itogon, Benguet | collected 2017-08-28
AAGCATCCGTCATACCCCCAATCTGGTCATCTACTCAGTCCGTAACACCCTCTAGAGCGTCAGGCGATCCCGAACGTCGCCATCAGCGCGCCCATCCGCCGGCCTGCCAGTTCGGGATCCGCCAGCACCTGCGCCTCGGCGGCCAGTCGGAACACCTCGGCATAATGCAGGGCCGAGCGTGCCGCCTGCTGGCCGCCGACCATGGCGAAGTGGTCCTGGTGCCCGTCCAGCCAGGCCAGGAACACCACGCCCGACTTGTAGAACCGGGTCGGCGCCTCGAAGATCTTGCGCGACAGCGCCACGGTGGGTCCGAGGATCGTCCGGTAGTCGTCGCTCCGCCCCTCGCCCAGCGCGCTCAGCGCCGCCGAGGCATGCCGGGCGATCGGGTCGAAGATACCGAGCAGCGCGTGGCTGTGCCGCGCGCCGTCGCCCTCGATCAGCTCGGCATAGTTGAAGTCGTCGCCGGTGAAGCACTTCACCCCGTCCGGCAGGGCCGCCCGGAAGCGCAGCTCGCGCTCCTTGTCGAGCAGCGACATCTTCACCCCGTCGATCCGCGCCGCATGGTCCCGGATCAGGGCCAGCAGGGTTTCCTGCGCTGCCTCCAGGTCGTGGCTGCCCCAGTAGCCCTCCAGCTGCGGGTCGAACATCGGGCCCAGCCAGTGGAGCACGACCTTGTCGCTGGCCTGGCCGATCAGCTCGCCATAAAGCCGCTGGTAGTCGTCGGCACTGTTGGCCGCCTTCACCAGGGCGCGGCTGGCCATCAGGATCGCCCGCCCGCCGGCCTTTTCCACGACGCCCAGCTGCTCCAGATAGGCCGCGCGCACCTGGTCCAGCGTCACGCCCGGCAGCGGCGCCAGCTGGTCGGTCCCGACCCCGGAGGCGAGGTCGGCGCCCGGCACGGTCTTCGCCTCCGCCACCGAGCGCCGGATCAGCTCCGCCGCCTCCGGCCAGCCCAGCCCCATGCCACGCTGCGAGGTGTCCATCGCCTCGGCGATCTTGAAGCCCAGCCGCCACAGATGGTGGCGGAAGCGCACGGTGGCGTCCCAGTCCACCGCCGCCGCCTCGAACGGCGCCAGCGCCGCGCGCGGATCGGCCACCACGTGCGCGGCCGCGTAGGCGACGCGCGGGAAGGCTCCCTGCGCCTGTGCCGGGTGCGGGCAGGCATCGTGCAGGGCGAACGGTTCGACGCGCCCGTCCCTGGTCGGCAGCATCAGCGTCGGCATAGGCGGCCCTCCCTCTTGTAAGTAACCGGTGAGTTACTTCGGAGGCGTCTGCAGGTCAAGCGCAGGAGCGCCGATCGGTACCCGCTGGCTGCACCAGCCTCGGCGTTATAGACAGGTTTTCAAAACTATCTATAACTCGTTCATGGACCGGATCGATCCCGCCCTTCTCACCATGTTCGCGGAACTCGACGAGCGTACCGCCCAGGCGGCGCTGGTCGAAGGACTGCCCATCGACGGGAGCTTCTACCGGCAGGAGATCAAGGGACGCTTCTACTGGTACCACCGTTCCTATGACCGTACCGCCGGCAAGGCGGTGGCGCGCTATGTCGGGCCGGCCGAGCCCAGGCTGGACGCAAGGATCGAACGTTACCGGGAGTTGGCACCGATGCGGGCCGAGCGCCGGCGGATGGTCAGCCTCCTCAAGCGCGCCGGCTTCCCCGCGATCGATGGTTATGCCGGCGACATCATCGCCGCTCTGGCCGAGGCGGGCCTGTTCCGCCTGCGTGCTGTTCTGGTCGGGACGGCCGCTTTTCCTGCCTATGCGGCGATCCTGGGCGTGCGCCTGCCTGCAGCGAACATGATGACCCAGGATGTCGACGTCGCCCAGTTCCACGGCATCGCCCTGGCCGTGGACGATGTCTCGGCGCCCATCGAAGCGGCGTTGGCGCGGGTCGAGAAGAGCTTCCGACCAGTCCCCACGCTGAAGAGCCCGGTGGACTGCTTCGCCTACATGGACGCACGCGGCTTTAGGGTCGAGTTCCTGACCCCGCACCAGGGCTCCGATGATCGCGCCGCGGAACTGACTAGCCTGCCTGATCTCGACGGACCGAAGGGGCAGCCCTTGCGGTTTCTGGACTTCCTGATCTACCAGGAGGTTCCGACGACATTGCTGCATGGGCCGGGCCTGCGGGTGAACGTGCCCTCGCCCGAACGCTTCGTCGTGCACAAGCTCATCGTCGCCGCGCGGCGTTCCGCGTCCGGCAAGCTCAAGGTCGCCAAAGACCTGGCCCAAGCGGCCACCTTGATCGAAGCACATCAGGTGACCCGCCAGATGGAGGCCTTGTTGGACGCCCTGGAGGAAGCGCGTGCCCGTGGACCGGCGTGGCGGGACGCCCTCGACCGCTCGCTGCGCCGGCTGCCGGACCGGATCCGCTCCCTCCTGCCCTGATCGCCCTCCGCAACCAACTGGACACCGCCGGAGTTTGTAGCGTATCCGAACAAAGGAACGACGCCGCAGGGCGCGTGAGGCACGGGAACGGGAAGATGGCAGGGCAAACGATCGGGTCGGCGCGCTATGCGAGCCTGCCCAAGGACCGGCTCCTGGCGGAGTTCTCGCTCTGGTCCGCCGACCTCGCCAACCTTGCGGCCGATGTCGCCCGGGTCGAGGGCCATGCCGACATCCACCATATCGATGTCGCCGACGGCCATTTCGCCCCGGCCTTCCTGTTCTTCCCGGACCTGGTGGCGCGGCTGCGCAAGCTTACCGATACGCCGTTCCACGTCCACCTGATGACGACCGACGACATCCTGGAAAGCCAGGCGCAGCAGTTCGCCGAGGCCGGCGCCGACCTGATCTCGGTCCATGTCGAGAACGGCAAGGCCGGCCTGGACGTGCTGGCCGGCCTGAAGGCCAACGGTGTCCGCACCGGCGTAGTGGCCCGCGTCGAGACGGAGGTCGCGAAACTCGCCTCCTTCCTGGGCCAAGTCGACATGGTCACCCTGCTCGGCACCCGGATCGGCGTGAAGGGCCAGGATCTCGACGAGAACGCCTGCGCCCGGCTGGAGCAGGCCGGCCGGATGCTGCGCGAGGTAGGCCGGCGCGACCAGGTCCTGCTCGCGGCCGATGGCGGCATCCGCGAGCACACCGTGCCGAAGCTGCGCGCGGCCGGCGCCGACACGGTGGTGATGGGCTCGCTGGCCTTTGGCGCGCCAGACATCGCCGAGCGGATGCGCTGGTCGCGCGGGCTCTGAGACCGGCCATGGCGGCGCCGCTGGTCGTCGCGGTCGATCTGGGCGGTACCTCGCTGCGCGCCGCCCTGGCCACCCCGGACGGCAGGCTCGGCCGGATCGAGCGGATCCGCACCGACGCCCTGGGCGGTCCGGACAAGGTGGTCGCCCAGATCGCCGAACTGGTCACCCGGATCCGGGCGGATGCAGGCGACGTGCCGGTGCAGGGCATCGGCCTGTCCTCGCCGGGCCCCCTCGATCCCTTCACCGGCACGGTTTTCACCCTGCCGACCTTCCAGGGCTGGCGGGACGTGCCGCTGCGCGACCTGGTCGCCGGGCGGACCGGCCTGCCGGTGACGCTGGAAAACGACGCCGCCGCGGCCGCTATCGGCGAATGGCGCTTTGGCGCCGGCAAGGGCGTGAACAGCCTCGTCTACATCACCGTCTCCACCGGCCTGGGCGGCGGGGTCATCGTCGACGGCAGGCTTCTGCATGGGCGCATGGGCATGGCCGGCCATATCGGCCACATGACGCTGCACCCGGACGGGCCGCGCTGCGGCTGCGGCAATCTCGGCTGCTGGGAAGCCTTCGCGTCCGGAACCGGCCTCGCCCGGACGGCGCGCGAGCGGCTGGCGGAAGGTGCCGCGTCGGCCATGCAGGAAATCGAGGACCGGCCGGTGACCGCGGAGGACGTCGTCCTGGCGGCCCGGGCGGGGGATCCGCTGGGGGTCGCGCTGATCGAGGACGAGGCGCGCTATCTCGGCATCGGCATCGTTTCCCTGCTGCACCTGTTCTCGCCGGAGCGGGTGATCCTGGGCGGGGGTGTCAGCAACGCCCTGGATCTGATGGCCGGCGGCATCGCCCGCGAGATCCAGGCCCGTGCCATGGCGCCATTCCGGTCGGTGCCGTTCATGGCGGCGGCCCTGGGCGGCGATGCGGGCCTTGCCGGTGCGGCCGCCTTGGCCTTCGCGGCGGCCGGGACGCGCCTGGCGTGACCACGCCCCAGGCCGTCCGCTTCCTGAACGAGGCGCGCGCCCTCTCCGAGCTCTTCCACCACGACTCGATGAGCCGGGCCGACCTGGCGCGCGCCCTCGACCTGACCCGGTCCACCGCCAGCAGCCTGATCGGCCAGCTCCTGGCCGACGGGCTGGTCGCCGAGCGCCCGCAGGCCGAGCGGGGCGAGACGGTACGCACCGGCCGGCCGGGTATCGCCATCTCGATCCGCCCCGAGGGCGCCTACTTCCTCGGCGCCGAGATCGGGGTCGGCTATGTCGTGGTCGTCGGCCTGAATCTCGCTGCCCGGGTGGTCGCCCGCCGCCGCGTCACCTTCACGCTGGAAGACAACCGGCCGGAGGAGGTGGTCCGCCTCGCCTGCGACCTGGTCCGCAAGGTGGTGGCCGATCTGCCCGATGCCGGGCAAATCCGCGGCCTGTGCGTCACCGTGCCAGGCCTGCACGATCACCGAGGCATCCTCCTGACCGGTCCGTTCCTCGGCTGGCGCAACGTCCCGATCGCTGCCCTCGTCCGTGCGGAACTCGGCGAGGACCTTGCGGTCGTGTCGGAGAACGACGCCAACGCCTTCGCCATCGCGGAGATCTACGCCCATCGCGGCGAAGGGCCCCAGGACCTGCTCTGCCTGTTCATGGATTACGGCATCGGCGCCGGGATCGTGGCGCAGGGCCGCCTGTTCCGTGGCTATCACGGCTATTCCGGCGAGGTCGGCCACATGGTCGTTGCCGAGCGCGGCACCATCCACCGCCTGGATCCGCCCGGTCGCTGGGAGAACCTGATCGGCGCGGACGCGGTGCTGCACCATTGGCACGCGCGCGGCGGCCAAGCCCCCACGATCGGCGGGCTCGTGCAGGCGCTGGAGGCCGGCGAGCCTGCCGCCTGGGAAACGGCGCGGCACTGGGCGTACTGGCTGGGCCGCGGCCTCGCATCGGTCGCCAATGTGCTGGACCCCGGCCATGTCGTCCTGGGCGGCTCGGTCGCCCGGCTGTTCCCCTTCGTGCAGGAGGAAGCGCACGACGCGCTGCGCCGCCATGTGTTCGAGGACTACCAGGTCCCGACGCTCGCCTTGGCCCATCATACCAGGGACGGCCCCGCCATCGGCGCCGCGTGCCTGCTCCACCAGGAAATGTTATCACTCGATTTGATCGGCCGCAGGCGTGAGCGCTGGCGGGCCGGGACCAGTATTTTGCCTTGACGCAGCACGAGGCTTCGTGGCTATTTTGTTTGGACAGTGAACAAACCAAGTTCACGATCGCCGTCACGGCAGAACGAAGAAGCGCCGCGGCGACCGGGAATTGGACCGGTTCAGGGAGAGGTTGCCGTGAAGAATTTACTGCTGACGAGCGTGTGCGGCGCTGTGTTTGCGCTGGCTGCGGCCGCGCTGCCTGCCCAGGCGCAGGAGAACAAGGGCACGGTGGAGGTCCTGCACTGGTGGACGTCCGGCGGCGAGGCCGCCGCGGTGGGCGTCCTGAAAAAGGACCTGGAGGCCAAGGGCGTCACCTGGCAGGACATGCCGGTCGCCGGTGGCGCCGGCGAGGCCGCGATGACCGCGCTGCGCGCCCGCGTCACCTCCGGCAACCCGCCGACCGCCGCCCAGCTCCTCGGCATGCCCCTGAAAGCCTGGGCCGAGGAAGGCTTCCTCGGCGACCTATCCGAGGTGGCCGTGCCGGAAGGCTGGGACAAGGTCATCCCCGAGCCGCTGCAGGCGTTTGCCAAGTATGACGGCCACTATGTCGCTGCCCCGGTCAACATCCACCGCCCGAACTGGCTGTGGTCGAACGCCAAGATCTTCAAGGACAATGGCCTGACCCCGCCAACGACCTGGGACGAGTTCAACCAGGTCGCCGAGGCACTGAAGGCCAAGGGCATCCAGCCGCTCGCCCATGGCGGCCAGAACTGGCAGGACACCACCATCTTCGACGATGTCGTGCTCGGCATCGGCGGCCCGGAATTCTACCAGAAGGCCATCATCGAGGCCGATCCGGAAGCGCTGGGCTCGGACACCATGGTCAAGGTGTTCGACCAGATGAGGAAGATCCGCGGTTTCGTCGACCCGAACTTCTCCGGCCGCGACTGGAACCTCGCCACCGCCATGGTGCTCAAGGGCGACGCCGCCATGCAGCTCATGGGCGACTGGGCCAAAGGCGAGATCATCGCCGCCGGCATGAAGCCCGGCGTCGACATCCTCTGCACGCCTGCCCCCGGCACCGAGGGCTCCTTCCTGTTCAACACCGACTTCTTCGCCATGTTCGACGTCGGCGAGGAGCGCCGGCCGGCCCAGCTGATCATGGCCTCGGCCGCCATGTCGCCGTCCTTCCAGGAAACCTTCAACCTGGCCAAGGGCTCGATCCCGGCGCGCACCGACGTGCCCGGCGACAAGTTCGACGAGTGCGGTAAGAAGTCGATGGCCGACATCAAGGCCGCCCAGGAAAAGGGCACGCTGATGGGCTCGCTCGCCCACGGCCACGCCCAGCCCCCGGCGGTCCAGGGTGCGATCTTCGACGTGGTCACCAACCACTTCAACTCCGACCAGTCCTCGGCGGATGCCGCCAAGGCCCTGGTCGAGGCGGTCGCCGCCGCCCAGTGATCTGATCCAACCGGTCCGGGCGCCTCGAGGCATCCGGGCCGCTGCCTATTTCTCCCAACGGCACGGGCCGGCACCGATGGCAGTCAACGAGAAACCCGCAGGCAGGCGCACGCTCGGCAGCTTCCTGCCGCAGGCCGTCCTGGCACCGAGCGTGCTGATGGTCCTCGTCGGCGTCTACGGCTTCATGCTGTTCTCGGTAATCCTGTCCTTCACCAGCTCCAAGATGTTCCCGCGCTTCGTCTTCAGCGGGTTCGACCAGTACGAGCGCCTGTTCTCCAATCCCCGCTGGGGCGTGGCGGTCCGGAACATCTTCATCTTCGCCAGCCTCTACATCGTCCTGGCGACGGCGCTGGGCCTCCTGCTGGCGATCCTGATCGACCAGAAGATCCGTGCCGAAGCGGTCTTCCGCACGATCTTCCTCTACCCCATGGCCCTGTCCTTCATCGTGACCGGCGTGATCTGGCAGTGGCTGCTCAATCCCGGCCTGGGCCTGGAGCGGATGGTGCAGTCCTGGGGCTGGGAGAGCTTCAGCTTCAAGTGGCTGGTCGAGCCGGACATGGCGATCTACACGGTCGTGATCGCCGGCGTGTGGCAGGTGACCGGCTTCGTCATGGCGATGTTCCTGGCGGGCCTGCGCGGGATCAACAGCGAGATCCTGAGCGCTGCCCGGATGGACGGTGCACCCACCCGCAAGGTCTATACCCGGATCATCATCCCGGCCCTGCGCCCGGTGTTCCTCACCGCCTTCGTCATCGAGGCGCACCTGGCGATCAAGTCCTACGACCTGGTGGTGGCACTGACCAAGGGCGGCCCCGGCTATGCCACCGAGCTGCCCTCCACCTTCATGTACACGACCACCTTCACCCGCAACGAGATGGGACTGGGTGCCGCCAGCGCCGTGGTCATGCTGGTGGCGCTGGCCGTGATCATCATCCCCTACCTTTATACGGAGCTGCGCAATGAGCGCCGTGGCTGAGCCCGCCCTGCGCTCGAGCAGCGCCGGCAGCGCCATCAGCGTCGCCCGCTTCGCCGTCTATGCGATCCTGATCGTGGCGGCGGCGGTCTTCCTGATGCCGCTGGTCTCCATGGTCTTCACCTCCCTGAAGTCGATGGACGAGATCCGCGCCGGCAACCTGCTGGCGCCGCCCGCGGCCATCACGCTGGATGCCTGGAACACCGCCTGGGGCAGTGCCTGCATCAGCGTCGAATGCTCGGGCCTGAAGGGCTATTTCTTCAACTCGATCCGCATGGTCGTTCCGGCCGTCCTGATCTCGGTGGGCCTTGGCGCGCTCAACGGCTACGTGCTGACCAAGTGGCGCTTCCGCGGCGACGACCTCCTGTTCGGCGCCATGATGTTCGGCTGCTTCATCCCGTTCCAGATCGTGCTGATCCCGATGGCCTTCACGCTGGGCAAGATCGGCCTGGCCGGCTCCACCGCCGGCCTGGTCCTGGTCCACGTCGTCTACGGCGTCTGCTTCACCACCCTGTTCTTCCGCAACTTCTACGTGGCCGTGCCCGACGAGCTGGTGAAGGCCGCGCGCATGGACGGCGCCGGCTTCTGGCAGATCTTCATCCGCGTGCTGTTGCCAGTGTCCTGGCCAATCGTGGTCGTGTCGGTGATCTGGCAGTTCACCGGCATCTGGAACGACTTCCTGTTCGGCGCCTCGTTCGCCGGCGGCGAAAGCCAGCCGATCACGGTGGCGCTCAACAACCTGGTCAACACGTCCACCGGCGTGAAGCTCTACAATGTCGACATGGCCAGCGCCATGATCACCGCCGCACCCACCATCCTGATCTACCTGTTCCTCGGCCGCTTCTTCCTGCGCGGCCTGATGGCCGGTGCGGTGAAGGGCTGAGCGCTTGCTTTCGAGCCGCACTCTTCTTCGTCATGGCCGGCCTTGAGCCGGCCATCCAGGGTCGCCACCACCGATGACTGGATGGCCGGGTCGTCGCTCAGCCATGACGAGAAATGCGGAAGGAATGAGACCTTCAAAGGATAAGGAACCGTGGCAAGCCTGGACATCGAGCATATCAGCAAGCGCTTCGGCAACGTCGAGGTGCTGAAGGACATCCATATCGGCGTCGGCCACGGCGACTTCCTGGTGCTGGTCGGCCCGTCGGGCTGCGGCAAGTCCACCCTCCTCAACATCATCGCGGGCCTCGACAGCTCGACCTCGGGCGCCATCCGGATCGACGGCAAGGTCGTCAACGACCTGGAGCCCAAGGAACGGGACATCGCCATGGTGTTCCAGTCCTACGCCCTCTACCCGTCCATGACGGTCGCGGAGAACATCGGCTTCTCGCTGGAAATGGCCGGCATGCCCAAGGAGGAGCGCAGGAAGCGCATCGCCGCCGTGGCCGAGCTCCTCAAGATCGGCCACCTGCTGGACCGCCGCCCCTCCCAGCTCTCCGGCGGCCAGCGCCAGCGCGTCGCCATGGGCCGGGCGCTGGTGCGCGAGCCCAAGATCTTCCTGTTCGACGAGCCGCTGTCCAACCTCGACGCCAAGCTGCGCGTCGAGATGCGCACCGAGATCAAGAAGCTCCATGCCCGTCTCGGCGCCACCATCGTCTACGTCACCCATGACCAGATCGAGGCCATGACCATGGCCACCAGGATCGCGGTGATGAAGGACGGCATCCTCCAGCAGTTCGGCACGCCCGCCGACATCTACGACCGCCCGGCCAACGCCTTCGTCGCGACCTTCATGGGCTCGCCGGCCATGAACCTGCTGGACGCGGAGATCGTGGCGGACGGCAGCGCCAAGGCGCTGCGCCTGGCCGGCGTCGACGGCGCGGCCGGCACCCTGCCCCTGCCCGGCACCGCCGATCCCGCCGCCCTCCATCCGGGCCAGAAGGTCACCCTCGGCCTGCGCCCGGAATGGATCGCCGAGCCCGGCATGGGTCGCGCCCGCGAGGTCCAGCCGCTGCCCTTCATCGTCGACGTGCTGGAGCCGACCGGCCCCGACATGTTCCTGGCCCTGCGCCTAGGGGAAGTCGAGCTGATGGGCCGCCTGCCCGCCGGTGCCCATGTCCGCCAGGGCCAGGCCGTCACCCTCGACGTCGACTATGCCCGGGCGGTGCTGTTCGACCGCCAGACCGGCACCGCCATCTACGCCGCCCCCGCCCTTCGCACCGCCGCCTGACAGGACCAGAGATCATGCCGAAGAAACAGGACCGCCTGCTGCGCGTGGGCGTGCTCGGCTGCGGCCCGATCGCCCAGGCGGCCCATTTCGAGAGCTGCACCAAGGCGCAGAACGCCGAGCTCTACGCCATCTGCGACGTCGCCGACGACCTGCGCGAGCGCATGGCCTGCACCCACGCCCCCCGCAGGTCGTTCGCCGACTACGACGCCATGCTGGCCGACCCGGAGCTCGAGGCCGTCATCATCGCCACCTCCGACGCCTTCCACGTCCCCGCCGCCAGGCGCGCCCTCGAAGCCGGCAAGCACGTCCTGTGCGAGAAGCCGCTGGGCGTGTCCGTGGAAGAAACCGAGGAACTGGCGGCCCTGGTGCAGCAGACCGGCCTGACCCTCCAGGTCGGCCACATGAAGCGCTTCGACCCGGGCCTCCAGGCCGCCAAGGCCTTCATCGACACCGAGATGGGCCAGTTGATGGCGCTGAAAGCCTGGTACTGCGACAGCACCCACCGCTACGCCATGACCGACGCCGTCCAGCCCCTCATGGTCACCAGCCAAAACGCGCGGAAGCCCGCCGGCGACCCCAAGGCCGACAAGCGCCGCTACTTCATGCTGGCCCATGGCAGCCACCTGCTCGACACCGCCCGCTACTTCGCCGGCGAGATCACCGAGGTCCAGGCCCGCCTGTCCGAGCGCTTCGGCGCGTATTGCTGGTTCGTCGACGTCGCGTTCGCCAACGGCACGCTCGGCCATCTCGACCTGACCGTCGCCATCCGCGGCGACTGGCACGAGGGCTTCACCATCTACGGCGAGCAGGGCTCGATCTTCGCGAAGACCTACAACCCCTGGTACTACAAGTCCTCCGACGTCGAGATCTTCCACGAGAAGGACGCCACCACCCGCCGCGTGCTGGGGGCGGACGGCCATTTCTACCGCCGCCAGCTGGAAGGATTCGCCGACGCCATCCTGCACGGTGCCCCCCAGGCCGGCGCCGACGTCCAGGACGGCCTGGCCTCGGTCCGCGGCATGATCGCGATCGCCCGCAGCGTCGAGACCGGCAAGCCCGTCCGCCTGGCCGACGTGCAGGGGGAATTGTGATGGCGAACGCCACGACCGACCGAGCCCCGATCTATCCCGGCATCTTCGCCAAGACCTTCCCCGGCACCACGCCCGACTCGGTCCTGGCGCAAGTGAAGGCGGCCGGCTTCGCCGCCACCCAGTTCAACATGGCCTGCTGCGGCCTGCCGTCCATGCCGGACGCCATCGACACCCCCACCCTCGCCGCCCTCGGCACGGCTGCGCAACGCCACAGGACCGAGCTGTCCGCCCTGTCCGGCACCTTCAACATGATCCACCCGGATCCCGTCGTTCGCGACCAGGGCCTGGCCCGGCTGCGCGTCCTGGCTGAGGCCGCCCGCCATCTCTCCATCCCTACCCTGACCCTGTGCACCGGCACCCGCGACCCCGACGACCAGTGGCGCCACCACCCGGACAATGCCAGCCGGGAAGCCTGGGCCGACCTTTGCGCCAGCATGGCCCGCGCCATCGCCATCGCCGAGGAGTTCGGCATCCTCCTCGGCATCGAGCCGGAGCTCGCCAACGTCGTCGACAGCGCGCCCAGCGCCCGCCGCCTGCTGGACGAACTGGCCTCCGACCGCCTCGCAATCGTGCTCGACCCGGCCAACCTGTTCGAGGTGGCACCGCCGCCCGAGCAGCGCCGCCTGGTCGATCAGGCCCTGGACCTGCTGGGCCCACGGATCGTGGTCGCCCATGCCAAGGACCGCGCCCCGGACGGCAGCTTCGCCACCGCCGGCAAGGGCGTGCTCGACTACGACCACTACATTGCCGGCCTGCGCCGGATCGGCTTTGCCGGCCCGCTCGTCGCCCATGGCCTGGCCGCCGAGGAAGCCCCCGCCGTCGCCGCCTTCCTGCAGGCCCGCCTGGCATGAGCTTCCGACCCTTCCACCATGCCGGCCTTACCCTGACCTGCTGGGACGACGGCGCACCGGGCGACGGGCGCCTCCCGGTGGTCTTCCAGCATGGCTTATGCGGCGCCGAGCCCCAGGTCGCCGAGATCTTCCCGGCCGGGCCCACGCTCCGCCGCCTGACCCTGGAATGCCGCGGCCATGGCAGCTCAGAGCCCGGCCCCCTCGATGCCCTCTCCATCGCCACCTTCACCGACGACCTGGCCACCCTGATCGAGCAGCGGATCGGCCGCCCCGTCGTGGTCGGCGGCATCTCCATGGGGGCAGCCATCGCCCAGCGCCTGGCCGTCACCCGCCCCGACCTCGTCCAGGCATTGGTCCTGGCCCGCCCAGCCTGGGTCGCCGAGCCCGCCCCCGCCAACATGGCGCCGAACGCCCTGGTCGGCCGCCTCCTCGCCACCCACCCGCCGGACGAGGCCCGCCGCCAGTTCCAGGCCAGCCCCACCGCCAAGGCGCTCGCTACCGAGGCCCCGGACAACCTCGCCTCGCTCCTGACCTTCTTCGACCGCGCCCCCCAGCCCGTCACCGCCGCCCTGCTCCAGCGCATCTCCGCCGACGGCCCCGGCACGCCCGAGACCGCCCTCGCCCGTCTGGCAATCCCGACCCTGGTCCTCGGCCACGGCCAGGACGCCATCCATCCGCTGGCCCATGCCAGCCGCCTGGCGGCCCTGATCCCGGGCGCTGCCCTCGTGGAAATCACCGCAAAGGCGGTCAACCGCTCGCGCTATACGCGAGACTTCCGCACCGCCCTCGAGCGGTTCCTCGCCGCCTTCATCTGACCCGCCGCGAACCAACGCCTTGTAACGCAACGACAACGCAGCGCAGCTCCTGCCGCGCGCCCGGCCTTTTCACGCCACACGCCCCTTCATTGGTCGCTTTCCGGTTCGGTTCCCACTGCGACACCGAGGCCGCACGTTTTGCTGCGCTGCGGTATTGCACCGCTTCCGGTGATCCATAAAATGCCGTTGGTTCCGGAAGGGCTCGAACCGTGCGACATCCTGCTCGGTTCCGATCATCGACGGAATATCTGCGGCTTTTGCCGATCGTTTTCTTGGCCGTGACAAATCCGCACTGTGCCGCGAAACGGTCGCCGTAGGCGTGATACTGAAGCATTTCCGCAGCCATCAACGACATCCGTTCGTCCGAGGTCGCCCATGGCGCAACGTGTGATCGAAGCCGCCGCCCCCGATGGCTTCCGGGTCCTCCAGGACAGCAGGCTCCGCAGCCGCATCGGCCGCCGCCTCCTGTCCCCTGCCCTGCTCACCCACCTCCTGCGCCTGGCCGACTTCCTCGCGATCTTCCTGGGCGCCCTCCTGGTGCCCATGGTCCGCGACGGCTGGGCCGGCTTCGCCTCCACCGAAACCCTGCTCCTCCTGGGCGTGGCCCTGTTCGCCAGCAACGCCTTCTCCCTGGCCGGCCTGTACGACGAAGCCGAGCTGCGCCGCACCGGCCGCCAGGTCCGCTACGTCGTCACCCTGTGGACCGCCGCCATGGTCCTGGGCCTGGTCGTCCTGTTCCTGGCCAAGGCCTCCACCGACGTGTCCCGCGTCTGGACCTTCACCTGGTACCTTTCCACCGCCACGCTCCTGGTCCTGATCCGCTTGAGCTTGACCCGCGCCGTCGCGGCATTGCGCGATGCCGGCTTCCTGCTCCGCCGCGTCCTGGTGATCGGCCACGGCCCCCACGGCCACGCCACCCTGGACAGCCTGCGCAAGAACGACCCGGACGTGCTGGCCCTGGGCTACCTGGAGGTCGACCCGACCCGCCGCCTCGCCGACGACCAGGCTGCCTGGCTGTCCCGCTTCCTCCAGGAAAAGCGCGTCGAGCACGTCGTCCTGGCCCTGCCCTGGTCCGCCACCACCCGCGCCGCCAACCTGCTGGCCAAGCTCCGCCGCCACCCGGTGAGCGTGAGCTTCCTGCCCGGCATGGACGAGCACGGCAGCCCCCTGCCGCTCAAGGGCCTGACCACCTTCGCCGACCGCCCGGCCCTGCGCCTGCTCGACCGCCCCCTGGACGAGCGCAAGTACCTGCTGAAATCCCTGGAAGACCGCATCCTGGGCTCCCTCCTCCTGCTCGGGATCTCCCCCCTCCTCCTGGGCATCGCCATCGCCATCAAGCTGACCTCCAGGGGCCCGGTCTTCTTCCGCCAGGCCCGCGTCGGCTTCCACGGCGAGCAGTTCCACGTCTTCAAGTTCCGCTCGATGTACACCGACATGTGCGACCGCCCGGACCAGGGCTTCGTCGCCCACACCACGAAGAACGATCCGCGCATCACGCCGCTGGGCGCCTTCCTGCGGAAGACGTCGCTCGACGAGCTGCCGCAGCTCGTCAACGTGGTGCTGGGGGACATGAGCCTGGTGGGGCCACGGCCGCACGCGGTGGCGCATGACGATCATTATAGTGCGCTAATCGACGAGTATCTGGCACGGCATCGGGTGAAGCCCGGCATCACTGGATGGGCGCAGGTGAACGGTGCGCGCGGGGAAATCGCCGACCTCCGCCAGATGGAACGGCGGATACAGTATGATCTTGAGTATATCGACAAATGCTCAGTAGGGCTCGATGTCCTCATCATGCTACGGACGCTGGGACTACTCGCATCTGACAAAAACGCATTTTAAATGTCTAGGCGACGGAGAAACCTGCAGCACTACCGATGCAGCATCTTTGGTATTTACTTCATCGTTTTCTTTGGCCCGCGTCGACATCCTTCTAGTCTCTGGTCTTGAGAGTTAGTTGATGACTACCACTCCGCCCAAGTGGATCCATTTCGATCATCTGATAATTGGAGGAAGCCGGGTCGCGATTGCATCGCGTGCCGATTTGGCCGCTGCTATGGTTGCAGACTGCCTGCAGGCTCGCCAAAGCAGCGGGATGCGCTCTCGGCTTGTCTTTGATGCCAACGGCCACGGCCTATCGCTTCGCTCATCTGATCCAGTCTATCGAGCCGCCTTTGAACAAGCGGATCTAGTGCATGCCGATGGCCAGTTCATCGTAGCGGTATCCAAACTTTTAACAAAGGCGATCCCTGAGCGGTCCGCAACCACAGACATGATCCATGATGCTGCCGTAGCGGCGGAAGCCAACGGGTTGTCGTTCTTCCTACTAGGAGGTCCGGAAGAAGTTAACCGTTGCTGCGCCGCGGCGCTGCAGAAGCAATATCCAAGATTGCACATCGCCGG
>VFQN01005649.1_pt1 | contig 15070 bp, 23 predicted proteins | sample 3512371 | NCBI WGS metagenome assembly VFQN01 (sample SAMN10412370, study PRJNA504923) | tailings metagenome | isolation source: Replicate 2 from Balatoc abandoned mine | place: Philippines: Itogon, Benguet | collected 2017-08-28
CATTAAAGCATAGACTGCGGCCCAAGAACACGTGGCACCTGCTAACTACCCCGGGTGTCACCACTCCGCCGCACACTCGGACGAGTCAGTCAGTCACCGTACATGCAGAGGGCAGGCATGGTATGTAAGTAGCAGTACTGTGGGTGCGCCTGAAACGCCCATACCACGATCTTTGCCCCCTTGCAGTCGGTGTGGTGCAGCCTGCTGCACTCGGCGCGCGGGTGCTACAACCACACCCCCAAACGACTGCCAGCATGGCGGCCTATAGTGCACACATGCCTTTTTTTTTCCTTCGTGAGAAGGTTACAGGGGCTAGGAATTCGGTGCTTGGCAAGCCTACCCAGGGTCAACCCCGGTGGTCCACGCCCCAGTCCTCTCACGCGTTGACTACGGTAATCAGCTGGTTCCCTAGCTACCGTATGCACACAGCAAACAACTTCCTCTTCACTACTATATTACGCCAGCCAGCAACGCAAGGAACCCATAAGAAGCCACCATGTATGGGTGTAGCACAAGATCCGTTTTTTCTCTAGGAACTGAAACCCGGTTGCTCTTACCTGCAATCGTTCTCACAGAACACATACGGTCTACTACGGTACTGCAACGAACGGGCGAGTACCCTCAAGCTGCATACGCTACGGCTCACGCACCCCACTGCGTGACAAGTGCATATACTCCTTCTCCAAGACCCAACTTGGGAAGAGCTTTTGCATGATTCCAGCAACGCGCGGCGCACAGGCAGTCCCGGTATAATCACCAGGTAGGTGGCACGCTCAACCATGCGTGTCTTTGGCAACACACAACGACAGGACAATGCAGGGGTGTGGGCTTTCTGTGCCGGAATACGAGAACTACTGTCATAGGTACTGCTGCAACACGTGTACGCACACACAGTACATGTAACACAGCAAGGCCAGCAAAGCGGCTGGCACGGGTGCCTTTCAACCACACAAGCTTTTAGCAGGCGCAAGATTGCTGCAGTGCACCCTGGCAAAGCGGCACATAGTTACGAGCTAAGCACATAGGAAATGATGGCAAGCGTGTTGTCAAGGGCACGCCTGGCCCCTCTGAAGCCTCTGCTATGTTGTTTGCACCTCCTGCTGGTGCCATGCCGTACCCAGCCCTAGTGCGATTACCGCACACTGCTTGTTCGGAGTGAAGTTGAAGCGCAAGAGTTGAAGCCTACAGGCAGCAGGTGCGGTTGGCCCGGCCACACTCCTATGACTAAGTAGCGGACAGCCTGCATGTTTAATTAAGTTGTTGAGGACAAGAAGCTGCAATGTTCTTTCCTGCCCTGCTTATGCTGTTGCATCACCACGCACGAGACGCGGAGTAGTGTCGCGGCACGCGGTGTCACAGTTACAGTACGAAATGTCGAAGGTCTGACTCATGCCAGATAATAGTATTTGGTACGTAAGCTTCTTGAACACCTTGTCGAACTCCTGGATGCTTGGATCGTCGCTTGAAGCTGGTTACCACCTCGGCGGTTGGCTCCACACATTTTGGTCCGACCATGAAGTTCAATATGACTGTATGTCAAGGAGATGCTGAGTCTGCATATGATTTCAGACGTGTCGTTGACATAGTGAAACATGGCCAGTAGCAAGTAGTCTGCGGCCGCACTTGCAGTGCACCTGTGAAGGCCACTTAGCTGCGAGGGAGAGACGATTTTCCAATGGGAGCTACTGGTACAATAGATGGTATAAAGATGGCATCGGTGACGTCAAGTGACAGCATGGAGAAGGGTGCATTGGAGGACACAGGCCCAACAGAAGCGGCTGTAAAGAGCGACGAAGAAGGGTCTACAACTATAAAATCAGTTTCCTTCTCTGAGCTCCTAAGGCGAGTGACGCCACGTTTTGCGGGGCCCTCCCCGCGCTGGCGGGAAACGCACGGCCTGGCGCATGCCCTGCGGCAGGGTCCCAAGCACGCCGGCCTGCTCACAGCCAGCACCGCTCACTGCAATGCAGCGAAGCGCAGCCCAAGGATAAAGTGCTTATGGCGCTGGGTCTGCTGGCGGCAGCCGTGAGCGGTACGTGCTGACTGCGTGCGTCGGGAGGGGGACACCTGGCACATGTGTCAGGGTGCCACGTGAGGGTGCAGGCTGTTGAACGTGGTCCCGTGGTGCTGCAGGCAACACGCTGACCGGTGGCCGCACAGAGCCTTTAAAGTAGGACCGTGCGTTGTCAGCAACTGTAACTGGCGTCCAAGCAGCATCCCGAGAGCGTCAAACAAGCCTAATCATATGCAACTCTGTTTCACGCTGCCTGTATGTCGTGCCCCCTTGCTGCCCTCATCAACCTTACGCCCGCCTGCTTGTGGCTGAGCCATGCAGGGGCAGCGTGGCCCATGAACGCAAGTAAGTGTGGAACATTTCCTTCATGCGCTGCTGCTCCTTGTTTGCATATGCATTGCAATGCCCCTGTCGGCCAACCAGTAGTGTGTGGAGGGGCCTAGGTTTTGGTCGCTGGGTTGCCGTCCTAATGCTGTTGCTTGTGTGTTTCACGGTGCACGGTTGCTGATGCATACAGCAAAGCACACCTCCTGGCTTTGGGCGTTGGTGCCGCACCAACCACCACGCAACCCCTGGTGACACGCCCCGTCCTGGGTCCCTGCCCCGCCCTGCCTTGATCACGCACTGCCCTCAGTCGTTATCGGAGAGTTTGTCAACGTGTTTGGGGACAGGCTGGGGAGTGCGGACTTCATGAAACGCGTTTCCGAGGTGCGTGGGACATCGCGAATGGTGCAACAGCGTCACGACACTGACTGTTTGTGAGGGCACCACGCAGAGCAGGTGGCGTGCCGCCGACCAGCTCGCCAGCTATTGTGCCCGTACCGGCGGCACTCGTGGCATTCGCTTGCACGCATGCACGGTGGCACGTGGCACGTGGCGGAAGGCGGTAGCAGGTCACTCCAACCAGTGCCCCCAGCACGCCACCGTGCTCGCAGTGCGTAGAGGTCTGGCGGGGGCGCCTGCGGCGTGCATTCCTTCCACAGCCCGCAGGAGCGGACGGGCAGCATTGAGGTGGCCGATTGGCTGTACGGCAGCAGCCCCTGATGAGCCAGCTCTCTACAAAACTCACTGCCCCGGGCATGTACTTGCCCATGTACGGCACCCTTTGGTTGCAGCTGGCGCTGTACTTTCTGTACATCGCCATTGTGGCGGGCGTGGCGACGTACGTGCAGGCCAGCCTAACAATCATCGTGGGCAACCGCCTGACCAACCGCCTGCGGGCGCGGTACCTAGCCTCCGTGCTGCGGCAGGAGGTGGCTTACTTCGACACGCAGACCACCACAGGTTGGTGCATGTTGATGTCTGTGTAACAGGTCTGTGTGTTAGCCATACTGGGGTAGTTGGGAGCCTTAACCCGTGGGTTAGCATGGGATCTCCCCTGGTAGGGAGGTGGGGTTCATGCTGCGGGACGAGGTGGCTGCCTCCGACACGCAGGCCATTACGCGCATGTGTATTAGCCAAACGGGGTTAGTTGGGGAGCTCCCTGGTGGGCAGGCTTTGTTGGGGGCAGGAGGTGGGTTGTGCTGGTGAGTGTGCTATGGCACGCACGCAGACCAACGGCTCGATGAAAACGCTGCACGAGGCAGAGGCAGAAGGCAGCCCCGCGTACTGTACTGCACTGTACTGTCCGACATGCAGTGGTGTGCTGACGCCGGTGCCACGAGCTGCTGACGTGCCTACCTATGCTTTGCTATGCTGCAGGCGGCTTGATCAAAACGCTGCACGAGGACGGGCTTGCCGTACAGGCGGCCATCAGCGACAAGACGGCGACCTTCTGCCAGGTGCGCCGTACGGCACTGTACGGCAGTCACTGCCTGCCTGCATGCCTGCATGAGAGCGTGCGCTTGCCTCGTGGCTGGCAGGGGAGAACCAGGCTGTCCAAGCGCAGATTGGGGCTGCGGCAATGCATGTCCGTCAGCTGGGGGAAGATTAAGGCAGGGATTTAGCCTTGCAAGACGTGAAGGGCTTCTGCCCGCGAGTGCGGCAACCTGCCCGCCCACCCGTCCTACCGTGCCGTAGAATGTCAGCCAAAGTACTGCACGGTAGTGCCGTACAATGGACAAACCTGGACATCTTGCTCCCGGGTTCCTTCGCAGTACATATCTACCTTCCTGGTGGGCTGGATCGTGGCCTTTGTACGCGGCTGGGGTGAGTGGCCCGGTGCTGACTGACAAGCCAACAACGCACGTGCCACGTACCCTGCACGTGCCATGCCATGCCATGCCGTAACTGCGGAAGGAGCACTGCTGAAGAGGTGGAAACCGCTGCGCGCATGACATGGGCTGTCCTTCCTCCTGCCCTTGACTGTACGAGTACGGGCAGCGTCGATGAGCTTTGATGCCTATTGTTCGCGTTCCGGCCTTGCTTGATGACCCATGCAGATATGACCCTGGTCATGCTTGGCTGCCTTCCATTCATGGCTATCATGCGCGTCATCTTGAGCCGCAACGTACGGCGCATGACGGCCCGGGCTGAGGAGTCGTACAGCCGGGCCAGCGGCATCGCGCAGCAGGTGCTTAGTCAGATCCGTACGGTGGTGTCGTACGGTGGAGAGGAGAAGGCGCTGGCGCAGTACTCGCAGCAGCTGGTCGACCCGGCCAAGGTACGTTACACGCTCTTTGTACATCATCACGGCACCTGCATTATGGGCGGGCGCAAGGAGTAAGAGGCTGGTTCGGGAGGGTACTTGCTACACATCAACACAGGACCCAAGGGAGCGCCACTGCGCTACATGCGTTTCCGGAGGAAACCTGGTTGGCGCGCGAGAGCTTGCAAGGAACGAGTTTGCAACGTGAGCATGTTTATGTGAGATTGGCTGCTATTCAGCGTTCCCGTTACCCGCTCACTCCTGCGTCTTTGTGCCTTGCTTGCGTATTAAATTCAATCGACCCACAGGCTGGCTGGATGCTTAACACCGCAAGGGGTCTGTCCATGGGCTGCTTCTTCGGACTTGCGTACTGCATGTGAGTCTCTTAGGGCAAGTAGGGCAGCAAGGGGCCGCTTTCCGTCCTCTCCGAGATACCGGTACGTAGCCACTGTCTGACGGCACAACGCTGCCTACCCTTTTACCGTACAGCTGTTTGTGCCTGACGTTTGCCTGACTCACTACGGCATCCCCCCCTTCCTGTTCCATAGCGCGTTGTACGGCACGGCAAGGACCGCAAGGACCGTCGTGCACGGCATTTTCACTGTCACTACTGTCCAACTGCATTCAGCGCCACCATAGCCTGCATCCACGTCGCTGGCCGATGGGCAGACCACTATGGTACATGCGTGCAACAGGATGTGGTGGTTCAGGGGATGACGGTGCAAGAAGGAACTATGGTACAGGGGTGTACTCGTGTGTTGCTCAACGGTGGTGGTGTTGCTCAACGAACAACGGTCCCTGAGCCCCTTGCCATGCCCATGCCTGCCTGCAGATTCGCGGTTGCCTTCATATACGGCGCGTGGCGTGCAACCAACGGCGTCTACAGTGGGGGGCAGGTGCTGTCGGTGTTGCTGGCCGCGCTGGTCGGAGCCATGAACCTCGGGCACGTGAGTTTGGTATCACCGGTATGGTGCGCGTGTGCCATGCTGTGCACCACGACCAGCCTGAGTTGGAAAGGCGGAGCCAGGGAGTTACCACACGTCATCGCCTCTGCCCGGCTTGCCACCGCTAGCCCCGCCCACCGCCTTGCTCCTACCCTTGACTACGGTATTACACTGAGTGTTCTGCTCTTTTCTGCCTACAGGCCCTGATATTGACGCAGACCTTCCAGCAAGGTCGCGTCGCGGGGGCCCACATCCTATCCGTGGTGCGCCGTACGCCCGCCATCGACCCGGACGCGCCAGGGGAGGAGCCCCCGCAGGTGGAGGGCCACGTGGAGCTAAGACACGTGACCTTCGCCTACCCCTCGCGCCCAGACGCATGTGTCTTCAAGTGGGTGCCGTAACCGCGGTATGTAGTATGTGGGCGAGCGTACAGGAAACTGGATCAATAGCACATTACCACATTTCACATGAAGGCAGCGGCGCCACATGCATAACGGAAGTTGCTAAGCGGAGCAGCCGTGACCAGCTGGCATGTGACTTGGCCGCGCGCAGGGACTTCTGCCTCGTCATACCCGCCGGCAAGACGGTCGCTCTGGTTGGCAGCAGCGGCAGCGGCAAGAGCACGGTGGTGGGCCTCATCGAGCGCTTCTATGACCCGCTGGAGGGGAGCGTGGTGCTGGACGGAAGGGACATTCGCACCCTCAAGCTCAAATGGCTCCGAAACCAGGTGGGCAACCGGTATTTGATACTGCGTTTAAGTCTGGTGAGCTGGCGGCCTGGCCTCCACATGATGAGGACGCGCGCCAACAGGTGACCCTGCGTACGGTATGCGCGTGCCACATGCCACGTGCCTATCGCACCGGTGGTCCACACGCGCATGTTTGACCAGCTCCAGCCAGCACAGGCGTGCCGGCCATCGGCCCTTCACCCCGTGCCTTTTGAAGGCCGGATGGAGTCAAGCAGCGGCCAAGTGCTCCAAACGCTTACCGGTAGCCGCACACGTACCCACGCTGTGTCATTCCACCATATTTTGAACATTTGGTTATGCCACGCGTTGGCTGTACGGAAGCACGACCAGGGGCTCCCCGTGGCTTTATACCGTCAGCCTGACACGTCTGCACGGGGCTCCCCTGCCTCCCTACTCGGCCCCACAGGTTGGCCTGGTTAGCCAGGAACCTACGTTGTTCGCTGCTAGCATCTATGACAACATCGCGCTTGGGCGGCCAGAGGCCAGCGCGGAAGAGGTGGAGGCGGCGGCGCGGGCGGCCAACGCGCACAACTTCATCTTGGCCCTGCCGGAAGGCTACCAAACGCAGGTGCGGCGGATGCGCACGGTAGCGGCAGGACGAGGGTACACGGAAGCGGCGCGCGTGGCAGGATTAAGTATCTATGGTGGTTATAGGATGCGGTAACAGGCGCGCTGTGCTATCCGCGTTGGTAGCAATCTGGTTGTCCCTGAGAAGCTGAGATCATGGCCCTTAAGGAGCTGGCTTGCATCAAGCTGTCAACGCCCGCATGTGTCTGCACGCGGAACATGGCACACCCTTGTGCTGTAGTTTGTGTCCGCCGATGCCTGCGGATACGCTGACGTTCTCCAAACACTGCCCCACGTTGCAGTGCGGCGAGCGAGGACTGCAGCTGTCGGGCGGCCAAAAGCAGCGCATCTCCATTGCCCGCGCCATCCTGAAAAACCCCAAGGTATGCACGATGGGCTGGCCCATTACCCAGGGGTCAGGGCACGGGGCAAGTACATGGCAGCTGCAAGCATGCATGCAGCCGAACAGCTGCGACACCGGTTACGGTTGCGAGTCAGTAATCCTCCTTACGGGTAGCATGGTGGGGTGCCGGTACGTTATCCGGAGGAGCTTGGTTTGCAGCAAACCGTTCCCATACAGGCTAAAACGAATGCTCGACATTGGCAGCAGTGACCCTGCCCTCCATGCGCTTCCTTCCTTCCTCTCGCCACCGGCCTTGTACTCAGGTCCTCTGCCTGGACGAGGCCACCAGTGCGCTGGACACACAGTCCGAGCGGGTGGTGCAGGAGGCCTTGGACAGGCTGGTGGTCGGCCGTACCACGGTGGTGGTGGCACACCGCCTGTCCACCATCCAGCACGCGGACGTGATCGTGGTGGTGGGCGAGGGGCGTGTGCTGGAGCAGGGCACGCACCAGCAGCTGCTCGCTAACCCACAGGGGCCGTACGCGAGCCTGGTGCGGCTGCAGATGCGGGAGCAGCAGGCAGAAGCGGAGGACGCGTCGGAGGAGGGGGAGGAGGAGGAGGGGGAGAATGTGGAGGGGGAGCAGAAGCAGCCGGAGGGAGGGCGCAGTTCTAGGGCGCTACGACTGAGCGCTTCAGCTGCTGCTTTATCATCCAACAAGTGGTCTTTGAAGCGCACGTTGTCCAGGGCAGCAGCTGCGTTCGCTGCAGAGCCACCAGGAGCGTGGTCGCTGCCGCGCACGGCCTCCAGGGCAGCTGCTGCTGTCCCTGCTGCACCATCAAGCACGTGGTCGCTACGGGACACCCTGGGCAGGGCAGCGGCTGCTGCGGCCGCCGCGGACATCATGTCCACGACACACGTGGCGCTGCACGTGGAAGCCACACCGTCGCTTTCGCACGTGGGCTCTTTCGCAGCCGCGTCATTCAAGTCGCAGGCGGCGGCTGGCTCGGCGCGCCATCCACAACCGCACGTGGAGGCGGTCGCCCGCATGCGCAGCAGCGCAAGCAAGAGGGCAGGCAGCCGCCGGAGGGAGCCGCATTTGGACCCGCACACAGAGAAGCTAATCGAGGAGGGCGGCGACGTGGGCGAATCCGCGGCAGCAGGAGGAGAGGGAGCAGCAGCAGCTGCTGCAGCTCCGGCGGTCCAGGTGTCCATGTGGCGGTTGCTGCAGTACAACCGCCCGGAGTGGGTGTACGGCGTGGTGGGGCTGGTGGCGTCGGGCGCGGTGGGCAGTGTGCGGCCGGCGTTCGCGTTCGTGCTGGGCAGCATCGTCGCGATCTTCTACGGCAACCCAAGGTGGGCGCCGGCGCTGAAAGCCGTTGGTTCGGGTGCTTGGGCCGTCTGTGCACGTAATGCATTGGGTACCGTAAGGAGGCGCATCCATGTAGTTAACGTGGCAGGGCGGTGTGTGATTGCGGCAGCACTGCTCGAGGTGGTTTGCGGCTGCACCGTACATTGTGCACACGTGAAGCTACGTACACTGCGCAGGTGCGGCGCCGTACCAGTGCCGCGCCCACTTTTATTGCTTCAACAAGCAAGCTGGCCCTGTAATGAAAATCGCAGGGACATCTTGGACAAAGCGCGCTTTTGGTCGCTCATGTTCATGACGATCGGCCTGGGCACCTTCGTGGCGATGGCGCTGCAGCAGTGGGCCTTCGGGAAAATGGGCCAGGAGCTGTCGCGCCGCATCCGAGGGCACCTGTTCAGGTCCATCCTGTACCAGGAGGTGTGGAAGGTCATGCGCAAAATGCACATAGGCGACTGGTTGGAAGCTGCGCTACCGTAACTACAGTCACCAGCCCGGCTCCGGCCGGCATGGCACACCGTGTCCGCGCCAAAATAAGTGCCAGATGCCCGAGCCCCTGCTGTCAATGGCCTACTGCTACCGTGTGCTTCCTTGGCATATGTGCCAATCTAAGAACAAAGCCGTGACGTTGTTGGACGGAGCTTGGTCTTGGAGGAGCAGCAGCGCAAGCAGAGCTTGTGCGACCGCGCCTCTATCTCTAATGATGTAGATTGGCTGGTTCGATCTGGACGTCAACGCCAGCGGCGTGCTGTCAACGCGACTCGCGAGCGACGCGTCGCACGTGCGGGGGGCGGTGGCGGACACGCTGGGCCTAATAGCACAGGTGGGGCCAGGGGAGCTAGCCCCTCCCTGGGTGGGGCGGGCAACAGGTGAACTGTGAATATACACCACTGCCTCGTGATACCGGTATGTCGCCTTCGGCACCTGTTTGTGACCCGTTGCTCGGCCCCCGGTTCTACACGGGCTTGGCAGCGCTGGAGTCGCCCCGCCCCACCTCCTCGCCTGGCCATTTGCCTGAAGGGACCGGGCCCCTTAGCCTCTTTCACCTGTTCATGTCTCCCTGACCCCTGCGCAGGACCTGACGTGCCTGGTGTTCGGCTACCTCATCGGTTTCATCTACATGTGGCGCATGGCCCTGGTGGTCACAGGTGGGTGCACAACGTTGCAGCACACCTCATCCAGCCCGCCGCCCGTCCCCGGACGCAACGGACCTGCACTACGAAAGCAAGTAGCACTCAATCCACGGTGCACCACACACCCATTAGTGTTGGCTGATAGTGTTGTGTTCAGACTTTCCGGAGCTTGCCTGCGACGAATGCTCCCCGCTAGCCCTGCGCGCCAGGCCGCGCTGCTATTCATGGTCCAGGCACCGGCAACAGCGTAGCTGCCGCGGTTAAGAGACGCTCAAGCAAACAACAGACCACCTCACGGCACATCGGTGGCGCACCCTCCCGCACCACCAACAGCTCATTTCCCCTGATACCGTACTTGCCGTGCCCAGCGGTACCTACCTGGCCGTACATGCCTTGCCGTACCACCGTACAGGCGCGCTGCCGTTCATCGTGGCGGGCGCAGCCATCAGCTACCGGGTGGTCACAGGCTTCGAGACGGGCGCCTCTGCTATCTACATGGCGGCAAACCAGGCGGTCAGCGAGGCCTTTTCGGCGGTGCGGGTGGTCAAGGCGTACAACCTGCAGGAGCAGGTGCGTGAGGTCTGCCTCATCAGCGGTCCGTCGGAAACCTCTTCATGCACGGTGTGTTGTCGCCCGCCCTGCATGTCCCATGCACACGTGCCGCCGTCCGCAGCTTTCATGCCTCGGTACGGTAGTCGTTCAAGCAGCGCACGCAACACCAGCACGAACACCGACCACATGATCTGCCGTACGTGCACTCATCAGGCCGTGCCCAAGCTGGAGGGCACGATTTTACCAGCCACGTGCGACAAACTGCCCACTAGCTGTTCCGTACCCGTACGGCGCCGTACGCTGCCGTACGTGCCCCCAGGTGGTGTCCATGTACTCGTCCAAGCTGGAGGGCAACACCGGCGCCATGGCCCGCCGCGCGCACCTCACCGGCATACTCATGGGCTACTCCCAGTTTGCCACCTTCGCCATCTACGGCCTCATCATCTGGTTCGGCGGCTACGAGCTAAACAGGGGTCGGGCCTCCTTCGAGGATATGCTCAAGGTGGGAGTACGGCAACCGTTTTTCAGGTTGGACAGGCGAGCGGTTGGCGGTTGTTTGGGTGTTCGGGGTCGAGTGTTGGGGGGCGTTGGGGAACGGGTGTTGGGTATCCGGGGCCATGGACAAGCTGGAGGGCATATGCTGCAGATGGGGGTGCAGCTGCTGCAGCGTCATGTGGTTGCGCACGTGCGGGCGTGTGTATAAAGTTTGTGGACATGCTCGCAGCGCTGTTGCGAGCATAGCAGGCTAGGATGTGCTCGAGGTGTGCAGATACCGTTACCATGCGGCTCTTTGGCTAGGCGGACAGGCGGGCGGTTGGCGGTTGGGCAGCTAAATGGTTGGGCGCTTGGGCCGCCGGCTGGGTCAGAGGTCCAGGGGATATACCACCTAAGCTCTACAAGGTGAGTACTCTTCAGGTGAGTACCGGGGGTCCGGGGCGCAGTCGCACGAGCTCTGCTTGCCCTGTCGCTGGAATCCACGGCGGACATGTCAACACCTCCGGCAAGATCAAGTTTCGCTCCACAACGGCACGGCTTTCGTTTTAGGCTGGCCAGTATACCACCTAAGCACATGTCCAAAGGCCGGCGTGCGGATGGCTGTTGTGGACATCGTGTTAGTCGTGCACAACGTCACCAACTACAATCCGTCGGAGCTGAACCCCCTTGTCCTGGTTCTACCCCCACCTCCAGGCCTACCTGGGTGTGCTGATGGCAGCGGTGGGCCTGGTGCCATGCACCACAATGTGATATAAATTATAACATGTACTAGTATTATCACTGTACAATTCATACGTGCACCCGACTTCGTTCCGCCCCAGGCCTACTTGGGTGTGCTGATGGCAGCGGTGGGCCTTGCCCAGGCGGGGCTGAGCTTCCCCGACATGGCCAACGCTAAAGCAGCTCTGCAGAGCATCTTCCCCATCATAGACAGGTGCGTGGTAGTGCCAGGGATGCCGTGCAGGGAATATCGTAAAGCTTGATTGGAGCGTGCACAGGATGGGCAGATACGTGAGGTGCCGGGGCGTCCTGCGGTCCTTGCACACCTTGCAATCTGCTCCTGCAGTAGCCCAGTTTACGGCTAAACAGCAAGCCCCACGTATACAACGGGTACGCGGGTGGCGGGCGTAGGGGCTAGCTGGTGTCGTCAAGTGACCGCTGCGCAGCGCTGGCGCCACCGCGCGTGCGGCTGGAAAAAGGGGCTGCTGGTGCCCTGGACTGTCGTACGGCACTGGCGCCCTCTGCCACCGCTCGTGTCGCCGTATGTCGCTCGTGCCGCTGTATGCCCAGGAATGCCCCTTGCTTTTTGCAAACACGTGCAGGCGCTCCCGGATTGACGCATCAAGTGCCGACGGGATGACGCTGCCCCAGGGGGTGCTGCGTGGGGGACTTGAGCTCAAGGGCGTGCGCTTCGTGTACCCTGCCCGGCCGACCGTGGTGGTGTTCAGGTGCGATGACGTACAGTCCCTACCGCCCTGCCAGACAGGGGAGCCCCCCGGCTGCCAGAGCAGCATGCGCATCCTTGCAGCAGTGTGTGGTAAGCTGCTGAGCTCGGCCCGCCTGCAGCAGCTGCTCCAGGGGCCACCTGATGTCCGGTATGCGAGTACATGTTGCTTACCTTTGCTGTTGATGCTGTCTTTCGCTGTTGTTTGCCTGCAGGAACTTTTCGCTCACGATCCCGGCGGGCCAGACGGTTGCGCTGGTGGGCGAGAGCGGCAGCGGCAAGAGCACGGTGGTGGGCCTCATCGAGCGCTTCTACGACCCGCTGGAGGGGAGCGTGGTGCTGGACGGGAGGGACCTGAGGGAGTACAACCTGAAGTGGCTCCGTAACCAGGTGGGTGTACGACAAGGATGCACGGCAGGGAGTGGACCGGTGGACCCGCGACTGTTGACCTCGTGTGCCGGTATGCGCAGCTGATCAGGGGAGGGCGTGTGGGAGGAAGGAACGCGTGTACAGGGATGTGCGGAAGCAGTGCCCTGCCTGCCGGCCTCTGTCCATGCATGGCAGCTGTGGATCCACACAGGCGGCCAATCGTCGCTTACTGTCTGAGGAAGGCAGCTGGGTGCATGCAATGCTGTATTAACATAGATTGTGCATGTAAAAGCCACGACTGGAAGCTCGTGCGCACAGAATGCGCCTGTTGCGGTAGAGGGTCTCCGGGGACACCTTCGGCCTGTGACCACAATTGCTCAGGTGGTGGACTTACAATGCTTAATTCGCTTTGGGCGACAGCGCACGCGAGACCAGCTGAGTCCCATCTGCTTACTGTTGTTTACCAGATTGGGCTGGTCAGCCAGGAGCCGCTGCTGTTCAGCTGCTCGGTGCTGGACAACATCCGCTACGGCCGCCCCGACGCGAGCATGGAGGAGGTGGTGGAGGCGGCGCGCGCCGCCAACGTGCACGACCTGATCGAGGGCCTGCCGGACAAGTACGACACGCAGGTGGGATGTGACGTACCGCGTACGACACAGCAGGGTACGGGACGGACCGTTGCCGTGTGTGCGGCAATGTGGGAGGGAACTCTGTGTGGTTGTAACGCTCGCCTGGGCTGGTGCACAGAGTGCCCTGCATGTGGAGAAGGTGCACCAGTCTCAGCCTACGCACCGCCCGCAGGCCATAGATGGTAGGCAGGGCTGCAAGAGCGCGTGTCGCAAGCAGACGTACCCCGTTGTCCTCGCATGTTATCACGCAGGTCGGAGAGCGGGGTGCTCTGCTGTCAGGCGGCCAGAAGCAGCGCATTGCCATCGCACGGGCGGTCCTGAAACACCCCAAGGTGAGGAGAGCTAAAGCAGGTACATCAATGCGGTGCTGAGACAGAAGGCTTTGGTAGGTCGGGGGCCGACTGGACGGAAAACAGCGGTATGGGCGGTTGCTAGAGGGGTCAGCAACTGAGCCTACGGCTGCAAGCTGAGTGTCTGCGTGCCGTGAGTTGTAAAATGCAGTTTTAAAGTGCCGTTTACACAGTGCTTGCCCTTATTCTCAACAGGTGTTGCTGCTGGACGAGGCCACCAGCGCGCTGGACGCGCAGTCCGAGCGGCTGGTTCAGGAGGCGCTGGACGGCATCATGGCGCGGGGCGGGCTGAGCAGCGTGGTGGTGGCGCACCGGCTGTCCACCATCCGCAACGCGCACAAGATCGCGGTGGTGCACCGCGGGGCCGTCTGCGAGGAAGGTGAGTTGTTGTACGGCTGTACGGCGCATGCCAGGCCTGGCGGGCGTCGCTTTCCGTAGTTCCGTACCGTACGATTGCACGTGGGTCGTACACAAACAAACGGCTGTGCTCACAGTCGTGCCTCTGTGATAAGTGGAAAGGAGATTTGTCGGCACTGCGCGCTGGTGTTGGCGGTGCACCAGGGGCATGTGTTCACGTGTGCTGGTGGACCTACTGGTGGCCTTCAATGCTTGCAAGTTGCAACCATAGGTAGTAGTTGTCATCGAGAGCCGCTAACCACCGCCGTGAACCGTTAACTGCCCGCAGGCACGCACAACGAGCTGCTGGCGGTGCCAGGCGGGCGTTACGCCAAACTGGTAGAGGCGCAGATGGGCACGGGACGCGGCGGCGGCGGGGACGTGGCGGCGGCGGCAGCGGCGACGGGAAGCAGCCCCGGTGTGTGATGAGTAGCTGGCCAGTGGACGCCTGACAGAGAAGGCAGCAGAGCGCAGGTCCCCGCTTATGTGAACCCGCGAGGTGCGTGCTTGTATTTGCAGGGTATGCGTTGTGAGGCACGTCGGTGTGGCGCCAAGCTTTTGGAGTCGTAGATGGGGACTGGGGGCGACGGTGGCAGGGAGGTGGCGGCAGCTGTGTCGTGCACCATTAGTGAAAGTGGCACGTCTAAGGCACGCTGGCTCGCACTAGGGCGCGGGTGCATGCGGTAGAGTGCACAGATTCAGTAACGGGGCACGACAGCTGTGTGATGAGTGGCTGGCCGGCGCACACGTGGAGAGCGGGCAGAACGCATGCAATCCCGCGTGACGTACAGTATACGACACTTGGGCATGCTGCCAGGCAGGTAGAAGCACGCACGGTTTGCGGGGGGAGGCCGTGGCGGCGGGGCAGCCGCCGTGACACGTGTGACATGTGCAGATGCTACGCGTGCAGCATTGTTAGCTCCTGTGAAACCAGTGTTACACTGTGGGCAAAAGCCGGGGGTCCATAGCCGGACCGAGACACAGCGATGGCCTCTAGGGCCTTAGGCACGAGCCGGGAGGGCTCGAAACACGGGACAACGCCCGACAGCACACGCGGGGGTCTACTCACCAAGGGCAAACAAACCGCGGCCCCAGGACGGCACAGGCAAGAGGACAGACCCAACCCGCACAACCA
>VFQN01005650.1_pt1 | contig 15068 bp, 19 predicted proteins | sample 3512371 | NCBI WGS metagenome assembly VFQN01 (sample SAMN10412370, study PRJNA504923) | tailings metagenome | isolation source: Replicate 2 from Balatoc abandoned mine | place: Philippines: Itogon, Benguet | collected 2017-08-28
TCGAGCCCTCCCGGCTCGTGCCTAAGGCCCTAGTGGCCATCGCTGTGTCTCGGTCCGGTTATGGACCCCCGGCTTTTGCCCACAGTGTAACACTGGATCAGGCACGCTAATACACAAACGCTAATACACACGCACCTCCTGCTGCGCCACCACCGGCCCCGCGTCGCACTTGAGCACCGTGAACGCCAGCGACACACCCTCATGCCACACACGCTAATACACACCCACCCTAATACACACCCTAATACACACGCACCTCCTGCTGCGCAACCACCGGCCCCGCGTCGCACTTGAGCACCGTGAACGCCAGGGACACGCCTGTCACTGTGCAGCCGTCCTGGAGGGCGCGCTGAACAGGTGCAGCCCCGCGGTACCTGGCACGGATTACAGGGTACGATATGCGACCGTTACAAAAGGAAGCCGCATGATTTGGTGTCAAGAAGCAAGGTAAAAAGGACGCTATGGCGCTACAGCCATCCTGTAGAAGGTCGCTGAACGGCGACGAGGTACCTCGAATGAGAAAACGGCAGTGGAGGGAGGGAGTTGCTCCTTGGTTTGAACACCGCTTGCTATGGCAGCAGCAGCGAGGGTACGTGCTCACGTGTCCCACGGGTGTGCATGAGGCTATGGGCGAGGTGGAGAAAACAGCGTCCTGACGCTGGGCTGTTAGATACAATACATGGCATGTTCTTACATGTACAGCAATCAACTCCGTTGGCTGACCGGCACCCACTTTGGCAGCAGCGAGGGGTGGATGTTGACCGTCCCACGGGTCGGCAGCTCCAGGAAGGCGGACGGCAGCATGGCGCCGTACGCAGCCGTCACGGCCAGGTGGGGGCGCAGGGAGCGTACGGCATCCAGGAAGGAGGCCTGCGTGGGTGGTACAAGGATAGGAAGGCAGAGGAGAGGGGATCCACATTCGTTGGGGCCAGGTGGGGGCGCAGCGACCGTACGGCATCCAGGAAGGAGGCCTGCGTGGGTGGTACAAGGATAGGAAGGCAGAGGAGAGGGGATCCACATTCGTTGGGGCCAGGTGGGGGCGCAGCGACCGTACGGCATCCAGGAAGGAGGCCTGCGTGGGTGGTACAAGGATAGGAAGGCAGAGGAGAGGGGATCCACATTCGTTGGGGCCAGGTGGGGGCGCAGCGACCGTACGGCATCCAGGAAGGAGCGTGCTCAAGGAGCCTCAAACGTTTATTCGTGGTAGCACACGTACGGCAGTACGACGTCCAGGAAGGATGCCTGCGGTGGGAGGGGCTTTTGGAGGCTGAGGCCTGCAAAGGCACGTGCGTATCACGCGTGCGGCTTCCTGGCGACATGCATGTGCGGGTGGCCTGTGCCGCGCTGCGGGTAACGCGCCTGCCATCCCGCCCCTTCCCGGACCCAGGATAGTTAGTGACGCACCTCTTTGGCGCTTGCTGGCCGCAGGATGCGGTCCGGGGTCAGCCCCCAGTCCAGGGCGGTGCGCTCCGTGGGCGACAGCTGCACCTTGCCGGTGGGTGGTGACGCAGCGTGGGTGAGCACTTGGGATGAGGGGGAGGGGGGTGGCGGGGAGGGCTGCTGCTGCGGTGGTTCGACACCCCGACTGGAAGGGGTCCCCTGTGAAAAACCAAACCAACGCGACAGGCGACCGAATGCGCTCCCGCCTGCCCACCCCGCCTGCTGGTCTTGCTGTTGCTGTTGGTGCTGGTGGTGGTGGTGCGGTGCGCCGGGACCTTGCCCTGTGTGCTGCTGGTGTGGGGGCGAGGTGCACGTCCGCTGCTGCTGCTGCTGCTGCTGTCCGGGGCCTTGCCCCGTCGTACCGCGGTCGTCAGGCGCCCTCCCTGCGCCCGCGTCCGGCCGCCCCGGCCCTGCCTGCTCACGGGTGCGCGTTGTGACGTGTGTTGTGCTGTGTGTTGAGGGCACACCGTGCCCGGGGCTGCTGCTACTGCCGATGGGGCGGCTGATCACCGCAGCCACCTGCATGATCGGGCATTCGCATAGGAGGGAATCCTCGTTAGACATGATAATATCGGCACTTGGTCCCACTGTGTGAGAGAAAGCGCTTTCCAGATCTGCGCCAGCCACTCGACCCAATACACATGTGGGCAAGCTCCGTGATGGAGACGTGTTTGGGCACGCGTGGGTAAGTATAATGGGCACGCGTGGGTAAGTATAATGAAATATGGTGTCAAGTGCTGCCAGGGCGCGAGGAAGCTTCCATGCACGACAAGCGACACACGAGGGACATAAGGCAACAAACAGGGAGACCCACAAGACATAAAAAGAAGCACGCGGGACACATTGGACGCTGGTGAGACACGTAAAACACATGCGGTACAAGGGAGCGGCACGACGCACCTCGAAGGCGCTGCCGGGTTGGGAGGCAGCTCCCACACAGGACGCACGAGTCCAGGAGACATGTACGGCACAAGACACTGAAGACACATGCAGCACAAGGAAGCAGCAACACGCACCTCGAAGGTGCTGCCGGGGCGGGAGGCAGCTTCCAGCAGGTCCCGCAGTACCCTGGCCGACACCTGGATGAGGCAACAGCAGCGAGACAGCGTGGCCACAACAGCAACAGCCATTGGGTAAGCGTTCACAGACAGTTGATCACATGATCAGCAACGCTCACGGCGAAAATACCATGGCATGTAGCGGATGCCTGGGGCAACAGCGCAACACCAGAACCGACGTGGCCACAGTGACGACCGGCAGCTGACACGCACAGGCATGCGCTTTCCTACATTCTGCCCTGGCATTGTTGCTGGCCCGTAGTACGGGTCCGCTGCCTCCGCAGATTTGCTAAAGATTCTAGAGTATGTCGATTAATGTCTGCAGTAACTTGTGCCTGCGCGTCAACCCATGCAGCACACTGTGCACCCGTCCCCCTTCCGGGTGTCCTGTGCCCCGCCGAGAAGCTTTCCAGCCTGCTCTGCTCATGTGATACTTGCCTCTGGAGTGCCCAAGAAGATGATGCGTTTCTTTCCATTGTCATCGCCGCTGGCAGCGGAGTATCCGGATGACTGTTGTCGCCAAGCGGCCGCTCGCACCAGGCGCGCGATGCCCAGCAAGTTTGAGAGGCATGAGGGCCGATATATAAAGTGCTGCATACGGCGGTACTACAGGCCAGTATGCTGAGTACGTATGCAAGAAGACTTTTTGCAAGTCTCGTGTCCGCCGACGTAATGGAGGGCAGACGGCACAGTGATAAGACCAACTAGCAAGCAACACCGGTGAGCCACCGGCGACATCAGGCACTACATGGTCTTGTGATTCACAACATGCCTGCCGGGGCTCCCCTGTCACAGGGGAGATCCAAGGCGTACCAGCAAGCCCGACGCGATGAAGGGCTCATAGAGCATAGCAGAAGATCGTTGCATAGCTTTGCAGCAGTGGATGCTCAATACCATATTATCGGAGCGGCTTTTCCCGCGCAATTTTCGCGTGTTACGTCGCTGCCGCACATATACTGCAGGCCCTTGCCTCGCACGCACAACCAATCGTAGGTGCTTAAACGACCACTACGGACTTGGGAGGTTACCGTGACAGCACAAAGCACTTATGGGATCTACACTTGTCATGCGGCTCGTCCTGGAGCGGCTGGACGTCAATGACAGGGCTCTCAACGGGCGCTTAGTTTGTAAAGATGCATTTGAGCACCTCCGGCTGCCCCGCCACTGGACGGTGCGGCTCGGCCAGCCGCTGCCCCCTTCCGCGGGTGACGCAGCATGGCAATCGCACGTGCTTCGGGCCTTCCGCGGCCTCACGTTTGCCGCCAAAGCGCAAGTGCTCAAGGTCGCTGTTGCCAGCGGCAGCGAAGCCAATCTGGAGCTGGCGTGGGGCTTGTTGCGGCCGTGCCTGTTCCCGGAGCTGCTGCTCCCGCACGACTTCAGCCATTTCGAACCGAGAGCCCTGAATGCCGTCAGGATACCAGACCCCGGCTCAGCTGCCATCGCAGCCGGCCATGTCAATCTGCTGCCGTGGCTGATACAGAACTGCTGCCCGCTGAACATCTGAGAAATGCTCACCGCGGCAGCGGAACACTGCAGCATAGAGGGCATGCTGCAGTTCTGGCAGCTGGTTGGCGAAGCGCGTTGCCCTTATCAAGAAGATTTCCTGCGCTGCGAAATGGCCAAAGCAGCTGGACAGTCGGACGCCGATGCCACGGCAAAGCTGTCCTGGCTGCTGTCCGCTCCGGAGAGCGCTGGGACGAAGCAGCAGCAGGAGCTTCTCCACTACGCCGCAGAGGGCCCTGCTGCGCGCGGCAGCCTGCCCATGCTGCAGTGGCTGCTGGGCCAGGGGCTGGACGTGCGTGGTGCTGGAGGGGGCGTGCTGGGAACGGCCCTGGGGCACGGGCGCTTGGGTGTGGCGGACTGGCTGGTTGACGTCGCTGGCTGCCCCCTGCCGCCGCCGCAGCAGCAGCAGCAGCAGCAGCAAGATTATAGGCTAGAGGGCGTGTGGCAATGCGCAGGAATGAGCGGCAGCATGCAGCCGATTCGCTGGCTGCTGGGGCGCGGCGTGCCGGTGCATGGGGCAGCTATCTCGGGAGCGGCATATTGTGGGCACCTGGAGGCGGTGCAGTTTCTGCACGCTAGGTATGGCCTGCCGCTGACAGCCGAGGTATTTTCGCTCGCGGGGGGATCCCGCAGCATGCCCACCGCGCAGTGGCTGCTCCAGGCGGGCTGTCCCATGGGCCCTGAGGCGTACCGCCGTGCAGCGGAGGCGGGGGATGGGGGCATGGTGCTGTGGCTGGCGCAGGTGGCGAGGTGCCCCTGGGACGAAAAGACGTTACCACACGTCATCGACTGCTGGCCAAACGGCACAGAACGCATCGCGTATCGGAGGACCACCAGGCCCGGCAACCAACACGCCGGGCCCTTGCTGCCGATGGTGCGCGCTCTGGTGGAGGCGGGCTGTCCCCCCCGTGGTGGGCTGGAGGCGGATGGCGTGCAGGGGCAGGGGCCTGGCGGTGGCGTGCAGGAGCAGGGGCATGGGTCCGCAGCGTTGGATGCAGCTGTGCGCCACGGCCACCTGCCCGTGGCGCGCTACCTGCACGAGGAGTGCGGGGTGGGGTTCGGGCCGGAGACCCTGGCTGAGGCCGCTGCAGGCGGCTGCGAGCCAGTGCTGGAGTGGCTGGTGGGGGCGGGCTGCGGGCCAGGCACGGGATACCCGTACGTTCAGGCTCAGCCCGGGGACATGGCTACCCTCCTCTGCCTGCACCGCCTGGGGGTGCCGTTAGGTGATGCCGGGTGGTGGCGGGCGCCGAATGTGTACCGGGTCCCGCTTGCGGCGGTTCGATGGATGGTGGAGCGGGGTGCGCCGTGGGATGAGGAGGGGGCAACCAGGCTCTTTGCGCATGCGAGGCGCATCGTCCGTCCGGGAAATGAGGAGTCTTTGTCGTGGCTCGAGGCCCGTATGGCGCAGCGCCCTGCAGCAGTGTGAACGTGGCTCTGTGGGCACGTGGTGTACGGCACCTGTGTACGGCACATGGTGTACGGCAGCATGTGTACGGTGACGTGTCGGCGGCACTTTGCCCGCGTGGTGTGGCGCCGGTCGTGGAAGGCGGCCTGCAGCAGTGCAGCGTGGGTCTGGGGAACATGGTGTACGGCAACACGATGTACGGCACGTTGTGGTTACGGCAACGTTGTGTACGGCATCGTATGAACGGGAACGTGTAGGCGGCATTTCGCTGCATGATTTGGCTGCCTACAGCAGTGTGAAAGGCGCAAGGGCGGCAGCCAGACCTTGACTGCACTGCGCGTAGTTCTGGGGGCACGTGGGTAGGTTTGGGGCTACACTGCGTTACCTGGCGCTACTGACTGTACCTTGCCCGGGCTGCGCATAGGTCTGGGGGCACTTGGTGTATGGGAATGCCCTGTGGTGCCTGGGGGTGTGGGTTAAGACACAGCAGGGCATGTGGGGGCACGCGGTGTACGACAGGGTCCAATGTGTTTTCCGCACTGCGCGGCGTAATCTGCGTGGTGGTACTCGTGGAAGGCAGGGGCATGGATTGTGGTGATGAGAAGGAAGGCCGCAGCGGCATTGGCATGTTGGGATAGAGTGCTACTCATGCTAACTCACGTAAGGGGCGAGGGCAGTAGGACGCACGAGTGCGCGGTTGTCACCAGGGTGTGCGTTGAAGATGGGGCGGGGCGTTGATGAACGAACGGATTAGCATGCAGTGGCGGAGGGGTAACGGCAAAGCCGCAAAGGGACGAACGGAAACATTGGGCCTGCGAAGAGCGAGGTTAGTGGCTGCAACAGAAAGCAAGGAGCAGTGGCGGAGGGGGTGGAGAGGATACCATGACGCCATGCTTGTGATTCTTTTTCTTTTGAAGGTTTAAGGTTTACAGGGGTGCTGGGTGATAATGGGATGGCACGAAACGGAAGCGCAATTGGCAGGCGTGCGACCCTGCCTGCGTTTGTCGATGGCGGGGGCACTCACCAGCAACACAGGGTGCGGAGGTAACGCAGGTTTTATGCCGTCATGCTGTATTGCATGTCTTTGCCTTCAGTGTTGAGTGCAGGGCCGACTTGCACCTCTTAACTACATGCCGTGGGGTGCATCGGTGATGCATGCTGAGTGTGGAACGGCACCGGCCGCAGCAGCGCTGAAGCCGTGGACAATTGACGGTTAGCGTGCCCTGTCAGCTTTGTGCAGCATTCGTTGCCTGCTACGCTCGCATGGGTTTGCTGGCACGCACGTGGTGGTTCATGCACACATGGGTATTTTGGGTTTTTTCCTGGGGACCCCTTCCGGTCGGGGTGTCGTACCACACCCACCACCCCGGTACCGGTGGTCCTGCGCGAAAACGCTTGCGGGTACTGCGGGTACGGTATCATTGTTTGCAAGTCTTGTCGGACAGCGGCAGGTTGCATGTTTTTGTGTAAAGCTCACCGTTCAGACAGCGTACGCCGTCGGTTGTCGGTTTGAGTCGCATGGGGAACGCACCCGTCACTTGCCAAGCACGCACACATGTCCCGGTGACAAGGGAAAACTTGGCAGGGGGCATGGCAGGACCACCAATGCAACAACTGAATGGCTGACAGGGATGCCTAGAGGATGTGCATGCATAGCGTGCTTGACCCAGCACAAGGGGCCTAAGACGTTCGTTGAGCGTGGTCCCACTCCGTGCCTTCCAGTGTTCAGAAGAGCAGTCGGCACCGCCTCACCTTACGTGAGCAGCATCCTGTGTACCCAGTATGCCAGGGGATGGCCACCGCCGACACCCACACGATCGGGTTGTCGGGCATCGCCGTGCACACGGATTCCGATACCGTACCCCCGTAACCCTTCTCCGAAAAACAACTGCTGGTTCCTGGCATCCTGGGTAATCAAGTCCACCATGCGGCCTCAGCGCCCGGTCGCCGCACCTCACAGGTGTCGTACGTACCGGCACGCCGTACCGGTGCGCCTACTCCACTCGCTGAAACACTCGCTGAAACCGTGCAACACATGGGGCCGCCCTTGATCTGTACGCGTATGCGCAGCGGCGCTGCGCTATGTACCGCGCACCACGGCCACAACCGAACACGTCAAGGCCCCCTTTGTTTTGACCCCATTAGACCCATGGTTCCTCTCGCATGCTTCGGGCCAGGAAGAAAGGTTGAACACTTTAACTGCGCCATAGCGCCAAATAGATTTTAGTGAGGCGCGTAGCATAATAAGGCTGGGAGCAACGGTATGACTCCTAAGTCCTGACCCGCTACCGTCTTGCTGCCATTGAACTCAGTGCAGGGACAACAGGGTAAGCTGAGGGAGAGGGTGTGGGTGGAGGACAATTCCGGGCCCCTGATTCCGGGTAGAACAGAGGAGCAGGCAGGAGCCAGCCACCCAGGGCTACGTACCAACGCCGTTGCTCTCACGCAACAGGGCACGAGTACGACTGTATGACGCAGCTGCGACCATTTAACCACTGGGCCCTTCCCTCCTCCAACTTCGCTTGCCTGCATTCGTCTTAGCACATCCCTCCGACCTGGCAAGGGTCAATCCGTCGGTGCTCGTGCTGTTGACCCAAGTGCCACACGCCCCCGCAGCCGCCCTCCAGAGCCGATTTGGCATTTGGCGTTTTGTGTTACATTCCAGGTGGTGTGGCCACATGATCCTTACTCGTCCTGACGACACCTATCAGGAAATCCAGTTGCCAAACCACCACCAAGTCAACATCGCCGGCGAACAGCCCCTGCGGGCCGACCAGCCCACATCATCCGCTCCCTCGCGCACCGAAGCACGTGCGCTGACCATCTAATTTCCACATGCCAACCAACCGCCCAAAATTCCTACTAGACGCAATAGCCCCCGCTCCGGACCAACCCCACCCTAGCGCCTCCCCCGCCCGCCCCTCCCGCCCCGCCCCCCACGGCCCCCGCGGCCCCCGCCGCCCCGCCCGCCCCTGCCTCCACCACCGCCCCCGCCCCCGCGCCCCCCTCTCCCTCCACCTCCACCGTTGGCCATCCCCCGCCCGCCACCCCGCCCGCCCCCCCGCCCTCCCCTCTCTCCCCGCCCGCCGCGCCCTCCCCGCCCACGGCCCCGCCCGCCGTTTGGCCGCCCTTTCCCTTGTTGCCCCTCATCCTCCTCGTCCTCGTCCTCCTCCCCATCCTCTGGCTCGCCGCTGCTGCCCCCCATGGCCACATCATCACCGTCGTCGTCACTGCCATCGTCATCGCCTGTTGTGGAGTCAAGGGCACAGGTAGGGGCAGGGTCGGGGCAAGAACGGGCGGATTGCTTGCAGTACCCTTTGCAAATGTCACTGCCATCACTGCCCCCACTGCCACTGACGCCGTCTGTTGCGGCGTCAGCGTCACGGTCAGGGACATCGAGCAGTGAGGGTTGACGTGCGAGCTGCATGGCAAGGCTGCCACACAGTTGCAGTAGGAACGGGGGTCGTGTCTTCCACGCGGGGTCAGCGGCCGGGATGCGCAAGGAAGGTGCTTAAGCAGGCGTTAGAGACTGGGCCTAGGGATAGTGCGTCATGTGATGCAACGTGCATGCACGTCTCACAGCCCCCCGTCACCCACCCGTCACCCACTTGGCCACATTGCGCACGCCAATGCGCGCACAGCCCTTGAGCAAGTTCTATGCTTTATGCTATCCTATGTGCTTAATCCTTATATGATGTAGCTACAGCCGCCCGTACCCACTCACCCTCGATCACGTCGTCCGCGCTGTCGTCCTCCGACAGCTGGTACTCCTCCACCATATTTTGAAAATTTATATATATATTTATTTAGATTTTTATCTGCAGCCCGCCACTCACCCTCGATCACGTCGTCCGCGCTGTCGTCCTCCGACAGCTGGTACTCCTCCACCAGGTCCCCCTCATCCCCCTCCCCATCCCCGCCCACCACCGCCGCCCCCGCCCGCCGCGCCTTCTTAGCCCCCCTCCCCCGCCCCTCCTCCTCCTCCTCCTCCGTCCCCTCCAGCTCACTGCTCCCCGCCTCCTCCTCCTCCCCGTCCTCGCTGTCCCCGCCCCGCCCGCGCTTGTTCTTCTTGGCCGCAGCCCCCCTGCCGTACCCCTCCGCCTCCTCGTCATCATCGTCCTCGCTGTCCTCCCCACCCCTGCCGCTGCCCCCGTCTCCCAGTTGAACGCTGTCCGCCCGGCGGGCCGCGGCGCGCTGTGCCGCCTTCTCCGCGAGGCTGCGGGCGTACTGCTGCAGCGGCGACCTCCCAGCCTCGCGCTCGTCGCGCAGGAACGCCTGCCGATAACATGATTATATCAACTGTTAGCATTATAGTATACATCGGTATAGGCATACGAGACTGCCGGTGATCAGTCTGCAACAGATAATGTATTGGCAATGCACGCAAGGCTGCAGCGGAGACCGCCCAACTGCCGTACGGCGCCACCACTGTCCACTGGGCCCTGCCGTCGCCACCCCCGCAATGTGCTCACAATACACCTTAGCCGCGTCTTTGGGCCCGAACTCCACCCTGTCTGTGGCTCCCCTGGTTACCCTACCTCGCATGTACTACACCACGTACCACTGATTTGGTTTGCCCCTGGACCCGTTGCCCTCGCAGCTCCCGCAGAGGCGGCTCGCTCTGGTCGGCCCCTGACTGGTCGGCCCCCGACACTACCAACTTCCCCAACTTCACCCAACTTGCCTCCCTCCCGGTCTCACCTGCACCTTTGCCGCGTCCTTGGGCCCGAACTCCACCCTGTCACGGCGGCTGCCCACCCACACCACGTTGCGCTGCACGGCGTCCATCAGCTGCCGCGCGGAGCGCCTGCACATAGCACGGATTGTAACTGTTTTGAAGAAAGAATAACCAGATGTCATTGGGAATGCCGGTAACACATGGATTTAACCCATACCACGTTGATCGCACGACAACCAGCAGCTGCCGCCCTGATGCTCGGAACCGTCGGCGCGGCAGGCCTGCGCAAACGTTCCGTAGGTGCAATCTTGCACACTCTACGCGTGCGCAATCTAATGACATCCTGCTTCCGGCCCCCTTGCTGTCACACCCACATGAATCTGTCCACGGGGCAGGCCTTGGCGAACTTGCGCAGGTGTAAGACCGAGCAATATACTTCATAGTAGACACAACATACATATGCACATGCGTGATGACCCACACAACTCACTTGAAGCGGTCCACGGGGCAGGCCTTGGCGAACTTGCGCAGGTGCAGGAGCGGCACGTGTGCTAGCTCCGGGAAGGCGACGGAGCAGGACCAGGTGGCCAGGTGCTCCGCCAGGATCTCCAGCACCTGCGAGGCAGGCGGGGAGTGTGTATTAGCGTGCGTGTTAACAGCTGGAGGGAGATAAGGTAGTGGGATGGACCAGGTGGCTAGGTGCACAGCCAGGATCTGACTGCAACGTGTGTATTGACGTGTGCGGTGGGTGTGTAGTGTGCAGCGTGCGCCATGCCAGGTCCTCATCGTGGGATTTGACTAGGTGTGCTGCTGCAGCTGCCTTGAGCCGTCAGATAGTGGTGCATGTGTATTATCCCTCAGGGGTCGGGACAGTTTGGTTGTGGTGATGTGTTTTATCTTCATCGGCTCAGATCGGCGCACGGCCCGTCCCACTCATCCAATGCTCCCGGCGGTCACACGCCGAGGTTTGCAAGTGCCATCCAACTCCACGTGCATGCGTGCGTGTGCACTAGGGCACGTGTATTAGGCCGCGGGGGTCAGCGTGGTGCATGAAAGAGTCTCAGCAGGGGGCGCGGGGCCCCTCAGTATTGGTTGGTTGGTGAATTTGTGTCATCAGCCCCCTCGATCGGCCATGCAAGAAGCAGGGTGCACGAGCGTGTCCGCACATTGTGCAATGTGTGTACCGGGTATCCCGGGCAGCAGCCCGGCCATGGACATGTGCAACTTCCCTTAAAACACACCACCACCACCACCAGCCTCGCGGGAACCCCTCCGTCCCTCTTCTACCTCGGCCCACCCCCACCCGCGTCACCACCATGTCTCGGTGCCCTAATACACATGCCCTTGATGCACACACAAACACTTCACCTGCGTGACCACCTCCTCATGATAGGCCGCCCTCCGCCCTCCCCCTCCGCATCTTCCCCTTCGTCCCCTCCCCTTTATACACATACAGTTAACACACACGTGAGGCCATGGGTATTGACGTGTGCGGTGGGTGTGTCATGTGCAGCGAGCACATGCCAAGTCAGCTCTTGACAGTTGGCTGGGTGTAGTGCTACTGCTGCCTTGAGCCATCAGATAGTGGTGCATGTGTATTATCCCTCAGGGGTCGGGACAGTTTGGTTGTGGTGATGTGTTGTATCTTCATCGGCTCAGATCAGGGCAATGCAGCGTGCCAATAGTATGACAATCAGGGCGACTGCAAGTGCCTTCGAAGCTCCATGCATACCGGTATGCTAATACGGAGGTGCACGTGTGTCAGGCCGCGGGGGTCAGCGTGGTGCATGAAAGAGTCTCAGCAGGGGGCGCGGGGCCCCTCAGTATTGGTTGGTTGGTGAATTTGTGTCATCAGCCCCCTCGATCGGCCATGCAAGAAGCAGGGTGCTCGACGTTATTCGCGTGGTGTGCGATGCGATGCGATGCGATGCGGGTGCCCTGGTGACCAGTTTAAGACGGGGCCCTGACGGGACCCTAGAAAAAGTGCCTCAGTGCCTAACCATGCAACCCCAAGGGGACCTCGGGCAAGACCACAAAGCCCAGCCGTTGCCACGTGCAAGCTTGGTATCGAGTTTGTCGGCCCTTGAGCCTCCGGCTCGCACATGGGTCGTTGCACTTGCGCAGGGGAGAACCCTCGCCGTGTAACACTGACTGACTGACTGACATGCAAGCTGCAGCTGCCCCAACCACTTCACCAACAGCCTCCAAGGACCACCTCCCCCCGCGGCCCCCCCTGCTACAACCTGCCTCCGTCTACTAACACACAGCACCCACCTGCGTGGCCACCTCCTCCTGGTAGGCCGCCCGCCGCACTCCCCCTCCGCCCCTCCACCTTCACCCCCTTCCCTTAATACACATACCCGTACACCCTTAATACACATGCCCACACCCACCTGCGTGACCACCTCCTCCTGGTAGGCCGCCGTGCGCAGCATCGCGCTGCTGACCTGGGGGGAGCGGGAAAGGCCGTGGAGGTGTTACGGGTTAAGACACGCTGACATTGGGAAAATGGGTGTAGCACGTTGGATTGGGTTGCAGGCGGCAAGGAGGTCCACACAGCCTGCTTATACCAGAGCAGTTCTTCTGGAAACATTAGCATTACCCAGGCAGCTGACCGATCCTCCTTTGCACCTTGAGCTGCAGCGTGAGGTCGGGGCAATATTGCACCAAAAAGGCGCACTACACCGCCACCCTAGAAGTGGCTTAATGATACCCAAAAACCCGCCTCACGCACCTTGAGCTGCAGGGTGAGGTCGGGGCAGCCCGCCGCGCTGGTGGCCAGCCCGCCCTTGCCCTTGGCCCCTCTCCCTTGCCGGCCCCAAAGCCCCTCCCCACAGCCTCAATCCCCATCAGGCCCACGCCCTTGAGCTGCAGCGTCAGGTCAGGGCAGCCGGCCCCAGCCCTTGGCACTACTCTCACCCTACACGCCCACAGAACCCGTCCCCACAGCCTCAATGCCCATCCGCCCCCCACCCACCTTGAGCTGCAGCGTGAGGTCGGGGCAGCCGGCTGCGCTGGTGGCCAGCCTGCCCTTGCCCTTTGCACCCCTCCCTCTACGAAGGGTTCAAATCCCGTTCTTACGGCCGCAATCCCCATCCGCCCCCCACCCACCTTGAGCTGCAGCGTGAGGTCGGGGCAGCCGGCTCCACTGGTGGCCAGACCGCCCTTGCCCTTGGCCCCAGCCCCGCCGCCGCCCGGGGGCCGCCGCAGGTCCGCCCAGCCCAGCACCTCCAGGGCCAGCGGCCCGACGGGCACGAACACGTCGGCCTGCGCCGCCAGCCTGCGGGCGATGAATCGCATGTGTATGAATACGTGTCATTACACTTCTGTTCATACTCGTGAGCATAAGGCTGCAGGCTTATGGGGGACTTTGGTGTAGTTTAGCTTAGGTTTAGCAGGCGTGCCACGTCGACCCATACACTACTCCTGTCTCCCTTCCGCCCGGACATCCCCTTCTCCAGTCCTTTGACCTGTGTGGTGAGCGCGCCAGCCGCAGCCATAGCGGATCTGTGACGGAGCTCGAACGCGCAAGGTCATACAGTACAGACGAATTCCTTTCATCCGAATCGCCCCCAACACGCACCTGTTTAGCGCGCGCCCCAGGCGCAGGCGCAGCGGGAAGTACCTTGGTGTGGGCACCAGGCGGGCCGCACCCAGCCCCAGCTGCACCACGGGGTAGACCAGGGGGCGGAGCTCGGCCTTGTCCGCGTGCGCGCCCAGCACCTGTTTGGCGTGAAGGCAGAGTAATATTACCAGGAGATTTCACAAAAAACGCAATGTCATGTACTAATACATCGTGGACGGGGCAGCTGCACCACGCGGTTCGCAAGCGGGCGGGTGTCCCAGTGCGCGCCCAGCACCTGTTTGTGAAACGGCCCACAACACAACGCAGTATTATTACACGCTCAACCTGCTATCGAGCCACCAGCGACCGGCTTCCTGTACCATGATGAAGACACGGGGCGCCCCTCCGCCCACCGCTCTCCCCTCCCCCAGGCGCCCGCACCGTGGCCCACTGCTCGATGCACTTGCTACCGTCTAGCCAATGCAGCCCCCCTGCCCCCCCTGGCCCCCTTGGCCCCTTCGGCCCCCCAACCTTTGCCCACAGTTCGATGACTCTCACCCGCAGCCCTCCCCCTCTGCACCTTACCCCATCCCACAGCTCCCGTCTTGCTGACAAACAACCATTCACCACCCGCCTCCTAAGCAGCCAAGCGACTTAACAGTTCCCCCCTCCCACCGCTAACACGCATCCCCGTTGGCCCCCCTACCTTGGCCCACAGCTCGATGCAGTTGACGGTTTGCCAGCAGTACACCGACTTGTACGACTCGGCGCTCTTGGCGGTCAGCGCCGTACGCATCAGCTGCGCCAGCTGCCGTACCGCCGTAAAGGCGTGCTGGTAGGAGGCCTGGGGACAGAAGAGATGGAATGCGGGGACCAGGGCAGGTTACTAGTGGGCGCGAGGAATCCGTGTAAGACGTCAGGGTGTCACGGGAACTCTGGGATGTGGGCGGTGTGGGTGTTGTGCGGGCGGGGGCTGTGGCTTGGCGCAGACGCCGTGTGCGTGTGGATAAGCAACACCCACACCAACAACGCCAATCAGGTGGCCTTGGAGGTGCAGACGGACGGGGACCAGTGGGTGTTGTTGGCACGGCACGGTACGGTTGGGATCTGGGCCTGGGCCCCCACTCCGTACGCTTTCCGTAGCAAAACATATTGCTTAAGGCGAGCCCTGCCCCACCTTCCGTGCCTTCTACCGCTACAGACCGTAAATAACCTTGAACGCATACGCATGAGCTAATACACACATGCCGCACCCGCACCTGCATGTCCAAGACTCACAGCTCCACTAGGAAGGTTCCCAGGTGCTCCCTGGTGCCCCCTTACCCCACAACCCTTAATACACACCCCAGCTAATACACCTGCCTCACCTGCATGTCCAGCCCCCACAGCTCCACCAGGCAGGTGCTCATGAAGGCGATG
>VFQN01005651.1_pt1 | contig 15067 bp, 24 predicted proteins | sample 3512371 | NCBI WGS metagenome assembly VFQN01 (sample SAMN10412370, study PRJNA504923) | tailings metagenome | isolation source: Replicate 2 from Balatoc abandoned mine | place: Philippines: Itogon, Benguet | collected 2017-08-28
TCGTGACCTCACGAGCCTAAATCAGGATCCCTTAGATTCAGGTGTTTTCCCGCCGGTTGACTATGTGGATGGTTATGTACGGGAAACGGCTCACTGTTGGCTCAGCCGCGGCCGGCGACTTCCCCTACAGCCCCGAGGACGGCTGTACCACTGCACGGTCATACCGGGAGCACATGGAGCGGGTGGTGGCCAGGCTGAGGGAGGACCCGGGGGCAGACGTGGAGGTGGCGGAGGTTGGGCAGTACGGGCGGCGGCTGCGGCCATGGACCCCGGGGGACGAGAGCGTGCGGCCGGTTGTGCTGGCGAGAATAAGGGGCGCGCTGGCCGTCAAGAAAGCAGGTATGTGAGCACCTGTTGACGAGCGAGACAGCCCACTCCGTCAGCTTAACACTGCTCATGGGCAACATCATGTGCACTACAGCGACGCACCTGGTCCTGCCGGCTCAGCACTTTGTCAGCACCACTGCCGTCTTTCTGCGATTGTGCCGCTGGCAGCTTTACCTGTTGTTGTTTGGTGTATTCTGGTGGCTGTGTCTGACTCAGTCCAGCCTCCGATGGTGCATACAGTCTTTCCAAGACTGCATCTGTGTGCTGATGTCAAGGTAACAGTGGTCTCGTACGATACTGATTACACCCTGTACGGATGATGATGTCCTGTACTCCTGTTGCATGCTGTGCAGGGCGCCCTGGAAGGCAAAGGACGCAAACCGACCTTCCGCCAGGTTCGGGGCTCTACCGCACGCCGAAGCTAGTGTACTTGAAATATTTTCTTGGCAAAAACGTAGTACTGGGTAGGGCCGCGGCCGGCGACTTCCCTGGCAGCCCCGAGGACGGCTGGGCCACGGCGCTGGCGTACCGGGAGCACACGGAGCGGGTGGAGGCAAGGCTGAGGGAGGACCCGGGGGCAGAGGTGGAGGTGGCGGAGGTGGACGGACGGGGCCGGCGACGGCGGCCCTGGACCCCGGGGGACGAGAGCGTGCGGCCGAAGGTGCTGGCGGCGATGCGGGTGGCGCTGAGCGCGGCAGGGCAGGGCTGACGTCCGTGTTGGCGCGTGCACACAACGGGGCGGTGCTTCAGCACCTAGGGTATGCGTTGGGCAGCACCAGTGTGTGGGCGCAACAGCTTTTTAGCTTGTGGCCCCTGGCGTAGGTTTGGCACATGGACACTTGCGCACGCGGCAGCCGCTAATAAGTGTACGGAGTGCAAGGGGCTGACGCGTGACATGAGGAAGGCGGTTATGGCCGCACATGGGGGAACGTCGTCACAAGCAAGGCATTGGGCACCAGGTCGAAAGCATCCGACGTTCCGACCAGGGTGGGTCGCAATGCTGGTCACCTGATGCGCGTTGCCGAGGGGCAGCACACATGGAGGCTTGCAGCTGTGCGTAACCGTGTAATGTAACGTTCACTTGGGCAATACATACGTCCGTGCTTTGGGGTGCAAGCTGAACGGGCATCTGTCATGTGGTTCGGTGGTTCCCAATCAGTTCGTCCTTCGTCCGGCCAGGTCCGGCTCCCAGCAACTTGGTATAGGTCGTGCGACTGCGCCCTATCGTGCGGACCCAACTGAGTGTTGGGGCTTGTGGGGGCACACCGAACGGGAAGCCCTGCCTTGCTATGTACACAGAAACGTACAGAAAGCACGTACCATGGCAAACCCCTAGCTGTCTCACGTGTATGCCCCTCCTGTAGTACGCGTGCACGGGCTGTTCGTGTACCGTATGCGATGCTACCATGTGTTTACCGTACAGTAGCCACACTGTCTCAGGTGCAGAAGTTGCCAATCCTTCAGTCTTGCTGTCAACTGTTCATTACAGTTTCTGGAAGGGAGCCCCGTGCCAAAAAGCAAGGGGGTAGTGGGCTACGGTACGTCACCGCCAGGTCACCCCCTGGTCAGTGGTCACTGCACGGTTGCACGCACCTGATGCAGGTTCATACCAACGTTTACATCAGGGGTCCCCATCATGCAGACACCTTGCTGCGCCCCAGCGAACCTGAACTCGGAACGCTACTCTGGCGTAGGCTTAACAGCGGCTGCTGTATGCTCCAGCCCACGATGCTCCCCAAGTACCCCAGGCCAAGTGGACTTGCAACACGCAACTCCACACCTATCCTGTCCGGAGAGGGGGGAAGCCCCCTTCGCTGTCATCCCGGCAACAGTAAGCCAAAAAAATTGAGCATTGCGAGCAACAAAGGCAAAACCTGAGACCACCGAGCACTATCGGAGGCACAACAACAATCGTGCACATGCGCCTCCCCCGCCTCACCCGGCCTGCCTGCATATCGCTCCTCAGCCTGAAACCTCTGCACTCCTACTACTGCTGGACTCATTTGGGCATGAACTCTTCCACCACGAATTCCAGGTCTAGCCCCTGGTTGTATACCCGGAAGAGGAGGTCGATGTTGGGGTACTCGCCAGGGGAGTTCTGCGCCTCCTGCACGTCGTCCCGGTCATACATGCACAGCGCGGTCATGGCGGACTTCCGCGTCAGCCTGCTCTTGTATTGGTCGTCCTTATAGATGTCGTAGAAGATCGCAAGCGACGCCATGCGCATCTCCTCGTTCTGCTTGCTGACCACCGTGTAGTCGAGCTTGGGGATGTGTATGCGCGTCACAGTCAGGGGAAGCGGGGGCATGTCCTTGTAGTCATAGTACTCTTTTTTCTCCGCTACGACGCTGATTGAGGAGTGTCGGGATGCACCGCGACCGCCCAACGACGGTCGGATGGCCGCTCGCCGCCACTGCTGCGACAGCGTGCACAATGAACTAGAAGATGCGCTAGAATTCAAGCTGGACGAGGCACGTGACCTGCACTGCATTGCGTCCGTGTCTGGTCGGGGTGGAACTGTGCTTGGGAGTTGGGCTATTTGTAACTGAGCTATGGGAGTGCTGCACAATTTCGTTCCTTGTTCTACTATATATGCCTCTATATACAAAGCCTGCCTTCTTGTTGTGACTCACATGGTCAACTTGAACTTTGACAAGTGCTTGTTTTTTCGCGGAGCTGTCCTTGGCACTCGCCCTCTTCTGACAAAAATATCAAATAGCTTCGCAACACTATAGGTCAGGGTCAGCGGGCGCTATGGCGTCGTCGGTGGCAAAGGCGCTCGGACAGCTCGTTGACGTTGCGAACGGAGAGCATCCCGACCCTGACGGAGCCTTTGCCGAGGCACAGGAGGCTACTCGTGTCCTCCGTCAAGCTGGAGGGTGGTCGCAGCTTCAGGATGAGGATGTTTCGGCTGTGTCCCTCACGCGCGCGCTCGGCGACATTCTTAAGCAACCTGAGGACGCAGGCTTGCGATCCCTTGCAGCGGCAATGTATTCATCGTTGCTAACAGTCAAAGATGCTCCTGTAAGTACACTGCGGGACTCTCAACCCTCGCTCGTTGGCCGGCTGGGTCCCCAGCCCCCGGCCCTCCAGCCACCCGCCCTGCTGCGCACTGAGCAGCACTCTTGCTTGCGCACCGCAGGCTGGGACCCTATGCGACCCCTACACCTTTGCAGCCTTTATGCAGTGCCTGAAAGGCATCTGCCTGCCCAGCCGTGCGGCCAAGGACGCGCAGGCAACCCAGCAGTCCCAGGCGGACGGGGCTGGCCCCAGCCAGGCCAATGACGCCCAAGCTTGCCCCGTGTCTCCCGCCGCACTGCTGGAAGACGTGGGCGCTTTCCTTAAACAGCACAGCATGCGTGGGAGCCCCGACATGGTCGCACTGCTGCTCGACGCCCTGGTAGACATCACAGCCAGCCCGCTGGCCGGTGGAGTTAGGCCGGCAGCAGCGGGGAAGCGGGGCGGTGCGGCCGGGCGGCAGCAGTACAGCGGTAAGCCCCTGCCTCCAACGAGAGCCTCAAGAAAACACAGCAAGTTCCCTTTTGTAGACCGTTCCCGCAGGGCCGTCATGTGCGCATGATGAGTTAGCAATTTTCCTTGGTGCTGGGGGCATTCTACTGTCCCCACACCGAATCCCACTGATGTCGGCCGGCCCAATCCTCAGGGCAAACGGTGTCGGAGGCTGCCTTTGCCCTGCTTCCCCTGGCGGTGGACAGCCGCCACGGCCACGTGCGCCACCTGACCGCCACGGTGTGCCACCGGCTGGTGCCCACGCTGCTGGGCATGGGCGGCGAGGGGGCCTCCAAGCGCGGCGCGGGCGGCGCCACGGACCGCCGCAGCGCGGCCGTGGGCCTCATTGACGCGCTGCTGGAGCAGCACCCCTCCGCGCGGCCGTGCCGCATGGCGCTCATGCGGCAGCTGCTGCTGCGCGCCCCCGACAACGCCACGAGCCGCCAGCTGGCGGTTGCTTGCGTGCAGTCCATGGTAGGATGTGGGCTGAGGACAGTGCCATGTACGGCCATGGGGCAGGGTGCCCGAGCGCAGCGGGAACGGGCGGCATGGTGCTTGCCGTTGAACGCGGCCCTCAATCTGCATGCATGCCCAGGTGCTCCCAAACGTGCACTCGTGCGTCCAGACTGACGGCCACCTGTGCTGCAGGTCCCGAACTGCACGGCAGAGGAGGTACGCGCCCTGTGCCTCTTCCTGCACCGCCTATCACGCGTCACCAAGGTCAGTACCACAGCCCAGAAGGGCATCTCTCGGTTCCGCCTGCTAGCGTCCTGGTCCAACTTACACACTGGTTTTCACATACTAACGTTTTGCGCCGTGGAACGTAAGCTTCCACTTGCCGTAAACTTGTGGTGGCCTTCCATGTGTGCAGATTGGCAGCAGGCAGGTGGCGGTGGACCTGGCCGCCTCTATGCTGGCGACCCTGCCGCAGCCCTTTGCCCTGGACGTGGGCGACGGCGCATACCAGGTGCGGTCTGGGCCGCCTCACAGCATATCACCGGCTGTCACCTTGCGCCTCACAGCAACCAGTGCTCAGCACAGTTCTGCAAGCAGCAACGCATTGCAGTTGAGTTGCTTCCTTGTTGCGTGCAGAGGCTGATGGGTGGCGGGCTGGGAGCCAACGACGAGCTGGACGCGCCCTGGAGCGCCCTGTGCCTGGCGGTGCTGGTGCAGCGGTCCAATGACAAGTCCGCAAGTAAGGTTGTGGAACATTGTGTGAGGCAGTGCACGCTGGCACGCATACCTTGTAGGTCGGAGCAAAGAGACCAAGGGGTACGGGAGATCTGTTTAAGTGTGCGTTGTTTGTCGCGTTCTTGCTTGCAGGCGTGCGCAGCCGCGCCATGTCCAGCCTGGCGGACACCGTGGCGCACTTCGCGGCGCTGCTGCAGGACGGCGAGGGAGGGCCCCGCGCAGCAGAGGTAGCTGCCCTGGTGGCGGCCCTGTGCGCGGCTCGCCACATCCAGATGAAGGTAGGGGATACCACCCTTTATCGCACCTGCCAGTCTGCCACTGTGTGGTGTTGTGAGTTTGCGGTGAATGCATAGGACGCAAAGGCAATCCTATCCATCTGCGTTGGATCCATGTCAGGTGGCCTGTGAGCATGTCTCCTGTCTCCTGTCGTTCTGCAGGTCGTGCAGCCGGCTGGCGCCAGGGGCGCCCGGGCTGGCCGTGCGGCGGCGGCGGGCGGGGAGGATGCCGAGGCGGCCGAGGACGAGGACGAGGAGATGGACGACCCTGCTGCTGCCGCTGCGGCTGCGGCCGCTGCGGCCGCCCCCGAGGGCACAGTCGAGGAGGAGCTCCCCCCGGAGGCCAAGGTGTCAGCCACCATGTCCGGCTGCCTGTCCCTGGTGAGCCGTGTTCTCTGACTCCAGCTGCAAAGAGCGGTAACTCGGTCATGTCATTTGCCATGGCTCACCGCTAGACGCTTCTCAACGAACTGCACCTCAGTGTGACACACTGCATTTTGCCCTGCGCTACGACAACCCGCTGCAGGACCTCTCGTGGCTGGTGTCCATGTGCCACTCCCGCTGCCGCGACGACAAGGCCGCCGTCCGCAAGGCGGCGCTGCAGCTGCTGCTGTCGGCGCTGGAGCTGCGAGCGACGCAGGGTCAGGGAGCGGCCGCGACCGTGGAGGGCCCATCCGAGCAGGACGTGGCTGTGCTGGAGGAGGCGACCGCTGACGCGCTGGTGGGTTGCACAAGCACCATAGCCGTCTGCAGTGCGAATGGGCGAAAAGACGGTACGTGTTGTTGGCGTAATGCAGCTACCTTACGTGTGATTACGCTGACTGTTGAGTCGTAACATTACCTCACTGTATTTCGTCCATATGCAGGTGAGCGTGCGCAAGGCGGCGCTGCAGGTGGTGGGCGGCCTGGTTCGCCGCTACCCCACGCATGGCGGCCTGGCCGGGGTATGGGTCCGCTGCGTGCTGCCCCTCATCCGCGACCCGGAGAGTGCCGTACAGGACGCAGTGCTGGAGCAGCTCTCGGGCCTGGTGCTGGAGCCGCTCGCGTCCCTGGCCTCCCGTGGGGCCGGTGGCCGCGGCGGGGCGGCTGCGGCCCGGTCCGCTGCGGCTGCGGAAGAGGCCGCAGCGGCGCTGCGGCCGCGCTTGATGGCGTTGGCTCACCTTGGCCGGGCTGCTTCCAGCTGCCTGGCACGTGCCTTGGGCGTGATGGCCGCCAGAAAGACGCTCAAGGGCCCGCAGGTGGCTGCGGGGGTGGAGGCGCTGCTGTCCTCAGGGCTGCTGAGCAGCAGCGGTGCTGAGGGGCAGCAGGAGGCAGTGGAGGATGCAGAGACGCAGCCGCAAGGGCGTGCGGGCAAGGCGCGCAGGCAGCAGCAGCTACAGAAGAAGAAGGAGGCGGAGCTGGCTTTGAGGGATGCACGTGAAGGGGCGTGGACTGTCCTCGCGGAGGTGGCTGGGCACGACCCGGCCGCGCCGTCGTGGCAGTTCCTGCAGCGCTGCTGGGGCGAGATGCGGGAGGCGGCGGCGGGCCGTGGCGGCGCTGGGGGCTCGGCGGGTGGTTCCTCGCAGGAGGGCGCGATGCTGCTGTGGGTCATCAGCCACGCCGCCTCGCGCTTTCCGGCCGCCGACGCCACGCAGCTGGCCACGGACCTGCTCAAGGTAGGACGTATCACTAACTCTTGTGGACGATAAAACATGCCGACACGTAAAGATGCTACCAAGGCCTCACAGTGTCGTGTAGCCTGTGTCTGAGTGTTTGTTCATTGCGCCCACCTCGCCGTGTTCCCCTCCACTGCGCTCCTGCACCTCAGGCCGTGCTGGGCTTCAACCTGCCGTCCGCCGCCGTGGCCGCACACCTGGCGGCGCTGCACCGCCTTACGCAGCAGGCGGGCGGCCAGGGCGAGGTGGGCGGCCCGGCGCAGTGGTGCGTCCGCGTGCTGGAGGTGGCGGAGGGCGTGCTGGGCCAGGCCATGGACGCCAGGGGCAACCTGGTGAGTGTGCAAGCGCGCAAGTACCCCAGTGGTATGCCACTACTGCCGCCTGTACCCATCCCTGCACGCTTAGGAGTCTGTACCGCTAGGTCTGTGGTGGTTGTGGGTATCTGCAAGTACGCCGTTCGGCGATCCACCTCGCTTTTGCTGCGGCCCGTGTGACCACACCCGCCGACCTCTTGTGCAGGACGCGGAGCTGTCGGCCCGCTGCCAGGTGGCGCTGTTCACGCTGGGCGAGGTGGCGCTGCTGCGGGAGGTGCGCGTGCCGGGCGGCGCCGCAGTCAAGGTGCAGGCGCTCACGGCCGTCAGCGCGGCGGCGGTGGGCAGCAGGGGGCGCGCCGGGCCCGCGGCCGCGCAGGTGAGCGGCGTGCGCCTCATACTTTTCCCATGGTGCCGCTAACGGAGGACGGCCCTGTGTCCTGGCTGTGTGTGCACTCGGCTCACCGACTAATGCTGTTATGAGCACCTGGTGCCCAAGCTGACGTCTTGGCGCTGTGGGCTTGCAGGCAGGGGCGCTGTGCGGGCACGCGTGGACGTGCCTGGGCAAGCTGTGCATGGTGGACGAGGCGCTGGCCAAGAAGTGCGTGCCGCTGCTGACCCAGGTGAGGGACGGCAGCAGCTGTTGGACGCTCACGCGGCTGCATAAAAAATTCAAGGACTGAAGTGCAACTTGGCGGTCGAGACCGCTGAACTTTTCCTGCACCTATCCAGGGTCACACTGCCTTGGCAGAGTCCTTGACCGGGTGCTTGCCGTTATCTGGTCAGAATGGAAGTTAACCCGCTGGCCCTTCCTGCCTCTTCGCCCCTCTCACCCTCTGCCGCCGCCGCACAGGAAATGTCCAGCTCCCCCAGCCCCGTGGTGCGCGCCAACCTGCTGGTGGGGCTGTCCGACATGGTGGTTCAGTTCACGGGCCTGGCGGACGCCTACGTGGGGCGCCTGGCGGCCATGGTGCGCGACCCGCACGAGCTGGTGCGCCGCCAGGCGCTGGCGCTGCTGGCCAACCTGCTGCTGCGGGACTTCGTCAAGTGGAGGGGCGCGCTGGTGCACCGGTGGGGCGGGGGCGGGGGCGGAGGGAGCGGCGGCCTGGGGAGCAGGCGGGCTGTGGGACTGCTTGTTTGTCGGCGCCGGGAGAGACGCAACAGCAGGGCCAGGTGGTAAGCAAGCGGCACTCTTGCCCACTAAGGAAGGGACGGTGATGTCTACAGGACTCGGATGCAGGCGCCTCAATGGAGCCCAAATACACACTCTTGCTCGCTTTTTGGTGTTGACTTGAGTTTTCCTTGCGTTTCCCTCTTGTCCAACTGCCATTTTGCAGCTTCCTGCTGGCGCTGGTGGACGAGTCCCCCAGCGTGCGCTCCCTGGCGCAGTACCTGCTGGGCGACTCGCTGGCGGCCAAGGCGCCCATGCTGGCGTACAACCACTTCGTGGAGTCGCTCTTCGTGCTCAACGACTGCAGGTGCTCGCATACCCCGACAAATGACCGGTGTTGCCGCGGCCTGCATCAGCGCTTGCACAGTCCCCGCTCATTGGGCTTCTTGACAGCATCCTCAACACAGGGATCAACCACTATTCACCTGCTCCGCTTTGATGTCCTGGACAGGGCTGGGCTGCACGGCAGCCGCGTGGGCGGCGGCTCCTCCGCTGCCGCCTCCGCCGAGCTGGCGGCGGAGCTGGCCATGCACGCGTCGATGGAGGGCGGCGCTGCCTTCCACCTCAAGGGGTCCAGCCCCATCATGCGGTGAGAGAGAACCCCCATAGTTCCGGCGCTGGGCTAGGCAAAGTCATGCGGGAGCTCCTGCAGATTAGCGAAATGCTAACGGCATAAACGGCACTGCCGTGACCTGTAGCCAGCAACGGATGCCTGGAACACGCAACGCAGGGCCAAGCGGGACATCATCTACGCGGCGCTGGCCCGCCGCATGAGCCCGGAGCACAAGTTCGCGTCCGCCGCCAAGCTGGTGGCCGAGGTGCTGGGCGGCGTGGTGGACGGGCAGCTGCCGCTGGCGGAGTGCGACGAGGTGCTGGGCGACGCGCTGCGGCTGCTGGCGTCCAAGGACATGAAGGTGGGCGGGGCGTTGGGGGTTAGCCTCATGGCATGCTAGCGCCGTACGCAAAGGATGGTAAGGGAGGCTCGTAGGGAGGTCGACAGATTCTGGGCAAGTGTAGAGATGAGGGCAAGGTCCATCGTTTGAGCAATGCCCCTGGCTTGGGAAGGGGACGGAACTGACTAGTGGAGTGCTGCGTGTGGCTTTTCGTGCGCAGGTGAGCGCAAACAAGTTCGGCGGCGGAGGCGACGACGACGGCGACCTGGGCGCCGGCACGCAGGAGGACGCCACCAAGGCGCGCGGCAAGCTGGTGGGTTACCACTTGAATAGCAGCTGGCCCGGGAACCATGCGAGCTGAGGGCCAAGGGTGGAAACTGTTTGTCCTGTCCATGGTGCCTCAGGGCTGCAATGCAATACCTGCGGCTCATGCCTGGTCGGTAAATTTTCACGCAGCTGAATCAGCATCTGTATGCACTTGTTGCCCATGCGGCTGCAGGTGGGCGCCATGATGAAGAAGCACCTGGCGGAGGCGGTGGTGCCGCTCATGGTAGAGCTGCGCTACATGCTGCAGGTACGCCTGCACACGCTTCCCCACGCGCACACGCGCAGGGCAGCTGGGCATCCCCCGCGGTCCGCAACTCGATAGCAACGGCACTACCGCAAGGCGGTTCCAGGCACGTTGCCTGAGTGGCAACACAAGAAGTCGCTAACGCCCCGTACCCGGCCTCAACCTGGCGCCTCCGTGAATTTGCCCCTTCGCCAGGCCGCCAAGCACCCGCTGCTGGGCAGCCTCATGCTGTGCCTGGCCACCCTGCTGCGGGACTACAAGTCTGAGGTGGAGGACATCCTGGTGTCCGACAAGCAGGTGAGCAAACACACCGCTACAAAGGCACGGTACCCTGCACCTGATGGGTGGTGTAACTGTGCGAGTCCCGGAGCGCACGCTGTTTTCCTTCGTCTATTGCCAGGATGCCCTGTGTCATGGAAGTGTTAGGCACGTTTGCGACTCACGTGACTCACATTGCCGCTGCTGCTCTGCAGCTCGCGCGCGAGATCCTGCACGACCTCAAGCACTACGAGGCCCTGGCGCGGCAGCAGCAGCAGCAGCACGAGGCGGCCGTGGCAGCAGCGCTGGCCGGCGGGTCGGGCAGCAGCGGTGCGGGGCCGTCGGGCCCGCAGGTGGCGCCGGCGGCCGCGGCAGGCGTCGCCGAGGCAGCGGCCGCCGTGCGTTCACCCGCTGGCAGGGCAGGACCGTCAAACCACAACGCGCAGGGTGCACCTACTCCAGGCAAGGGCTCAGCAGCGCATGTCACATTGAGCCCCCTAAAGCTTGCTGCCTCGTTGGAAGCTTGACATCGGGCACGGGCAGCTCACCTAGGCTATCTATTCGCACCTAAGCTCTACTCATCTCGGCCTGATTGTGTTCATGACCAGGTCCTGGGCCCAGCCGCACGCCGCTGGCGCCTACCACTGCAGCCAAGCAGCGTGGCCAGGCGGCGGGCGGGCAGCTGCCGCCCTCGCGCCAGCACACGCCGTTTGGCGGGGCGCAGCGGCGCGGAGTGCTACTGGACGGGGCCAAGACGCCTGTGGCCTCCATCCTTGGAGCAGGTGCGCATGGTACCCAAGCATAGACCACGGGGCGCCGGACAGACTTCTGTACCTGCCTTCCCTGAACCACACAGAACTGTGAAATTGACATGGCGTTTGGCACTGTGTTATTAGAAACATGATAGAAGCGTCCTCTTTTCCGCTGAGCCCTGAGACAAATTTGCATCTGACATGTGTCGTCCGCGTGCGCTCTGCCCCGGACCGCAGGCGCCATCCGGCACACGCCCTACACCGGCCTCGCCACCGGAGGCCGACTCGGTGCGGCGCCACTGCCGTCGCCAGCGCCCCTGTCCGCCCGAGCCCGCATGCCACAGCAACACCGCGCAGCAACCACTGCAACCGCCGCAAACCCGTCCCCAACAGCCGTCGCCGTACGCATACGCGGGGGACCTGCCGACAGGGCCGCTGGTGCACATGCCCCCGCAGGGGACGCAGACGAGAACCGCCGTGTCACAGTGGTGCTGCCAAGCCCCATGCCTGGGGATGCGGCAGCGGGCGCAAGGCGGCCCCTTGGCCCGCGCAACACAGGGCCCGAGGACGAGCAGCAGGGCCAAGGGGACAAGCGGCAGTCTGCAGCAGCCCTGGTGGCGTCCGCCCGCAAGGCAGCACGGCAGGCAGCTGCAGCTGCTGGAGACGATGAAGGGGAGGCTGGCGCGGACGGCGACGGGGTAGCCATGGAGGAGGACGCTCGGCCCGCGGAGAGGCCCAGGCGGGGACGTGGGGCGGCAGCAGCGGCGGCGGTGGTGAAGGAGGAGCCGGACGACATGGCTGGGGGTTTGGCGGGGCCGCAGAAGGGGGTCAAGGTGAAGCCGGAACCGCAGGTGGAGGGGGAGGTGGGGGCGGCGGCTGCCCGGCGGCGGCAGGCGTCGAAGCGTCGGCACGGGGGCTTGTAGCTGCGCACGGGGACGTGTCGAGGACCAGGGCTCCTGACGATCGTTGGGGACGCTGGGATAAACAAAGAGGCAAGCCTAGACCAGTGGAGTGCGCCTGTAGCCAAGCCGCTGTAGCCAACGCAACATGATGTAAACGACTTGATGTCGTGTGCAAGTTAAAGCACAGGGGCCACCGGTCTGTTGTCAGAGGAGCCTCCTTTATGTGCAACCCGCGTGGCTGTCTTCCCTGTGCTGAAAGTGCCCTGGCAGATTACAGGTATGCCTAGGCGCTCTGCTTGTAGGAGGTTGCCTGGCAAGTCAGGGGAGTTCATCTTCGGTGTGGAAGAACCTGACCCAATTTCATGCATTAAATACCGGTACTTGCGACGCCCCCTGCACTGCAGTACAGCTGGACTCCGCGCGAACATCATGGACTGCAGTACAGATTGACAGTTGCGACACGGCCTACAGGCCTGATGCGGTGAACGGTGCGAACATGCCAACTTGGCAGACTGTGTGACTGGTACTGATGTGTTACGCGTGAATGGACCCTAAGGTTGCGGCTGTTGCGGCCGCAGAGCAGCGCAGCAGACTAGCGGTCCAGCTCAGACTCACAAACCTGTCATAAACAATGTGTTGGTTGGTAGCCGGCCAGTGAAAATGCGCCAATGTCATGGACAGAAAGCTCCCGTGGCGGCGTGGGAAACTCGGGCAGCTTGGACCAGCTCAGGGGAGACTCCCCCTCTCCCCTGGACCAGCTTTCTCTGTTGCTCTTGCAGTGTAACGTAAGTGTCTCAGAACCAAGAACGATACTTTGCAGGCAGTTTTCGGCTTTCTGGGGGCTGGACTCTGGCGCCGGCCAGCGGAGCTGGTACTGGCGGGGCACAGACCGTGGGAAGCCCGGTAGTGCCCGGTATCAGCCCTGCGCCCGACGGGCCGACGCCCTGGCCAAAACGTCGCTCTGTAGCTGCCAGATAGTAGCAGCTGTACAGTATAGTATACGCACCTTCAACACATGCGCAGGGTGCGAGAGGCACTCGCCAGTCGCCATTCCAAGGTCAGCTTCCGAAACCAGGATGCCACATGCAGTTGCCACATGTCGTGGTGGACCCGCCCTGCGCAAACTTTGCTAGTCAATGATGTTCGCGCGACCGTGTTCTTAGTATTTGTATTTACTCCATTACCGTCGACTACTTCTTGGCTTAAGTTCTTAGCTTAAGGTTCTTAGTCCGGTACACCAGCAACTGAGCAATGGCCGCCATGCTGCCATTTACATTAGTTTTTGACGCGCCCAGGGGCTGCAGGTGGTAGTGGGATTCAGGTGGTCGTGGTACTTGTGCGTGTCAGGTTGCGTGCCCCAGCATGAGCGAGACTGGCTCGCAGAGGTCAGGAGGCAACTCTGAAACGTCCTCGCAAGCGGACGACAGAGCCATACTGCGAAAAAGGTAAGCTGGAAAAGGGAGCATTAAATTCAGCCTCAGCTTGACGTGTACGTTGAAGCGCAGATGCCCCTATCTATGAATTAGAATCAAATTAATGTCGTCGGTTGCAGTCCTTATTGTGGCTAGGCAAACAGCTGCTGAACAGAAAAGCTGGCGACCATGACTGAGCATCTCAGGGTTGACAGACATACGCCCAAACCCGAGCCCAAAGCTATAGCCGTGGGCATGCACATATCATCAGATCCAGCCTCCTATGAATGCTGGAAAAGCTTTGAGGGTTTGGCTACAAGGCGCAGACGTCCCGCCTGTACGGGGCCTTACCTCGACTACCTCGGCGCAAACCCACAGGAATCGTAAGCTCAATGCCAACAACACCGAAGAAGATGACCTCCTTGAACAGAAGAAATCTTTGCAAGAGGGCGTCTTTGCTGGTAAGGGAGGTCGACAGCGGCAGGCACAGTTTGTGGGGTCAGGGGAACAGGCCACTATCGCCGCCCTGACGCTCTCAGGGGCCTCTGGTCCCAGCTAGGCGTGCCTTGGGCCATCATGCTACCCCTGATGCTTGGAGATATACGTTGCGGCTATGGCCGCTGCACGGGCCGGCATTGGCTTGCCGTACCCTTGAAACGGCACTGCACTGAAACTCCCATTGTCGCTCCATGCATTGCAGCGATGTGAGTGACGGACATCAAGAGCAGCTGCGGCGGTGCAGGGGGGCGGTTACAGGTTCAGGGCGCCACGGGCTGTGCTTTTGTACAGCACACCTGCATATGTCATGCGATAAGCCAGCTGGCCGTGGGTCATTGTCGCTTGCACACATGACAACGCCGCATAGCACCAGTTTGAGTGATCTACCTGCATGGCGTCATTGCGTTGCACGCACTGAGGGCTCAGCCGGAACCGCGTCCTGGGCAGGACGAAGGGTACTCGCGCCTTTCGCAGCCCTGACCATGTGGCCTTTCAACCGCCGGCCATCGCTATGCCATGCACGATATCTGGCTGCTCCATGTTGCTCCACCAGGTACATGCTCGCGAAGAGTCGTACAGCGGACAGTTGGAAATATGCAGGTGGGTCTCCCCAGCATCCACATGGCCCGTCCCCCAAGGGTTCATCAAGCGTTTCCAGCGCCTCGCGAAGCGTAGCCAGTCCTGCGACGTATACATGCTCAACCGTTCACGTTGCCTGTGACCTATGCCAGCTTGAGGTATGCGTAGCGCCTTAACGTATGGCAATTTGCTCGTAACGTACCGCAGCGCTCAAGATCTGCCTGGAGGGCCTCACCGCCTTCCTGGTTGTGTTCAACACCACCATGGGCTGGGACATACACACCGGCAACCCGCTGTGGCAGGCGGTGCGATGGGTGCTGCCCAGGTCGCCCGTGGCGCGCCTGTGGGTGAGTGGGTGCCGCAGATATTGCCGATAACTGCATCCTGGCAGCGTGGAGGAGAGCAGTCGCCCCTTCACGCCCTGCTTGATGCTGCCAGCAGTGCGATCAAGACGCGTGCTGCTGCTGGCCCTCCCCAGCTACCCGTCCTAAGCGCAGCACACCAGGTTCACAACGGTGTTCCCCAGCGCGTCTCCAAGTCTGTGACACCCCACCTGCTTCCCGTTCTTGCCCAGGGCTACTCCAATTACATAAAGCTGATGTACGTGGTGATCGCCTTCATCTACCTGGTGGTGGGCTGCATCGCCGCGCTCACGGTGGCCATGCGGCGGCAGGAGCACTCCAAGTGGCTCAAGCGCTTCGCCAAGCTGCTGCAGATCATGACCGACGTGTGCTTCTCAATATTCTACATATCCATGTGGGT
>VFQN01005652.1_pt1 | contig 15063 bp, 8 predicted proteins | sample 3512371 | NCBI WGS metagenome assembly VFQN01 (sample SAMN10412370, study PRJNA504923) | tailings metagenome | isolation source: Replicate 2 from Balatoc abandoned mine | place: Philippines: Itogon, Benguet | collected 2017-08-28
GGCACCGTCAGATCCCGGGCGTCGCCGCGCACCACGCGCACGGCATCGATCAGTCGTCGAAAGAAGAGATAGGCCGCCTCTGCCAGTCGTCCATCTTCGCTGGAAATCGCACCGCAATCCGCGAGCGCGGTGATCGCGGATTGCGTGTTGGGAGTCTGAACAGCGGGGTGCAGATGCCCGTGCGTGATCTGCAATGCCTGAACCAGGTACTCCAGGTCCACAAGCCCTCCGGGGCTCAGCTTGGCGTGAAAGGTGCCGGCCTTGACCAGTTGTCGTACCTGGCGTTCGCGCATCGCGCGCAGGGCGGCACTGTCAAACGGACGTCCCGCATACAGGATTTCGTTGCGGATCTCGATCAGTCGCGTCCCCACTCGGGCATCGCCGGCAATCGGGCGCAACTTGACGAGCGCCTGCCGCTCATACGGCCAGGCCGGTCCGTCGAAGCTGTAATACTGCTGGAACGCTGCCAGCGAGATCGCCAGGGCGCCGGCTTTTCCGTAGGGACGCAAACGCAGATCCACGTGAAAGATTCCCTCCCGGCGCGCGCGGATTGCCTGAGAGAATTTTTCGACGAATCGCTGAAACCAGGCGGAGTTCGGCAGGGGTTCCCTCCCGTCGGTCTGCCCATCGCACTCGTAGACGAACAGCAGTTCGATGTCCGACGCAAAGCCCAATTCGCGTCCACCGCACTTGCCCAGAGCCACGATGGCCAGGCCTGCGGGCCGGCCATCGGCCTGCCGCGGCGTGCCGTAACGCCCGGTCAGGTCACGTCCCACCTGCGCGGCGACGCACTCCACCACCACTTCCGCCAGATCCGTCAGTTCTGCTGCAAAATCTTCAAACTTCTTCACATGTCCCAGAATGTGCCGCATGTCGGTGCGGAACATCTCCCGATCCTTGAACTCGTTCAGGGGCCGGGCCCAGTCGGTCTGCATTAACTGAGGTTCCAGATCGGCTGCCAGTTCTTCCCGCGTCTTGCGATGTTGCAGGGCAGCCTGATCGCGGAGTAACGGCAACATGTGCGCATACTGGAGTCGCAGGACGTCTTCCCACAGGAAGTCGCTGACCCCCAGCAGTCGTGCCAGGGCATCCAGCACTTCCGGGCGCTCCAGCGCCGTCCATTCTTCCCACCAGTTGGGTTGATGAAACAGCTCCTGGACAAAGCTGCGGAAATGCAGCAGGGCCGCTTCCGGATTCGGGGCGTTTGGCAGCAGATGCGTGAAGTGCTTGATCAGGATCACGGCTGCCTGTAACTGTTCCAGCCGCATCCGGTCGGTCAGCTTGCCACCGGTGCGGGCATCGGTCACATGCAGGCGGTCACAGACCCGCGTCCCTTCCGAACCGATCACCATCTGCTGAATGTCGATCCCGCTCAGACTGAGAGCATTCGTCAGCTCATACAGGAAACCGGGTGTGTCGTCCGCCCGGATCTGCAGAACCGTCGCTGAGGTACTGGCGTTGTTATCAATCTGCACGTCAACCGGTGACAGCCGCGCCGGTTCCTGGACCGGTTCTTCCAGCGCAGCAGCCACCCGTTTCGCCAGATGTCCCTGCGCCTCGCCGTCCTGACCCGAACGCAGCAGGTCGCACAGTTCGGTCAGATCGGCTCCGTAGCGAATCCAGACGTCCGCCTCGGCAATATCCAGCGGAGGTCGGACCGTAAAGACGTTCACAAAGTCGCGAATCTGTTCGCGGTGGGCAGCCCCGCGACGCTTGATGACCTGTTGCAGATGTGGCCAGGTCTCCGGATAACACCCTGTCGTCACCTTTCCGTCGAGGATGTCAAAGCCGTAGACAAACAGCAGCCCGCAAATCATGGACAGGTCGCCCGGTTGATCGATGCCGGCCACGGTCAGCAGCCACGTCGGGCCGTCGCGCAACTCGGCGTGAATTTGCACGTCCCGTTCCGGACTCACTGCGGCCAGCAGACGCAGATGTAGTTCCCGGCAGGCTTCCAGGGACATCGGATCTGACGGCCGTTGGCTCGTGGCTGACAATGTCAGCGCGGGCGATTCGTCGCCGAGGTGGCGGTCGTAGATCTTCCGAATCGCGCGACAGTGGCGCTCGTAATGGGCGACGAATTCCTCGCCATGCAGAAAGTCGAGTCTGCGTGCCAGCAGGTTCAGCTCGCGAATTTCAGCGGGCAGCCGATGCACCTGTTTGTTATGCATCAGCTGCAGGGCATGCTCAATAGTCCTCAGGAAGACATATCCGCCGGTGAGATGGCGATATTCGTCGGCCTGCAACAGGCCCGCATCCGTCAGGCGAATGAGACCTTCCAGCGTATTGGGAGTTCGCAATTCCGGGTGCTGTCCCCCGTGAATGATTTGCAGGTATTGCGTCAGAAATTCGATGTCGCGAATCGATCCCGTCCCGGATTTCACCTCTCCCCACTGCTGGCCGCGTTGCTCTAGCGCCGCCTCAATCCGGCGTTTCGCCTGCCGTACACTGTCACGTACTGCGACGGGATCGTCGCCAAAGACCAGATGATGACTCTGCTCAAGGACTTCTCGAGAGGCTGCCTTGCTCCCGGAAATGGCTCGGGCCTTCAGCAACGCCTGCCGCTCCCAGAGCTCCGCATCTTTTCGCAGGTATTCGAGAAAAGATTTTGTCGAGGTCACCAGCGCGCCGGCTCGTCCCCAGGGACGCAGCCGCATATCGACCCGGTACAGGAATCCTTCCGCAGTGGCGGACTGCAGGGCCCGGATCAACCGCTGGGCCACGGGAATGAATCGTTCGGGGCGTTCGGGAGCGAGAAAGATCAGGTCGATGTCCGAACTGTAGTTCAGTTCCTCGCCGCCAAGCTTCCCCAGCCCCAGAATCAACAGTTCCCCGATCTCGTCCGCGGGAGCAGCGACCAGTTCAAGACAGGCCAGAATGAGGGCATCTGCCAGCAGTGACAGCTGGACCGTTGCGGAACGCAAATCGATCAGGCCTACGCTGTCGCAGACCCCGATCCGCAGGATCTCCCAGCGTTGATACCGCCGCAGGGCGTCCAGCCGGGACGGCAGGCCGGACTCGACTGCCACCGCCTGCATGGCACCGTCCAGGAAATCTTCGCGGCTTTTAATGTCCGCCAGTTCGCGGTGCTGGGTCAGCCGCTCCAGATATTCCGGACTCCGCAACAGGGTCTCGGTCAGATACTGACTGCCGACAAACAGCTTCAGCAGGATTTCGATCGACCGGGGATGCTCGTTCAATTCCCGATAGGTGCGCACCGCATCGCCGGTGCGTGCAAGGAACCGTTCAAAACTGAGCAGGACCGTATCCGGGGCGGGGGAGTCGCGCAAACCGGCGAACAGTTTGCCCAGACAGGCATTCGCCGTAGCAACGGAATCGCCCTGCTGTTGCAGAAACCGTGTGCGTTTCAGTGCCGCTGCCGCGTCCTGAAATCCCAGATCCCTGAGCAGTCTCAGCGCCGGCTCGCCAGAGGAGGGGGTGAGATCCAGCAATTGTTCCAGTGAAGCGTCCATGGCGTCACTATAATAGATGCCCTCATTCGCTGTCCTGCGGACGCGGACCAGAGTCGCCAGGTCACCGGCAGGTCCAGAGAATCTTACTGCACATCCCCATCACCCGGTTCCGGGATGTGACCCATCCGTCCTTGCTGATATGATGGGCCGACTGTTCCCGTTCCAGCGGAAAGGTATTCCGGAGAATTGCCGGTGAGTTGGCTTCGTGTTCCCTCCGCCAGACTGCAGCGGCGAGACTGGCTGGCGCTGACCACAGGCCTGTGGCTCGGGACGCCACTGCGACCGAATCACGCTCCGGCCGCAGATCGTAACCAGCAGGCCCCGGGTTTCGGCCGGGCCCGGTCGGTGCTGTTCATTCTGGCGAACGGCGGACAGAGTCAGCTGGATACCTGGGATCCCAAGCCGCTCGCACCGCTGGAAATCCGTGGGGAATTCCGTCCGATTGCCACCAGCGTTCCGGGGACGCATATCTGCGAACATCTGCCGCAACTGGCTCGGCTGGCCGATCGGTATGCCATCGTGCGGACGATGTCGCATGAAGATCTCGATCATGGTTCTGCCGTCTATCTGGCGCTCACCGGGCGATATCATTCCCGGATCACTTCAAATCCGTTGCCCTCGCCGAATGACTGGCCGACTTATGGAGCCGTGGTCAAACGATTGTGGGGGCGCAAGGATTCGCTGGATACGTCCGTGCATATTAACGGGCCGGTGCAGGTGCCCATCATTCAGGGGGCCGGGCAGAATGCCGGGTTTCTGGGAACCGACTGCGATCCGCTGTTGCTGGGAGACGTGACTGCCACTACCACCGTGCTGCCGGGCCTGGTTCCGCTACCGGACGTGGCGGAAGCCCGACGGCATCAGCGAGACCGCCTGTTGCGTCAACTGGAACAGACGCTGGCCGCCGAGCATCCCGCTCCGGCATGGGGAGATTACGACATTCTGGCGGACAAGGCCCGGTCATTGCTCGACCAGCCGGCCGTCCAGCATGCCTGCGATCTGGACCGTGAAGCACCGAACCTGCGCGACCGCTACGGACGGGATCGTTCGGGACAGGCCTGTCTGATGGCGCGGCGGATGGTCGAAGCCGGCATTCCGTGGATCACGCTGTTCTGGAACCATTCCGGCAGAGGTCAGGATCTGGTGCCGGAGGTGACCACAGAATATGGCTGGGATACGCACAACGACATCTTTTCTTCACTGCGCAAGCAACTGCTGCCGCGGTTCGACCAGAGTATCGCCACTCTGCTGCAGGATTTGGACGATCGCGGTCTGCTCGACACCACTTTGGTAGTCATCGCAGGAGAATTCGGCCGGGCACCGCTCATCGCGAAGGAGAAAAATTTCGCCGGTGAGTCCCCCGGCCGGAAGCATTGGGGGGCCTGTTATTCGATCGTAATGGCCGGGGCCGGGGTGACTCCGGGACTGGTGGAAGGAGTCTCCGATTCTCGCGGGGCTTATCCGACGACGCGGAAGTACGGCCCGTGGGATCTCGCCGCCACCATGTATTCCTCGCTCGGAATTGACCCCGCGGGCCACTTTACCGACCGCTTGTCCCGCCCCCTCGGGATATCCGAAGGCCGCGTGATGGAAGCCCTGTACCGCAGCTGAATGCTTGAATCTTCCCAACCGATAGCATCCCCCCCCGCTTGCGGTTTCGCGATTTCTCCGAACCTTCCATCAAATCCAGTCTCCGTCAATCTATGTTCACTGGTTGATCCATCCCGGCCGATAGGCTATAAGCGTTCGTTGATGTAACGGTTTTGGCAGTCGATGCGCGGCGACTGTCTCACACAGTTCCTCCAGGGAAAATCCGCCATGCGACATCACGCGGCCTGTGGAAGTTCCGAGCATGCGTTGAATCGTCGCGCCTTCCTCGGAGCGGCAGCCGCTGTCTGCGGTGGCACAACTGCGGGGCTGGGCAACCTGTTGTGCAGTGAACCGGCGCTGGCGAACCAGTTTCGTACGGGTCGCAAGCGGGTACTGAACGTCTTCCTGCACGGCGGCGTCAGTCAGCTGGAAACCTGGGATCCCAAGCCGAACACCGATACCGGCGGACCTTTCCGGGCCATTCCAACATCCGTTCCCGGCATTCACATCTGCGAACTGCTGCCGCACACGGCCCGGCAGATGCACCATTTGTCGATCATCCGCAGTCTCGACACGAAAAACAGTGATCACGCCCGCGGCGTGCAAGAGATGACCACCGGTCACAAACGCACGCCTGGCGTCGATTTTCCACATCTGGGGGCTGTCGCCTCCAAAGCGCTGATGCCCGAATCTTTCCCGTTACCCGGGCATATTCTCGTCCGCAGTTCGCCTGGCAAGCGGAATGTCGAATCGGAATTTCACAAGGCCGCCTATCTGGGCCCCCGCTATGCCAACATGATTGTGTATGACGGCCAGCCGCCCGACGGGACCACCCGTCCTGACTGGCTCACTCCGGAAGCCGATGCCCGACGCAACCAGTTCCGTCAACAACTGGATAATCGTTTCGCCGGACGACGACGCACTGCCGACACCGAAGCCTACGGTTTCTCTTATACCCAGGCCCGCGAACTGATCGCCCAGCGGAACGTGTTCGACCTCACCCGTGAATCGGACGCCGACCAGCAGCGCTATGGCACCAGTGAGTTCGGCAAACATTGTCTGCTCGCGCGCCGATTGCTCGAACACGACATTCCCTACGTGCAGGTCAATCAGGCTGATTACGACTCCCATTTCGAGAACTTCGATTTTCACATCGAACAACTCGGCGAATTCGATCAGCCGTTCGCCACGCTGATCTCGGATCTGGCAGACCGGGGTTTGCTCGCCGAGACTCACATCTGCGTGATGAGCGAATTCGGACGCACGCCGAAAATCAACAAAGGCTACGGCCGCGATCACTGGGGCACTGCCTGGAGCGTGGTCCTGGGCGGCGCCGGCGTCCAGCACGGCGCTGTCATCGGTCGCACGAATGACAACGGCACCCAGGTCGTCGACCGGGCAGTGGATCACGGCCATGTCTTCCACACCATCCTGCAAGCGGTCGGCGTGAACTCCTCCGGCGAATTCGACATCGGCGGCAGAGCCTACGCGATCGCCGACCCCGCGAAAGGCCCGATTCGGGAACTGCTGGCTTAAGCAACTCGATAAAATGCAATTTTAGCCACGGATGAAACGCGGATTGAACACGGATCGATTCAAGATCATGACGGTTCAGTCTGTGATATCTGCCTCCGAATTCGTGTTTCATCCGTGTTCAATCCGTGGCTAAACAATTTCAATCACTCCCGGGCGAATGCCGGTTTCGAGTCAATACTCATGCAACAGCTTCCTCCCCAGGCCGATCCCACCAAAGCAGTGCTCACGAAAGAGATCAAGCACGCGCGGCCGCTGACGTCGTGCTTCTGGGAACCGCAGTCCCGGTTCGTCTTCTTCGGGGCCGAGGACAACCTGGTTCATCGGGTGAACCTGCGGACGGAACAAATCGTGCCGCTCGCTGGCCACGATAGCTGGGTCCGTGGGTTCGCTGCGACGCCGGATGGCCAGACGCTGTTCACTGGCGGGTACGATGGCCGGTTGATCGCGTGGCCGCTGGCAGCCGAGACTCCGGAACCGCTACGAGTGAACGAGGCTCACACCGGCTGGATTCGCGCTGTGGCCATCAGTGGCGACGGGAAGTTGGTCGCCACTTGTGGCAACGACCGGCTGATCAAAGTGTGGGACGTCAACGACGGCAGGTTAGTGCAGGAATTCGCCGGGCATCAGCACCACGTTTACAACGTGATTTTCCTGCCCGATTCCGCACAGCTGGTCTCCTGCGATCTGAAAGGCGTCGTGCGACTCTGGCAAGTCGGCTCGGCGGAATCCCGTGAACTGGCCACCGTCCAGCAGCTCCATGGATACGACACAACTTTCCGCGCAGACATCGGCGGCGCCCGCTCCATCGCCATCAGTCCTGACGGCAATCAGGTCGCCCTCGGCGGCATCACGAATGTTTCCAATGCCTTCGCAGGCGTGGGCGAACCGGCGATTGCCCTCGTGAATTCCTCGACGGGTGAGGTCCACCGTGTGCTGGAGTCGAAAGACAAGGCAAAAGGCACCATGTGGGGCGTCGCGCACCATCCTGACGGGTTCTGGATTGGTGTTGCCGGCGGTGGCGGAGGCGGCTGGCTCCGCTTCTGGAACGCCGACGGCAAGCACGAATTCACCGGCCTGAAACTCAAAAACGACGGCCGTGGTATGAGCCTGTCCCCCGACCATCGCCAGGTGGCTGTCGCTCATGCGGATCTGCATTTGCGGTTGTACCAGTTCTGAATTTGAATTCCGCAGGGTGCGTCGCGACGCACCACGACTTTTGGCAGATTCACGAGGGATAATGCGGTGCGTTTCAACGCACCCTGCAAACTGTGCTTCCGCAACTGTCGACCCGATGAATTGAAGTGCAATGTCACCGCAACCCTCCTGTCGTCTTCATCTGGTCCTGGCACGCAGTGCGCCGATTGCCGCAATCATTCGCAGAGGCCCAGCCAAGCGAGTGCATATCATTCGCTGGGATTATTCGACCGATGATTTTCAGTATGGAAGCTGGTTTTACGGCAGCTTCCACGAACAGGTCGCAAGCCTGTCTCCGGATGGCCGCTGGCTCTACTATTTCGCGGCGAACTATAACAGCGGTTTTATCGCCAGAAGATATGGTCTCCCCGATAAAATCGCTGACTTCTGGTCGGCGATCGGGGAATTGCCCTGGCTGAAAGCTGCCTGGATTCAATTTCAATGGGATTCCTATGGGGCGAACACTCGGCCAATGTTTGTCACCCCCGATGATCCGGAGTTCGCTGAAGCGAGAATTCTTGACGGATTTCCTGAACCGTTCCGTCTGACTAATGACTATCCATTCGTCCCTGAAAACCTGGTGGCGGACGCGCAATGGTCCGGCAAGGATCTTTTCGGCCGGACTGTTTATACCCGGCAGGGAAAACTCTATCGCATGGCAGAGGCAGACAGCGAACCACAACTGATTGCAGATTTCAGCGGTTTGACCCGGCGGTCAAATTTTGAGAAGCCAGTTGAATCGGACGAGATCAGTGAATTACCTTCGTCACCAGATTGATCAATACCCCCGTGAAAATGCCAAGGTACTCTAATGCCTCGTCATGGCATCAAAATCATCGAAGACACACCCGGCACCGGTCGCGAATTGCAGCAGGGCGATGGGTGAGAATCTGCTATGATATCCAGCTGAATCGCGGTGACTTCCTCGCTCAGGATCAAACCTCTGTCATGACGATCGGGCATCGGGAAGTCATCGCAGGTTTTCGGTATGGTCTGGAAGGGATGCGTGTCGGTGGACAGAGACGGTTCCGGGCCAGCCCGCATTTGTGCTATCGCGATCAGCAATTCGCAACGGTCCCCGCGAACGCGGCTCTGGTGTTTCACATCAAATCGGTAGAGTTGATACAGCCGCCCAGGTAACTTCTGTTGAGTGAGAAACAGCTTGAAATCCGTGTGCCTGAATTCTGTGAACGTGAAGTTCGTTGTGTTGACGCTGCTGACGGCGGGGCTGTTGGGCGGTGAAGTATCGCGTGCCGCTGAGCAGGGCAAGACCTCCTCAACAAGCACACCGACTGCTGCCGACTGGCCGGCTTGGCGCGGGGCGAAAGGCGACGGTGTGGCAGATGCGGAACAATCGCCACCGGTGACGTGGAGTGAAACCAAAGGTGTTCTCTGGAAAACACCGGTTCCGGGCAGGGGCCACGGGTCGCCAACGGTCGTGGGAAACCACGTTTATCTGGCGATTGCGGAGGTCGACCAGGAAGTGCAGTCGGTGCTGTGTCTCGACCGGAACACGGGAGCACAGGTCTGGCAGACGGAAATTCATCGCGGGAACTTTGATTCCAAAGGCAACGCCAAGAGTTCCCACGCGTCGTCCAGTGTCGCCTGCGATGGCGAGCGGCTGTTCATCAACTTCCTGAATCATGACGCGATCTGGACCACGGCGCTCAGCCGCGATGGCCAGATCCTGTGGCAGACGAAGGTGGCCGATTTCGTCAATCATCAGGGATTTGGTTCCTCACCGATCCTGTATGGGCCGCTGGTTCTGGTCTCTGCCGACAGCAAGGGGGGAGCAGGCCGGGTGGCAGGGCTGGAACGCACCACGGGCAAGGTGGTTTGGTCGAATCCTCGTCCGAAGCTGCCGAATTACTGCTCGCCGATGGTCGTACATGCGGCGGGCCGGGATCAGGTGGTGATGATCGGTTGCAAGCTGGTCCAGGGGCTCGATCCGCTCACCGGCAAGGTTCTATGGGAAACCCCGGGAGCCACCGAGGAATGCGTGACCAGTACCGTGACCGATGGCCAACATATCTACACAACGGGCGGCTACCCTAAAAACCATGTCGCCGCTGTGAAGGCGGATGGTTCCGGCGAAGTCGCCTGGGAAAACAATTCCCGCGTGTATGTGCCGTCCATGGTCATCAGGGACGGGTATCTGTACGCCACGCTGGATGCCGGGGTGGCAGTCTGCTGGAACGCTGCGACCGGTGAGGAGATGTGGAAACAGCGTATCGGCGGCACTTTCAGTGGCTCCATCGTGTTGTGCAACGATCTGCTGTTCGCCACCGACGAATCCGGCCGCACCTGCGTCTGGAAAGCCGATCCGAAACAGTTTGAAATGATCGCCGAAAACCAGCTCGGTACGGAGTCATATTCGACGCCGTCCCTCTGCGGCAACCGGATCTATCACCGGGCCGCGACACAAGCGGACGGCAAGCGGCAGGAGTATGTCTACTGCATCGGAAAGTGACGACGTCACCTTCCACAGAAGCCGACGCGTCCGGCGAAATGAATTGCCATCAGACCGTCTGTACTTGCGAGTGAGATTTGCACGAAGATATACTCATGTGCGCGTGATTCGTGATTGTGGAACGCGATCATGGATCACTCTATATCTGTGTGTCATTAGCCCCTCGCTCGCAAAGGCTGGTTATGGCGCATTTTGTCGTTGCGTATGTGCATTCTCCCGATCTGGTTCCCAAAGAGGCTGCGGTTCAGATCGTCAAACGCCTGAGGTCCGCGGAATGGGATGGCAAGCTGACGATTCGCGTGCGTGAAAAAAATCCCTGGATCCAGGTGGAAGGTTTCTGGCCCAACGAGATCAAGGACATTGGGCGCGTCCTGTCGGCCGACGGCCTGACGGTGGTCGTTGTGGAAGAGGAAACGGTCAGCGGCTACACCGCCTATTCCCGCTTTCGTGATGGCAAGTTTGTGTTCTATTTCATGCGTGTAGAAGACACCCGTGAAATCAAGGGCAAACCTCTGCGGTGGGAACAGGATCTGTTCCATCGCGAGGGAGATGAAGCTGTCTATTCCCTGTCGCCGATTGCCAGGCACCTTCAGCTACCCGGATTTGAAGGCGAGCAGACCGGTTACTGGAGCATCGAGCTGCCCTATAAACCATAAGTTCCGGGGATGATCCGGTTTGCCTCGCCAGCAGCTTCCATAGCACGGGGAGACGCTGCGAATTGTAGTCCCATGGTCCTGTCTGGAAATTCAGTTTGCTGCTACCGAAGCGGCATGATAAAAATGAGATGATGAAAGTGGCCTGCCTCTCCTGTGCAGGCCGCTGGACGATTCCCGCCGTTGGTGAAGACCGACTCATGCGTCCCGCCCTGGTGATCCTGCTGAATGCGTCCATACTCGGCAGCCAGCTGCTGTGTCTGACGCATTCGGAGTTGCCGGGCGAAGCATTTCGAGCCAGTCTGCAGTGGACGAGACCCCATTTTCATCTGCTGGAAGCCGGTGGTTCCAATGCCGTCGGGCAGTTGACGACGTGCTGTACCAGTCGGGTTTGTCGTCATCTGGTAGTGTCAGGCACTTCCAGCCATGAAGAAGCCCTGTTTCTGCCGGAGCTGGGAATCACGGAGGAAAGTGCCGCCCGTCCTATTGAGCGCTGCGGGCGATCTCCGGCCGTCGTCTCGCTGATTCCCTGGCAGCCGCAGCTCGATGCTGCTGCCGAAATTTGCCGTCATCTGCCGCGGATTCCGCTGGAAGGTCCGGTCTACCTGCGCACGCTCTCAATTCGCTGTTAACCACGGCAGAACTTGATGAGCCGCCGGACTCTGGTCCGGCCAGTCTGCGTAATTTCGTGCGCCCGTCTGTAATGGTCCGGCGCATGCCCTCCTTCATTCGGCAGTGCTGGATGCTGCGCGTCGCGCTGCTGCCACCGGAATCTTGCCCATGTTTCTCCCCACGAACACCACCCGCCCGACATTCTGCCTCTCACAATTCACCATCGCAGCGGCTCTGCTGGCCGGCCTGTTGAGTGATGCTCCCGCCTTCGCCCAGAGTTCCCGCAGCGGACGCAGCATGATGCGGCGCGTGCAGGCCATGCAAAAAGCCCAGAAACAACAGTCTATTCAGGCTCTGCAAAGTCAGTATGCGGCAGCGCAGAAGGTACTCGCGCAGGCGCAGACGGAGATGGCCTCTTCCGGCACCGCGTTGCAGTCTGCGGAGTCACACCTGCAAGTGATTGAGGATCAGGAAGCCGCCAAAGTCCGCGAACTGGCCGCAGCGACCCAGTCCCAGCGCCAGGTGGAGGAGCGTCTGATCGCTGCCGCAACTCCGGATTCCCCTGTCGCTCGCGCACTGGCTGATCTCGCAGAGGCCAGACACGCGCTCCAGATCGAGGCCCGCAGGGTACTATCATTGCCGGCAGGAACTGCCTCGGATGATGCGGCAGCGCTGGAACTCATGAAACTTACGAGCGAACAAAGGTTGCGACTGAAGGCGGACAGCGGCTATCAGCAGGCTGAAGACCAGGTCGAAATGCGGCAACGCCAGCTGCGGGAAGCCGAGCAACGGTTGTTTGAATCCCAACCGGACTGGGTCCAGGCACATGCCCGGCATCAGTCGCAGGTTGAGGAACTGAAAACAATTAAAGGCGAATTGAAAGAGGCTCAGGCGAACCTCGGACGCGACCGGCAACAGGCCAGACGTGCGCAGACAGCCTTCATGAGCGCGCAACAGGTCATGCAATCGACGTCGACGCAATTGACCGCGCTGGGAGCCAAACCCGGCACGACGTCCAACTAATCTAATGGTGACGGCGGTTGTACCGGTTCCCGGATCACCGCAGGAATTACCGCTTCATGACGCAGCCGTCATAGCTCAGTAACGCATTGACGACTTGCGTCAGGGCCGCCAGGTCGACGGGGGAGACGGAACTGCCGGCCGCTTTCTCACCGACTTTGAGGATCTCTGCCGCTGCTTCCGGATGCTGTTGATACCAGTCACGCTGCCGGGTGAACATCTCCGTGAGAATTTGCAACTGTGCATCATCCGGGGCGTGACTGGTCAGCTTGAGAAAGGCCTGCTGCAGGATCTGGCCAACGTCTCCGCTGCATTCCTGATGAAGGTTTTCCGCCAGCACCCGGGCGGCTTCGACAAACTGGGGACCGTTCAACAGCACGAACGCGTGCAACGGCGTATTCGTCGTGTCGCGGCGGACCACGCAGACCTGACGTTTGGGAATGTCGAATGCCTCCAGCACCGGAGCAGGGCCGCTGCGCTTCCAGTAGGTGTAAAGACTGCGACGGTAAAGTTGTTCGCCGGTGCCCGCGGGAGTCGGCTTGAACGATTCCGGCAGGTCGTAGGTCCGCACCGGCGGACCACCTTGTTTCTCTACCAGCAATCCGCTGACTGCCAGCGCGTTGTCGCGAATCATTTCAGCAGGCAGACGGTGCTGTGGGCCGCGGGCCAGCCAGCGGTTTTCGGGATCATCGGCGAGTCGTTTCGGAGTTGCTGTACTTTCCTGGCGATAGGTGCGGGACATCACCACGGATTTCCAGAGCCGTTTCATATCCCAACTGTGGTCGATGAAATCACGAGCCAGCCCGTCGAGAACCTCCGGATATTCCGGCTGATCGGACTGACTGCCGAAGTCTTCGGCGGTTTTCACCAGCCCCAGTCCGAAACAGGCCTGCCAGACACGGTTCACAGTGACGCGAGCCAGCAGCGGATGCTGCGGATCGGTAACCCAGCGCGCGAGCCCCAGGCGGTTATGCGGTTGATCGGCCGGGAAAGCCGGCAGTGCTGCCGGAGTGTCCGGCTGGACGGTTTCGCCGCGCAGGTTGTATTCGCCGCGCTTGAGGATGTATGCGGTTTTGGGAGACGGCAACTCCTGCATCACCATCACCTGTGCGGCAGATTCGGAAAGTTCGACCACCCGTTGCCGTGCCGCCTGCAGGGTCTTCAGTTGCGACCGGTAAGACTCGTTGTGCCGCACCAGATACACCTCCAGCAACGCCGCTTGTTGATCATCGGCGAGAGCATCCGCAACCTTGATCTGCTGGTCGATGACTCCGGGTTGATACAAGTCTGCTGCCTCCAGCACTGTCAGTGCCCGACCGAAGACCCGAAAGTCATCGACAAGGCCGTCCTTGAAGCCGCGGTCCCGAAACCGTTCGCCGATCGCGATGTTGTCGCCCCCTCCACCCGTGACGTCGCGGGTCAGATGATCGCGAATGACTTCCGTTGCGGCAGGTTGCCCGTTGATAAAGATCCGCAGGCCATCGGCACGACTGGAACCGTCCGAGGTCACCGTCACCTGCAGCCACTGCTGCAACGGCACAGGCTCCACGGTACGGATGGAAATCGCGTCACCCGGCCAGAAATGGATCAGCGACCATTTCAGACGACCGTCTTCAAGCAGCAATTCGTAGCCGCGACTGGCCGCATCGGTCCATGCCCGGGACCGATGAAAGATCACCGCCCGGTCTTTCACGTCGGGAGTCTGCAGCCAGAGCGAGACCGAAAATGGTTCATAGCTGTGAAAGTTGCCGAGATTCGTCGTCACGGCATGATCCCCGGTGAGCTGCACCGCCTGGCCGCTGTGCCCCGGAACCAGTTTGTTCTCTCCGGCTGAGGATGCCGTGACCTGCTCTCCCACGGAACTCGCAAATTTCCCGTCCGGGCCGCGGGCATCAAACGAGAAGTCCGCCAATTGGTCGACCATCGCCGTTAAAGACGATGCAGTCACGGGCGGCACAGTGGAGGGCGACAATGTCAGCCATTCCTCATAAGCGGCGTGCTGTTCCTGACGGAGAGCAGACAGTCGCTGCTCTGCCAGTTTCACCGCTGCCTGGGCCTCTGTCAGCTGAGCTTTCTGTTCGGCAGTGCGCAACGCCAGCGTCGGCGTGGGCATGGACGGCGTGAAGAAGGAATACAAGCCCGCCTCATCAATGTCATCGAAGAAGGCGAAAAACTGATAGAACTCGCGCTGCGTGATCGGGTCAAACTTGTGATCGTGGCAGCGGCAGCATTCCAGCGTGAGTCCCAGGAACGCCGTCCCAAATGTCGTCACGCGATCATTCACGTAGTTGACCCGGTATTCTTCCTCGACCGAGCCGCCTTCCGCTTCCTGCTGGTGCAGGCGATTGAACGCCGTCGCCAGTCGTTGATCGTCCGTAGCATCGGGCAGCAGATCACCGGCCAGTTGCCAGGTCACGAACTGATCCCACGGCAGATTGTCGTTGAAGGCCCGGATCACCCCGTCGCGCCACGGCCACATCTCGCGATCGCGGTCGACCTGGAAACCGTAGCTGTC
>VFQN01005654.1_pt1 | contig 15056 bp, 18 predicted proteins | sample 3512371 | NCBI WGS metagenome assembly VFQN01 (sample SAMN10412370, study PRJNA504923) | tailings metagenome | isolation source: Replicate 2 from Balatoc abandoned mine | place: Philippines: Itogon, Benguet | collected 2017-08-28
ATTCCTAACTTGCCATTTATCTAGAGAAGCTAAAAACGTTTAAGTTTAATTAACATCTAAGACTTTTGAACTCAAAACTTATATAGAAAATTATATTATAATTCTTCTTATGATCATTATGGTAAGATACATATCGTTTGATTGTCTTTGTGAATGTCTTATGAGAAGATAAAAGATACAAGATACCTTCAAGGGATTTGTGAAAGTTGTAGGTGCGTCGCGTCATTGAATTTCGCACCGCTCGGTACAGTGGATTCTTCAAGTTTGTGTGGTTCGAGGGATGAATGATGAATGTCTTATCTGTTGACCTTCAACGAGAGATCTTATCATATGTCTCTTATATTAGCGGATTAAAATATGCTAGATGCAGCAAATCATTGTGTCATGAGCTCGTGGCAGGACTTCGAATCATCATAATTCGGAAAGAGGATTATTTGATCTCTGAATCATATCGAAACAAGATACTAGGACTGATTTTAGATCCGTACCGACAACTGTCATTAGACTTCAATTATCGATTATTCACTGTTCTATCTCCCAAAGAACGGTTATATCCAGATCTCATCTTGAAAGATCTTTTCATTGATCTTAAAAGGTTTACCAAATTATTTCCTCATATCAAACAACTTCACCATCTTTCATTGACATGGAAAGAAGGAGATAGAGGACACCCTATTCCTCATATCTCAGGTCTGAAAAAGTTGTCATTATACTACTGTCCGAATTCACCGGTTCCATCTCTAAGTACCAATGCCCAACTATTAGATCTCGGAAGTCTTCAATCTCTAACCCTCTCCCACTGTCCCTCTATCTCAGATGTCAGTTGCCTCAGTCAGATCGATGAATTACAGTTGTTGTCTTGTTCTTCTATTTTCAATATTTCTTGTTTGAACTATAACAAGATAATAAAGGTTGATTCATGTCCTGTTCAAGATTACTCAGAGTGCTTTCGATTTAGTAAAGTAATTACTGTAATAATTAAGAAGAGTAGTTTTAGGGGTGATAATCTTACAACGATTAAAGGGATTAACCTTGACAGACTTGAAGTCGTTCAATCACTAAGTATAAATTCTGATTGGATGAATATTACTGATTTTCTTTCCTCTACCGAGAAGACGAATTTACCAGCTTCATTACGTGATTTACGATTGGAAAGAATAAATTCTTTACTCTTTATTCCTCAACATCATAATGTAAAGGAGATAACCTTCGAATTTTGTCAAAAGGTTTCTTTACAAAATTTAGAAAATGTTCGATTAGTAAGGATTAACTACTGTAATCAAATCAGAGATTGGAGTCCATTACAAAATAATAAGAACGTTGAGATTTCAAATTGTAATGGTTTTAAGAGTGGAAAAGAATTCAAAAATGTGAAAACATTCAAATTATTCCACAGCAGTCTAGACATGATGGAAGATCTTAGTAGTGTTACTTATTTGGCTGTATCGAGGCTGCTTTACGATGAGCCGCACATCACTTCAACTGCACATGAAGAGAAATTATTCTCATCTGCAAACAATTTACAAGAATTAGTCATATCAACCAAATTCAAAGACCAGGATCAGGGGATCACTTTTTTGTTCTTGGTTATGAGAAGTCCACAACTCAAACGAATTGTCATCATGCTTTGGCTACTGACCACTGATCAGATCGAAACTATTTATCGTGTAATCTGTCAGAATTTTGATACATACTATCATATTAAAATGCGTAAACTTTCCAAAAGGATTATATTATTAAAGAGGAATGAAAAGATGAAGGAAAATTAAAGATTTGTGACTTAGGAGGTGGCTCTGAAGTGAATCAGGTGGTTGAGCTGAGTAATGATCATCCTGAGTGACTCTAATACGATAGTAAAGGTCTCGATTTTGCACATCTCGTAGCTTTTCTTCGTGTAAACAATAATTCATAACTTATAACAAAGCAATGTAATCGACTGGATAAGCTGAATAAACTATTTAAAGTACTCTTTGTACCTACAACTATCACTATCGAGTCTTTTCAGTTTCATACAGGATAGAGAAGATTTTGGATTTCTTCAGTCGTGAAAGTTTCGCATTATCGACAGTATCGAACATTTTCTAAATTTTGTAAAGAAACCTTTTTTTTACAAAGTTTCAAAGGTTATCTCCTTTACTACATTATGATGTGGTGAGGAATAAAAATGAGAGTATTTAAGAATTTATTCTTTTCAATCGTAATGGTAAATTCGTCTTACAGTATTAGGAAATTCCTCCCGCTCGTTATAGTGGATTCCATCATTTGAGCACATCACATAACATTACTAAGAGATGAAGAGACATAAGTGTTCGTTGGAAGTGATAGTATTACGCGGAGTGTTGGATGAGACAATAGAGAGTGGTGATCATACGACTTCATCTCGTGATGATACTAAAACCTGTCTTGATTTAGTTGTTACGAAAGACATGACATTTGAAACTATTCATAACACGATAACCTCCCTCTTATCCTTACAAAAGAAAGCAGAACAACTACAATATTATTTAGAAACTGATAAACGAGATATTCCACAAGAGGATTTCTTCTATACTCTTTCTGATTTGAAGATCAATGATGGTGATCGAATCATTATTGACATTGCAAAGAGAAATAAAAGGAAGCGTAATTCCGATCTCTATGCTGATGATGAAAATAGTGGTGAAGAGGAAGATACATTAGAATTTGTTTGTACTACTAGAATCTTTGAAGCAGAAGGAGTGCCAGTGCGAAGAACACGTGTCTATGTGAAGAGACATCATCCATGCTCTTATCTCATGGATGACATTAGTACTCTATGGAATCGAGGTAATCTCAAGTTTAGATGTGGTCGGATCACCTTAGTTCCTGAGAAAACCTTTGCTGAATTAGGGATAAAGAAGACTGAGAATGAAATTCTTGTCACTGGTGGACGAAGTTGATCGATAGCACCTCTAACATATAACACCCTACCACCACCTCACACATGTAACCTAACTCAACCTCCTCTATTGCTCAACTAAACTACTCCCTTACAAATAGAAGGAGTATTGTTTGAATCAGTTTTTTGATGGTGTTTTTCATGTATATATATAACTATTTTTCTTAAATCACATGTAATGAGGATGAGTATGATCAGTTATGCACTTCTGATAGCAGCAACATTGTCAAGGAAACAAATATCAATGGCTCAATGAATCAAGAAACAAAGAAAGAAAAAAAAAGAAGAAGAAGAAGGAGAATGCAGGAAACCAAAAAGGCCGAAAAACAAAAACAGCGAGCAAGAGACAAAGAAGCAAATGAAAGAAAGAAAGGAAGAAACCAAACAAAAACAAAAACAAAAGGAACATCGATCGAAGAAGAAACAAAAGAAAAATTTCCCAAATCTCTACTAAGTACACATGAATAATTGAAAATGAAAGAAGAAGAAGAGAAAGAAAAAAAGCATATAAACAATCTTAAGGTCTTTCACACTCCCGTAATAAATCACTCCTCCCCTCCTTATCTTGCCCTTGTATTAGTGTGAAAGCCTTGATTCAAGATCACTCGAGTTATTATCCAAGTTATTCTTTTCAAACCTACTAAATTACAAAAATATAAAAAGAATAATCACATCATCCAACCACATCATAATTTCATCGTCATCATCATCATCATCATGATCTCTCTAAAGGCGGTTTAATCAATGTTTGCATCCATAAACTTCACAAATCTTTGAGCATATGTGACAGGATCGACTGAACTAATCAATCGCGAATCATTCGTAAGACCCTACGGACATCATATGAAAGGATAAGAAACATGAATAACAACCACATGAATAACTAATAAATGACTTACCTTCATCATGGTCTCCATTCTCTTCGAAGTATTATATTCTTGTAAGATATCAATAATTCCAACAAAATAAATATCATCGACTCGTTCTCCTTGATGATTATGTCCATTAATACCAAGATCTCTTCTCTTCGTCCACGGTCTTCTTGTCGTGATACCATTTCCGTATAAGATCTCAAACCGTTTACTAATAGGTAGTTGACTATCATTGTGTGATAGATTTTCGTCCGGTTTCTCCTCATCTACAGCAGGTTGACCTGGTTGCATCGTAGTTGGGAAGTTAGAGTAAAGAGGAGGAGAGAAAGGTGTACTATTATGAAGATGGGATGTTTCAGGTTCTTCACTGATATCACTATCACCTTCATCGATGTCATCATAGTCCCCATCATCATCATCGTCATCCTCATTGTCGCTGTCATTTAGCGCAGGGTCGTCAAAATTATTCTCTAAGAGCACCTCCCTCTCCAACAATCCCTCCCCAGCGATCCCGACAACTGACTTATCGCCTTCATGGGAGCTGCGTCTTCTCGCTTGACTCGTGTTAATCGTCAGACCGGGACCTTGATTCTCAGCACGATCACTACTTGCAGAGGCCATCGCAATCTGTACTCCATGATTCGTATGACCGTTAGCAGTCTCACTCTCATGCAAGCCAGAAGCAGAGGACAAGGATTGATGATTGTTCTCAAATTGATCTTTCATATCATGAAGATAGACATTATTATAATCAAGATAATGATCATGATCAGATGTCGCTGTTGTAGAAGAATCTTCAGGATTTCTCTTACTTGAATTAGCTTGATAGCTAGCACGACGACTCGTCGGTGCAGTTGGAGGGAGACCAATGCCATCATGAATACTTCGACGGAAAGGTGTATTGGAGTGTTGATGAAGGAGAGGTGCAGGTCTTTCGTTTGCAGGTGCTGTAGATGTAGTTGAAATATGTATGGAGGAGTTGGAGTGAGCTGTTGGAGTTGGTTCCTTCTGTACAGAAGCGACAGGAGTCACAGCATTAGAGGGATTGAGAGTAATCGTATTTAACTCAGTGGTACGAGTTTTACGATTATGAATACCAACTAAAAGAGAATAATCCATCACATGAAGAGATGAGAGAAACTTGGCATCAGAGTTTAATTGACGCATGAAATCAAGTTTCTTTGGTCCGAGATGCAGTTTACGATGATCAGCGATGAGATCGCAGTCCTTCAACACACCTCCGCTCGCTCGCTCCTTCTCAGTCGCAGAGCGACCTACAAGACTCCCCTTGAGGTCATAGATCGTATTGATCTGCGCTGCTGTGTCAAAGACTGATGACATAATCACAAAATGAACTTTACGACGAAGATGATACATCTTAATACGATGCATACCTATATCATACAATTTACAATACATTAGGAGAGAGATAAGAGCAAAAGAAAAGGGGCTTACCAAGGATACGAACAAGAAGAGAATGAGGATTCTCTTTTAAATATTTATAATATTGTGGTAATATTTGTTTTAAAAATTTATTTTCTTCTTTTGTTTGTGTTTTTAACATATATTTACCGTCATGAGAATAAAAGAAGAATTGTCCGGATTTAGAATTAGAGATAAACTCTAAATAATTATAATCACCTATCATAGAATAGCAAGGTATCATATGTTATGAATGATCAGCAACAACGAGATTTAACCGGGATACTTACCACAGACGGAGTTCATATAGTCCACAGGGTCGATATCAAAGAATTCTCTTAATTGTTTAAAGATCTTTGGTGCATAGCTCTTAAACTTAAATGTATGCACCAGGGAATGAGGAGGGGTAATATAAGGAGGTGTTGTTGATCCTTTTGGTGGAAAAGCAACATTTTCAATCTCTTCAAAATCTTCATGACGGGAATGATTGTCATGATAAGACTCCAACTCATATCCTCTAACAAGCTATAGATAAGGGAAAGAGATGTTAAACGACGTCTTGTTTGTTGCTATTTCTCCTGACTTACCGAGAATCGAATACCTAACATCATACCAGCAGTAAGAGTATAAAGTTCATGAACACCATCAATGACTTTTCCCTTAAAATTCTTAGAGAAATGTCTTTTATCTCTTCTTTGTTTGGTCATTTTATTCAACTTCTTTACAAGGTTTAATGACTTCATCTTAGGTCGTTTCATCGTACGAAGTTTATGAAAACCGCGATCGAGTCTACTAACTTTGATTGCAGCATTGGCTATTTAAAAACAAATAGGAAAACGGTGAGGAGAGGTGAGGATGTCGGAGGAGAGATGCGAACCTGCAAGAGCAAGAGCAGCGGGAGTTCCCTCTGCTGGAGGAACGAACTCTACTGAATTCAAAACTTCCCCAGAGGCGCGTTTATTCGCACTGCTGGGACCATATTCGCCACTAGGAGCGGACAGTGTTATGGATCTTCGATTGGGAGAAGGCATCGGTAATGTTGGTCGGTTCGAGGCAACATCGATATCGATTGGTTTTAAAACTGGTTCAGGTAAAGACATCTTTCAAGGATTATGTGTGTGTGTGTGTGTATCGGGTAAAATGGTTTAGAATAATAACAGCTGTGTATAAAGTTAAAAAAGAAAAATTCTAATAAAAATCAAAAAAAAATTTCTCTAATAAATGAATAGACGACAAAGTATATAATATATTTCTTTGAGCAAAAAATTTTTTTTCTTCTTCTAGATTACTTTTGTCAAGCTCAAGAAGACAAAAGTAATCACTCCTTTCTGCAACCAAAAACTGATAAAAGTTTCCTTCTCGCAAAAGAAACACAACAACAACCTCAACAACAAACAGCTTACAGAAATTAAATGCAGAGGTTACAGGGGAGGGGTTCAGCAATTGATTCTTCTAATTCTATCAGCGTATTCACGCTTCCTTGAGAATTTAGATGATCTAAGCTCTCTTGCTTGCTGCTTTGATGATTGAGAGAGAGGAATTCCTTTGAAATATCATCACTTCTCCGAGATTTATGGTGGAAATTGTCTCGATACTTATTTTTAAGGAATTGTGTTATTGTTGTTGGTTTGAGGGTGGTGTTTTGATCAGTGGAACAGTGGAACATTCTTCATTCGTTCTTTCCATCATAGACTAGGAGTGAAATGTTGAATAACGTTGAGATATTGGTTCCTATTGTAGCTATTTTTATATTGGTAAGTTGGGATCTGAGCTGGTTTGATTGTTTTCTTCATGAAAAATCGTTTTTATAGGTGCAATCAAGAAAATCTTTTAGTTTGCCTGTGTCATTATTGAATGGATTAAGATTGTTTGTAATCAAACACTTTCAAAATGTTCCAAAATTAGCACCTAAGAAATCAACTGACAATGAGAAAGAGGATGAAATTCCTGTTGAACAGCTGTTCACTGAATCTGATATCTCTATGACTGAGATCGATGCAACAAAACCAGAATCAGTTGAAAGTATTAAGTCACAATACTATCATTCATTCTTAGATATTATCTTGTATTTTGCCATTTTAGCAATCTTCTCTCATGTTACTAGTAGTATCACTCAATCTCTTCTTGCTTTGCCTGCTTCTGAGTCGTTTAACTGGACGTGGTTTGTTCTTGTTTGCACTTTACTCTTCAGCTTTCAGAGTCAATTACTCCTTCTTCTTGGTAATGGTTGGAAGGAAGGAGAAGTTCAACTTGCTTTTACAATAGGATTGATTTTCTTTGTGGTCACGTCAGCGTTATCCTTCTTCTTTCGCTTCTCAACCTTCACATCACTGACACTCTCTCACATCATACTACATGCCAAGGCTATGTTGATGCAGTTCTCTTCCACTGTCCCCATCCCTTCTGATGCTCTCTTCGCCTTAATTATTCGAGTTCTCATCAATGGCGGTCTTGCATTGTTGGCAGTAACGTTGGCTCTCCCTGCACTCAGATTCACTCTCACCTTTCATAAGATGACATTAGGAAGAAGTTTTGAGAAAGTTGGTCAACCTTGGACAACGATATGTTCCTTAGAGTTTGTTTTACCATTTTTCATTGTGATTCTCTTTTCTCCTGGTATCAATCACATCGTAGCAATGCAACTCAACTCCGCCACGTCTGCAGCTCTTTGCCATACCTCTGAGAGCGATTCTCAAACCTGCTCTGCGGACAGCTCTTTCATCACTGCGTACAGTCCTCTACTGTATGTTCAGATAGGCAGTGTAGTTCTGTTTCTTTTGTTAAAGTGTCTGACGTTCAAGAAACATATGCAAAGCTTCTTGGACTTTTCTATTGAAACATCAGCCCTGGTTGTTATGGTTCCAGATATTTCTCTTAAACAAAATCTCCTCACTATTGTTATGGTAAGATCTTCGCTTTTCTTCTATTATTTGCTGTCTGACTGGTGTTATTTGTTTGTGCTGCTTCTTATAGTTGAGAGGAAGATATCTCGTAGCGCTCGCCTTTGAATTCGTATCGTTCCCAATTCAAATTCTATGTATATTAATATTATTGCTTCGAAATGTTCCCATTGGACTTGGTGAGTACCTCCTATTTGTGATTATTGATATCTTGATTGTTTATTGTTGTTACTGCTTCTATAGGTATTTCTGCGGCGATTCATTCGCTATTGAAATGGGATACCACTCACTTGGTGACGGATACTGTATCTTTACTTTCCCAAAATACCACCGCAGCTGCAATTGAACAGGCGTCAAAGCCATATCTCTTCGAAGCCGTCTGTCGATTTATGGGTATCGTCGTCTTACCTGATGGAGTGACAGCACAAGAATGGAAGAGTATGAAAAATCAATTGCCAGTAGAAAAGACGTCAGCTGTCCTCACTCAATTCTATTATAAGCTATCAAGAGTGTATTATCTCCCACCAAAGGTCTCATTGATCTGCTTTCAAGAGTTATTCTTCAATATCTTCTTAATATGGAGTCTGATTTCGATGATCTCTTTTCTTATATGGATTATGAATCCTGATGCATTAAAGAAGAAGATTTCATCTCCAAAATAGGTTAGTTAGAGCTCAAGTTAGAATATCTAAAATAATGAAGAGTAGTACTTTAAAAATCACTTTTAAAGATTAAACTTTTCTTATTAGTTTCGAGGGAAGGTTTCTTTGACATAGTATTGATTCTTTTAATCACAATTCGGGAGGATTTTATTTTATTGGACAAGATGAGAAAAGGAATACAACAAATTGTGGAATGAAAGAAAAAGGAATTGTTGAATGAGGTAAAGTTAACCTCATTCTGTCTTGTACAATCGCACCAACTAAACAAAGGTAACTCACTTAACCTCTGACCTTACTTCGTACTGAGATTAAATGATTTAAATTGAGCGAAACCATCTCAAACAAATATTAACAACAATAACAATCAAGAACAAGAAGAACTTGGAACAAGGATACTCTGTCTAGATCCAAAAATCCTATTTTTTCTCTTCTGGTTCAGGGATTCTGACCCCTAACTCACTGTAGTAAATCATTTTTACCTCAATTTCTTCCTTACAATCTGCAGGATTTGGCCAAACCTAAGAAAAACGAGTTATTAGACTATAAATATCTTGTAATCACTAACCTTGCATGTTTTAAAAGGAGGAGTGTAAAGATGTAAAGTAATAGCTAACTCCTTCGTAGCGCAACCAATCTTATGATATCCTAAATAATTATCCATATAATTCACTTCATTCGCTGAAGTGACTGATTCAAAATCAAACTTCATCACCTTTGTCTTTTCACCATTGTCTTCCACCTCTTCCATGTGGTATCTGGACTCTTTCACACTACCACGTAAGGTCTTCACAAAACAACCATCACATGGATGGTCATGAATTTTGGATTCTTTGTTTGGATTCCAACATATTAAAATCAATGTAAAATTTTTTTCGTCAGAAAAGACGAGATTTCTGGTGTAAGGGATCTCAGTGTCAACAAAGACATATTTGAGAAATTCTTTCTCATCCAAGTAGGTATTTTTCAATACCTCTCGAATCAACTCTCTACGTATTGGCCAATCTGCAGGATCTGTTTCGCTAAAGATGTGATTCAAGGCGGAGATTAAACAAGAAAAAGTACAACACTGCTTCTTATTTAGGCTCGCCACTGTTGAAACATCAACTTCAATTGTACGGGTATTACACGTAGAAAAATCTGGTAAACCATTCATACAATCAGAACTCAACGTTTGTTGAGCTCCAAGATCTTTCAAAGCTTCCATGTTTAACGGTAGTTTGGAGAAGTACAGTAGTTCAAACGAAATCAAACTGTTTGGATTCTAAAATGACATTCAATACTTTCTTCAAGTAATGAATTAAGAGAACAAATAGAGAGATTATCACTCTAATACTCGATTAGAGAGGAAAATTCCTCTCTCTTTCTTCAAACTTTCTTCCTCCCCCAACACTCCCATTTTCATACTCCCTATTATCTTGAAAAATACCGTTTTTCCCATTTCGGTTTTCGGTTTTTCGTGTTTTTGGACGGATTTCAAAGTGAAAGGAGAGAAAGTCAACATCATCCACATCAACATATCGTTAGTTGTGATTGAGAATAAGCTCCTTTTACGACGAACTGACCAATAAGATAGGAAACTTGCTTCGTAGTTACATTGGATTATTGTTCACCTCTTTACTTGCATTTTTGCAGCTTGATTGAAACCATGATGGAATTTTTAAATTTGAAAGGTATGGGAATACCACTCCTCCCATTAGTCTGAGATGACTGAATCTAACCATTATTGCATTGATTTTGCATACTTTTGATGTTATAATAGAGTTAGTACCCCTAACTTTGATGGATATTGATGTCGATCTCCAGGAATTGCGTGGTTTAGTCGATGATTCTGACTCCTCTGTATCCTCTTCGGAAGTGTTGACTTCTCATTATCCTGTGAAGCCTCGAAAGACCTTGGCCTCAAAACGAGAGTTTGATTCACGCTATGAAGACTATAGCTATAACTTAAATGGTGGTCGTGAAGCGAATAGCGATCAAGTGGAAGAGGCGCTTGCCTACATCAAAGCTATCACCACTTCCCGCAAGGATTTAGCTGAGTTAGAGTCAACTCGAGAGGAGTTAGAACTTCTTCAAGAGGTACGAAAGTTATATCTGACTTCAACGGACATGATTTGATGCTTCTTTTTGCATAGTCCTATGAACTCAACTACCAATACCAACAGCGCTTCTACCTTGATCAGAAGCAAGAATATGCCTCCTACTTTCGAGCATTACAAGGAATGTTTCTACGAAAGATGAAATCCTACCTAACCAATCGTACTTATTACCTCAGTTCTGAGAAACTGCGTGAGCAGTTAGTGGAAATCCGTCAGTGCAACACCGCCACTGCTGATGCCATTTCCAGCATCAAAAGTAAAGTGGTAAAGCCCAAAAAGGGATCATCTAACCAAAATCAAGATATATTTACTGGAAATAACCCTTTAGCTGTGAGAATTATCGTCCCTGGTGCGAATAATAAGGAAGTGGTCATCGCTGTTGGTCAACGTGTTCTCACTCCTTATGGGGCTGCCTCCGTCTCTTCCATTGATAATCTCCAGAAAAAAGCAACATTAGCACTTGGCTTTGGTCAATTATATGCTACATTGGCTCAGTTGGTGATCTGGGTGGTAAATACAGAGTATCAGTTCCAAAACACTGTCGAGGAGGTGAAAGCAATCTCTGCCAAGGCCAGTGAAGGCTTCCACCTTCAAAGTTTCTTCCTTCCACTCTCAAACCATACTATTGCTTCTAGCAATGCTGTGACTGGGAACAATGGAGCTGATACTGAGACGAAGGATGATGCTTCATGGACTGACAATGCAAACATCTCTGAGATGGATGTTGTGTCCAACACTGGTGGTGAACCATCTCTGAAAGATGATGGAGCAAGTGAAGATCTTGAGACTTTGGTCGAATCAACGAATGGAGGTGAAGTGAATAGTAGTTCGTCGAATGGACATAAAGATACTGCCACAGGCAATGAGACGAAAGATGTTTTGGCACATCCTGTTCCTCAGCATGTAGCCCGAATCTTTGAAGATAATCAACGGGACCTCTTCCTTCATCGAGCTACCTTACCACTCGCACCTATTGATGCGTTACCAGCTGTTATTGCTGACTTTAAGAAGAGAGAAGCGGTATTAACCGATGCTCAAATTGCATTTGATCTCGGCGCTGCACAACGAGCAACAGATGTCGGACAACGAGTAACCTCAAGACTCATTCCCCATGATCACTTAAAATCTGAACATCAAGAAGTTACAAACAATGTTCGTGACTTACAAGCGAAGGAGCGAATGTTACTCGGCAAGGTAAGAGAAACCGGTATATCGACATATCAATAACATGTTATTAACTTCTATCGGTAATAGTTGGAACAGTTACGCTCAGAGGGAATGCGCTTATCTTCTATGACATCTAACATACGATTAGGAATGTTTACACGAAGAATTGCTCATCGAAATTATTTAAATTCAAAAGGATTTGCAACCAATCTATTCCTCCCTACAGGATCATCGAATGCTCGTGGAGGTTTTAAAGGAAATAACAACAATACGTCAGGTTTATCATCATCCTCAGCTGCTTCCGCATTATTATCAATGAGTTTACTTGCAAGTGCTGCAGCATCTGCTCAAGTAAATCATCATTCTGTAGCACCAGCGATCACAGTGAAGAGTGAAGGGAAGAACAGTGAATCTTCTAGAAGAAGTAGCAAAGGCAAAGCGAAAGGTAAGACGTGTCTTTGCTATAGTACTGCATTGATAACTCCTTCTCTTAGCTGTCGAGGAGGTTATCGCCGAGAAAGCTCTCCTCTCCTCTCCTATCAAACAGGAGTTAGACAGAGCAAGTGATGTCAATGGTTATGTGAATGGAGAAGCGAAGAAACGAGGTCGGGAAGACATCGATAAAGAATCAGAGAACAATGAAAGTAATGGAGAAGATACTAATACACCACTAACAACATCACAGAAGAAGAAAGCCAGACGAAGAAGATATTAAAACACAAACAACAACATACAACTATAAAATGAACTAGACATATTTATTGAACTATAGCTAATGGTAGTAGATGGCTTTGATAGGATTTAGAGCTTCCTTCTTCCTCTCCTCTTCCTTCTTTCTTTCTTTCTTTCTTCTTTGTCTCTGTAAGTAGTAGTAGTGGTAGGAGTGTTGTTGTTGAGATGATGATTCCCTCTTTTATCACATGATTATTAGTTTGTGGTAGATGTTTCGTCATCTCTCTTTCATTTGATTGATTTCTTTCATGCGTTCGTTACTTGTTTCGATATTGGTTATTCTTTCATTATCTTCTACTTTGTTTCGTCTTCTACTACTTCTTTTTTCTCTCGATCGTTTGTCGTTGATTGTATGGTTAGGTTTATGGTTCGGTGATGGTTGGAATATGGTTAGGATTCTTATACTTCTCATCGTTGTTTTATGTTGATTCTTTCTTTCTTCTTACATCACTACTCTATAACTCTATAGATCATCATATCATATATCATAGAGCATCAACGAGTCTACTGCTTCGTCTCACTTGTCTGATTAGAGTATTTCTTCTTAACCTGAAGCATGATGCCATACCATATCATTTCCTTGCATGTTGCTCATCATCATCATCATACTTATCATAACAAAATAATAACATTAATGTTACAACAAACATACATAACCTTCAATCGATTGAATGGCGTCGAAGGAGAGAGGATTATCTCACATCTTTGCCTCTCATCATACCCTACCCTTTTCTCTCTTCCTTTAGTTGTTGTATTTGTTCTTCTTGACTGGTCAATGGTTAAATGCTGTAGGGAAGCATTGTTTTAAAGCGAAATATTGTGGTCGACACTATTCATAGATAATTACGTCGAAATTGTGGAGTTCAGAAATCGTTGGTTTCATGTTATTTACTCTGTAAGTAACCTCCTAATCTCTGTGTGTTGAATTTTGGAAATTTGAATTTTCGTTCCACAAGGATTTAGGCAACAAGGTTTCTTTGAAACCCAATTTCGCAAAATCCATTTCATTTCTTTCCTCATTCATTTTCAGTTTTCACTGCGAAAGATTTCACTTGATTTGGTATCCATGAGTTTTTTCATTGTCCTTTTCTCTCTCTTTATTACAATAGTATTTGCTGGATGTTCCACAACCTATTATGACAATACATTCGCCTTAGACTTTGAGACGAATATTGGAATTGATGCTGGAAAGACTTACCCGATTGGAAGCTTCTCCAATTTTGATAAGAATGTAAATGTAACATGGGAAATTATTCGAGATGTTACGTGTGTTAATCCAAGTTATTCTTCGCTGACAGTTTACTATGCTAAGTGTGGTGATTGTGCTCAGTACGATTCATGGACTACAAAGAGCGCGAAGTATACGAATGAAACAGTTTTCCCAAAGGCAGTCAGTGCATATATTAATGCTAGATTCTTCTCAGCTTATGCACAGGATTGTAACTACAATGTTATTGCAAAGTCGGTTACCTATGATTAGGAGGTATTACCTACCTACCTTCATCATTCACAAGTACATGTGACTTGTGATTTGCCGTTATTTAAAGATAGCCTTGATTATTTGTATTCTTTTTGTTTTCGAAAGCATAAATCACATGTCATAACAATGCGATAGTTTAAACAGCGCACTGCTCCCTTAACATTAATTGCGAAACCATTTAAACCATAACATTTAAATATTAACTATGAAATAAAGCTACCAATTTATCAAACAATAGAGGATATATTCTTATATGAGATGCTTTACTCTCCTTCGTACCGCTAAACAGTCAAGATAGGAAGTCAGTTTTGAAATAAAGAGCATAATTTGATTGGAGGCGTCATATCAGCAAGATGAAAAAGAAGGACTTGACAAAGAGGGAATCCGAATATCAGGTTTATTGGAATCTGATTAGGATTCTTATACTTCTCATCGTTGGTTTATGTTGATTCTTTCATTCATTCTTTCTTGTCTGATTAGAGTATTTCTTCTTAACCTGAAGCATGATGCCATACCATATCATTTCCTTGCATGTTGCTCATCATCGTACATATTTATCATAACAATATAATAACATTAATGTTAATGTTACAACAAACATACATAACCTTCAATCGATTGAAAGGTGTTCATTACCTCATATCTTTGCCCTCTTCGTTCTCGGTTGATGTGAGTTATCCTCATCATCGCCTTCCCTTTTCTCTCTTCCTTGTCGTAGGAGTTGTAGTTGTTCTGCTTGTATATCTTTAGGAAGAGAGAGAAAGAAGTTGACGTCAATGCCATTCGCTCTTAACTCTTCTTCTAAGAT
>VFQN01005655.1_pt1 | contig 15055 bp, 11 predicted proteins | sample 3512371 | NCBI WGS metagenome assembly VFQN01 (sample SAMN10412370, study PRJNA504923) | tailings metagenome | isolation source: Replicate 2 from Balatoc abandoned mine | place: Philippines: Itogon, Benguet | collected 2017-08-28
GGACCAATCATAATCAATTTTAGTCTCATCTTTCACTCTCTAAACGTTACAATTTGATCAAAAGAAAACAAAAAATGAAACGATTTTCAAACAAGAAAGATACCGACAGATCAACCGACCAGTTACCGACGAGTTACCGACGAATGAGTTTACCGATAGAGGTTCCAAAATGATGACACAGTTAGATCAATCACTTTTATAGAGTATTATTGATATTATTGATTCCATCAAGATGAAGTCATCCTGGTATGGAACAGTTGTATTAGAAGAATGTAAAAGATTAAGAAAATCAATATTACCAATTTCAAATGAAAATTATGGACCTTTAGATAAAATCTTTCGTCATAATACATTATATCCTTTTGTTCTTCTCCTAGGAAATCATTCTTCAGGAAAGAGTAGTTTTATTAATTATTTATTAAATCGTAAGATTCAAGCGACTGGTGTTGCTCCTACTGATGATAATTTTACAATTATTGCACCTGGTGAAGAGGATTTTGATAGAAATGGACCAGCTTTCATCGGTGATCCTGACCTCGGATTTAATGATTTAAAGGTTTTTGGCCCAGTTCTAGTAAACCATACGCAGTTGAAAGTCAGATCTTCCATAGCAATCGAGGATTTTATGATAGTTGACTCGCCAGGGATGATAGACAGTCCAGCGAACTCTCGCCAGCTCACAGCGAATGATCCAACTCTCGCTAAAATGGATCGCGGATATGACTTCGAGACTGTGTGTCGTTGGTACGCTGAACGAGCTGATGTGATTTTATTATTTTTTGATCCTGATAAGCCGGGGACAACAGGAGAAACGCTCTCCATTCTCACGAACTCGTTAGTGGGATTTGATCATAAACTATTCATCGTCCTGAACAAAGCCGATCAGTTCTGTCGCATTCATGATTTTGCTAGAGCCTATGGTTCACTGTGCTGGAATTTATCAAAGGTTATAAGTCGTAAAGATCTCCCAAGGATCTATACGATGTGTTTGCCGAGTGAATATATCACTGAAAAGGAGAAAACGACTCTTACTGCAAATCCAGAAACTCTTGAGGCTCCTTTGTCGAGAACTGAGTCTAAGAATGGCTTAGGTCCAGCGAACGACGAGATAAACCAGCCGAATCCGCCGCCCGTGCCTCCCTTCCCAGCATCATTACTCCAGAGACAAAGTTCATTCTATAAACAAGGTATTCTCGACCTTGAGGAAAGCAGGTAAGCTTTTATTCTCAAACCTACGATTTCAAAGTCTTATTTCGAGGGATTCTGATTTAGAAATGAAGTGGTAAAGGAAGTCTTTAACGCTCCTCGAAGACGAGTAGATAACGAGATATCAAGATTGTTTGAGTCAACCCACGCTTTACTTATGCATTGCAAGCTGTTGGATGTGATTGTTCGAGATTACAACTTCCGTTTGTGGAAATATCGGCTTCGAAGTGGATTGATGATTGCAGCCTCTTTCGGATTAACGATTGGCGCAGGATACATCTGCGATTGGATTCTCTCTACTGGTTCCAGCGATAGCAGCGATTCTACCACTTCAGCGACTTCTGCGAAAGCAGGCAGCACTCCAAAGCCAACTGCAACTCCTAAACCTCCTGCTGCTCCAGTCTCTACGAAATCAGCGCCTGCAGTCGCCTCGTCTTCTGCTAGTAGTGCTTCAACGGAAATAGCAAAAGCGCCATCGTTCGGTCAGGTTGTTGGTCAATCGGTTTTGACCTTCCTCTCAAAGCTCTCATACAAGCAAATTACTGTTACTGCTACAGCGTCGGTTAGTGCGATTGTCACTGGCGGCTTGTATTGGTGGCAGCAGTTACAACTCACCAAATATCTGGCTTCCTATGATACCCGTACACCTTATGAGAACCTATTCCAACGATTATATGCAAAGGAGATTCAAGACCACGATCAATTCCATCTTTCAATTGGAAAGATTGTAATCGATCAAATGATGACGAATCTAAACTCTCATGTCATAGAGAATTTATCGTATGTTAAGAAAGGTGATATCAAAGCTTTAGAGAAGATCATTGAAGACGATATTGCAGAATTAAGACGACGAGCATCACCAAATTTCCCACAAATTGAAAGTCAAACTATTAATAAAAAGAGTGATGCGAATAGCTTGACAAGTGCGACGGCGATGAATAATAATGGAAATGGAGGCGATCAATATTATCCGGTAGCTGGTGATTCATCATTTATTATTGATTCTACCAAACAAGCGACGCCAAGTCCTCAAACTACGCCTTTGTTTGGGAAGGGATTAGCTTCTACCGCGGAGCCTATTCTTCTCAAAGCTTCTGATATTATTGTGAATAACAATGAAGAAAAAGAAGAAAACGGGAAACCTGTCGAGGATGAAGAGGAGGAAGAAGATCCTAATTCATGTATTGGAGAGAAGTAATCAACGTGTAAGTGTTTCAGTGAGGTGTGTAAAAGAATTTTGAAAATACTAAATCTTACAATTACTTCAAAGAACAATACAGGAAATTTTATAGACTAACACCCTACAATGCTTTCACCCATGCTAAATGAGTGACATAAGGGACTTCATACACTCCCGTTCTTCTTGCTTTCTCAAAATCGGGATGAGTATCAAGCAATTGATTGATTCTTGCCACCACTTTGTCTTTCTGAGCAAGAGGAAGATTTACAATAACTGAAGTCGATAGGAAACGATCTAACACCATCTGACGATCACCAGCAAAAACGTAAGGATCATACCAACCATGTATTGGTGTGAATAGTGGTTTAGAGGCATCATCGAAGAAGCATTGACGCCACTTCTCAGTCTGTTGGCGAGGAACATCACCATAAGTAGGAGTTAAGATCTCTTCATCGACAATTTTCAACCAGTCTTTCGAGTAATCATAGGTATTCCAGATGAGAAAGAGTGTACCGTGTGGTCGTAATACTCGATGAATCTCTTTTAAGGTTTTAACATTGTCCATCCAATGAAAGGCTTGGGCAATCATCACAGCATCAGCCGATTTAGATTCTGCTGGAATATTGTCCCCTGTTCCGTCGACTGCTTTGACTCCTTTAATGTTCTTTTCCGCGAGAGTCTTGCGGAATCCTTCAGAAGGTTCGATGGCGGTAAACTGAAGGTTAAGATTCGGATGATTATTTCCAAGGTAATTAACAAATGATTCAGTAAACTTTCCGGTCCCTGCACCAATTTCGACAACGTTAACCGGCTTTTGGGAGGTTTTGTTGAGGAGGATTCCGTTAATCTGTTCCAGGCTAGCGTGAGAGTATGTAGGACGTCCTTTCTCGTAAGACTGGCTGGACTCTTCAGAGAATCCTGACGCAGCAGCAACATGAACTAATCTTTTAAAGTTATTAGAGTACCCTGGTAAACGTAAAGCACGAGAAATCATTAATGAATTCATATCTGTAAGAAACTAAGGAACAATCAATGAAACCCAATCACGTAACAAATCGAAACCAAAAGCTAATTACTCTAAACAAGCAAACCTCAAAATTATTTAATAACGATGTATACAATCACGGACTCACCTCTGTTAATGCAATAAACTTCTTCGATTAAAGTTGTGTTGATTGAAGATCACACGACTTACTTCTTATCAAAACTTTACGCCACAGGGAGAGCAATAGAAGTTCAATCGACCAACAATCAATATAATGTCAGTTTTACGTGCAATTCAATCGATTGGGAGGTTTTATCCTCGTCATCAAAGGTCTTCCATATTTTCTAGTTCTAGGGGATACTTAGGTTCGAGTTTTCGGGCAGCAGATGAGTGGGGTAAAGTTAGAAAAGTGGAACAAAGACCTGCTGCTGTTCCGGTTGCAGAGCAGGAACAAGATGATGATCCATCTGAACAGGAAAGAGAAGGAGTTCGACAAATTTTGAAGAAGATTGTCCCAGATCCGAACATTTTAAACCATTTAGATCAACATAAACTGGGCTATCTCACCACACGACGAACTCGTCGTCGTGTCGCAATAAAGTTTGATTCTCTGGAAGAAATGAATAAAAATGGAGAAAAGGCAAGTATTGCTTATCATCGATCTAAAGCACCTTTTCCTTTTGATGAAATTGGGAAAGCTTTATTCAAGTTAAAGGAAGTAGATTATAGTAAAATAATCCTAGAGTCTTCTCCACCTCAGATTGCATTAATAGGACGATCAAATGTTGGGAAATCTACTTTAATCAATGCTTTAGTTGGATTTGATAAGTCATACGTGCAAAAAGCAGCTGTTTCTGACAAACCAGGCGAGACAAGAGAGCTATCGTTGTATCAGCTCGGACAAGTGAGAAATCCTCATTATATCAAGCCTCCTCAGAAACCACTACGAGGAAAAAATCACTTTGCACCTCCTCTCGCCTTAGAAGAGAGAGATTTCGAAGAAGATGTCTGCAAATTCCGACATTTATCTCATTTACCTGGTCTAGTCGTCGCTGACATGCCTGGCTATGGATTCGCTTTTATGAATGAAGAAGAGAAGGAAAGATGCAATCGTCTATACACTGAATACTTATTTGATAGTCAATTTATTACAAATTGTCCAATCAAACGTGTTTTTATTCTTGTTGATGCTCGACATGGTTTAAAGAAAACTGATATAGCATTTTTACAACACCTTGAGAAGACTTATCAAAGCTATCGTGATCGATATCTTTCCAAGAAAGCCAAAGAACAGAATCCAATCGGAGAAAATGAAGAGAAAATTGATACATCCATTATTCATAAAGAATATCCAAAGACATTATCATGGAAATTACAATTTATTATGACTAAATCTGATTTAGTAGAAAGAATTGAATTATGTAAAAGAATACAATATTTAAAACAACAAATTAATGAAAATGTTTCATCCTATTTTATGAATGAATTACCTATTATTGTTTTATCTGGTAAAGATTATAGTGGTTTATATATATTACAAAAAGAGTTATCATTATTAATTACGAATCCTATTGTAAGAGAATTTCGTAATAATGTAATGAAATGGAAAAAGGAAAGAGAAGAGAAGAGATTACTTGCTAAATATTCAAAGAATGATAGCAGTTATGATGATCGTAAGGATGAAGATGAGAAGGCGGGAAGGAAAGGAAAGTGGACTGACAAAGAGAGAGATGGTAAAAAAGAGAAGAAGATTATAAAGAAAGACGGTCAAAAGAAAGATGCGGATAAAGAAACGAAGTCAAGGAATCGAAAACACGACGATGAAAGTGATGTGTATCAGAGGAAAAATAGAATTCGAATAAATGAAGAAGAAAGAAATGATGACAAGTTCGAGAGAAATAGTCCAAAGGGAAAGATCAATCTATCACGCTCTCCTAGAAAGGAGAAAATGATCGAGAAAGCGAATGAGTATCGCTTTGAAGATGATATTGCGTTTGAGCAGTTTGGAGGAGCTAAGAAAAAGGAGACAAAGATAAAGCCTTCTTTCAAGAATGTTAAGCCAAGAAACCAAAGGAAGATGAAGCGTGATGATGAGACAGAAGATTTGTATGCATATGATGGGCCAGGTGTTGATTTTGATGATGATTCTGATTCCATCGATTACAAGTTCGATGATTATAGTACACCTGTTACAAAGAAAGCACAGACGAAGATTGCTCATGTCTTTAAAGAACGATCGAATGAAGATCTTAAGACATCGAGTATAGAGAAGGACGAAGGAGGAGGGAGAAGACGTCGTTCTTCATTAACTTTGAAGAAAAGAAAGCCAACCTCCATTGATCAATAGATATGTTGCTAATTGAAAGTATTCATGTTGTGCGTCGTTTGAATTCTTGTCTGGATTTTCCTTCTGTAATTATCAATCACTCATTTCTCTGAAGAAACACGCAAATATTATGTTTTTCTGTACCGTAGGCTTGAATTCTCTATTCCCCCCTCTTTATAAACTTCTGGCCAAAATAAACTGAATACTTATTTGATAGTTGTTTCCTCATCTCATGAAGTCCTATTTCTCTTTTGGTTTTTTGCAGCCTCTTTTGTCGCTCTTCTTTCTCCTGTTACTTACTGCTCCTAAAGAAGTGGAGTTGAGATTGACAGGTTGACTGATTCAAGTGAAAATCTATTAAATTTGAAGATCTACCTTTTTCTTCCTAATCACGTTGCGATGAGCAGGAGTAGCAATGGCAGCTTTGGAGGAGGAAGAAGAAGAGTGTCCATTTTCAAAGATATCGAGTAGGAGTCGAGCGGATTTGATTTATAGAATAGAAGACCTGGAATTTCAAGAATTTATTTCCTTTTATTTTGACATTTTTAGTTTATACACAAGTTCATACTTCATTTAGTTTACTGAAAACCAATACCTGAGACCATTAACATAAAGTTCAGAAAATATTTATATTTGTAAAAGTTTTTCAATTTCTTGACGCTTTGCGTATACTTGCTGTAAAACATCTTCTTTTTCGTATAGATCAAGTATGCCAGGCAGCAAAAGATCGTCAGTAAATAATGCTCGAATATGTGCAAGATGGGTATAAGTTCCTCCAACCTTTAAACAAAGCCTTTGATCTTCTTTCCATTCCATCCATCCTTGATTCAGAACATATTCAATTTCTTTCTCAAATAAATCTTCAACCTTTAATATATTCGTGAAATTATTACAATATTTTTCATTTAAATGTTTAAATTGAATGCAACCAAAGTTTCCTAATTGATAACGAATATCTTTTGTCATCCATATCTTTGTAGGAAAAGAATATGAGTATGCAAACTTTGGTGAATAAGTATAATCTTTTTCTAATAGTTCTTTCTTTCTTTGTTGATTTCTTTCTTCTTTCCAAGCTGGTATATTGGAATGATTAAATGACCATATTGGTATATTATTATAAATTAATTTCGATGATGCACCTAGACCAAATCCAATAAATTCATTTCCTAAAGAGATACGATCATGATAATAGGAAGAAACTGAAAATTTGGCAGCAAAATCTAAATATTCTTGTTCTGAAAGATTTGAAGGGATGAATCCTTTTTGAAGAAGATATTCATTTAATTTTGTCTTTTTCACAGCATTATTGGAACCGTATCTTACAACATATCCAAACTGAATCATTTTCTGGTACCAAACATCATAAAATTGTCCATATTTTTCTTTACGAAGATTAGACTTCCCTCGAAATGCTTTCCTTATTCCACCACCATAATTATCAATAATATCATATGCTGTAATGGTATCAAATTGAAGTTCAACAGTTCGATTGATTGTCTGAATGAAATCTTCTAATTCACCCATTGGAAAGATAATATCAGCAGAGGCATGCGAACCTTTTGGTAATACTCTTCGACAATTTTCAGCAGGGTTTGCCTCTTCAGACCCGGTATTAGTGGTAACACGACGATAATCCGCGAGTATTGATTGATTTACGCTTTGTATTCCCATAGAAGTTCTAACAGGAAGCGAAGGGAAGGCAGAGGTTAAAGCCTTCATTTTCTCAGGGTGTAAAGCTGCGAGTTTGGAAGTTTGCTCAAAGGAAAATTTGGTTGGATCGTAGTTCTCGATTTTATTAAGAATTGGTTGAAGAAATTCACTGACTTTCATTAAGTTCTTTTCACTTAACAAAAGAGGCGTGCCACCTCCAATATCAACGGAATGGATCTTTCCTTGATAAAGATCGAAGAACTTCTTCATGTCATACAGAACGGCATCGACATAATTGCTTTGGTAGTCTTCTTGATGGTTCACACTGACCGCGAAGTTACAAAAAGAGCATTTTTGCTCACAGAAAGGCAGATGAAGATAGAGACCAATAGACTGATTTTGATTCGAAAGTTTTGCATAGTCTATGAAAGTATGTTGTTGTTGTGGCTGCAAGTAAGGAGTGGTGAGGAGTTTATCAGGATAAGAGATAACAAACGCTTTCCCATGCCCAGATTCATCCGCTAGCTTGAGTGCCCCTTGTTTCAACTTCGATAACGGAAGCTTTCGCATTTTGACAGGATCAAATGAAATACAAATGAACTAACACTAGTTCTTTCATTAGTTAGGATTTCTGATTTCCCAAGTTTCACAATTTCTAAGCTTTGCTTAATTTTACCTGTCACCCAGCAACCTTACAACGAAAAATGGTGAAAAAAATATGATGAAGATTCCATAGCTTAAGATTACATAACTTTAGCAATTAAATTTAAATGAGACATGAACGCTATGCGATGACTTAGTCTCGCTCAACAAGTGAAATGACTTTAATCATCAAATTGTTTTTGTTTTTCAATCTTCTGTCCTTCCCAATTCTTCCATTCAACTCCCTTTGGAGCTTGACGAACTGTCTCATAGTCTGTGTCCTTAACTTCCTTCCAGTTCGTGGATAAAACAGTTCCACCACTAGTTTGAAAAGATTTCTTCATGGCCATGCGAGTTTCAGGATCTGCATCTTTGAAAATTTGACGGAAAAGTGCTGCCATGGCTTCTTCACCTTCAGGCTTCTCCTGTTCAAGTTCCTTGCTAATTTCGCTACCGACCTTATCCCAATCACGAGATGAAGCATAAGCCTTGGGGACCTTTGCTGGCTTTGGATTATCATCCACTGGTGGATCAAGTGGTCTCGAAGCCACAGGAAGTCTTGGAGCTCCATTAGCTTCGATAGCAGGCCACTGTTCTTGATCAATCTTCGATAAAGTGATCTCAATCTTTGTCTTGTAGATTTGAAATTTACTTTTCTCGGTATTAATTTGTGCGAATAAATCTTTATCAATAACAACTTCCTCGTGATCTGTAGTCTTATCACCATTTGTAATTTTGTATCTAATCAACACTTTTAAATGTGTTGGAGAGATATCGATCGCGACATCCTCTGGTGCGCGATTTTTCACCATAACATCAATAGTTAAACTGGAAAGAGATTGGTAGTACTGATATTTGATTGGAAGGGTGATATTAGCAACAGGTTGAGCTGCTGGTGCGGCAGGTTTAGCAGGTGGTGCAGGAGGAGCATTTTCAGCTGCCTTAAGGTCTATGACAATTTCATTAGAGAGAAAACTTCGCTTTTCCGAGAAGAAATACCTGATAACTCAGCTTCGCATTTGCGAATGTAACGAGTGTAATTTGTGACGTCTCGTTTCGCTTCCTTTTGTCTCAAAGTTAGACCTACTTCGAAGGCTGACTTAGCTGATCGGTACTCCTCAGATTCGAAATGAGCAACACCAAGTCTGTAGTAAGCCAATTCACAATCAGCGTTAATCTCGAGGGCTTTGTTAAAGTCCTGAAAACACAATTATGACTTCACCCTAAACTAGTTCGCCCTACCTCAATAGCTTCCTTATAGTGCTTGACTTTCAAATGAGCAGTTCCTCGGTGAAGAAAGGCTTGGTATAGTTCCGCATTCTTCTTAATGACTTCTGTATAGCTCTGGGACAAAGTTAGCCATCGTCCTACGCAATAGACATTTCACTCATACCTTAACAGCTAAATCATAGTCTTCATCAATGAAATGAATGTTCCCCTCATGAAACAGATCCATTTTTCGCAAAGTATCCTCCACAGAGATGGAAAATGAGAGAAAGGACTCGGTCTTCAAGTTTTCATGCATACAAATAAAAATCGATTTTTATAACTTTATCCACTTTTAAAAGTAGAATAATATGATTTATTGAAAAGTCGCGGTGCTTTTCTAGAACTTCCTTCGATAGAGAAGACTCTTTTATAGGAGAGACTCTCGTTAATGGAGACTTGGTTATTCTGGAATTTTCACAACAAACACTCGTTTTACACCTTCAATCTTCAACAAAATCTTCTAAAAATGATGCCTGGAAGCGGAGGATTTATTGGTTCTTACAACCAGGATGTGTTGTCCGCGGAGGTAAGAAAGGATATGTTGTTGTTTGGTATTTTTGCAACTTTAAATTTTAATCCTTTGTAGCCAACTACAGAAGAATCGAAAGCCAAGCTCGTCGAAGAAATCAAAAACCGTGCTAAATCATGTATCTCTAGCCGCAACTATCCTGAGGCGATTGCTCTGTATTCTAAGGCAATTTCAGTGTCTACTGATAATGGTCAGACCGCAATCCTCTATGCCAACCGTAGTATGTGTCAGCTAAACATGAGTAAAACTACTGAGGCTATTAATGATGCATCAGAGGCAATTCAATTAGATCCGAACTACGTCAAGAGCTACTACCGTTTGGCGATGGCTCATGTTCAGTCCAATTCTTATGCTCAAGCGAAGGAAGCGTTAGAGCGTGGTTTAGCTCTCAAACCTGACGACAAAGAGCTTTTGCAGCAGTTACAGCGTATTAATGAACGCTTATCCAGCTCTTCTAGCTCCACTGCCTCTGTTCCACGTGCAGCCAACAAAGTTTCCGTCTCCCACTCTACAGCCTCTAAGAGCGTGTCTTCTTCCAGTGTCCCAGCTCCTTCCTCTTCCAGCAGTGCCAAAGATAACAGTAAACCAAATGTTGGATCTTCTACGGTTGTTGTAGATGACGAAGAAGATGCAGAGTTGAAAGGTGGTGAACTTCGTGGGTACAAGAAGACTTCAGATGGGCGAACTACCACATTCTTCAATCGTGAAATTGATGAGAATACGAAAGCTCTTATCGGAAATATTGCACCAAAGAAACTTGAAGCCCAAGGTGAAGTGATAACAACTGGTGTCGCAACAGGATCTGCTTGGAACGCTGCTGGAACCTATGAAGAGAAGAATCTCACATCATGGGTCACAGAATACTTAACTTCTCGATTTTCCAGCTTATCTACTGTCATTGAAGATGCTCAAATTGATGGTAGTGTAAAGCAAGCTGCATCAGATGTTGCATCAATCTTAATCGAAACGACAGCGGCAAGCAATGTTGGTGGTCATGCACAATTAACTCTTGCTCGAGGCAAGACAAAGCATGTCTGTGATTTCTCAATGACCCTAAAGTGGTCACTTCTCGTCACTTATCATGACAATTCAAAATCCCCTAATAAAGCAAGTGGTGAGCTCGCCGTGATTGATATTACCGCTGATCGTGACTATGAGATTGACAATATTCAAGTAACTCATCTAAATGATACAACATCAAGTGCAAATGCCTTACCAAGGGAATTATCACAAGCAGTTAATAAATATGTAAAGAATGGTAGTTTAGGTTTACAAAAATTGATTGTGCAAAATTTAGAAGTTTTTTGGAATGAATTAAAGGCTAAGGTGTAAAGGAAAATAAACATCAATTACCTGAGACGTTAACTCAAAACTACTTCAATATTAGACTATATATCTATTAACAATATGTTCTTTCATAGTTCAGTACTTTGGATTGGCGCATAAGCTCCTCTATTGACATTGGATGATGTGGGATATCCACTAGATCGAGGGAAGGTAAATTGTGTGTTTGTAGTTGGAGTGGTATTAGGATAACCATACTCTTCAATAAAACTTTCTTTCCACATAAAAACTAACCCGGAGAAACAAGATTGTGAGAGTATTAATAAGATACTAAAAAATGAAACTGCAACGTAGGCGGACTTTTGATGACAGGAGTAATGTGCGAAAGAAACAGTATATTCTATGCAAAAGCTCAACTTCGTCCAATATACTGCCGTCATTATATTCAAAGCTATCATCATTACTGAACTTCCTAAGAGAAATCCGTACTTGGAGGTCGTAAAGGATGGAAGTCAACACGGAAAGAATGCACTTACTGCTATCGGTGCACGACTATGTTTAATAACATAGTATCCCCCTAATGTCACTGCCATATTGAGGAAAGCCGTTAGAACACAATTGAATCCAGCATTTGCTGTTCCAGCAACAAAAAAAGCGGCGACGACAAAGGCAAAGACAAGAAATCCTTGAATAGTAACTAAGAAGACAAGTGTATCTACTTGATAAGTTTCACCAAATCTTTCTTGCAAGTATTGGACAACAGCATTGAAGCTCATTTTGGTTATTAATCACTTAAATTTCAATAAATAGAGGATAAAACAATAAAATAGTTAGTTATCCATATATTTTTAGGCATTAAAAAAAGAGTCGATATGAGGTCGACTTCTGAGTCGATCGCTTCTAAAATACTTCGTCACTAAAAAAGTAGCTAAAGCTAAAGAGAATGAAGATCATCCTAAACATTGCCAAAGCAGTCGCTCGAACGAATTCACCTCTGTATATTAAGCCAGCTTCGTTCTCAACTATTCGTGATTCGATCAAAGCTGAGGTTAAATCTTCCATTGAGAACTTAGACAAAACGGAAGAGAAGAAAAATCCTGAGGATGAAGGAATCCACCCTGATTGGCTTGCATTAGAAAGACGGCTCCTCAATCGTCGATCTAAACCGAAAGGTTAGTTTTTCTATCTTTAGGGTTGTTTGTATTTGACGCTTTTGATCGTGTAGTCGACGAAAATCAGCCTACTCGAACCGTTCGACGATCTTCTGCATGGGATGGGGAGAATGTTTGAAAAATAAGAGAAGCAGCTTCTCAATGATTTATTCCCAAAATGTTCATATTGTTACCAAAATGTTTCTATCTTCTAAACTTAAGAAAATCACCATGAAAATCACCTTTGAAAAATCATAGCAAACTATTTAGTCAGGGGTGTGAGAGCGAGAAATAATATCACATTCAAACCAAAGTATCCTATAAGACTAGATGTTGATGTGTTCGGGCGGATTCAAAGTTCCACCCGCATTGTGCGGGTTTGAGATAATTTGAGACCCAAAAGGTCGATCTGTCTGGTTATGGAGATATCATCATTCCTCTCATTCATATTCTGACTTCGTAACACTTAAACAAGCTTGAAGGGAATCAAAAGTGTCAAAATAACGACTCAAAAACCCTTCCCCTTAAAAAAAGTCTAATAACTAGAAAGTCGAGTTTTAAGCCAATTTTCTCTTGATTTTAATTTACAAAGATGTTACCAACATTAATCCTGTTGGCTTCTGCCGTCTTTTGTGCAGAGGCCTATTACTCTTCAAACGCATGGCAGTCGTTATCGACTTATCCAGATGCAAGTGATTTCCCTGAAATTTCGTTGCTTAAAAATAAGCCAAACACTGCCATTGCCTTTACTGGAGGAGGATCTCGTGCATATGTTGCATCAATTGGAATTTTAGCAGGGCTTTATAAATTAGACCTACTGAAAAACGTCCGATATATTTCTGGTATTAGTGGTGGAGCTTGGGCAACAACCACTTATACCTATGCTCAAGGTATTGCCGATGATGTATTACTCGGTCCTGTAGTCAATCCAGAAGATTTAACACAATCCAATTTGAAAAATATGAATTCAAAATGCGCACGTTCCTTTGCTGCAGCAAATCTTACCTTAATTGCATTAAATGCATATAATTCCAAGACCGTTGACTCCATCGCTGCTGCATGGTGTTATGGTGTATCAAAGACTTATTTAGAACCAGCTGGTATTTTACCAGGCAAGAAATTTTCATGGAATCAAGATACTGTGAGTGAAATTGTGAAGCGCAACAAACAGTTATCGTCGAGTGATTTCCAAGTGCCTAACAGTAACAGACCTTTCTCTATTATCGGAACTACCTTAGTTGGGCCATCTGATGGTGCTCCTTACACTGCATCATCTCAAAATTATACCATGATTGAGTTTACTCCGCTATATGTTGGTCAAATGAAGAAACTCGACGTCACTTACCAGTATAAGCTGTCATCACATAAGAAGAGAGTGAGTGGTGCTATTGAACCTTTTGCCTTTGCTGTTGACGGTGATGCCCCACTTTTTGGATTAGCAACAGATCATAAGAATGCATTATTAAATGTCCCTGAACCAAGACGTGCATTAGACTTACAATACGCAGCAGGTGCGAGTAGCTATGCACCGGGATCCTTAATTGAGTCATTGCGACCTCCTGATTTGTACTCCATGGGACTACATTTCGACTATTGGAGCCCATCTAACGAAGTTCCTATTGCTGAAGATACATTATTCGCTGATGGTGGTGCTTATGAGAACATTCCTCTCATCTCCTTCCTCCAAAGACGTGTACCAAAGATTGTCTTATTCTTTGTCTCTACAACACCACTTCAACCAGCTGAGAAATATAATCCTTACTCTGATCCTTTCACTGGAACTGAATTATCTGATTGTCTTACTTCTTTCTTTGGTGTATTAAATCCGAATCAAGCGGATTGGGAAGATCGTTCTTATCAATATGAAAAGAATCAAGTCTTCTCAAGAGATGATTATCCTCGTGTTGTATCAGCTCTTCAGAAAGCTCAAGCCGCTGGTAATGGTATTATTACAACATTTACTCTTAAGACAGTCGAGAATAGTTGGTGGGGAATACCTGCTGGTTTAAGTTTTGAGATTACTTTCTCTTATCTTGGAAGATTAAAGAATTGGGAATCACGTCTTTCTTCAGAGATGAAACCATTGCTAGTCCCTTCCACAGGTGCAGATGATCTTAGTAAGGATATTCAAGATGGACCATATGCCAAATTCCCACATTATGCAACGATCGGAGGTGATGTAACATATGATCGTGCTAATGTGTTAGCTGATCTTACAGGATGGAGTATCATCCAGAATGCTGATACCTTTCGCAAGATTTTAAGTTAAATTCAATCATAATCATTTGAAATAAATGATTGGAAGGGCGTTACGATAAGTAGTATTTAGTTTAGTCAGATTCATAGGTTAATAAGAAATGTTATGAAATGTCAGAAGTAAAATGTTAGATGTAGGGATTTTCATTCATCCATTTAGCTGTATGCTTCATTAAAACTAAAAATAAAAACCAAGAAAATGCATTGAAGTATTCAGTTTTCCCTGGGTTTGTGTCCATATGCCTGGGTTTGGGTTTGGGCTATTGAAAACTGAACATATTCAATCGATAATGTTCGAATAATGTAAAATCTTATCGATTCAAGAGGGGTTGATCAAATATTTAATGTTGATGTCCTTTCCTTGATGGATTTGTCTTTTCTTCCATTTTACTAACTCATGCTGGAGTAGCGTAGATTTAAGAAAATGAGTTCCCTTCATTGAATCAAAATGACTTCTAGTTTGAATGATGGAAATGAACGAGAAGAAGTGGAAACTTTACCATCATTGATACCTCCTTATCGATTTTGTATGGTTGATAATGGAATTTATCGTGGAGCTTATCCAATTTTACCCAAT
>VFQN01005656.1_pt1 | contig 15051 bp, 15 predicted proteins | sample 3512371 | NCBI WGS metagenome assembly VFQN01 (sample SAMN10412370, study PRJNA504923) | tailings metagenome | isolation source: Replicate 2 from Balatoc abandoned mine | place: Philippines: Itogon, Benguet | collected 2017-08-28
CAACGTCACCAAGCAGGTGATCGAGGGCATGCTCGACAAGGGCTGGGGCCGCATCATCAACATCTCGTCGGTCAACGGCGAGAAGGGCCAGTTCGGCCAGACCAACTACTCGGCGGCCAAGGCCGGCATGCACGGCTTCACGATGGCGCTGGCGCAGGAAGTGGCCAACAAGGGCGTGACGGTCAACACCGTGAGCCCCGGCTACATCGGCACCGACATGGTCAAGGCGATCCGCCAGGACGTGCTGGACAAGATCGTCGCCGGCATTCCGGTCAAGCGCCTGGGCACGCCGGAGGAGATCGCCTCCATCGTCGGCTGGCTGGCCGGCGAGGAGTCGGGCTTCACGACCGGCGCCGATTTCTCCTGCAACGGGGGTCTTCACATGGGGTGACGCCGGACGGAGAAGAGTCCCTGCGGACTCTTCTCCGCCTGCGTCACGGCCTTGCGCATGCTTGCGCAAGGCCTGGGGCGAGAACGCCTCAGAACGCCACGTACCGCCCCGGCCGGTGGTTCAGCGCCAGCGTGAGGTTCAGCGCCAGCGCACCGACGATCGACATCGCGATGCGCCGTGGCTCCACCACCGCCAGCGAGGCGACGAGGATCGCCCCGTCGATGGCCATCTGCACCCAGCCGGCGCGCCAGCCATAGCGCTTCTGCAGGACCAGCACGAGGATGTTCAGCCCGCCCAGGCTGGCGTGATGGCGGAACAGCACCAGGAAGCCGGCGCCCATCAGCAGCCCGCCGGCCACCGCGGCGAACCAGGGGTCGAGCACGGCGAAGCCGGCCCAGCGCGGGATGGCACTGGTCAGCGCCGACAGCAGCGTCACCGCGGCGAAGGTCTTGAGCGTGAAGCTGCGCCCCATCGCGCGCCAGGCCAGCGCGTAGAAGGGCAGGTTGATGGCGAAGAACAGCGGCCCGAAGCCGACGCCCGAGGCGTAATGAGCCAGGAAGGCCAGGCCGGCGGTGCCGCCGGTCAGCAGCCCGGCATGGGTGAACATCGTCACGCCGATGGCGATGAACAGCGTGCCGGTGACGAAGGCCAGTGCGTCGTCGTACCAGGCGTGGCGCAGCGGCCTGTCGACGGTGTTCATTCGCCGACGCCCGCCAGGAAGAACTTGATGAGCCCCTTGGCCGCGAAGCCGATCAGGCCGACGCCCAGGCCCAGCAGCAGCACGAAGGTGCCGAACTTGCCGGCCTTCGATTCGCGCGCGAGCTGCAGGATGATGAACAGCATGTACAGCATGAAGGCCGACACGCCGATGGTCAGCCCGAACCAGGCGATCTGCTCCTCGGTGTAGCCGAACATGCCCTGCCGCCTCTTCGCTCAGGGCCGCTCGGCCAGGCCGGAGGTGTCGACGAGGTCGCGGTAGGCGTGCCAGCTCGCGTGGGCCAGCCAGGGCACCACGACCACCAGCCCGAGCATCACGCTGGCCATGCCGGCCAGCGTGAGCGCCATGATCAGCGCCGCCCACAGCGCCATCGGCACCGGGTTGTCCATCACCACGCGCCAGCTGGTGAAGACCGCGGCCAGCACGCCGATCTCGCGGTCGAGCAGCAGCGGGATGGCCACCACGCTGGAGGCGAACACCGGCGCGGCCAGCACGCCGCCGAGCGCCAGCCAGATCTCGAACAGATGCCCCTGCTCGGCGAGCACCACCACGCGCAGGAAGTCGACGGGGTTGCGCACCGGTGCCGGCGCGAAGCCGGTGATCAGCGCCGCCGAGGTCATCACCCAGCCCGTGCCGGCAAAGGCCAGCAGCACGCCGAAGACCACCAGACGCCCGTCGCGCGGGCGCCAGGCCGCCAGTGCGGTGCGTACGCTGGACCGGCCGCTGCGCTGCAGCTCACGGCTGACGGCGTACAGGCCGGTGGCCAGGATGGGCGAGACGAGCAGGAAGCCGGAGAACGCACCGGACAGCAGCCAGAACTGGTTGCGCGCCGCCCAGAACAGCACGGCGCCGAAGGCGGCCAGCAGCAGGCCATGCAGCAACCCGGGCAGCGGGCAGCGCATGAAGTCGCGCCAGCCGGCCATCAGCCAGCCCAGCGGCCGCAGCGCGGGCACGGTGCGCGTGCCGAAGCGGCGTGACTCGACGAGGGCGGGGCTTTCGCGCATGGGGCGGCAGTCTGCCAGCCGGGGGCGACCGGCGGCTTGACCAAGGTCATGCGCCGGGGTGCGTGGTGCGCTGCAGCAAGAATCGGCCGCAGCGGCTACAATACGGCCCGACGCGCGGTTTCGTCCGCGCGTTCTCCGTTCATCTCCTTCGACCTCGTTCCGTCTTTCTCTCGTTCGGAACATCCCGCCGCCCCAGGCGGGGGCACGGTTGGCGGCGATGCCGTCGCCCAAGAACCTTCCGACGAAGTTTCCCCGCGACCTGATCAGGGCGAGCCGTGATGGCCCGCCCGGCGGCGTTTTGCGCCGTTGCATTCGAGAAAGACGACGATGAGTTTCCAGAACCTGGGCCTGAACGAAGCCCTGACCCGTGCCGTGGCCGATTCCGGCTACGACACCGCCACCGAAGTCCAGCAGCGAGCCATTCCGCCCGCGCTGGAAGGCCGCGACCTGATGGTCTCGGCCAGCACCGGCAGCGGCAAGACCGCCTCCTTCATCCTGCCGGCGCTGCAGCGCGTGCTGGCCGCCCGCGGCGACAACACCAAGCGTCGCGAGAAGGGCGTGATCTACGGCCCGCGCATCCTGGTGCTCGCACCGACGCGCGAACTGGCGATGCAGGTGGCCAAGGCGGCCGACACCTACGGCCGCCACGTGCAGGGCCTGCGCGTGGCCACCATCGTCGGCGGCGTACCCTATCCGGCGCAGATCAAGGCGCTGCGCGGCCCGCTGGACATCCTGATCGCCACGCCCGGCCGGCTGCTCGACCACCTGCAGACCGGCAAGGCGGTGCTGGACAACGTCGAGATGCTGGTGCTCGACGAAGCCGACCGCATGCTCGACATGGGCTTCATCGACGACATCACCACCATCGCCGACCACGTGCCGGCCGCGCGCCAGACGGTGATGTACAGCGCCACCTTCGCCGGCAACGTCGGCAACCTCGCGCGCAACCTGCTGCGCGAACCGCAGCGCGTCGACGTGGCCTCGCACACCGACACGCACGTCAACATCGAGCAGCGCCTGCACTGGGCCGACAACCACCACCACAAGAACGCGCTGCTCGACCACATCCTGACCGGCACCGACCTCGAGCAGGCGGTGATCTTCACCAGCACGCAGCGCGACGCCGACTGGCTGGCCGATCGCCTGGCCGAACTCGGCCACGCCGTGGCCTCGCTGCACGGCGGCATGCCGCAGGGCCGGCGCAACCGCGTGCTGCAGGGCCTGCGCAACAAGCACCTGCGCGTGCTGGTGGCCACCGACGTGGCCGCGCGCGGCATCGACGTGCCGACCATCAGCCACGTGATCAACTACGGCCTGCCGATGAAGGCCGAGGACTACGTGCACCGCATCGGCCGCACCGGCCGCGCCGGCCGCAACGGCCTGGCGGTGACGCTGGCCGAGCGCATGGACGTGGGCATGATCCGGCGCATCCAGCACTTCACCACGCAGGACATTCCGGTGGCCACGGTCACCGGCCTGGAGCCCAAGATCCCGGCGCCGCGCATCTTCGCGGCACGTGCGGAAGGCCAGGGCGACCGACCCGCCTTCGGTGCGCGCAAGAGCTTCGGCGGCGGCAAGCCGTTCGGCGCGAAGAAGCCCTTCGGTGCCGGCGGCAAGCCCTTCGGCGCGAAGAAGCCCTTCGTGGCCGGCAGCGGCGGCGCCAAGCGCAGCAGCCCGTTCCAGCGCTGAGCGCTGAGCGGGTGTATCAGGACGCGCCGCGCTGGCGCGTCACCTTCACCTGGACCTCCATGCCCAGGTAGGCGTCGGCCGGCCCGAACCAGGTGCCCGAGATCGGCGCGGCCTGGTGCGGATCGCGCGCCACGCCGACGCGGATCAGCGTATTGCCGCCGAGCAGGTTGTTGGTCGGGTCGAACGGCACCCAGCCTGCGCCGGGCAGGTAGGCCTGCAGCCAGGCATGCGTGCTGCCGGCGCCGACCACGTCCGAGGCCGGACCGTCGGCGGCGTCGAGCGCCGGGTCGTACAGGTAGCCCGACACGAAGCGCGTGGCCACGCCCAGGCGGCGCGCCGCCTCCATCATCAGCAGCGCGAAATCGCGGCAACTGCCGCGGCCCAGCATCAGGGTCTGCAACGGCGTCTGCGTGCCTTCCTCGTCGCGCGCGGCGTAGGCGAAGCGCTCGCGGATGTGCTGGTTCATCGCCACCAGCAGCTCGCGCGTGCGCGTCGGGCCGTCGGTGCGGATGAACTGCCGGGCCCAGGCGGTCAGCTCGCCCTGCGGATCGTCGTGGTGCGGCCGCAGGTAGTGCTCGAGGTCGAAGCGCTCCTCGACGCTGTAGGCGAAGGGGAAGAACTCCGCCGCCGGATCGAGCGGCAGCTCGAGGTTGTGCGTGTGCGCATGCTCGATCGTGAAGCTGCACTCGAGACGCAGTTCGGCCGCCTCGCCGTGCGGCTGCACGATGGCGATCGAGTTGGAGTGCGGATCCTGGATCAGCCGCACCGCTGCCTCGGGACTGACCTGCAGGTCGGTGGCGAGCACGCGCAGGTCGTGGCTGTCGCGCGGGCGGAAGATCACGCGGTGCTCGCCGAAGCGCACCGGTTCGCGGTAGCGATAGGTCGTCGTGTGGACGATGTCGTAGCGGACCGGGCCCATCACGCGACCTGTCGATCAGACCCCGAGGAGCTCGACCTCGAACATCAGCGTCGCGTTCGGCGGGATCACGCCGCCGGCGCCGCGTGCGCCGTAGCCGAGCTGCGGCGGGATCACCAGCACGCGCGTGCCGCCGATCTTCATGCCCTGCACGCCTTCGTCCCAGCCGCGGATCACCATGCCCTGGCCGAGGCCGAACTGGAAGGGGTCGTTGCGGTCCTTGCTGCTGTCGAACTTGGCGCCCTTCACGCCGTCGTTGTAGAGCCAGCCGGTGTAGTGCACGGTCACATACTGGCCGGCGCGCGCCTCGGCGCCGCTGCCGACGGCGGTGTCTTCGTACTGCAATCCGGAGGCGGTGGTGGTCAGGGCCATGGTGAGCTTTCGTCGAGTGGGTGAATGAGGCTGCGCATCATGCCAGCATGCGTCGCCATGCTGCCGTGGCGCGCTCGAGCCACCGGGGCACGCTGTCGGCCTCGACGTTCAGGCCGAGCACCGCGGCGGCAGTGCACAGCGCGGCTGGCGGATCGCTCAGGTCGAGCGCGTCCGCGCCGTTCTGCTTGGAGAGCTTCTCGCCGTTGGCGCCGAGCACCAGCGGCGTGTGCAGGTAGCGCGGCGTGGGCAGGCCGAGCGCGCGCTGCAGCAGGATCTGCCGCGGCGCGTTGTCGGCCAGGTCTTCGCCGCGCACGACGTCGGTGACGCCCTGCGCGGCGTCGTCCACCACCACCGCGAGCTGGTAGGCCCACAGGCCGTCGGCCCGCTTCAGCACGAAGTCGCCCACCGCCTCGCACAGGTGCTGGCCTTGTTCGCCGAGGCGGCGGTCGTGCCAGGTGATCTCTGGTTCCGACGCACAGTCGACGAAGGAGGTGCGCATGCGCATCGCACGGGCTTCTCGGCCATGCAGCCCGTCGCGGCAGGTGCCCGGGTAGACGAGTTCGCCGCCGCGCGGTTTCGGCGTGCCGCGCGCCGCCAGCGCGCGCTCGATGTCGCTGCGCGTGCAGGCGCAGGGGTAGGCCCAGCCGGCCGCGACGAGCCGCTCCAGAGCGGCCTGGTAGAGCGTGCCTCGCGCCGACTGCCACACCGGCGGCTCGTCGGGCACCAGTCCGCAGGCCGCCAGCTGATCGAGGATCAGCCGGTCGGCGCCGGGCACGCAGCGCGGCGTGTCGACGTCTTCGATGCGCACCAGCCAGCGACCGCTGAATGCGCGGGCGTCCAGCCACGAGGCGAGTGCCGCGACCAGCGAACCCGCATGCAGCGGGCCGGTCGGAGACGGTGCGAAACGACCGATGTAGCCCGCGCTCATCGGCCGATCAGCCGCCCCACGGGCCCGAGTGCCGCTCCAGCAGAGCCCGACGTGTCGCCGGGCTCTCCAGCTGATTCAGCCACCACTGCAGCGCCAGGCCCATCGGCAGCCGCTTGCGCTGCTTGCCACCCACGCCGGAGCGCCACGCGTAGCCCATCTGCGCCGGCTGGCGGGTGCGCTCCACCTGCTTGACCACCAGCCGGCCGGCCTCGACGTGCGGCCGCGCCATCGGCTCGGGGATGTAGCCGCAGCCCATGCAGCGGATCTGCGCCTCGATCTTGGCCTGCGTGCTGCTCACCGTCAGCACGTCCTGCCCGGGCAGGATGTTCACCGTGATCGGGGTGAGGCGCTGCGCCGAATCGGCGACCGCCACCGCACGGTGCTTCAGCAGCTCGGTGTCGCTGATCGGTCCGTCGTGCGCGGCGAGCGGGTGGTGCGGCGCGACGGCGAAGACGAACTCGATCTCGCCAAGCAGCGCGAACTCGATGCCCGGCGGCGGCGCCGAGTGCGTGCCCACGCCGATGGCCAGGTCGGCCTGGCCGCTGATCAGCGCCTCCCAGGTGCCGGCCAGCACCTCGCTGCGCAGGCGCAGGCGCGTGCCGTGCTCGACGTGCTGCTCGGCGCAGCGCGCATAGAACGCTTCGCACAGCTCGAAGATCGTGACCTGCGAAATGATCGCGTCCACCGCCACCGTGAGCTGCGTCTCCCAGCCGGTGGCCACGCGGCGCACGCGGTTGGCCACCGCGTCCATCTCGGCCAGCAGGCGACGGCCCTCGTGCAGCAGCTCCTCGCCGGCGGCGGTGAGCTGCGCCTGCCGCGAGCTGCGGTCGAACAGCAGCACGTCGAGCGCGTCCTCGAGCTGGCGCACGTTGTAGGTCAGCGCCGAAGGCACCTTGCCGAGCTCGCGTGCCGCCGCGGCGAAGCTGCCGGTGCGGGCGATGGTGTCCATCATCGCCAGGGCTTCGGGCGTGAGCACGTTGCGGCGGTCGGTCATGGCGGGCGGGTCCGGGGCGGCGAGGGGTTCATCTTATTTGAACGGGAGCTTCAAGCCGCGCTGGCTGGCACGCCGGCCATCGGCTTCTACATTGGCTTCATCGATCCACCCATGTGCGAGACCCGCGAAGGCCCACCGTCATGATCACCCTGCGCAAGTCCTGCGACCGCGGCTATGCCGACCACGGCTGGCTCAAGAGCTTCCACAGCTTCTCGTTCGCCGACTATTTCGACCCCAAGCACATGGGCTGGGGCAACCTGCGCGTGATCAACGAAGACCGCATCGCGCCGGGCACCGGCTTCGGCACGCACGGCCACCGCGACATGGAGATCATCAGCTACGTGCTCTCCGGTGAACTCGCCCACCAGGACAGCATGGGCAACGGCACCGCCGGCGGCGCGAACAGCGGTGTGGTGCGGCCCGGCGACGTGCAGCGCATGAGCGCCGGCCGCGGCGTGCGCCACAGCGAATACAACCACGCGAAGGACGCCACCACGCACTTTCTGCAAATCTGGATCGAGCCCGACGAGAGCGGCGTCGAACCCAGCTACGAGCAGAAGCGCTTCGAGGCGGCCGACAAGCGCGGCAAGCTGCGCCTGGTGGCCAGCCGCGACGGCCGCGAGGGCTCGGTGCGCATGCACGCCGACGCGGCGCTGTACGCCGGCCTGTTCGACGGCGCCGAGACGGCCGAACTGCCGCTCGACCCGGCGCGGCGCGGCTACGTGCACCTGGTGCGCGGCGAGCTGAGCGTCAACGGCCAGCCGCTGCGCGGTGGCGACGCGGCGCTGATCGCCGGCGAAACCCGCGTGGCACTTGCCGGCGGCCGAGACGCCGAGGTGCTGGTGTTCGACCTCGCGGCCTGACCGCTTCCCTTTTCCTTTCGACAACCGGAGTAGTACAGATGTCCAAGATCGTGATCGTCTTCCACAGCGGCTACGGCCACACCCGCAAGGTCGCCGAGGCCATCGCCCAGACCTCCGGCGGTGCGCTGCTGGCCATCGACGCCGAGGGCAACCTGCCCGACGGCGGCTGGGAGCAGTTGCAGGCGGCCCGCACCGTCGTATTCGGCACGCCGACCTACATGGGCGGCCCGAGCTGGCAGTTCAAGAAGTTCGCCGACGCCAGTTCCAAGCCCTGGTTCACCCAGCAGTGGAAGGACAAGCTGGCCGCCGGCTTCACCAACTCGGCCTCGATGAACGGCGACAAGCTGTCCACGCTGCACTACCTGTTCACGCTGTCGCAGCAGCACGGCATGCTGTGGGTGGGCACCGGCATGATGCCGAGCAACGCCAAGGCCGCCACGCGCAACGACATCAACTACGTCGCTTCCTCGTCGGGCCTGATGACCACCACGCCGTCCGACGCCTCGGTCGACGAGATGGTGCCTGGCGACATCGCCACCGCGCAGGCCTTCGGCAAGCGCGTGGCCGAGGTCACCGCGAAGCTGTTCGGCTGAGCGGGGCGGACGCGATGAGCGCGCTGCGCCTGTTGGCCCTGTCCGGCAGCGAGCGCGCCGGCTCGCTCAACCGCCGCCTCGTCGAGGCGGCCGCGAGGGCGGCCGTCGCGCGCGGCGCGCAGGTCGAGCACCTCGACCTGCGCTCGCTCGCGCTGCCGCTGTACGACGGCGACCTGGAGAAGGCCGCTGGTGTGCCCGAGGGCGCGCGCCGCCTGCGCGACGTCCTGCGCGCGGCCGACGGTGTGCTGCTCTCGGCGCCCGAGTACAACGGCTTTCCGACGCCGCTGCTGATCAACAGTTTCGACTGGCTGTCGCGTCTGCCGGCCGAGGCCGACGCGCCGGCGGGCCTCGCAGTCACCGCAGGCAAGCCGCTCGGCCTGTTCAGTGCCTCGCCCGGCCCGCTGGGCGGGCTGCGCTCGCTGAACCTCACGCGGCAGTACCTGTCGATGACCATCGCGATGATGCCGGTGCCGCAGCAGTTCGCGCTGTCGCGCGCCGGCGAAGCCTTCGACGAGGCCGGCGCGCTGAAGGATGCCAAGCAGCAGGCCTCGGTGGAGTCGGTGGTCGCCGCGCTGATGCGCGTCGCGGCGGCGCTGAAGGCCGCCGGCTGAGCCCCTTGCTACAGTCGCCGTCATGGAGACGGCGTTCAAGGTGCTGGGGCTGCTGCCCTGGACGGACTGGGTGGCGGTGCTGGTGTTCTTCACCGGCTGGGCCGGCTACGTGATCTTCGCCAAGCGGCGCAGCACGCAGCGGCCCTCGCTGCTGGACACCACCAACCGCATCCGCCGCCAGTGGATGCTGCAGTCGACCTACCGCGAGGTGCGCGTGGTCGACGGCGTGATCATCCAGAACCTCTCGACCAGCCCGTCGTTCTTCGCCTCCACCACCATCCTGATCATTGGCGGCCTGCTGGCCGTGCTCGGCACCACCGAGAAGGCCAGCGAGCTGGTGCGCGAGATCCCGTTCGCGGCTCGCACCTCGGTGCTGGTGTTCGACCTGAAGGTGGTGCTGATGCTGGGCATCTTCGTGTACGCCTTCTTCCGCTTCACCTGGTCGATGCGGCAGTACACCTTCGGCGCGCTGCTGGTCGGCGCGATGCCCGAGCGCGACCAGCTCGCCGCGATGGGCGCCGAAGGCGAGGCGCTGCGCCAGGCCTCGGCCGAGCGCGCCGGCCACGTGGTGGCGATGGCCGCCGAGACCTTCAACGACGGACTGCGCGCCTACTACTTCGCCTTCGCCGCGATCGGCTGGTTCTTCTCGCCGCTGATCTTCGCGCTCGCCACCGCGGGCGTGGTGTGGATCCTCTATCGGCGGGAGTTCCGCTCCGAGGCGCTGGCCGCGCTCACGCACCCGGCGCCGAGGTAGCCCATGCCCCCCTGCGTGGGCTGCCAGACGAAGCCGTCGAGGCGCCGCGCGAGCAGGCTCCAGGGTTGCCGCATCTCGTGCGCGCGCACGTTGTACGGGCGGTTCTTCAGCCAGGCGTAGAGGTTCAGCGGCGCCAGCCACCAGGGGAAGAACTTCATGCCCGCCACGGCGATGCGCATGCCGGGCGGAAACTGCGCGAACAGGTTGTCGAGCGCGGCTGGCGTGCGGGTGATGTCGTGCACGTAGTGCCACAGCGCGGCATCGGGCGGGGCCGGCAGGTGCACGTCCTCGGCGCTGGCGTGCAGCAGATCGACCTGCCACCCTTGAATGCGCAGCGCCTCGGCGCGAGCGGCCGCCTGGGCATGCATCTCGGGGCTTTGCTCGAAGGCGATCACGCGGCCGCTGCGGCCCACGCACCGCAGCAAGGGCTCGAAGCTCAGCCCGGTGCCGCAGCCGACATCGAGCACGGTCTCGCCCTCGGCCAGGCGCAGCAGCTCGATGCAGCGCCGGCGGATCGGCCAGGTCGGGCCGGTGGTGGCATCGTAGCCCGAGGCCTTGTGCCGGTACTTCGCGATCGAGCGCAGGTTCTCGGCGGTGGGCATCGGCTTGCGTGCGTCAGGCAGGCTGCAGTGCGGCGTCCAGCCGCTCGCGTTCGTCGAAGACGAAGCAACCGCCCTCGAAGTGGCGCCCGCCGGTCTCCTCGAAGTACTTGAGGATGCCGCCGTCGAGCTGCAGTACCTGCTCGACGCCGGCCTCGCGCAGGAAGATCGCCGCCTTCTCGCAGCGGATGCCCCCGGTGCAGTAGCTCACCACCGTCTTGCCCTGCAGCTGTTCGCGATGCTGCAGCGCCGCGGCGGGGAACTCGCTGAACTTGGTGAGGCGCCAGTCGATCGCGCCGGCAAAGCGGCCTTGGTCGACCTCGAAGGCGTTGCGTGTGTCCAGCGTCACCACCGGGCGGCCGTCGTCGTCGCAACCGGCATCGAGCCAGCGCGCCAGCGTCTTCGGATCCACCGCCGGCGCCCGGCCGGCCTGCGGGCGGATGGCGGGGTGGTTCATGCGGATGATCTCGCGCTTGACCTTCACGAGCAGCCTGCCGAAGGGCACGTTCTGCGACCAGCTTTCCTTCGGCGCGAGCGCGGTGAAGCGCGGGTCTTCTTCCAGCCAGGCCACGAAGCCGCGCACGGCGCTCGCCTCGCCGGCGACGAACAGGTTGATGCCCTCGCCGGCGAGCAGCACCGTGCCCTTGAGACCGGCGGCCGCGGCACGCTCGCGGATCGGCTCGCGCAGCGCCGCGGCATCGGGCAGTTCGACGAATCGGTAGGCGGAGATGTTGAGCACGTTCACGTCCCGGATTGTAGAAACCCGGACTTCTAGAATGCCACTCATGGACTTCATCCACCTGCGCACCCACACCGAGTTCTCCGTCGTCGATGGCACGCTGCGGGTGGACGACATGGTGGGCGCGGCGGCGAAGGACGGCCAGGGCGCGCTGGCGATCACGGACCTGTCCAACCTGTTCGGCGCGGTGAAGTTCTACAGCCAGGCGCGCAAGAAGGGGGTCAAGCCCATCCTCGGCGCCGACCTCTGGCTCGAGCCGGAGACCGGCGACAAGCAGGCCAGCCGCCTGCTGCTGCTGGTGCAGGGCCGCGACGGCTACCTCAACCTCTGCGAGATCCTTTCCAAGGCCTGGATCGGCAACGAGCATCGCGGCCAGGCCTGGGTGAAATGGGAGTGGCTCGCCGAGCACGGTGCCGGGCTGATCGCGCTCTCGGGCGCCGATCTGGGCGCGGTGGGCCAGGCGCTGATGGCCGGCGACAGGGCGCGTGCCGCGGCGGTGGCGCGGCGGCTGGCCGAGCTGTTCCCGAACCGCTTCTACCTCGAACTGCAGCGCGGCGGCATGCCGTCGCACGAGGCGCACGTGCGGGCCGCCGTGCCGCTGGCCGCCGAACTGGGCCTGCCGGTGGTGGCCACACACCCGGTGCAGTTCCTCACCCCGGAGGACTTCGAGGCGCACGAGGCGCGCGTCTGCGTCGCCGAGGGCGAGACGCTGACCAACCCGAAGCGCATCAAGCGTTTCAGCCGCGAGCAGTACTTCAAGCGTCGCGCGCAGATGACGGCGCTGTTCGCCGACATCCCGTCGGCGCTGGCCAATTCGGTGGAGATCGCCAAGCGCTGCAACCTCAGCCTCGTGCTCGGCAAGCCGCAGCTGCCGGACTTCCCGACGCCGCGGGTGAACGGCGAGCCGATGCCGATGGCCGACTACTTCCGCCAGCTCTCGCACGAAGGCCTGGAGGACCGGCTGCTGCACCTGTATCCGGACGCGGCACAGCGCGACAAGGAGCGGCCGCGCTATGTCGAGCGGCTGGACTTCGAGATCGCCACCATCCTGAAGATGGGCTTCCCCGGCTACTTCCTCATCGTGGCCGACTTCATCAACTGGGCGAAGAACAATGGTTGCCCGGTCGGCCCGGGGCGGGGCTCGGGCGCCGGCTCGCTGGTGGCCTACGCGCTGAAGATCACCGACCTCGACCCGCTGCGCTACAACCTGCTGTTCGAACGCTTCCTCAACCCGGACCGGGTGTCGATGCCCGACTTCGACGTCGACTTCTGCCAGGGCAACCGCGACCGGGTGATCGACTACGTCAAGCAGAAGTACGGTCGAGAGGCGGTCAGCCAGATCGCCACCTTCGGCACCATGGCCGCCAAGGCCGCGCTGCGCGACGTGGGCCGCGTGCTCGGCATGGGCTACGGCCACGTGGACAGCGTGGCCAAGCTGGTGCCGGCGCCGCCGGGCAAGACGGTCACGCTGCGCCGCCCGCCCGAGACGCCCGATTCCGGCGTGATCTACGCGCGCAAGGAGGCGCCGGAGATCGAGGAGCGCGAGAAGAACGAGGAGGAGGTCGCCGAGCTGCTCGCGCTGGCCGAGCGCGTGGAAGGGATCGTGCGCAACGTCGGCATGCACGCCGGCGGCGTGCTGATCGCGCCGGGCAAGATCACCGACTTCTGCCCGCTGTACCAGCAGCCGGGCAGCGACAGCGCCGTCAGCCAGTACGACAAGGACGACGTCGAGCAGATCGGCCTGGTCAAGTTCGACTTTCTCGGCCTGGCCACGCTGACCATCCTCGAACTCGCCAAGGACTTCATCCGCGCGCGCCGCTCGGGGCAGGAGAACTTTGCCTTCGAGACCTTGCCGCTGGACGACAAGGCCTCGTACCGGCTGATGAGCGAGGGCAAGACGGTCGCGGTGTTCCAGCTGGAATCCTCCGGCATGCAGCGCATGCTGCGCGACGCCAAGCCCAGCGTGTTCGAGGACGTGATCGCGCTGGTGGCGCTGTACCGCCCGGGCCCGATGGACCTGATCCCGACCTTCTGCGCGCGCAAGCACGGCCGCGAGGAGGTGGAGTACCCGCATCCGCTGATGAAGGAGGTGCTCGAGGAGACCTACGGCATCATGGTCTACCAGGAGCAGGTGATGCAGGTGGCCCAGATCGTCGGCGGCTACACGCTCGGCGGCGCCGACCTGCTGCGCCGCGCAATGGGCAAGAAGAAGCTCGAGGAGATGGTGGCGCACCGCGCCACCTTCGCCGAGGGCGCGGCGAAGAAGGGCATCGCCGAGCCGAAGGCCAACGAGATCTTCGACCTGATGGAGAAGTTCGCGGGCTACGGCTTCAACAAGTCGCATGCCGCCGCCTACGCGCTGCTGGCCTATCACACGGCGTATCTCAAGGTCCACTACCTGGCCGAGTTCACCGCCGCCAACATGAGCGTGGCGCTGGACGACACCGACAAGCTCAAGATCTTCCACGACGATGCGGTGGCGCTCGGCATCACCTTCGAGCCGCCCGACGTCAACACCGGCGGCTACCGCTTCGCGCCGGTGGCCGACGACGTGGTGCGCTACGGCCTGGGTGCCATCAAGGGCACGGGGCAGGGCGCCATCGAGGCCATCATCGCCGCGCGCGAGGCTGGTGGCCCGTTCAAGTCGCTGTTCGACTTCTGCAACCGCGTCGATCGCAGCCGCATCAACAAGCGGGTGGTGGAGGCGCTGATCAAGGCCGGCGCCTTCGACAAGCTCCACCCCGAGCGCTCGGCGATGGTCGCCAGCATCGCACTGGCCTTCGACTACGCCGACACGCAGGCGGCCAACGCCGACCAGGGCGGCCTGTTCGACTTCGGCGATTCGCACGCCGCGAGCACGCAGGAACCCGATCTGGTGGCCGCCGAGCCATGGAGCATCAAGGAGCGGCTCGGCTTCGAGAAGGTGGCGCTGGGCTTCTACCTCTCCGGGCACCTGTTCGACCAGAGCGCCGACGAGGTGCGCCGCATCGTGCGCCGGCGCAATGCCGATCTGGTCGACAGCCGCGAGCCGCAGCTGCTGGCCGGCATCGTCGGCGACCTGCGCGTGGTCAACGGCCAGCGCGGCCGCGTGGCGATCTTCAAGCTCGACGACAAGACCGAGGCCATCGAGGCGGTGGCCAACGAAGAGCTGCTCAACGCCCACCGCGAGCTGCTCAAGGACGACGAACTGATCATCGTGCAGGGCAAGGTGCAGCCCGATCGTTTCTCCGGCGGCCTGCGCCTGAACGTCGCGCAGGTGTGGGACCTGGCCGCGGCGCGCTGCCGTTTCGGCAAGTACCTGCGCGTGGAGGTCAACGGCAGCATCCCCCCGGTGGCCGAAGTGCTGCGCGACTTTCCCTCGCGCCGCGTCGCCACCGAGCATGGCGACCTGCCGCAGGGCCTGACCATCCGCCTTGCGCTGCACCGCGAGCGCGCCAGCGGCGAGATCGACCTCGGCGACGCGGCGCGCTTCTATCCCACCGACGATGCCCTGGCTCGCTGGCGCAGCAGCGCCAGCCACGGCAAGGCGGAAGTCGTCTACGAATGACGGAATGACAGCCCCTCGCCCGACGGGTACATCGGTCGATCCCCCGGGGGGAGCCGGGCCGGCTTGGGAGCGGCCCGGCGCTCGGCCCGGTTCGCCGCCAACGACAGGGCTCGTGCTGACGGGCGGTGGCGCCCGGGCCGCCTACCAGGTCGGTGTGCTCAAGGCGGTGATGCAGATCCGCCGCGAGTCGGTGGCGCCGCCGGGCAATCCGTTCCCGGTGATCACCGGCACCTCGGCCGGCGCGATCAATGCTGCCGCGCTGGCCTGCCGCAGCGCCAACATGGACGAGGCGGTGCGCGTGCTCGCCGAGGTGTGGGAGAACTTCCACGCCGA
>VFQN01005658.1_pt1 | contig 15048 bp, 19 predicted proteins | sample 3512371 | NCBI WGS metagenome assembly VFQN01 (sample SAMN10412370, study PRJNA504923) | tailings metagenome | isolation source: Replicate 2 from Balatoc abandoned mine | place: Philippines: Itogon, Benguet | collected 2017-08-28
GACTGAGCTAGCCGCTCTACGCTTTGCCTTGTGCACTCGTAGTGCACCAAGGGCCGTACTCTCCTAAAGACGAACCTGTAACAATGTCACTGCTTATCCCTCTCCTGAAACCTGCTTCACACAATTTGCTTTCCTAACCCCGCAACTGCACCCCTACACAGGTGGCGCTGTGGCCGTGCAAGACCGCGGCTGACAACCGCAACCTGCTGCGGGCGGTGCGAGGGGTGCTGGATGCGGGGGTCGGTGAGTGGGCGCCTCTGGACGAGCACGTCTGGAAAGGGGTGGTGAAGCGAGGCGACCCAGCACTGGTGTTGTATCTGCTGGAGCAGCAGCGCCAGCAGCACCAGCAGGAGCCGGAGCAGCACCTGCAGGCTCGGATTCAGTCCTACGACGCGTCCCGGCGCGTGGCAGTCGCTGCAGCCCAGGCAGGCTGCGAGGCGCTGCTAGAGTGGCTTGCTCAGCAGCCAGGCGGCCTTGCTACTCCTGCAGCATCCCTCTACACTTCCCCGGCAGCGAGGGGCGACAGGGCCACACTGGTCGCCTTGCGGCGGCTGGGCGTGCCATGGGGCGTGGAGGACGTGGTGGTACAGGCCGCCCTAGAGGGGTCTCAGGCGCCGGCACTGCGCTGGCTGGTGGAGCAGGGCGCGCCGGTGGGCAGCGCAAGGGACGTGGAGGCCGCTGCGGAGAAGGCGGTGCGCAAGTGGGGCGTCGGCGCTGCGGATGCCGAATGGCTCCGGGGGTTGGCGGCTTAGGAGTCGGGGTTGCCATTGGGGCTGGCGTGGGAGGGCGCGATAGTAGGCGGGCCGTTGCAGAGGAGTTTTGATGGACTTACTGGCTTGGTAGGCGCAGCCGTCGCTCCGTCACCCTGGTTTGGGGCTGAGAGAGTTGTGTTGTGTTGTGGAGCGGCTGCGGCATACCAGTAGTGCGTACACGAGCGCACAGCACCTGTACATGTGACACAGCGTGGTGTTGGCGCTTGACGGCTTGGCGGCTGAGGCACAGGCTCAGGCGCACACGGGGGCCCCTACCACTGCCGCGAACTGTTGGATCCGGTTAGGTGCACGGACTGGTGAGGATGCGACAGTTACCATTTTGCGCGTGCAGGGCAGATGGGCAACCGTGGGCATTGTGCTCGGAACCAGTCGCTGGATTGAAGCGTGTAGCCGTAGCTAGGTGATATGGTAGATAGGCTGCAGCACATGTTGTCGTCCCGCGCACTTCGCTGTCAGTGCTGCACTTGTGGGCTGCATGGGATTGCAGACTGAGGCATTTCGAATTTTGTGTGATAATCCAGGTGGTGTGGCCACACGACCCTTACTGGTCCCGACCACACCAGTCAGGAAAGAACGAGTTGAACGAATTGCGCAACATGGTTAGCACTTCTACGTGAGGGCGCACTGCGGCACTCCTAGAGTAAGCTTTTGTGTTAGCGTGCCATCACCTCCCAGCCTCTACCGTACATAGCAGGAGAGCTCCCCTGGCACATAGTGTCTTTGTGCAGCTAGACCAGTTAACGATTACTGCACACTTTCCAAACACGATGGCTGCTTCTGGGCGCTACACTGGCAGTTTCCTGTGTCCTGTGTGGTGGCCTGTTGTTGCGGGCGTACACTGCGAGGTGGTCCAAGGAGCGCTGCAGCAAACGGCTGTTGGTAGTCGAGCCTTGGTACTCGGGCTTTATGGTGGCTGGCCGCGAGGACGCTGTTGGAAGGGGCAAGCGCATGGTGGCATTTCGGCAGTCAACCCAACGCAAACTGCGTGCATCTGTCGCATGCGCTTACAAAGTGTGCAAGTGGCACAAAGGGAGTGAGTTGCAGGTGGAGGAAGGCGATGCTGCCGGATGGTGTCATGTTACCATGCATGCATGTCAGACGGCACCCCTGGACGGCACAATGGACGCAAGTTAAAAGCATGCGCTTGGACCAAGTAACTCAGCTTCCCTGTGCACAATCAGAAAGAGCACCTGCAGGCCCCTCGTGGCTTCCCGGCTGGAAGCATGTACAGCATTCGTCTCGTGCGCGCCCTGGCCACAGCCGTACCGAATATACTTTTGCAGTGCAATCCCATACCCAGGTGACTCCCAATCCCCTGTTCAGGAGTTTACTGGTGTGGGCAAGCTTGACGATGCCTGTCTCCTCAGAGCCTCCTGCGCCGTCAGCTTTAAGCCAAGTGAAGAGACGACCTTGAGGACCTACCCGCTAAAAATAGGTCTCCGATACCCCCATAACCCTTCTCCTGAAAAAAAGGCATCTCCGGTCTGTCCATAAGCCCTTGCCTAGTATAGTCCATAGCCGCAGCTTGAAATACACCGCCTCAAATTAGCTCGCATCTGCAATAGATAAGATCGCCGCTGATAAGCACAGGACATAGCAGTGCCAACCGTATCCAAGCACCCCGGGTCAGCAAGTCCATGCTCGTCCATGCCCGTGCATGCCGTACAAAATCACCTAGGTGCAGTTAAAGGGACACCGTCCCATGATCGCGCGCACCTGCACCCTGTTATCACTGCTGATGGATAAATGGCAACGCAAGAAAGCATTTGGGTCGCAGCCTTTCCCCTATTGAATGCAGTTGACTGCCTGCGATATTCACACCCTACCTACACACCAAGCAGCGTCGCATTCCAAACGTGGACTGTCACCTAGAGGAGCGCTCACCCACAGCCCTACCCCAAATAGGGTACACGCCTCGTGGCCCTGTAATACCAAGCACAGGATCGCTACAGGTATAAATCGTCCGTCACCGTCGCCAAGCATATTGCACGCATATATACGCACGCATCACAGCACGCGCTCGCACCGACGCCCCGCGTTTCCTTGACCCCTGACGCCTTCCACTGTCCCCTCGCGCTTCATCCCACGCACCCGACGGCCCCAGGCCCCGCCGCCAGCCCCTCACGGTCCCAGGCCCCGCAGCCAGCCCCGCAGCTGCCTCAGCTCCTGCCTGCTGGGGAACAGGCTGTACCCGGCCGCCGCGCACAGCGCCTTGCCGCCATCCCTCGCGTCCACCAGCGCCTGCCCGCTCGCCGGCACCCCGTGCTCCACCAGCCACCGCAGCACCGGCAGCGGGCAGCGCGCCAGCACCGCCACCCACAGCGTCTTGTCCGTGCCCTCCACCCCCAGCCGCCTCAGCAGCAGCAGCGTGCCCAGGTCCCCCCGCCTCGCCGCCGCCACCCACAGCGCCGTGGCACACCGCTTGCTGGGGAACTGCCGCTCCACCACCCAGTCGATCAGCGCCGCGCAGCCGCCCGTGGCCCCGTGCGTGTCGAAGGGGTTGGCGTACGAGGTGACGGTCTGCAGGGAGCAGCCGCACTCCTCCACCAGGTACCGCACCAGGTGCACGTTGCCGCTGCTGGCGGCCCGCAGCACGCCCCCCGGGCCCATGGGCAGCCCGCGCGACACCAGCAGCCGCGCCGCCGCCAGCTCCTGCCGCTGCGCCTCCACCGTGTGCCGCTCCCGCCCCCTGCCCTCCAGCACCTGCGCCACGGTTATGAAAGGGAAGCAGCGGCGCGGCATCCCCACGTGCACGGCGTCCAGCAGCCACGTCAGCATGGCCAGCCCGTCGGAGAGGGGCACGGCGGAGAACGCCTGGTCCTCCACCGGGCAGCCACGTGCCAGCAGCCACGCGGCGGTGAGCACGTGTCCGGAAGACACGGCAGCGCGGAAGGTGGCGGCGCGCGGCTGCAGGCCGCACTCGTGCACCAGGTGCTCCACGGCTTCGAGGTGCCCGTGGGCGGCGGCTGCGTCGAGGGCTGCGTTGAAGGCGGACGCGGACACATGGCGAGCCTGCAGCCAGTGGAGCTTGGCCAGGCTGCCGCTGGCTCCGGCGGCGCGGCACAGCATGTTAGCTGTCTCACTCGTTGAGAACACGCTGTCTGCCATGTACGGGTCCGGACTGTCGCCGTTGATCTGGGTCAGGATCCATGCTGCGACGGGGATGTCGGCGTGTTGCAGGGCGGCTGCCAGGACGGCCGTGGTGCGCACGAGGCCGCGGCGCCGGTCGTGGAGCCACTGCAAGAGGGAGAGGTCGCCCGAGGCGGCCGCCGCGACGGCGACCTCCTGCGTGAGGATTTCGGGGCCGTGGATACTGAGCAGCCACTGCAGCTTGGGGAGCGGGTCGTGAGGGGACGCGGCGGCGGCGGCGGCGAGGGACGCCCGCTTGCGCTCGTGCGGCTCGTTGACACCCCAGCGGTAGCAATCGGCGAGGCGGTTGGAGAGCAGCTGCCAGGCGGCTTGGAGGTCGGCAAGGTCACAGTGGCGGGCCACAGCCGCGAGGGTCTCGTGGGGTAGCAGCGGGCAGCCGTGCTGGAGCAGCCAGCGGACGAGGTGCGGGTGGCCGGCGGTGGCTGCTGCCGTGCCGGGGTCTGGGAGGCCGTCCGGGAAAGAGGTGATGAAGTACTCGGGTGCAAGGCCCGGGAGCAGCTGGGGCTTGACCAGTCCCCATGCGACGAGCAGGTTTGTTTGGCAGCCAGTGGTGGCGGCAACGCACAGGAGCTGGAGCTTCTGGTTGAAGGACAGCTCGTAAAGGGGGTCGTCGGGGCTGTTGGCGGTTGATTGTTGTAGCCAGGCGATGGCGCAGGATATGGAGAGCGGGCGGCTGAGGTAGACGGTGGTGTGGCCCAGGTGGGTGAAGTGGGTGTGTGCGTCCTTGCAGGACAGGCGAGCGCCCCATGCGATGTCGTTGGGTGGCAGCAGCTCCATGATGCGCAGAGTCAAGTGCGTCGGTAGCACTCGTGCGCTGGCTTCAGAGCAAGTTGACGAGCTGGCTGACAGCGGGGACGCAGGTGGTGATGACGAGGCGGAGGAGGTGAGCGAGGTGGTGCTGCTGCTGCAACCCCCTTCCCCCTGCAACCCCATCAGGGTCAGGTCAACGCGCAGCGAGCTGCTGGCTGCTTTCTTCGCGAATCTTCCATCGTTGCTGCCCATGGTGCTTTGACAGTTGAGGGCGAAAGCGTTAGCCCTTTCGCGCCCCAGACGTCGGCCACATGCCGTTCAAACTCGACCGGCGCCTTACAAGGCAAGCGTACTGCAGGTGACCATTTGTTGTACTCCTGAAGGTGTGTGGCTGGTAGTTGTAAAGGCTATCGCTCTGCGCGTAGCGGGCTCCTTGCGTAGCGTTAGCGGGCTCCTTGCTTGGCGTGCCCCAAGCCTGCGAACCGAGGATGCGTGGTGCAGAGGTCTGTGCAGGTATGCAAAAACTGGATAAGTGGTAGGGATCACGGTGCTATAGTCCCCAGAGCTGTGACAGTCAACGCAATGACATGGTCGCAGCTTTTCCGGTTGATAATGGCATATAGCTGGGTTGGGTATGGGTTGGGTATGTCAACCAGGGGCTACGTGCTGTGCTACTTGAGGGCGCTGCATGTATGTCGCTGCACAAGGGAGTGGTCCCGACCAGGGGAGTTCCCCAAGGAATTCCCCTGGTCCTGCAGGGAGAGAGGAGTAAGGCTAGGCCCATAAACACTGACAACATCATATAATTTTACGAATGAAGGTACACAAGTCCTTGTGGCGGCTTGACGCGTGAGGCTTTCCTAACAAGGGTGCTAGGCGCTCCGGCTGCAACAGAGGTATGCCGGCGCTTCGTTAAGGTGACTGCACTATGTGCTTGTTTGAGCCAAACGGGCTGAAGTAACGGTGTCGCAGAGCCGTTTGCTGACAATCACTGCAACCGCGACTGGCCACCAAGTCCTCCACTCCACCTTTCCAGTGGCCGAGCATGACACTGTGACGCTACGTGTTGCTGCTGTGTCAGGTTGTCGCGTATGTGTGCCTGCTGGTCTTGGTCTGACGGGTCGCTACATGCGATGCAGAGCGCTTCCCTGCCTCTTGCCTTCCTTGCTGCCATCGGCCCTTGGATTGCAGGTGCTTGCGTTACCATGGACTCGGCACTGCAAAAGCTTACCAAGGCTGATTGCGACAGCAGCAAGGGGCCCAGCTGCGGCACCGGTCAGCGGCAGCTGCCCTCCACGCTTCAACTGCACATCGTGTCCCTGCTGCCCCCAAACGACCTCGCCCTCGGCGCCCGCCTGGCATGCCGGTACCTGAGCGCGGGACTCAGCAAGCCCGAACACTGCACGGCGTACCTGTCCCAGCCCCTGCCGCCCCACGCCGCGCCCTGGGCAGAGGCTGCCGGCCAGCAGCACGTCCGGCGCCTTCCCCTTCGCCACAAGCTGCAGCTGATGTGCGCAGCTGCTGCCAGCGGCAGCGAGCTCAATCTGGAGCTGTCCTGGCAGCTGGTGCAGCCCAGCCTATTTCCCGGGGCGCTGAACCGGACACGGGACGCTGCCACTTACCCTAGCCCCGGCGTGGCGGCGGTGGAGGCGGGCCACGTCCAGCTGCTCGGCTGGCTGCTGCAGCGCTGCCCGGGGCTGCTACAACCCAACAGGACACTCGTGGCAGCGGCCAAGCACTGCCACTTGGACGGCTTGAAAGCAGCGTGGGAGGCCCTACGCCGCAGCTGCTATGACCCAGATGTCCAAGGCATGCTGGACGCAGCGGCCGAGTCCACCACCCCTGACGCGGTTGCGAAGATTGAGTGGATGCTGAATTAGCACCGGAAGACTGCTTCCTGCTGGAGAGCACCGCGGCCGCCGCCGCGCGCACTGGGGATTTGGAACGGCTGCAGTGGCTGCGCTGGCGCGGCTGCCAGCTGACGGTCATCGACGAGGACGAGCAGGAGGCAACTCTGCTCGAGAGCGCCCTGGAGCACGCCGCCCTGGCCGTGGTAAAGTGTCTGGTGAGGGCGGGATGCCGGCTGCCAGGGGCGGATGAGGAGGATGGGGAGGACGAGTGGGCTGAGGCGCAGTGGGGGAACTTGAGGGAGGCGGCCGTGAAGGGCCCTGACGCACTGTCAAAGCTGCGGTGGCTAGAGGAGCGGGGCGCCCCGCCGCTGGATGACAGCTCTTGGGGCCGCTTGGCGAATTCGGGCATTGGCGTGGGGCGTGTGGAGGTTGCGGAGCACGTGCTGTCCACTCTGGGGCCGCGTGGGATCAGCAAGGATGCCCCTAGGGTGGCAGCGTTTGCGGGGAGCGTCACTGCCCTCGACCTGCTGCACAAGGCTGGGTTCAAATGTACCAGCGGGACGTACCTGACCGCTGCCAGCCACGGCAGGGTGGCAGCGGTCAGGTGGCTGGTCCGAGAGGCGGGGGTGTCCGCTGCTGGGCTGGACCTGTCTGTTGTGGTGCAGAGCTGGCCATTCAAGACGCAGGAGGACAGCAGAGGGCTGCTGGAGGCGGTGCAGCTGCTGGTGGGCGAGGCGGGGTGCGGGGTGTGGAGGGCGCCCCAGGTGGTTTATGCTGCCGCGCGGCGGGGCGACCTGGCCCTGGTGCAGTACCTGCTGCAGCAGCAGCAACAGCAGCAGCCGGGGTGCCAGCCGCCGGACTGGAGTGTGCTGGTGGCGGCTGCTGAGGGCGGCTGCGAGGCGCTGCTGGAGTGGCTGGCGGCAGAGCACCCTGGGTGCTTGACGATTTCCTCGGTCGCGTCGCCGTATATTCAGCCGGCGGTGTGCGGAGACCGGGGCACACTGACCGCCCTGCGGCGGCTGGGCGTGCCGTGGGGTGTGCAGGAGCTCGTGGCGCAGGTAAACATTAGCGTGACTTTGTTGCCACATTCAATGAATGAACTAACTAAAAAATTTACTAAATGAATCAATGAATGACGTTTTGCCTTTTGTAATCTCTAACTCGGAACAGTGCTGCTTGTGTCGCAGGTGGTGCAGGCCAGGTGCACTGAGGAGGCGGCGCTGCGTTGGCTGGTGGAGCAGGGTGCGCCGGTGGGCAGCAGGGAGGCCGTGGAGAGGGCGCTGATGTATACGTTTGGTGGCGGCCTGAGCGCGGATGCGGCAACGTGGCTGCGCGGTCTGGTGACAGGAGGCCCGCCGGCGCCAGGGCGATACGGGTGCTACTAGCGGTGGCTTGGCTGGTAGCGGTAGCAGCCAGCGGCGCATGAGAGCCGTGGTGGCTACGGCAGCAACAGCTGGGCCTGATGTGGACTGGTGGGGGAACGGGCGGAAGTGCCGCAGGAGACGGGCAAGGTGTGGGCCGGCCTGGTAATGCCCGTGTGATTGTTGGGGTGGCTCCGATGTCTGGGGTGGCTGTGGCATGGACTTGTGCGTGCAAGCATGCATTGGACGGGCCGGTACCCACGGCCCCCTTGGATCTAAACGCAGCACTTCAGGACAGCAGTGGGAGCGCAATGTTCTCTGGGCTATGCACCATGTGGATAACAGGTGGTGGATACCATGGCTCCTACCCGTCCTGCGGGAAGGGTGGGTAACCCTGTGTTGCTGGTGTCTGCGACCAGCTCCATTCGTTTCCCGGCTGGGACGGGGCCGGGCTTGGGAAGAGGACCGAAATTGTAAGGTTATGCACAGAGGAGATCCCGCACGACCGACTGCCGCCGCAGTCATACCGCGAGACTCCAGCCAGCTGAAGCTCTACATGGAGCTGAAGACTGGGTCGCGGGCGCAGACCAGCACATGGCCATTCTTCAGCTGGGGGCGAGGGCGCGGATGCGTGCCGTAGAGTGCACAATTTCGGTAACAGGGCCCAACCACACCGGGCCCCGACAACCTGCTCGTCGGCAAGGGCCACGTGGCTTTGCATGGGGTTGCTGATACTCCATATGAGCTACACCGCATGATCCGCTCATTTTTGCCTTAAAGATGACAGATATAGATGATAGATACTGTGCCGGAGTGTAAGGGTCAACGCGAGGACTGCGGCTTCCGCGGAAAGTCTGCGCCCGCAATATAAGTTACGCATGGAAACTGTAAGCGATCAATCAACATAGCTAAGACCGACGTCGCTGCCTGCAAGTTCAGAGCGGCGTAACCTCAGCGTGTTTAAGCAGGGCGCAGCTCCTGCACCCCTCTCCGCATCGGTGGACTGCTGCCCGCTGAGCAACATGGCCGGGTGCCGCAGCAGTGACACAGGCAGCTGAGGCAGGGCTGTACTCTCCTGCCTGCTACGTCCTTCGGCGCACACAAAGCCTGTTCCCCCACCACACCGGAACCCGGCCAAGGGAGCAACATCACTGGGTAGCCGCCCCAGGGAGACTACCTACGTTCCACCGGTCACATCGAGCGCAGCGGCTGCCATTTCGGTACAACCGGTCGGCCGGTGCGTGCCCCAGGCCGGGCCGCACCGGGTGGCTAACCTGAAGGCCGGGCCCAGCGCCAGAAGCACCATTACCAACAGCAGCAGCTGCTGCGCGCGTGCCAGGGGCTTCAGCGCCGACAGCAGCAACCCACACCACTGCTGTGACACCACTCCGCGTCCAAGCCGCACGGAGCGAGCGCTCACGTGTTGCGCAGCTCCACGCCCGGTTCTGGGGGCTCCTCCTGTCACTGGGCACTCGTGCCAGAGCGTCAATAACGAGGACCGTGTCCGCGTGGTGGCGGGGGCGGGGGCGGCCCAAGGCGTAGGGAGCAGCATCCGGAGCCAGCCGCAGCAGCAAGTCATGCAGGAGGGTCCAGAGTTGGAGCAGGAGGGGGAGCAGCAGCTGGGCAAGGCTCTTGGGACAAGCCTTGAGGCGGCGGTAGTAGTCAGGGAGGGAGTGCGTGCTGCGGCTGCGGCGAACGGCGGCGGCAATGGTTGCAGCTTTGGGCGCGCCTCGCGCGATGGCAGCACATCCGACACAGCGGGGGAAACAGGGCAAGGCTTGCCCGAGCCCGGCAACGGGCAAGCTGAGGTGGTGGTAGGGGCTGCGGCTGGGGGTGTGGCTGCAGCAGCTGCTGCAACCGCTGCGGACGTAGAGCTGGGCGCAGCGCAGGGCCCAGGGGCGGAGGAGGAGTTGCTGCTTCTGGACCTACCTGTAACCGGCTGCATGGATGGCTGGGAGGTGGCCCCCACCTCGGCCGAGCTCAAGGTGGGTCCTGAGCGGGGGCTGCGGAAAATGGATGCAGGTGCATCTCAGCCCTGACTCTGACAACCAGCGGTAGCTGGTGAGCATGCGCTCCAAGCATCAGTCCGCCTTTCCCGATTGGGAGTACTAAACCCTGCAGCGCCTACTTTGCCAAGCAGCTCGGTGTGATCGTCAAAGCTGTGATATGCACAGTGAAACATTCTGTGATTGTTGTAATAAAAAAAGGATATGTGCTTGGCATGTGTGCAATGACTGCAGGCTCTGCTGCATAAGGCGGTGGGCGTCGCGTCGCTGTTGGCAAGCCGCAAGCCCCACGTGGCGAACCTGTCCAAGCTGGCACGCAGGTGGGCACCTCCCGCATGCATTGGTTGTCACATTTCTATCGTAGCTTGGACTTACAGGTCACACAGGTAGACCAGGGTGCGCACCTGCTGCGCTGTTCGATGTGATCTTCCCGTCATGCGGATGCGGCGTGTGCATTGGTATGCACCCCCTGCACTTTACCGCTCCCCGCCTGATAGGCGTTACTTGTTAAGCCTCGCAATGTACCATGCAACAGCGTGCGCAAGACATATCGGATGCCTGACTGTTGCTCCATGTTACTTCCTTTGTCTCTTGACGCACTGCAGGATCCAGAAGGACCTCCAGTTTATGCTCCGCTGCGTGGAGGTCCGACCGGAGGGGCAGGTGCAGGCAGGTCCCGGCGCGGGCGCATGCCCGGACATCGGCGTGGGGGTGGACGCACCCGCGGCACCCGCTGCTGCGCCCTGCGGTGCTGGGGAGGCAGCTGGCCCTGCCACTGTCCTGGCTGTTGAGCAAGGGAATGCCTCCGCAACAGCAATAGCAGCTGCAGGAGAAGCGGCGGCGGCGGCAGCAGTAGCAGCAGCAGAAGCGGTCATGCAAGGAGGCGCACCGGAGGGCCCTGGGGAAGGTGGGGCGGATGACGAGACAGCCAGCTTGGCCGGAACCTTTGACGGCGATGGCGACGGGGACGGCGGCGCAGATGGGGATGGCGACGGCAAAGCGGCAGGGAGGGCCAGGGTCAAGGGCAAGGGCTGGGGCGGGCCCGTGCTGCTCACACCCGGCCGCATCCAAGGCATGGTCAACAACCTCCGGGGCTTCCAGGTGGGAGCTTTCAGGTGGAGGCTTGGGACCCTGGACACTCCAGGGATTTGATGGATTTATGCCGGGCACACAGGAAGGACTAGGTCTGTTGTCGGCCCAAATGGCGTCAGACACGGTATGCTCCAACCTAGGCCATGACATCTTTACGGAAAGGTTCCAGGTCCCACTGTTCTGCATCTATCTGACCGTCGGACGCACCCCCAGTGCAATCTGTTCGCGGCCCAAATGGCGCCCAACAATGCACTGGTAAGCTGCAACGTGCACCAGTCGGCGTGTATATTTCTGCACCATCCCTTCCCCAGTTTGTTATGTACCTGCATTCATTTGCCCGCTCACCCCCCAGGGCGAGCTGCTGGCGGCGCAGCTGGCCCCCGACAGTGTACGCCATACTTTGTAACCACACACATTGTTCTGGACCCTAACTCATGTGCCCCCAGGGCGAGCTTCTTGCTGCCCAGCTGGCCCCCGACGTGGTGGGGGTCATGCAGCGCTTCAGCGCCCGGGTCAAGCTGGCGCCGGAGGGAGGGGAGGCCAGCCGCGGCAAGAACCAACGGCAGCAGCAATTGGCGCAGGCGGAGCCGGCGCAACTTCCAGGCCGAGGTGGCACGGGCACAGCCGTTGCTACTGCAAGCGCGACCGCGGCTGCTGCGCTATCGTCTGCTGTTGCTGCTCCGGCAGCAGCTGGCGTGAAGCGCCCAAGGGACACCGAGGACATGCTCGTGCCAGACACGTACATGCCGCCAGCCGCGGGCGCCGCTGCGCCGCTTCCCGGTGCCACCGCAGCCCCAACCGCCAGCACAACCGCTACCAACGACCCGGATGGGAGCACCCAATCACAATTGCAACAATACCCCTCGGACCAAGCTCGGGGCAACGGGAGCAGCGGGGCGCAGGACAAGGGCAAGGAGGGGCAGGGCAAGGGCAAGGGGAAGAGCAATGCTAAGGGCGGTGGAGGCGGCGGCGGCGACGGCTTGGTGTCCTGCGCGGTGGAGGTGGACGTGGTGGCGCAGGGCGGGCACTGCTGGGTGGAGGTCAAGAACCAGGAGGTGTTCGGCACGGAGAGCGTGCACTGGACAGGTGGGGGTAGGGCAGGGCAGCCGGAGCGGACTGGGGTGGGGCAGGTGTGAGGTCGAGGTCGGGTGCAGGGCTGGAAGGGTCGATTAGGAATGGGGGCAACGCATGTGCCATGTGTGCGCCAGGTAACGGCGCGCCCCGCCGCGTCACAGGCCTGGTTCTATTATGCAGGGGGCTTCGGCAAGCACTCATACCCCTGGCCTAGCCTACGTCTTTTGCTCCTGATTACAACAGTAACCTCCACAGGCGCTTCCGCCAACCTCGCAGTTTGAAATCCGCCGCCTCGGTACAGCCAACTTTTCTCCATGCCAGCTAGAGGCCCCGTTCCCACCTGTCCGCACCCTTGGGTATGCAGGCGCTCCCCGCCACGTCAAGGGCCTGCGGCGGCAGGTGGAGGAGCTGCTGGCGGTGGCTGCCGCCCCGCAGCACCAGCGGCGCTGGCGGGCGCCCGCCGTGGTGCTGTTCTTCCCCAGCGGCGTGGCGGGCGACGTACGGCGGGCGGTGGAGGCCATGGGCGCACACGTGGCGGAGGGGCCGGGTGAGAGGCGCCGGCAGCGACCCGTGGGTCTTTGACATCACCGTATGACACAGATTGGGACTGGGGACGTTTCCATGTGCTGCTGCCGGCGCTGCATGCCAGGAGGAACATGCCGTGTTGCTTCTTATGTGCTGTAGGAGGCGCGTGGGCAGCGCATCCGCATCGTTCCACATGCGTGTCTCATGCCACGTGTCTGTGCCACCATCGCAGAGTCGCTCCGTTCACTGCCGCCGCCGCCGCCCGCGCCCGCCTCCACCAACCTGGACGTGACCACGATGTGTGCGCTGGTGTCGGAGCTAAGCCACGGAGGAGCACAAGACCCCGACGTGGAGCTGTGGGCGGCGCGCACCGTGCACTGGGTGGTGGGTACCGCGTGATACAAAGAACGATGTGTTGGAGGCTGTGATTAAACTTGTTCAATTTTTTACAATGCTCGGCAATCCGCGTGATGAGATCATACAGCGCGTAAGGAACCAGACACCGAAGGGCGTGTTGGGTGGCGGAACGGGCGTAGGGACACTCCCTTTGCCCACATCCCCGCCTTGTTGCAGCGGTTCACGCTCTTGGTGGTGGCTGGTGGGTACCCGTGCAGTGTGTGTATGCTCGGGCTTTCGGAAAGGGGCTGCTGTGTGCCTTGTGGAAACCTCGACGCCCGCAGCACACGCGGCCGGCTCAGCACCTGCCCAGTCGGCGCCGAAGCTGTCCTTTTTAACCCATGCAACCCATGCAACCCAACGCCCTGGCCCCTGCAGTTCGTTTACCCACGCCCTATTGGCCCCCGTCCCCGGTCGCACACGTCCTATGTTTCCCATCGCAGGACTGCCTGGCTGCGGAACGTTCCGCCCCCATTGCCCCCATCGCCCAGCTGGACCCACGGCCCGGCCTGACCACTTGGTCCCTCAACTGCCTTAACACACGCTTGACCTACACCCGTTCCCACCCCGCAGGACTGCCTGACTGCGGAGCGCTCCGCCCCCATCCTGGCCCAGCTGGACCCGTGGGTGGCTCCACCGCGGCCGCTGCTGGCGGCTCGCCTGGCCGTGCGGCAGTTCGAGACGCTGCTGGCGTTACACGGCGGGCCGCGCGAGCGGGGAAGGTGGGAGCAGCTGCTGGCCCGGCTGCAGGTTGTGGACACGGAGGACCAGCCGGTGAGTTCGGGGTGATGGTCTTGGGACTGTCAACCAATGCACCGAACCGTGTATCCCGGCGTCCTTGCGTGCCGTGCTGTTGCTGCCGCTGCACTCTTGGGAGCCGACCACTCGCAAGATGCTTGGCTGGCCCAAAACCAGTAACCACGTGCACATGCGGCCTACACACGTGCCATCCCCATCTGCGAAGAAAGCATTTCCTGGCACGCAAGCTACAGCACACCCGCGTCATCCTGTGCACCTGACTGTAACCCCCAACCCTCACCTGAACCATCACCAATGCCTCACGACCACCATTCAGGAGGGCATGTCGGGACATGCCCATCACCTGCTGCCCAGCCGCCTCGACCTCTCCTTATGCTTGCATTTGTGAAACAGAACCCCTACACTTCCCTTCTGCACCTCTCGTAATCACCGCAGGAGGCCATGTCGGAACGTGCCCGCCAGCTGCTGCCCAGCCGCCTGGGCAAGGACCAGGTGGCGGTGTTCGGGCTGGGGGACGGCACGCGGGCGATGACGCTAACCGCCAACGGCAATGCCGTACGGTCGGCGGAGCGCGGGGGCATGAACCTGGAGACGTTGGTGCACCGCCCGGTGTGGCTGGCGGGGCGGTAGGTGGCCCTGCGAGGCCATTAGCAATTGCCCTCCGCGCTAACGCCCTTCGGGGCAAGTAGCCTCCTTCGGGCTTGTAGCTTTGTGGCTTGTCGACAAGGAGCGCAGTGTTGTTGTTTGCAGCTGCTGACTGCTGGCGGGCCAGTAGGTGCAGTAGGATGCAGTGCGGGGATAACAAAGCGTGCATGAGGACAAGATTAGGGAGGCGAAGATGCGACACATCGGACATGGACCAGCAGCGAGGTTAGCGACTGGGTTGAGGCTGCAGCCTGCGTTGTGGGTGGCGGGGCGGTAGGTGTGTGGGTTGTGGGATGCGGGGTTCGTGTTACATAACCCGGGGCGGTAGGTGTGCAGCGGTGGTGTGCGCAACCGCTGACTGCTGGCGGGTGTGTGTGTGGGGTGCGGGATGCGGGGTGTGCCCAGGTGTGCCCTGGCGAGGGGTGCACGGTGGTGGAGGTGTGGAGCCATGGGGTACGGCAGGCGCTCGGACTGCTGATTGGTGCTTCCACACGGAGTGCCAGGTTGCAGCTGCTCTGCATGAGCGTCGGTAGGCAACGGTTCATGGTGCCATGCATGTGTGCCAGGATGCTGGTCCAGGGGGGTCCCCTCCCCTGCTTACCTTTTTTTTTTTTTTTTTTTTTTTTTTTTTCAGGAGAAGGGTTATGGGATTATCGGAGACCTATTT
>VFQN01005659.1_pt1 | contig 15043 bp, 12 predicted proteins | sample 3512371 | NCBI WGS metagenome assembly VFQN01 (sample SAMN10412370, study PRJNA504923) | tailings metagenome | isolation source: Replicate 2 from Balatoc abandoned mine | place: Philippines: Itogon, Benguet | collected 2017-08-28
TTCAATGCTGGGCGGAAATCGTTATTGATTTCGCACAAAGCACGCGCAATCGCCATACGAGTGGCTTCGGCTTGGCCTCTGATTCCACCACCACGAACATTCACTTTGATGTCGTAGTTTGCTGCTACGTTGACGGTCGTTAAAGGTTGCTTCAAAATGATTTGAAGCGTTTCTACTGGAAAATACTCAGCAAATTCGCGGCCATTAACCTTGATTTCGCCTTGTCCGGCAGATACATAAACGCGGGCTACTGAAGTTTTTCTTCTACCTACTGTGTTCGTAACTTCCATGATTAAAATTTAATTTCTTTCGGTTGTTGAGCCGCATGCGGGTGCTCAGCACCAGCGTACACGTGCAAATTTGTAAAAATGCTACGACCTAAACGGTTTTTAGGTAACATACCTTTTACTGCCATTTCTATCACTTTGTGAGGTTGTTTAGCTAAAACTTCACGAGGAGTGGCAAAACGTTGACCACCAGGGTGACCTGTGTGACGTACGTATTCTTTGTCTGTCATCTTTTTGCCCGTCAAACGAATTTTGTCGGCATTGATGACAATCACGTTGTCTCCGCAGTCTACGTGCGGGGTGAAAGACGGCTTGTGCTTACCGCGCAAAATTTTGGCAATTTGGCTAGCCAAACGACCCAAAATTTCACCGTTTGCATCTACCACTACCCACTCCTTTTGTACGGTAGCAGAGTTAGCCGAAACGGTTTTGTAACTGAGTGTATCCACTTTAGTTATTACTTTTTTCGTTGAAAATCAATTAATTAACTATATAAACGGGCATTTTGAGGCGAAAATCGGACTGCAAATATAGCGGTTTGGTTTTTGAATAGCAAAATGATTCTGAAAATTAAATTATTACTAAATATTTCTTTATTCTTGCAGTCAGGAAAGGAATACCTTACCCACACCCAATCATGTTCTTAAAACTATCATTTCACCAATAAAATTTTATGCCTCAATTTGATTTTCTAGTCATAGGTTCTGGGATTGCAGGCCTAAGCTATGCCGCCAAATTAGCTCGGCATTTTGATGCACGCAAAGAGAATGTCTCCATTGCAGTGATTACAAAAGTACAGGCAGACGAAACCAATACTAAATACGCCCAAGGAGGAATAGCAGCGGTATGGTCGGAGGAAGATTCTTTCGAAAAACATATCGAAGATACTATGGTGGCAGGAGGTGGTATCAGCAAACGCCACATTGTGGAGATTGTGGTCAAAGAAGCTCCTGAGCGTATTATGGAGCTGATTTCGTATGGGACTCGTTTTGACAAAGAAGCCGACGGAGACTATGATTTGGCCAAAGAAGGAGGTCACTCCGACCATCGTATCTTACATTTTAAAGATGCAACAGGTGCCGAAATCGAGAGGGCTTTGTTGGACGAAGTGAAGAGGCACAAGTCTATCCAAATCTTTACGCATTATTTTGCGGTAGATTTGATTACGCAACATCATTTGGGTGAAACGGTCTATCGACATCGCGACGATATTAAGTGTTTTGGCGCTTATGTACTTGATACCAAAACGGGTAAAGTCGAAAAGTTTTTGGCCAAAACTACCATGTTGGCTACGGGCGGAATCGGGAATATTTACCAAAATACCACCAATCCGCGCATTGCTACCGGCGATGGTATTGCGATGGCGTATCGTGCTAAAGGAGTTTGTGACAATATGGAGTTTATTCAGTTTCACCCTACGGCACTTTATCAACCCGGTAAAAAACCCAATTTTTTGATTTCAGAGGCCGTGCGTGGTTTTGGGGGGATTTTGCGAAACAAAAAAGGGGAAACTTTTATGGAGCACTATGACCCACGTTTGTCGCTTGCCCCTCGCGATATTGTAGCGCGCTCGATTGACTCCGAAATGAAAAAGTATGGAGATGAATGTGTGTATATCGATGTCACTCATTGCGACTATGAGAAGTTTATTGAGCATTTTCCCAATATTACGGCTTATTGCAGCGATAATTTAGGAATTGATATTCGTAAAGATTACATCCCCGTTGTGCCAGCGCAGCACTATATGTGCGGTGGAATAAAGGTCAATGAATTTGGACAGACCAATATTTTCTTCTTGTATGCTACTGGCGAATGTGCTTGTACGGGTCTTCATGGAGCCAATCGCCTTGCTTCTAATTCACTTTTGGAAGCCGTAGTATTTGCACACCGAGCTTTCCTAAAAACCATTGAGAATCTGCCCGATGCTCATATCCCAGATAACGTACCCGAATGGAACGACGAAGGTACGACGCACCCCGAGGAAGCTATATTAGTAACCGAAATGACCAAGGAGTTGGAAGCTATCATGTCAAACTACGTCGGCATTGTCCGTACCAATCGCCGCTTGAAACGCGCTCACGACCGTGTAGAACTAATCTATAAAGAACACGAAGAACTCTATTGGCAGTCGAAGGTGTCGGTGCCGATTATGGAGCTTCGAAATATGATTAATGTGTCGTATTTGGTACTCAAAATGGCGATGGCTCGGCGCGAAAATGTGGGGCTACATTACAATTTAGACAATGTGAAGAAGTAATAACATTTGCAAAACACGGATTTTACTATTTTTGGGTGTTTATCAACAAACACCCTTTTTTTATTATTACTAAACCCTTTTTCATGAAAAAAACGTCCGAACTCCGCCTGATGGTTTGGGGTGCTACTGCTGCTTTCTCCACTTATGCTTGTATGTATGCTTTTCGCAAAGGAATCACCGCCGCTACTTTTGAAGGAATGGTTTTTTGGGGGATTGATTACAAAATTTGGCTCATTACTTTGCAAGTGTTGGGGTATGCGCTCTCTAAGCTTATCGGTATCAAGGTAGTATCGGAGATGAAACCCGCCCAACGCGCCTTTTTTATTCTTTCTTTTATTGGGATTTCGGAGTTGGCTTTGCTAGGGTTTGCGCTCGTACCAGCGCCTTATAATATCCCCTTTTTGTTTTTGAATGGCTTGCCTTTGGGTATGGTGTACGGAACAGTGTTAGGCTTTTTGGAAGGGCGTCGTCAAACCGACGCTTTGGTCGCAGGACTTACGGCTTCGTTTATTTTTGCTTCAGGTTTTGTAAAAACCATCGGCAAAATGCTGCTCAACGAAGGGGTGTCGGAGTTTTGGATGCCTTTTGTGACGGGCTTATTATTTGCGGTGCCGTTGGTGTTGGCGATTTGGGCTTTGGCCAAGCTCCCCGCACCCACCCTTGAAGACCAAGCTGAGCGTACCGAGCGCGCGCCCATGAATGCCGCCGAACGCTCCCGATTTATTCAGACTTTTTCGGTGGGGTTGGTACTGCTGATATGTTCGTACGTGTTACTATCGGCTTTCCGCGATTTTCGCGACAATTTTGCTCCTGAAATTTTGCGGGCCGCAGGGGTGGACAATCCCCTGATTTTTACGCAAACCGAAACCACGGTTTCGGTGTTTATCTTGGTGCTGATGGGCACGCTACGCTGGGTAAAAGACAATTGGCGAGCTTTTTATTTTATCAATGGACTGTTGATTGTGGGAGGTATTACGGTAGGGGTGAGTACTTGGCTTTTTCAGCAAGGAGTATTGTCGGCGGGAGTGTGGTTTACGTTGACGGGCGTGGGGCTTTATTTGGCATATGTGCCGTGCAATGGCCTTTACTTTGAACGTTTGGTGGCTTCATTCAAATACGTAAGTACCGTAGGATTTGTGGTGACTTTGGCCGATTGGTGGGGGTATTTGGGAAGTGTACTGGTATTACTTTACAAAAACTTCGGTCAGCCCAATATCAGTTTTCTTGATTTCTTCATTTACGGAGGTTATATCTTAGCGGTGTTTTATGTCATCTTGGTCGTGATTTCGTTTGGGTATTTTCGGAAGAAGTATGTAAGTTTACTTAGCTCAAAAACATTACTAGAATGATGAAACAGAAGCCAAAACAAATATTAGAGTTAGAGGATTATTGGGGGTTTGAGATTTGGGCTGGTAATTATAGGATTGACTCTAACGGAGAAATAACAAATCTTACTTTAGTTGATAAGCAGATTAGTGACCTTGGTCCGATAAAAGAGTTAATATACTTGAAAGACCTTCGCTTACTTCATCATAAAATTACCGATATTTCTCCGTTGAGGAATTTGACTCGATTAGCTATTCTTGATTTAACTGGTAATCAAATAATTGATGTTAATCCACTAAAAAAATTAGATGAATTACAAATACTTTTTTTGACTAATAATCAGATAAGTGATATTAGGCCGTTACGGAATCTAATCGAAAGAGGTATCCAAGTAAAGTATTCGAGTAAAAATGACGCGTATTGCATCAACTTCTTCAACAACCCTCTCCCACCCGACCTCATCAACGCCATCCACCAAGGCAATAAAGCCGTCCTAGACTATTTAGACAACCTCGAAAAAGAAGAACAAAAAGGCACTCGCCCTCTCAACGAAGCCAAAATGGTCATTATCGGTGAGCCAGATGCGGGAAAAACGACGTTGATGAACTACTTGTTAGGAAAGCCTTTTACTGAAACTAAAACGACACAGGGGATTAAAATTGAACCGTGGGAAATTGCGGACGAGTCAGGAATGCCCTACCGAATTAATATTTGGGATTTTGGCGGACAAGAAATCCAAAGTACCGTGCATAAGTTCTTTTTAACCCAAGAAACGTTGTACGTGGTCGTCCTCAATGCCCGTAAAGACGAACAGCCCGACAAGTATTTAGAACAAATTCGTAGCTATGCACCCAATTCTCCCGTGATTATCGTCATCAATCGTATGGATGAAAACAACGGAAGTATTGATGAATCACGCCTCCGAGCCGAATATAGAACTGAGATGGGCGAAAGTATGATACGGGATGTTTATAAAACTTCCATTCGTAAAGTACACGAACAGAATGACCCGTTCTTTTTGCCTGCGGTGCGAGCGTTAGAGGCTAGTATCATTCGCGAATTGCTCCTGATGCCAAACATTCGCCAAATTGTCCCTCAAAACTATTTTGAGGTAAAAAACTATTTAGAAAGTCGCTTTTTCAAAGATGAGCCCTACATTACCTATGAGCGTTACGAAGCCATTTGTCGTGAGAAAAACCTAGAAAAAGAGTCGGACGAAAGCCTACTGATGATTTTAGATCGATTGGGGACCGTACGTTATTTTGATAAACCGAACGTAAATCACTTACAAATCCTGAACCCCGAATGGCTGAGTGACGGTGTCTATCGTATTCTCACTTCCGAATATACCCACCAAAGAAATGGGGTCATTTCGGAGAAAGATTTTAATCGAATTTTGTACAAAACCGATGCTCATGCTTTCGCCTACCCCAAGCAGCAATATGGGTATTTGATTGAAATGATTCGCCGATTTTATTTGGGTTACGTCAATCCCGATACGCACGAAATTTTTATTCCTCAAGCCTTTCAGAGCGATTATCCCATCGGATTTCAGCCCGAGGATTTTAAAAAAGAGGCATTACATTTCTTTTTTCGGTACGAAACCCACATTCCAGCAGGGGCTATTAGCAGTTTTATTGCGCGTACTTTTGGTCAAGTCCGTGGGCATTTTTACTGGCAAAAAGGCATTGTGATTGAGCGAAACGAAGCCGACGAAATCCAAACCGCGTTGGTGATGCAAACCGATACTCGAAATCGCATTGATATTTGGGTACAAGGCACACATCGTCGAGAGTTTTTTATCGAAATCAGACAACTATTTCGGGAGTTTCACGAACGCTATCCTGGACTAAAAGTGGATGAAATGATTGGTCTTGATACTCGTTATGATACCTCTGTCAAGTATCGGGTATTAATAGCTCAAAAACACAAAGGCAAAATCGAATACACCGACGAAGAAGGAAATGACTACAACATCGACCGCCTACTCGGGATGTTTGAAACTCCGTCGAAGACGCAACAAGCTATTATTCAAAACTTTCAGGGAAGCTATTACGATATGCGTGGTGCTAACCAAATACAATTTTGGCAAGTAGAAGCTTTGAGTTTATCCGACGAACTTTCGAGCTTTAATCAAGCAGTTAGCGAGCAAAATCAAGCATTACTCAACCAACTCATCGCCGATTTAAAAGAACTCCAGAAAGCAGAAAGTCCCAAGAAAGCCAAAGGCGTGTTGGCTCAATTGAAAGAAACGGCCAAAAACTTACCCAAAATAGCCAGCGAAGAAGCCGTCAAATGGGCAACCAAAACGGCCTTAGACGGTGCGTCGTTTGGAGAAACGTTTGATTCATTACAACAAAGAATAGTAAATTTGTTCCAAGACAATAGCTTTCAGGACTTTATAAAACTCGATAATTGGGGATAAACACGTATGAATTTTCCTATCAGCGAGACCGATTTACGATTAATGCTTCGTACGGGCGAAGACACCTTCACTCAGTTTAAAACCGAAGTCAAAAATGCCGAAAGTTTAGCGGAGGAAATGGTGGCATTTGCCAACGGAAAAGGTGGCTATATTCTCATTGGAATTGCGGAAGATGCCCACGGAACTGGAAAAGTGGTAGGAGTAGAAAACTTAAAATCACTCAACAACCATATTTCAAACACGGCCTCCAAAAACTGCATTCCTGCGCTCTTCCCTCAAAGCCAAACTTTGCTTGTTGATGAAAAACCTGTCGTGGTCATTTACATTGAAGAGGGCAACCAAAAGCCCTACCGAACCAAATCTGGCAAGTATCTCATGCGAGCGGGAGCCGACAAACGTAGCGTATCGCAGGAAGAGTTATCAAGGATGTTTCAAGCGAGTGGCTCGTATCACATTGAAGAGTTGGCCATTCGAGGCGCGGCCATTGATACCGAATTGGACCGAATCAAACTGTATGAATATTTCGAGGCGCAGCACGAAGGGAAATCGGTTTCAGCCCATTTAGAAGAAACCCAACAGCATTTTGAGACCTTTCTGAATAACTTGGGAATTGCTCAAAAGCAGCAACTCAACCTCGTCGGTTTGTTATTTTTTGGTAAAAATCCGCAACGTTTCCGACCAGTCTTGGAGGTGAAATGCGTTAGTTTTTTTGGTAACGAACTAGGCGATACGACTTATCGTTCGAGCACCGACATTGGGGGCGGATTAGACCGTCAGTTTGAGCAAAGTTTAGCATTTATTATGGTCAACTTGCACAAACAACAACCCCAAGGAGCCAGCTTCAACAGTCAAGGGATACTGGAAATTTCCAAAGTAGCGCTAGAAGAAGCACTTGTCAATGCGCTTATTCACCGCGATTATGGCAAAACGAGCCCCATCAGGGTATTTGTTTTCCAAAATCGCGTCGAAATTATTAGCCCTGGCGCACTTCCAAACCATTTGACGGTGGAACAAATAAAAAATGGGAATGCAGTTCCCCGCAATCCCATCTTGTTGAGTTATGCTACCAAGTTGCTGCCCTACCGTGGCTTAGGCTCGGGCATCAGCCGAATTTTAAAAGAACACCCTGCTACGGAGTTTATCAATGATTCGGAAGGACAGCAATTTAAGGTGATTTTGAGTCGCCCTTAACTGCTACTCCTTCGACAAAAACTTCTCAATCTGCTCGCTCGTCAAATACACTTTTCCTGAACGCGTCTTGATGTGTTCGCGGAAGGCATTTTTGATAGCTTCACTCCATTTCATGTCGATTTCGCCGGGAGTGAATTTGTTTTCACGCAGCATTTTATGACCAAATTCGTCTTGCAATGCAATAAACTCGGCCTGATTTACCACTTTCTCGGCCAAATGCGCGGGAATAAAAATCACACCTTCTGGTTTTCCCAACACCAAGTCTCCTGGCAACACCGATGCCCGACCGATGCGAATAGGGCAGTTGATGCACGTCATGGTCATGTCTTTGATGGCCGATGGGTCGTAGCCACGGGTGAAGCTTACAAAACCGTCGATAGCACTTAGACCTTCCAAGTCGCGGACGCCTGCGTCGAATACTACGCCCGTTTTGGATTTGGCATAAATGGAGTTGCCGAGGTTATCGCCAATGAGCGTTCCGTCGATGATTTTTCCGTAACCGTCTGCTACGTATACATCGTTGATTTGGAGGGCATCGATAGGCCATGAGTTGGTGTTGCCTTTGCGACCTTCAGCTTTGCCTTTTTCCTTGATGGGTTTTTCCATATCGGGACGTGCAGGCATGTATTGCGCTGTCAAGACACGGCCTACCAATGGTTTTTCGGGGTGAATGATTTGAAAATTGCCTTCAAATTGGTTGTTGTAGCCATCGCCCCGCATGATGCCCCATGCTTCTTCGATAGAGACGTTGGCGAGCCTTTTTACAATTTCATCAGGAACTTTGGGACGGCCGTCAGGAAAACGCTCGCCCTTCCATTCTTGCGTATAAAACATGATAAGCTCTTTGGGGGCTTGAATCTGAGCGAATAAAGGTGAGGTGATAAAAGCTAGTACAAAAGCCGAGAAAATTTTTTTCATGATGGATTGAACTTGTTAAGGATTATATAGACAAAAGTCTGACAATTAACTTTTCTACACTTCTATCTTTTTCCAACGGTGAATTTTGAAATATTTTCAGAAAAAATTGACCTAATCTTGTGCCAAGATAAGATTAATCTTTAAATTATTCTTTTTTGACGACACACAACTCGTTGTCCTAAGTCCCACTTTTCTTTTCATTTTTAATTCTAAACCCCAATGAAAAAACTATTAGACCGATTCAAGTTACCCTCCACCCATGCGAATAGTGAAAACAATCGCCGCGACTTTTTGAGAAAAGGTGTTTTGGGAGGATTATCATTAGGACTGATGCTCGATGGTAAGCCTGAGCAAGAAATGGAATTTATTACCCAAAAAGTAAAACGGGATTCAAAACCTTCAGAACTTAAAATCACTGATTTAAGGATTGCTCATTTGCAAGGTGTACCTTTTAGAAGCCCCATTATTCGGATTGATACCAACCAAGGATTGGTGGGATGGGGTGAAGTGAGAGATGGGGCAAGCCCCAATTATGCACTCATGCTCAAAAGCCGTTTGTTGGGTCAAAACCCTTGTAACGTAGAAAAAATATTCAAAGAAATCAAACAATTTGGCGGACATGGTAGGGCTGCTGGTGGTGTATGTGGTGTTGAGATGGCGCTGTGGGATTTGGCAGGAAAGGCGTATAATGTGCCTGTATATCAGATGCTTGGAGGGAAATATCGGGACGAAGTACGCCTCTATGCCGATACCCCCGAAATCAGCGACCCTTCTACTTTTGCCAAAAAACTAAAAGAAACCCGTTTGGATAAAGGCTATACATTTTTGAAAATGGACTTTGGCATTGGCTTGCTGGCCGATAAACCCGGCATGCTCATTGGAGCCAATGTGTGGAAACTCAATCAAAAAGACAATAAAACAAAAACAGTAGGAAACTATGGCCTTACCAAGCACCCTTTTACGCGTATTCAGATTACGGACAAGGGGCTTGATTATATTGCCGAGTATGTGAGCAAGATTCGGGAAGGAGTAGGGTATAACATTCCGGTTTCTGCCGACCACTTTGGTCACTTTGATGTAAACACGGCGATTCGTTTGGGTAAAGCCGTCGAAAAATATCAATTGGCTTGGCTCGAAGATTTGGTGCCTTGGTTTTATACCGACCAGTGGAAACAGATTTCGGATGCGATTGATACTCCGACGCTTACGGGTGAAGATATTTTCTTGAAAGAAGAGTTCATCAAGTTGATTGATGCCAAAGCGGTGGATTTGATTCACCCTGATTTGGCTTCTTCAGGCGGGATTTTGGAAACCAAAAAAATTGGAGACTATGCCGAAGAACACGGGATTCCGATGGCGATGCACTTTGCAGGTAGTCCTATTTCGTTTATGGCCAATGTACATTGTGCGGCGGCTACCGAAAACTTCGTGGCACTAGAGCATCACGGCGTAGATGTGCCAGGTTGGGAAGATATTGTGACTGGCAATAAACCTCTGGTAGTAAATGGATTTGCGCCAGTACCCAACAAGCCCGGCTTGGGAGTAGAGCTTAACGAAGAGGTTGCTAAGAAGTTTTTGATGAAAGACCAGAAATGGTTTGCACCCACCGACGAGTGGAACACTAAAGACTCTTGGGATAGAGATTGGAGCTAGTGGGCTTCTTCAGGGCTGAGATATAAGTAAGGCGTCCGTCGATTCAAAAAATCAACGGGCGCTTTTTTATTTTTCCAACTTTTTGGTGTTGTCTGGCGTCTTTAATGAAAATGTACACATAGATGAAAAGTATACTGTTGTTATTCATGTTGGTGTTTGTTTTCTCCTGTAAAGAAAAATACCTTGTTCCTGAAGATATCCAACCATTGGTAGGAAAATGGAGGCTAGTAGCGGTGGAGCCTGTTGGAAAAAACGAATGGCAATATGTGACACAAAATAAGGAATATGAATTTGAAATTCGCTACGACGGAGTCGTGCTTTGGCCCAATGGCTTACCTGCTTGTTGCGCCCCAAACAAACTTGACATAAACGGTAAAACATTTAAGATAGTGCCTAAATCGCGCCTTCCCGAAAATCCTCAGTGTTCTCTGGTCAATTGTGTGTATTGTGAAACGTGGTATATGGATTTACAGGACGATGTACTCACTATCAGATATTGTAATGGAGGGGTAGGGCGAGCACGTTATACTAAAATCTAAATAGACCTTATGAAAAATGTTGCTTATGTGCTTTTGCTCATTGGGATAAGTTGGGGATGTAGGCCCAAAAATGACATTTCTCCCAAAACTGCTCCTATAGATGATGCTTTTGGACTAAAATACAAAGACAAAACAAGCATTAAAGTAGAAGGTCTCAAGTCAACTTTAGAACTCTCCGAGCTTGAAGACGGAAGATGTATCGGAAAAAACATAGTGTGTGTTTGGGCAGGAGATATTTTTGTGACTTTACTACTAGACAATGACATGGTGATTAGACTTCAATTAAATGGACCTACGCTGGAACAATTGACTTCCTCACCGGTTCCGATTCCTGCTAGGGCAGGTTATGCCAAAGAAGCGAGAATAAAATTAAACAATGTGCCTTATATCATTCGCTTAGAACAAGTAGATGTTAAAAATTTGAATGAAGAATGGGCAGGCTCGACTCCTAAAGAAAACTACACAGTTTGGTTGAAGATTTTTAAAGGTTAGAAAAGGTGATTGTAGGTATAAAAAATGGTTTAATAGATTAGATAACAAAGACAATGAAGACTTTTCTAGTGTTTTTACTTTCGGTGGTGTTGCTATCGTGCGGTGATAAAAAACTCGGCCCTGAAGAGATAAGGCCTTTGGTAGATAAATGGCGACTTGAAGCCGTAGAGGAAGCTACAGGAGAAAAAAAATGGACTCCTGTCTCTGCTAAAGATGGCTATGTTTTTGAGGTACGTTATGATGGCGTCATACTTGATGCCGGTGGACTTCCAGCCTGTTGTGCTCCTAGTAGCTTACTTTTCAATGGGCAAAAATTCGTTATCGAACCCAAAGAATCTCTTCCCCAAAATCCTCGTTGTGCGCTGGTACTTTGTATGGCTTGCGATACATGGGATATGAACTTACAAAACGATACCCTCATTGTGAGATATTGCTCATCTGCGGGTAGTCGGTTTGTGCGGGAGTAAAGAAAAATCAGTTTTTGGGGAGATAGGCAGTTTTTCGCAATTTTGCACTTTGGCGTTCTCAATATCTAACGCCGGAGTTTGATATGAAAATTGGTTTTGTAGTTTCTTTCTTTGATTTTAGAAATGATGTTAGGCGGGTGATTGCGGAAGTGGCGCAGCGGCATGACGTAGTGATTTTAGGAAAACCCGAAAACCGGGATGAAATTTTGCGGCATCTCCCACCCAATGTGGATTTTCGGCTTATTGACGAAAAGACAGGTGGATGGTGGAATGGCCTTTGGCTCAAACTTTATGTGCTTTTTAAGCAAATTCCCAATAGCCGTCATAACTTCTTTTTGATGGAATTCTACAAATCTTCCTTGATTCCAGACGCGGCCTTGAGAGCAAAAAGTTATCGAATTTTAGATTGGGTCAAGCGTTTGCCTAAGTTTATTTCGTATGATTTTTATTTGAATCGTCTCCAATATAAAAAAAATACAGAATTGACTGGTATCGATCAGTTTATCTGTTTTACGGCCATCGCTGATGATTTTTTGATGGCACGTTTGGTTCGTGAAAATCATCCCGTCAAAGTATACGTTTATAGCTGGGATCACGCTTGTAAGCATATTTGCTTTTCCAAACGAGCCAAATACATCTGTTGGAACGAGCGTATCAAAGAGGATATTTGTGAGCTTCAACATATACCTATTTCACAAGTAAAAGCCGTTGGCGCAAGCCAATTTGCGTATATTGAGGAGTATCGTCGCCAACAAGCCACGCTCCCAAAAACCTATTCCTTCCAGTACCTTTACGTCGGCTGTGCGATAGGTGCCACAGACTTAGTGCCTGACGAAATCGCCGTAGTGACTTCAATCGCCAAAGTAGCAGCGAGCGTAAGGCCAGATTTGAAGGTAGTAGTAAGACCCTATCCTGTACAAGGAAACTGGGAACTGTATAATCCTCTTCGGGCTCTTCCAAACGTGGTCATGGATGATGGTTTTAAGACGCTTGATTTGTCAGTAAAAGATGGACATATTTTAGAAAAGTTTGAGAAAATAACCCAAGCCGAAGCTTTTTTTCATCTAGGAACGACCATGGGTTTGGAGGCTTGCTTTACTCAAACACCGTCTTTTATCTTAGATTATGGCTATACCAGTACAGAAGGACTAAGTCTCTATAGTTTTATTCATCAATATCAGAACGACCGACATTTGATAAATCTCGCTCCCCAAAATGCAGTAAAATCAGAGGCACATTTAGCCGAAATTCTCCAAAATTTAGAGGCCCCATTGTACCAGCAGCTCAATCAAAAAGTCCAATCTCAGTATCAAATCAAATCTTTTTCGGCTTTTGCTAAAGACTTAGTAAACAACTAATGTTTCACCGTTAGGACGATTTTGCCGATATGTTGGCTGCTTTGCATGAGTGTGTGAGCTTCGGCAGCTTCACCCAAATCAAAAGTTCGAAAAAGAATAGGTTTGAACTGTTGGTTTTCTAATAAAGGCCAAATGTGCTTTTCAACTTCTGCTGCCAGACTAGCTTTGAAATCAGCATCTCTTGGGGCCAAAGTACTTCCTGTGATGGTCAGTCGTTTGGTCATTACTTCCAAAATATTGAATTGTGACTGAGCACCTCCTAGGCTAGCCAAAAAACCTAAACGCCCGTCAGGCTTTAGGAGACGTAGATTTTTTGGGGTGTAATCTCCACCAATATAGTCCAAGATTACATCCATACCTTCAGGTTCTAACACTTCCAAAAAATCTTGGGTTTTATAGTTGATGCATTTGATAGCTCCGAGTTGTTCGCAGAAGTGGCATTTTTCATCAGTGCCGGCTGTCGCAAAGGGGCGTACACCAAACGCTTTTGCTAGTTGAATTGCCGTTGTACCAATGCCACTTGTGCCACCATGCACCAAAAAATTCTCACCCGCTTGTAAGTGCATTCGCTGAAATACATTGGACCACACCGTCATGAGAGTTTCGGGCAAGCAAGCCGCTTCTTCAAAGGAAAAGGAATCAGGGATAGGGAAACAATGACGCGCGTCGGCAGCAGCATAAGCGGCATAGCCTCCGTTTTTAAGGAGCGCACATACTTTGTCGCCTACTTTCCAGCGGCCTCCTTCTGAGCCTATTTCTACGATCACTCCTGCTACTTCCAGACCGAGAGGAGCAGAAGGTGCTTGTTTGGAAGTACCATATCGGCCTTGGCGCATCAGGATATCGGCGCGATTGACACCACTGGCATAAACTTTGATAAGAACTTCTGAAGGATTGAGAAGTGGCTCTGCGGTCTCAATCAATTGTAAAACTTCAGGGCCGCCTGTTTGAGTAACGATGACTGCTTTCATGCTTTTGAAACGAGAATAAGGAATGAGTGCCTATGTAAAATGTAAGGATACAACTAAAATTTGGACGATGATGAGGGAGTGACTAAAATAGGATTAAAATAATTTTAATCATAACGAATCCTGAAAATAGCCCTCTATTGCGCTCAATTGGGCAAAGCCTTCAATAAAATTTTACAAATTACTCAAATCTAAAAAAATCCATGAAGGTACATGACACCCATGCACGGGTGGTAATATACATTTGTATTGTTGATTTATTCTAAACTTTTAAAAGACCTACCAAATTTCTATTATATATGTCAGCAACTACCTCGCAGTTTAAGTATGTAAGCTATTTATGGGATGAAGCTAAAGCTGCCGAATTGGCAGGCGACGAAGTAGCCCTTTTTATTTACCGTTCGAATATGCTCGGTGCAGACCTTCGCCTTACCAACTATGGCGGTGGAAATACGTCTGTAAAAATAACTGATAAAGACCCCCTTACTGGCAAAGAAACGGAGGTAATGTGGATTAAAGGCTCGGGAGGAGATATAGGTACACTCAAGAAATCAGGTTGTGCGGCTTTGTACATGGATCGGTTGTTGAGTTTAGAAAATGTGTACCGTGGTATAGAGTTTGAAGATGAAATGGTAGAATTATTTAATCATTGCATTTTTGATTTAGCCTCCAAAGCACCTTCTATTGATACTCCTTTACACGGGTTTTTACCCTTCAAACACATAGATCACCTTCACCCTGATGCGGCTATTGCGATTGCGGCCGCCAAAGACGGTAAAAAAATCACCGAAGAGCTCTTCGGTGGAGAAGTAGGATGGGTAGAGTGGCAGCGTCCAGGCTTTGATTTGGGACTTAAGCTAAGAGCTTGCCTAGAAGAAGCGGCTGCGAAAGGCATCAAGCTGCGTGGTATCATGTTAGGTTCACACGGTTTGTTTACGTGGGGAGATACTTCTTATGATAGCTACATCAATACCCTCGAAGTAATCGAAAAATGTGCTGAATATCTAGAAGCAAATTATGGTAAAACGCGTCCTGTATTTGGCGGTGCTAAAATCTCTAGCTTACCAGCCGACGAGCGCTTAAAACAAGCCGCACAATTAGCTCCTGTTTTGCGTGGTTTTTGTTCGTCTTATCGTACAATGGTAGGGCATTTCACAGACGA
>VFQN01005660.1_pt1 | contig 15041 bp, 20 predicted proteins | sample 3512371 | NCBI WGS metagenome assembly VFQN01 (sample SAMN10412370, study PRJNA504923) | tailings metagenome | isolation source: Replicate 2 from Balatoc abandoned mine | place: Philippines: Itogon, Benguet | collected 2017-08-28
CATTGTATGCTTGCCCCTAATGAATAGCAGACCTGCGCCATTTGCGTTGAATTCCGCGCCTGCACACTGGTAGTGTACCGCTTATCCGGCATGCCCGTCCGCGGCGTTATGCTCTTGCCATCAACTTGCAACGGACACACGCAGGTGGGGCGGCGAAGCGTGCTGTTCGCGTGCAGCTGGGCGCTCCTGGTGAGCTGTGCGGAGCTGACCACCACGCTGGCCATGCACACGTGGCTGGGGCGTGGCTTCCTGGCGCGCCGCCGTACCAAGATGGACTGAAGCGCGGGGCGCAGGCGTGGGGCGTCGGGACACGCTGGCACACCATCTGGCAGCTAGCAGGTGCGGCCAGAGCAGGGCGGATGGGGGGCCAGCCTGCGTGTGCATCTGCAGCGTGCGAAGGCGCTGGGAGGAGTGGGTGCTCGATTGCGGTGCCGCCACGTGTTACATGCCACACGTTGGACACCGGACAATCTTGAGTTTAGGGGTAGAGAGGTGGAGAGCATGGCACCTGACTACGGTGTTCGTATTGCCGCGGCTTGCAGTACGCTTAGGTCTGTACAAGGTCCATACATGGGAAAGTGCAGTAGTGCATCCAGGTATTGGCGTTGCTGAAGGTAGAACTGTGGTTGTGCGTGTTGGACAGACACCTGGGAGTACGACAGTAAACGCAAGCACCGCCTTGCCGGCTGCTTTGAAAGCGGCACCTCGTGCGCTTGCGGAGCATTGTCCCGTCCTAGCCTCGCCAATGTGCAGCGGGGGAAAAGCCACTTGGCAAGGACCGCATGTTGGCACGTGGGAATGGGCACAGCACATTGGGGCCAAGGCTTCTGCGTACGTTAGCATCACGGCAGGACTACTGGGCAAGGCCAGGCGAGACCCGCACGAGGGCATTCAGCCAGGGGAGTCTACGCAGACCTGGAGAGGTACGTTCCCTTTTTGGCACCGCCCGTACGCCATCAGACCTCCACATAGGCGATATGGCGGACTCTCAGCGTGTGGTCCACGCGGGAATGTTGGCAATCTCGGCTTGATGTGCAATTTAACGTTGTTGTGGAACGGTAGTGGGAGCACACCGTCCCATGGACATAAGACACCAATATGCTGCCTTGCATGAGCCTGCATGGGAGAAGGGACGAAGTTGAAACAAGGATCCGGCAGCCAGTCACGACATACCATTAACGATTAGCCACAATTTTATTGCTGCGCTGCAGGCCGCGCCGTGCATGTTACTTGGTTCAGCAGGTCGTCTCGTTGGCAGAAACCGCGAAAGCGCTGCATCAGCCGCGGTCTGACACCTCTTGCACTGCAGGACACCACTCAGCTCTCCAACCAATGATAGATGACGACCACAGCGACGGAAAAGCGTATGGTCGATGTGGGAGGCAGCGGAGCGGCCAGCGGAAAGGCCGTCACACGGCGCGAAAAAGCGGCATCGCCCGAGGGACCGCCACCACCATCGTTTGCAGCATACATAGCAGGTAAATGTCAAAAGATCACGCCCTCATGGGCCGAGGTACCTGCTTGCTCGCAGTACGCTCCAAGGAACGCATGCTGGCACGCGCAATGACTATCACGCAGCCTTGGACGGAGTGCCAGCGGGCCAACATCTTTCTTCGCAACGCTGTGGCATCTTTCCGTGCTGCTATTACCGCAGAGGTGCATTTCGCGGGAGACCTCAGCATTGTGCTGGCGTCTCCGCTGGTGATGCTGGGCTCCATCGCGCGGTCCCTCGACCCGCGGGTCGGTGGGGGCCAGGGCCAGGCCGCGGCAGGGCCCGGGGCATTGGAGGCGCGCGAAGACTTCCCTTTTGGAGCCAGTGCGGCAGTGCAGGTCAGTCACCGCGGTGCAGCGGCACAGTAAGATGTTAGTTGACGTAGCCAACTGTTTAAAGCCGCTCACGCGTGTGGGATGCCCGCGATAAAGCTAAAGCTTCGTGCAGTTAATCACCCGCCAGGGTCGGGGTTAAGTAGACCCAAGCAGTATAAACGGGCACCGCTACCGTATTTTGGACCAGTGAACGGTTAAGCCGTGCCATCGTTGGCGGCACCAGATTCCATGCCAACACATTCGTTTGCAAACGTTCGCGGCTGCATGCAGGTGCTGCACGTGGCTCGCCACCTGGTGTGGTACACGCTGGTGCGCCCCGCGCGGCACGGCGACTGGGCGGGCCTGTTCATCAGTGCCATCAACGTGGTCTACCCCGGCACGATGCTGCTGGTGGCCGTGAGCTCAAGGAGTGGACCCGTGTGGGCCTGGTGGAGGAGGTGGGTGCGCAAACCAAGTTATGACGTCGCACTTCTCCTTGGCACTAGTCATTGCAGCCTTCCCTTGCTTTGGGTCAACGTTCCAGGCCTCCTGCTTCTGTTACTGTGTCTCCTGGAACACTGCCAGCATGCAACGTCCAGGCAGGGGCAGGCAGTCCCCGCAGCTACCCTATGACTGCAGCACATGCAACATGCGTGACGCACTGGTGTGGTACCTGCCGGAATGCTGATGCCCGAACCACACCCTGGCACCCTGCAGGCACCGCCTGACGTTCCTCTCCACTGCCACCGTGCTGAGCCGCTGCGCGCTGCTGTGCACCTTCCTGCTGCTGCCGCCAGACGCCTGGCCCACGCACGCGTGGGCAGGCTACGTGGTCAGCGCCAGCAGCAGGCCCCTGGCCAACGCACTGGCGCTCAGCGTGTACGACCAGTTTGCAAAGGTGCGTCGACGTCGGCGCTACGGTATGTACTCACCTTCTGTGGATACTGTCCCGAGAGTTTCTCTGCAGAAACTTCCAGGGCGCGACTGTTACACCCCATACAGGTCTTCCATACACCGGTACTACCCCGCTACCAACTCCTGTTGCCTTGCCCCGCTAGCCAGTGGTATTGCACTTTTTGCTGAGTCTCCGCTTGCGGGCAACGGTGTTCTTACGTACGAATTGCTCTGCCCCGTCCAGGTGCTCCTTCCTGGCGCGACACTCCACGCCCTGGCGCAAACTGCGGGGGTGTTCCTGCTGGCCTACCTTGTGGCGCCCACCATCGTCACCATGCAGCGACAGCAGCTGCAGCTCTACGCTGGCCCCGTTAGTGATGTGGAGTTGGTCTCCACCTCCCCCGTCCCCCTCCAGTGCGGCCTGCGCCCCGAGCACTCCGCGCTGCTGCCGTGCCGTCCGCTGGCGCTGCAGGTGCTGCTGGGCCTGGCCATGGTGGCGTGGCCGGTGTGGCTGTCGTGGGCGGTGGAGAGGAGGCTGCGCAGGCAGCACGCGGTGCTCTGCAGGGACTGGGGGAGGAGGCAGCAGATGCGGGAGCAGCAGCGGGCAGCTGTACAGCACACGGTCAGCCAGCAAGGCACCAGCTTAGCAGCAGCAGCGTACCTGTCCCTGCTCCGTTGGCGCAGTTGGTTTAACTATTCCATGCGGCCTGGCAGGGCGAACGACGGACCCGGCAGGGCACCCGGCTGTGGGCTCCCTGCCCCTGTCCCTGTTCCTGCTGCGGTCGGCGGCGGTGGTGCAGGGTCAGGCAGCCCACGCCCAGGCGCTGCCGGTGCCGCCCCCGCCGCCCCGAGCGTCCGGTACCGCAGCCCGAGGACGAGCTTGGTGGTATCGCTCAAGGTGAGATCGGCCTAACAACCCCTGCAAACGCGTCTGGAACGAGTTGACGGTACGGTACGGGAGAGGCCCTGCATGCGCCAGCGTGTCCCTGGGGTCTGGTCGCAGGCACAAGGCTAGTGCGCCGGTGATCATTCAGTGGAATATGCATCATGTTTTGCCTCCTTTGCTGTGTAGGCCTGTATTCTGTGTCACGCTTGGCCTATTGTTCATGTCAGCCGCAGAACTTCAATCTGCAGCAACCCTTCTTGCCACCGCTTCCTCCACCCAGGTCCAGCAGCACCCCGGCAGCTTTGAGGAGTACGGCAACCACCTGGCTTCAGTACTGCACGGCGCAGTACGGGAGCATATGGCGATTGCTGCTGCGGCGGCGGCGGCGGCGAAGCCGGCAGGGCCCGCCCCGGCGGCACCTGGTAGGCTAGGCAACCCGGCGGGGGGCACCATGCGGTTGCGCGTAACTGGGGCGGCGACACCAGGAGCAGCAGCGGCAGAGCCCCTCCTGCACACCGCCGTGATCCGCGGCTGCGTGCAGGCGGTGCTGTGGGGCTGGGTGCCGGAGGGGGCATTGGCCGAGAGTGACGCCGCGGCGGCCCAGCGCCTGCTGCAGAGGCTGGCGGGCCGCCTCATGGCTCCAGGGCTTGCGGGGGCGGGGGCAGGCGGCGTGCGGGGCGTGTCGGTGCAGGTGGGGCAGGCGGTGGCGGTGGCGCGAGACCAGTGCAAGGGCGGCGGCCTACAGCATCAGGGGGAGGAGGAGGTATTGCGCATTCCTGGGGTCATGACGGACAGCGGCAGCAGCATACCTGTGTCCCGCCTGCTGAAGCTGGACCCGCCCGCCACCGCTGCGTCGCCTGGCCTCCTCACGGTGCGGCTGCTGCTGCACAGCCCCGCCCCGCAGCCGGCGCGTATGCTGGTGCTGGCGGAGCGGCAGGGGGCTGGCGGCGCCGTGCCCCCCCGTGCCGTGCTGCTGCGGGAGGTGGCTGTGGCGCTGGAGGGCGGTGTGCAGGAGGTGGAGGTGGAGCTGGGGGCGGGGGAGCTGGCGGGGGCGGGGGAGGGAGGAGGGCTGCCAGTTGGGGCAGATGCGCTGCGGGTTATGATGGTCGGGCCAGTGCACATGTCAACGAGCGCTGCTTCAGGGCAGCAGGATGAGCCGTGTCCCCCTCCCCTGGTGCACTGGGTGGCGCCGCCGCTGCTGCTGCTGCCTGGGGAGGCTGTTGGCGAGCTGTGCGGCCTGTGGGAGCAGATGAAGAGGGAGCAGGGGGAGGAGAGGGAGCAGCAGGAGAGGCAGGACCTACAAGGCCAGGCCACGCCAGACGTCTCGCTGCCACAGGGCCCTGCCCCCACGGGCCCCACGGCGGCCCTTGCCGGCGTCGAGCAGGAGTCCTCCCTGTGGTGGTCCCACATGGCCCCGCTGATGGGGGACCTGGCACACGCGCTGTCTGCGTGGCACGCCCAGGGCCAAGAGTGGGAGGACGTCACATGCCAGCTGCTGGACTTCCTCTACAGCAACGGGCTTCACCACACTGCGGCCCTGCTGCAAGAGACCCCATCGCGCAGCGCCACCGCCGCCCCTGCCGCCACCGCCGTTGCCACAGCCGCCCCTGCCGCCATCGCCGTTGCCACAGCCGCGCCTGCCGCCGCAGCCGCCTTGCCGCGTGCCGCTACCGCAGCCGGCGGCGGCAAGGCCGGCGCCGGCAAGGCCGCCGCCGGCCTGCCCGAGCCTACGGCGCTGCGTGCACTGCAGCTGGAGCTGGGCCTGCGCCGCTGGCCGCCGGGCCAAGAAGCGGCGTACCGGGCGTGCGTGCGGCAGCGCGCCTCGCCTCACCTGCTGACGCTGGTGGATGTGGCGTGCTTCGTCATCATGGTGGTGCGCAGCGCGCTGGGGCGGCTGCCGGCGGGCGCCTTGGTCACGGCCCTGCTGGCCACGTGGGTGGGCGTGGCGGAGGTGACGGTGTGGGCGTGGGCACCCGGCAGCAGGCGGCGGGGCGGAGGCAGTGGCGGCGGCGGCGGTGGTGGCGGGCTCTGGCGGCGGCTGCGCGAGGTGGGTAACTGATATGCGGCGTGCATCGCCTGTAGCTTGATGGGGCTTTGAACGTAGTGACCGTCCCACCAGTTGACGGTAGCACACGCAGTCAAGCCAGTGCTCACGCAGGTTGCCAGCAAAGGGTTCGCTGACTGAGCTGACAAGGATGTATTTCCTCCGACAGCGCTGGTCTGCTGCTCTTATTGCGTGGGTCGCTGGCAACCCTGACTGGCCTATGCCGCTGTGCACCCACTCACACTTCCCCGTGCGCCTGCCCCCCGCGCGCAGCCTTCACAAGAGAACGTGGTGCTGTGGCGCTCCGGCACACACATGCTGGCCAAGCTGCTGTGGGCGTTGGGTGTCAGCACGCCGCCCGGCATCGAGGCGTACACGTGCGGTCCGGGCACGCTGGTGTACAACGGACTGGTCACGCCCGTGTGCCAGGTGGTGAGTGGCATGGTGTGGTGTGAGCTGGGGGCAATTGGGCTGAGGGCCTCAGGGATGATGCACTGAGTTCCGGTCATTACAAGCAAGAGGTGAACGAGGGTTAACGACTGCGGGTGTTGGTAGCGGTCTGAACGTTTGGGCAACTAGGTGGACGGGGCACGGCAGAGAGCGCATTTTGCAGTGTGTCCGCGCCGCCCCCCATGGTTGGCATCGCACATCACAAAACTATAATTGAGCGTCCCATATGAATGAGGAGGATTCTGTGTCGTGTACCTCGCAAGGGCGCTCAACTGCCTTGCCCGCCGCCCCTTGCAGATACCATTCCGTATGGTGCTGCGACTGTCCTTCGTCCGGACCGTCCTCGACGCCGGCATGATTTACACGGTAGGACCGACATCCTACATCAACCAGCTCGCAATTATAGGTTTGCGCTTGGCCAGTAGTACACCCGTGCGGCACCGCACCTCAAGGCGCCCTCCAGCACGTTCCTTGGGCACATGAAGGCATATGGCCGCAGGTGCCGATGTCGGGTCGAGACCTGCCGCCTTTACTCCAAGCCTACCTTCATTCCCGGCCTGCACACCATGGTGTACCACATACCGGCATGCCGCTCTGCGTCGTTCTGATCTTGGCGACCCTTGTGCAACGTACGCAGGTGGGGCGCCGCAGCGTGCTGTTCGCGTGCAGCTGGGCGCTCCTGGTGAGCTGTGTGGAGCTGACCACCACTCTGGCGGTACACACGTGGCTGAGGCGTGGCTTCCTGGCGTGCCGCCGTACCAAGGTGGACTGAACGGCCGGGCGCAGGCGTGGGCGTCGGGACACGCTGGCACAGCTCGTGGCAGCAGGGCGGTTCGGTTGTGCAGGTGCAGCCAGAGCAGGGCGGGATGGGGGCCAGCCGGTGGGTGCAGCTGAAGGGTGCGCAAGGCGCTGGAAGGAGCAGGAAGGACTTGGGCACAGGCTCGAGCGTCAGGACGTGATGGTAAGCAAACTGGCAGCAGAACAGCCGTGCACGCGCACGGCAACAGATAAAGGCGGAATCGGGGGCAGCCGGTGGGTGCCGCTTCAGGGTTCGCAAGGCGTGGGGTCCTGGCCTGGGCGCTGACGGACGGGGAGGGGAAGGAGGCGGACTGAGATATTGTTGTTCACCTTCTGGCCTCCCTACACGACAGGGGTATGCAGCTAGCACACAGCCGCCTGGCTGAAGCAAGAGGACGTGCCCGCGCCCCTGGCGCTGTCCGCCAGCTTCGCTCGCCAGCAAGCCGCCTCGTCTTCAGCCCCATCTGCTGGCTGCTGCTCCTGCCCTCCATCCCCTACTTCTTTCCGCCATCCTTGGAGCTGTCGTACCAGGCCTGGCGGCGACGGCGCCGTACGTGCTGCTGGCGACGGCGGCAGTCGCTGCTTCCCAGCCTGCAGCGTCTGCCCGTTCGGCACGTGCTGGCGGCGTCTCCGCTGCTGGCGGCGGGCGAGGCGCTGCAGCTGGTGGAGCTGCGGCCCTCGTGGGGGTGGCGGCGCGTGGCGGGCTACGTGGCGGCATGGCGGCTGGTGGCGGCGGCGGTGTCGGCCGCGTGGGAGGGCCGCTTGAGCGGCGCTGGTGGTGGTGCGGCGGGGGAGGGGGAGGCGGGCGGCGGCCGCCGTGCGGTGAACGGAAATGGCGGTGGTAATGGCGGCAGCAGGGTGAAGCTCATGTAACGTGGAGCAAGAAGGCGTTCATGTCATGAGCACCACGGCTGTCGTCGAGCGCGGTTCTGTTGCAAAGGACGTGCGTTGCTGCGTGCGGGCTCACGTACGTACGTCATCGGTAGGTGGCCATTAGCAGACAGGTAGCAGTTGGTGCACATCCGGCAGGGGTGTGCGTCAGCTCGTAACCAAGCCAGTTTACCGATGCCATGAACCCACGATGCGTTTCTCACGTCGAGTTCCTCACCATGTTACGTGATGGCCCTGGATAGTCCGAACCTAAATGCGCGCAATGCACTTACTCCCGGGACGGCCGGCACACAAGTGGCCTCACACGACTGGAACGCTCCCATGTCGGGCGCGGCACACACGCACCGTCGGATGCTTGGGCGCGGCACACTTTGGAGGCTTCGTTTGTAGGTTTCCTTGGCACGTGGTACAGGCGGAGTTGTGCGCAGGCACGGTGTTGCAGCAGGTGTCGAGTTGCTTTTGCCAGGAGCGCCATGTCGGGACATGAGTTACTGCCGTGTGTGTACGGTAGCGTATGCCGCGCGCGTATACGTACCGTATGCCTGCTTGTCGTGCAAGAAGTGCATGTCGTCACATACAGTTGCTGCAGGTTGCTGTTTCATGACCATGTTTGGGCCTGTTTTCTGGTCCTCAGGTGGCACGTGTGATAGTATTCTGTAGGCATGCGTTCCCTGGCCCCGCTTCGCTCGTCCCGTGCCCCTTGTCATGTGGTGGCGTTACTGGCAACTGCTGCCTGCAATGGTTGACAACAGCTACTACATCGTGGCGGCGTGGCGGCGGCGGCGGCGTCGGAGCGCCGCGCGAGGCGGCGGTTTGCGGCGGTGGTGCGGCGGCAGGGGGGAGGCGGGCGGCGGTGGCGGCTGCGCCAGTGAGGACAGTCGTGTCAGTGGCGGCGGCAGCAGTGGCGAGGTCAAAGTAATCGGTGTGATGCGGAGGGAATGCATGCTGGCATTGAAGGTCCGGAGTACAGGGCAGTTGTTCGGGGCCAGGCACTTGGCTAGGCATTGTGCGCAAGAGGTGCTCAGGGCTATGTGGGTGATGCGGTGAAGATCCAGAAAAGTACAGTGCGGCTTGGCGGCAGGCACGATGGGAAGCTCGTCTTGCCGTTAGGTATTTGTTGTCCGACCTCGGACAGGGCAGTGGCGCAGGGGTCTGTTCGGCAGGGCTGTGACGCCATGTGATGCTTTGCTCTGCGGTCTGCAACTCTGCATCCAAAGCGTCTCGGGGCCGGGACAGCATGTGGCGCGCATGTGCGTGCTCGCTTCCTCCTGACGGCAAAAAACTACGGCAAAGAGCGCTGCCTGGCATGATCAACGCAGAACACGAGTTGTAGTTGCTCGTTGTAACATGGTATCCACACAGTAACTTGCGTTTCGTTACACTCTCCTACGCCGGGCACACGGTCTAGGTGCTGCATCAGCAGGTTCACAAAGAACGATTTCACCAGGGAAACACATGGCAACAGTGTCCATACATACAACGCAATTGCCCGTTCTAATTGCAACACGAAAGGCTCCCAGCTCCCCCGGACAGCAGCCCTTGCTCAAGCAACACGTGTCCAACATCCGTACTCGTGCAGAACCCCACTCTACCTCCTCTGCCATGGCTACGCGAGCACTGTCGTAACAAAGGCGCCATGATGGACGAGTACACGTGCCGCTTAGCGAGAGGTGGTAGCATACATGCTGGAACGGTGCCGCCGCCCTCGCTGCACCTGCCAGCCTGCCTTTTGCAGACAGGACAGGAGCTGACAACCATGTCCGTGTCTATGCACTCCAACCCTGCAACGGACCGTACTGCGTAGCACCAGGACCTGAAAGCAGGCCCAGTCATAAATGGCAATGATACAGCTACCCTACCGCAGCAACTGCCACAACGGGACAAGCAAGCAGCCATCGTAGGCACGGCACGCAGTTCCTGATGTCCCTACACACAAGGCGCTGCTAGCTCGCTCTCATGTATGTTTGCCGTGCATCCGACGCTCCCTGACACAAGCAACGAACCTGCACCTGCTGCAACAGGGCGCCCGCTACCTACACCACATGCATGTCAAGACAACCCAACAAACCGGGCCTGCAAAGTGTGCCGCACCCGAACACGTGTGTGCCACGCCGACAAGTGTGTGTTAGCACACCAGCCACAACCAAGCGCCTGCCCACACCCAAAGAACGCACACCCAGGTCGGGTTCATTGCCGTACGGGACTTTACTGGTAGTCCGCTTCGAAAAGAGCTTGCGAACAGCTGCGAAGTGCAGTCCTCGACCCCGCAGTGTAAGTGGCAAAAGTAATTAGCGTCGAAGCAATATCGTGACGGCTGCCGTACTTGAGGGATCAGGCGCCGTGCCTTATCCTTCTACACGATACATACCAGCGCGAAGCGGCGCGCGGCAACCACCTTGGGCAGCGAGACATTTCACGCAAAACATACCTATCATGCTCGTTCCATTCAGCAACTCGCACGGTGTTACGGTATGTACAGGAACACCGACCCCGCCTCACAACCTGCCTCAACCACGATACCCGGCACCCAGGGCGAGTGAACCACACGCTCAACTACAGTGCCAATTGCTGGGGCGTTTGACCAGTGTACGCAAAAGTGTAGCCACAATGCTAATCAGTAAGCGCATGCCGTGCCGCCCGCAGCCGCCTTCCCCGCAACCGGCAAGGCTGTGGTGGCGTGTGCTACTACCACGTGTCCGTCCGACACACCCCTACCGCTAACCTGAGCGCTATGGCGAGGACAATTGCTTGCAGCAGTGCAACCACCTGGATGCACACTACTGCCAAGTTATGCATGTACATACCTTGCACAAACTTACAAGGACTGCAAAAAGTACATACACGCTGGGCAGGAACCATGCGTCCCAGTCCGTACCCCTATGCTCGGCGTGTCAGGTGTACGGCACGTGGCACACCACACGTCGCTGCGCCGATCTATTGGCGCCCATTCCTTCCTGCTCCTTCCAGCCCCTGCGCCTTGCGCACCCTGCAGCTGCACACACCGGCTGGCCCCCATCCCGCCCTGTTCTGGCTGCACCTTCGCAGCCGCCCTGCTGCCAGTTTGGGTGTCGGCACGTCCTGTCGCCCACGCCTGCGCCCCGCCCTTCAGTCCACCTTGGTACGGTGGCACGCCAGGAAGCCACGCCCCAGCCACGTGTGCATGGCCAGCGTGGTGGTCAGCCCCACACCGCTCACCAGGAGCGCCCAGCTGCACGCGAACAGCACGCTTCGCCGCCCCACCTGCGTGCATCCGGTCGCCAAGAGCATACCGGTAACGCCGCGGACGGGCATGCCGGTAGGCGGCAGACCACAGTGTGCAGGCTGGGGATAAAATGAGTGTGGCTCGAACAATGCGCGGATCGCATGCGCCGGCTAGGGCAACATGACGCCGTTTTAGGACGGCATGCCGGTGAGCGGTACAACGGTGTGCAGGACTGGAGCGAAGGCGGCAGGGCGCAACAATAATGGCGGTCATGTGCCTTGGTCCAAGGAGCGTGCCGGAGGGTGCCTTAAGGCGCAGTGCATCCATCAGCCGCAAGCCTATGCTTATGAAGTTGGTTGGTGTAGGGGTCTCGTCTCACCATGTAAATCATGCCGGCGTTGAGGGCGGTCCGGACGAAGGAGAGGGGTAGCGCCACGCGGAAGGGCATCTGCAAGGGGCGGCCGGCGGGGTAAAGCGCCGTTGCGGGGGAGGCTCCATTAGTTCATGTGCGTGCAGGTTTGCAAAAGGTGCCCAGCCAAGACCAACAAGTCGCTTGGGTGCGGTGCGGAGGACGGCCTCAACACGGCAAGACCCGCACCCTGCCGCGCCCCTTCCGCCTGCTTGCCCCAACTTCCAGGCCCGATCTGCTACGCCAGTCACACCTGCAGTTGCTATCCCTCGTCTGGTCTGAACTGAATTCTGCAACCACAACGCGGCGCAGCATTTTCTGAGTCCTGCAGCCCAGTTGGGCCCACCTCGTGGCCCCACCTCCACTCCTCACCACCACACCAAGCCACGCACCATCTCGCACACGGGTGCCACCAGTCCCTCGTACACCAGCGTGCTGGGGCCGCACGAGTACGCTTCGATTCCAGGCGGCGTGCTGACCCCCAGCGCGCACAGCAGCTTGGTCAGCATGTGTGTGCCAAAGCGCCACAGCGACACGTCCTGTGGTGAAGGCTGAGCGCGGCGGCAGGCGAAGGCACGGGCGCGGGGAACGGAAGGCGAGTGGGTGCTCAGCGGGATAGGCCAGTCGGATTTGCCACAGCGATGCGGCTAGAGCTGCACTCAGCATGATGCTGATGGAGAAAGGGCATCCACGTCGGCTAGTCGAAATCAGCGAATTCGTTTTGGCAACTGGCTTGGCTGATTGTGTTTCCGTCACTTTGTGGGACGGTCACCACGTTCAAAGCCCCTTAAAGCTACAGGCGATGCATGCTGTACACCGGTCACCCACCTCGCGCAGCCGCCGCCAGAGCCCGCCGCCGCTGCTGCCGCCACCGCCTCCTCCCCGTCGCATGCCTTTTGGCAGCCACGCCCACACCGTCACCTCCGCCACGCCCACCCACGTGGCCAGCAGGGCAGTGACCAGGGAGCCCGCCGGCAGCCGCCCCAGCGCGCTGCGCACAACCATGATGACAAAGCAGGACACATCCACCAGCGTCAGCAGGTGAGGCGAGGCGCGCTGCCGCACGTACGCCCTGTACGCCGCCTCCTCGCCCGGCGGCCAGCGGCGCAGGCCCAGCTCCAGCTGCAGCGCACGCAGCGATGTCGGCTCGGGCAGGCCGCCGGCCCTGCCGCCGCCGGCTGCGGTAGCGGCACGCGGCGTGGCGGCGGCGGCAGGCGCGGCGGCGGCGCTGGGCGATGGGGTCTCTTGCAGCAGGGCCGCTGTGCGGTGGAGGCCGTTGCTGCAGAGGAAGTCCAGCAGCTGGCATGTGACGTCCTCCCATTCCTGGTCCTGGCCGTGCCACGCAGACAGCGCGTACGCCAGGTCCCCCATCAGCGGGGCCATGTGGGACCACCACAGGGAGGACTCTTGCTCGACGCCGGCAAGTGCCACCACGGGGGCTGTAGGCGCAAGTGCATGATGCAGCAAACTGTCTGGCACGGCCTGTCGCGGCTCCTCCTGTTTCTGTCCCAGCTGCTGGTGCTGCTCCCTCTCTTCCGCCTGCTCCCTCTTCATCTCCTCCCACAGGCCGCACACCTCCCCAGCAGCCTCCTCAGGCAGCAGCAGCAGCGGCGGCGCCACCCAGTGCACCAGGGGAGAACGCGGCTCATCCTGCTGCCCTGAAGCAGCGCTCGTTGACATGTGCACTGGCCCGACCATCATAACCCGCAGCGCATCTGCCCCAACTGGCAGCCCTCCTCCCTCCCCCGCCCCCGCCAGCTCCCCCGCCCCCAGCTCCACCCCCAGCTCCACCTCCGTGCGTCCCTTGGAGCGTACTGCGAGCAAGCAGAGTACCTCGGCCCATGAGGGCGTGATTTTTTGACATTTACCTGCTATGTATGCTGCAAACGATGGTGGCGGCGGTCCCTCGGGTGATGCCGCTCTTTCGCGCCGTGTGCCGTCCTTTTCGCTGGCCGCTCCGCTGTCTCCCACAGGGACCATACGCTTTTCCGTCGCTGTGGTCATCATATATCATTGGTTGGAGATCTGAGTGGTGTCCTGCAGTGCATGAGGTGATGCAGCGCTTTCGCGGTTTGTGCCAACGAGACGACCTGCTGAACCAAGTAACATGCATGGCGCGGCCTGCAGCGCAGCAATAATGTTGTGGCTTATCGTTAATGGTATGTCGTGACTGGCTGCCGGATCCTTGTGTGTTTAAACTTCGTCCTTTTTCCCATGCAGGCTCATGCAAGGCAGCACATTGGTGTGTCCTGCCCATGGGACGGTGTGCTCCCACTACCGTTCCACAACAACTACAAACACTGAGCCCATGCGGTGGTGGTCGTATGGCCCTGACGGGGCATGAAAGCGCCCCGGGCAGGTGTATTCCTCAGCCCTAGCGGGGAAAATGCTAAGTACCCGTGGAGGGAGGCATGTGCGTGGCTTAGGCCACAGTAAGGAGCGGGGTGGTGGCCCAGGAGTACGGAGTCGTGGCGGTGCCAAAAAGGGAACGTACCTCTCCAGGTCTGCGTAGGCGCCCCTGGCTCGTGCGGGTCTCGCCTGGCCTTGCCTAGTAGTCCTGCCGTGATGCTACGCAGAAGCCTTGGCCCCAATGTGCTGTGCCCATTCCCACGTGCCAACATATGGTCCTTGCCAAATGGCTTTTCCCCCGCTGCACACTGAGGCTAGGACGGAACAATGCTCCGCAAGCGCACGAGGTGCCGCTTTCAAAGCAGCCGGCAAGGCGGTGCTTGCGTTTACTGTCGTACTTCCAGGTGTCTGTCCAACACGCACAACCACAGTTCTACCTCCAGCAACGCCAATACCTGGACGCACTACTGTATGGACCTTACAGACCTAAGCGTACTGCAAGCCGCGGCAATACGAACAACCTAGTCAGGTGCCATGCTCTCCACTCCTATACCCCTACGTAAACGCAAGATTGTCCGGTGTCCAACGTGTGGCATGTAACACGTACGTGGCGGCACCGCAATCAGCACCCACTCCGCCCAGCGCCTACGCACTCTGCAGATGTACACGCGGGCTGGCCCCTCATCCGCCCTGCTCTGGCCGCACCTGCTAGCTGCCAGTTGGTGTAACGGCGCGTCCTGGCGCTCACGCCTTCACTCTGCCCTTCAGTCCAACTTCTTACGGCGGCGCGCCAGGAAGCCACGCCTCAGCCACGTGTGTACCGCCAGAGTGGTGGTCAGCTCCACACAGCTCACCAGGAGCGCCCAGCTGCACGCGAACAGCACGCTGCGGCGCCCCACCTGCGTGTGTTGCAAGGTGATGCCAACAGCATAATGCCGCGGACGGGCATGCCGGATAAGCGGTACACTATAGTGTGCAGGCGGGGAATTAAACGCAAATGCCGCAGGTCTGCTATTCATTAGGAGCAAGCATACAATGACAAGGTTGTTGGTGTAGGGGGTTGGTCGCACCGTGTAGATCATGCCAGCGTTGAGGACGGTCCGGAGGAAGGATAGGGGTAGCGCCATGCGGAAGGGCGTCTGCAAAGGGGCGGCAGGCGGGGCAGTTCAGCGCTCTTGCGAGGTAGCCATTTCAAGGATCCTCCTCCCGTTCGCATGGAGTGCTTCATCAACTACGTAGGAATGATGTCCAACGAAGGCCAACCAACCCCTGGGACACGGTATTGACGCGACAAGAAGCGCAATTCTGTATG
>VFQN01005661.1_pt1 | contig 15035 bp, 24 predicted proteins | sample 3512371 | NCBI WGS metagenome assembly VFQN01 (sample SAMN10412370, study PRJNA504923) | tailings metagenome | isolation source: Replicate 2 from Balatoc abandoned mine | place: Philippines: Itogon, Benguet | collected 2017-08-28
GGCGGGGGGGGGCGGGGCGTGGCAGTCCATGACGGGGGGGGGGGGGGGCGGGCGAGGGGGGCCGCCCGCCGGGGGGGGTGGGGGGGGGGGGGGGGGGGGGGGTTGGGGAGGCCTGCGCCCATAGAGGCTGCAGATCGGAGGGCCGCATGGGCTGCGCAATGCACAGGAGGCAGTGCAGTGGCAGCAACACTGATGGGCAGCAAGGGAGCGCGGGGCAGTGTGCTGGGGCTAGGTGCGGAGGGTCATGCGAGCCCGCCGCCCTTGCGCAGGCTCAGGGAGGGGGGCTGTTGGGGAGCGGGGAAGGGTTGCACTGGTTACCGTCCAGGAGCGGCTCGTGGGGAGATGCGACATGGCAGTGGAGCCGTGCCGGTGGCTATGCTGGCTGCGTGCCCGGCCCAGCGCCGCCCAGCGAGGCAACAGCTCTCAGGCGCGGGGGCGCTTTGGCGCCGCCTGGGGTGGTATGTAGTGCGACGCTCCCGCAGCCCAGACTAGCAGGCTAATGTCGGCTGGGTGGCGATGGGCGAGGGATGGGTAGGGTGACCGTCGGCGCCAACACACTGAGGGTCGTTTTGCGACCTCCAGCCCCCGTCGATGGTGGAGAACGGCGCCGTGAGCCCCCTCTCTCGCACCCGCCTATCCGCAACACTGAAAAGCTGCGCCATGCAGACCGGCATTCCCCATGGTTGTCCCCATGCCCCACGCCCCCATCCCCCCACCCAGGCAAGACTGAGACCACCAAGAAGGCCATGCAGTACTTTGCCACGCTGGCGGGGGGCACGGGCGTGGAGGACCAGGTGCTGGAGGTGAGCCACGTGCTTGTGTAGGGGGCATTACTGCCGTCTCCATGTTCGCTTTCCATGGGTGGTGGGCACAGGCGTGGATGGCCAGGTACTCGAGGTGGGGTCCTTGGTCGTACCTGAGGGCCGGCGGGGCCGAGACGTTTGAGCAGGTCTCAGTGGCATTGTCGTCGCACCGGCTCCTTGTCAGGACGTGGAGAACGTGCTCTGTATGTTTTCTGTGTTTCAAGCCCCAGCCCGATGCTGTGGGGCACGGGCGTGGAGGACTGGGTTGGGAGCATGGGGAGGAAGTGCCTTGGGAAGGCTTCAGCGCAGTGGGGTTGTCGGTGGGGAGTCGCACAAAACCTGGCTGGGGCTGGGGAATCGGTTTGGGCCCCTCCGGTCCCTACTGGGAACCGGAGCCGTTGACTGCGTGCGCCCTCCGCCCTCCAGACCAACCCCATCCTGGAGGCTTTCGGCAACGCCAAGACGCTCCGCAACCACAACTCGTCGCGCTTCGGCAAGCTGATCCAGATCCACTTCAACGCCTCGCACCACATCTGCGGCGCCACGATCAAGACCTACCTGCTGGAGAAGAGCCGCGTGGCGCTGCAGGTGGGGAAGGAAATGTGAGGGGAGTTGAACAGTGATTACGGGCTGAACCATGCACTATCCGTCGAATACTTGGGTGACCGTGCCCCACTTTTGCTCGGCCCCCGCAGCTCAAGGGCGAGCGCTCCTTCCACATCTTCTACCAGCTGGTGCGGGGGGCCACGCCCCAGGAGCGGGACCAGTTCAAGCTGCCGGCCAAGGTGGAGGAGTTCGCCTTCCTGGCGCAGGTGGGGACCGCACGGGCGCGTGGGCCAGCAGGGGAGTGGGTAGGCGGAAAGCGAAGCAAGCGCAGCTGTGCGCTGCCCATCAAGGTGGAGGTTGGTACTTTGGGGAGACTAGCATAAATGCGGTGAACAGGTCCACTAACGGGCGTAAATGGCAACATTGAGGGCCGTACCGTGCATTGCACCCCTCCTTCAGTTTGTTGCAGTTTTCAACACTTCTTCTTTCGTAATCCGCGGTGTAGCCACACGTGCGTCCGCCATTGCTCCGAAGCATAGGAATGTAATGCATGTATGACCCAGTACTGTGTATGCCTCCCATTGCCGCAGTCCAACTGCACCTCGATCGACGGTGTGGATGACGCGGAGGAGTTCCGCTTAGTGCGGCGCGCGCTGTCGGACATCGGCGTGGGGGCGGACACGCAGGCGCAGCTGTGGGCGCTGCTGTCGGGGCTGCTGTGGCTGGGCAACATCGAATTCGAGGAGAGCGGCGCGGGGGAGGGAACCAAGGTGAGGCGATGTGATTGCACGGGTGGGGGATGGGGGCAGGGTGGAGCATGTCGCGTCGGGGCGCGCAGGGCGGACGGGGGCAGCGGGGTGCACGGGGAACAGCGCTCGTCGTCAGCTGGTCAACTAGAGATGGAGGCCTGGAGTTTTGGTGGGGATGGGACGTTGGCAATGGGGGGGGTCATGGAGTGGGAGACCGGTAGGGTGGCATCAAGCCTCCGCCGCCGTGCCCGTAGCGGGAGGGACCTGAAGCTCCAAAGGTACCCAAACGCTACACACCACCTGCCGGCCAGTGGCTGGAGCACGGGGCGACTGTGGGCAGACGGGCATTCCCTCTCCCGGGCCCCATGGCGGGCGGCCTGCGCGGCGGCAACCCTTCGTGTGCCAACCCGACTCCATGCCTTCGTCCGCCGCCGGCGTCGGCTCCACTGGCCCCTTGCCCTGTACCTACCTCCAACACGTGTCCGGCTCCCCCTCCCCTCCCCTTCCCCATGCCAATCCCCGTACAGGTGCGCCAGACCTCCGCGCTGGACCACACTGCGGAGCTGCTGGGCGTGTCGCAGGAGGCGCTGGTGACGGCCCTCACCACGCGCCGCATCGTGGCGCCGGGGGAAGTGGTCATCAAGCTGCTCAAGGTGCGTGCATGGTACCTTCAGAATGGGGAGGCTAGCATGAACATTGGTGGGCGGCACCCGTTGATGGTAACAAGTGACGTGACGTGTGGGGTTACGGAGCTGTCATGGGCAAGGCTCTGCCAGGGTCGGGTGCGGGAGGGCGGTCCTTGGAATTGCCGGGAGGCGGGCTTCGGGTCCGCACAGGAGCGACGTGCAGTAGTGGTAGTGCCACATGCCGACATCTCTTGCCACAAACGGAGCGTGTGCCCCGCATAGTGCATTCCCTCTAAGCTGACTTGCCTCCGCAACATGCTTCACTTGTTCGCACACGTGCCGTTCTTGTGCGCAGATCGACGAGGCCACCGAGGCTCGCAACTCGCTGGCCAAGGCCATCTACGCCGCGGTGTTCAACTGGGTGGTGGGCAGGATCAACGCGCGCCTGTGCTCCGGTGGGTAGGGGCAAGGGCAGGGGTGAAACTGTGGGTCTCCCGACAGTATACCGTCCGCGTTGATGTAACGACGAGCCAGCTGCCTGCGCGGCGTCCACTGTCCAACCAGCCCGACGGGCACCTCCTGACCATGTGAGTGTACCTTGTGGGTACACCCGCGTTGCAACTCTGCCCCCGTCCCCACACACCACACCCCAACTGCATCGCTACACACCACACCCCCTTCCCCACGCGCCTCCGTCCTCCCCCAGGCAAGGCCATGACGGGCCAGCTGTACATCGCCATCCTCGACATCTATGGCTTCGAGCAGTTCGACCGCAACTCCTTCGAGCAGCTGTGCATCAACTACGCCAACGAGCGACTGCAGCAGCAGGTGCGTGGGGCCCGCGCGTGCATTGGAACTGTGTGCCTTAGCCAGCTGGTCTGAACGTGCAGCCAAAACAATGCATGTCCCCGGCTCGCCCGTAATCAGTTATCGCACCACCTGTTTGAATTAGAGCAGTCCGCGGCGGCAGGCCCGCCAACCAGCTCCATGGCATTACCGGCAGCCCAATCTGTAAAGCAACCATGTAACCCATGTGTCCCGGACACGCTTGAACACAGTTCACGCACCACCTGTTCGAGCTGGAGCAGTCTGAGTACGAGCGGGAGGGCATCGACTGGACCAAGGTGGAGTTCGTGGACAACCAGGACTGCGTGGACGTGTTCGAGCTGAGGGTAAGGGGCCGTGGCGTGGGTTAGCGGACGCGTGGGTTAGCTGCCAGGTCAAAGGGCAAAGGGACATGGGTTGGTGGGTGGGCAAACGCGACTGCGTGGACGTGTCCGAGGGGTTATTGGTAGGAGGTGTGGGCTGACTGCCTTGGGTGTGGGCTGCTGCAACCGTCACGGCATGCGTCTCTGCTGGCCAGATGGATGAACCCAACGTGTTGAGGCTACGGGGCTGCGGGTGGACGGCGCATGGCTTGGGTTTTGTGGTGTGCGTGCACGAAGCACCGCCAGCCTCCTTATCCATCCACTCGCATACGTTCTTCCTGCCCGACGGAACACCCCTAAACGGCCGTTCCGTGAACCTCGCCCCTCGGGTTGCCCACAGGGCCAGGGCGTGGTCGCCATCCTGGACTCCCAGTGCAAGTTCCCGCGGGCCACCGACCAGACCCTTCACACACAGGTGCGCACGGCCAGCAGTGCGTCAGCGTACGAATTGGGCACGGGTTGCTGTGGCCACGATGGGCACGTGCGCCGGCCTTGCTGTGGAGTTGTGCACGTGACACGCCGGCCTGGTGTGGCACGTGGAGCCAGTGTCATGGCCGAACCCTCGCCACTCTTCGATTGCCGCATTCCAGCATGTAACCTCATGCCGTGCTCTGCCCTCGTTTTTGAAACCGCAGCTGCTCGAGTCGCTCGCCGGCGCCGGCAAGAGCACCGCCGGCGTCTTCTCAACCAACCCCCGCGTGCCCGGCTCCTTCGTCATCCGCCACTTCGCGGGCGCCGTACAGTACGACACCAATGGCCTGCTGGACAAGAACAAGGACGCGCTGTCGGCGGGTGGGTCCGAGTCGGCTAACAGGACCTTTTAGACGTTCGTTGTACGGCCTGGGAGCTGATGCAGGCTGTTGGCTCCCAAGTTGCCCAGGCATGCATTCTCGTAATCAATGCATCCCGACTGCATACTGGCATGCGTACTTGTGCACGTGGCACATGCCAGCGCGACCTTTCGTCGTGTGAAAAAGGGTTCGCCCGGCTTCTCATCTCCTCCCTGTCCCCGCCCTGTCCCCCTCCGTCCTCGTTTCCACCGCTGCACCCACCCTTGCCCCGGGTTCCCTGGTCGCCACTGACAAAGCACTCAGCGGGCCGTGGTGGTTTCCGGTTCCTTCGCTTGGCCGCACTGCGGTCGTCCCCCGCGTTGCCGATTGGTCATCTTGGTTGCTCTGCGGTTGCGCCCTCCCCACTCCCCAGACCTGGTGATTCTGATGGTCAACAGCCACGCCCCCCTGCTGGCGGAGCTGGGCAGCGCAGTGCAGGAGGACATGGAAAAGTGCAGCAAGAAGGGGCAGACGGTGGGGAACAGGCGTGGGTTACTTTGGCTTGGGGCAAGCGCGGCCTCCCGTCCAAGCACCTTACCACCATTGCCTGCGTAATCGACGTCCAGGGCTGAAGCGGAATCCCGCGTGGGAGCTCAGTTGCATGACGCTCTCCGCAGAGCCGAGCGTCACGCACACTTCCCGCATCGATGACGTGGTTGTTGCCAACGCATGAACGCCACCAGGTGATCTCCCGCTTCGGCGCCCAGCTGCGCGAGCTGGTGGCGGAGCTGGACACCACTGGGCTGCACTTCGTGCGCTGCATCAAGCCCAACGGCCAGCTGGCGCCCAACCGCCTGGAGCCGCCGGCAGTGCTGCACCAGCTGCGGTGAGGGGGCGTTGGGGTGTACCGCAGGCGGAGGGCGAAGGAAGGGGCGAGCATGTTGCGAACGGCCCCAGGATTTGGGCCACGGTGCAGACGGATAAGCATCGGCCAATCCGCCTGGCCATCGTACCCTCACCCAACACTCATGACGCCTCGCACGACCCTGTGATTCCTGTGCACGCACGTCGCCCTAGTCCTCACGTCGTCTGGCACTCCTCCCTGCTTCCGCAGCTGCTGCGGTGTGCTGGAGGTGGCCCGTGTGGCCGCCGCCGGCTTCCCCACTCGCTACCTGCTGTCCGAGTTCGCGTCGCGCTACAGCGTGCTGCTTAGCCCCGACGAGCAGGCGGTGCTGGGGAAGCAGCAGGCGGCGGGGGGCCAGGGGGCGCTGCAGGTGCGTGGGTGGGTGCGTGGGTGGGAGTGTGCTGGGAGGTGGTGGTCAGAACTTCAATATGTGGCCATTTTGCAAGCTAAGGAGCGCCGCACCGCGTTTTGCGGGCATGGCATACTCTGTCGCGCACCGCTCGCTTCTAGTTTACCACACAGCGTTACGCCTGTCCACTCTTGCCAAGCAGGACTTGTGCCAAGACCTTAGTAGTAGAGGTTCTCAGAGCACTGTTGAGCCTTTCCTCGCCGCCCCTCGCCAGGTGTGCCTCGCGCTGCTGGAGCGTTTCGGCCTGGTGGCAGGACAGTACCAGCTGGGCAAGACCAAGGTGTTCTTCAGGCCCGGGGTGCTGGGCCTGGTGGAGGACAGGTGGGGCGGGGCCGTCGTGTGGCGGGCCTGGGCTTGGGCCTGGAGCTTGCGCCCATAGCAGCACGATTAAAGGAGCCGTGCCGCACAGGTTCCCGCGGACGCAGTTGCACGTTGCCACCGTTTTGTAATTACGGGAAGGATCCAACCCTTCGGCTGAGTCCCTTCCACCCCGTGCCACCTGCCCCGATGCTCTTCCACCACCCGTGGCCCCCAGGTGGGCCCGCATGCAGTCCTCCGTGCTGTCCATCCAGGCGGGGTGGCGCATGTACAAGGCGCGCGTGGCGTACCTGGCCACGTGCCGGGCGGCGCAGCTCATGCAGGTGGGCGGGTGGGCGAATGGCAAGATACAGGAGGGCACGGGGATGCACCGCACCAACCATATCCGTGGGCGCTGCGGCGTGCCTCCCCATATGGATTTACAGCACAGCACGCGGATGTTGACGTGCAGCCCTTTTTGTTACCTTCCGTCCTGCCAAGACCCGCCACGTCTCATTAAACCCCTCCCCCCTTTTGTCCCCAGGCCCTGTGGCGCGCACGCGCGCACCGCATCGCCTACCGCGAGCTCATCGCCCGCAACGCCGCGGCGCTGGTGTTCCAGACGGCGTGGCGTGGGCACTCGGCGCGTGCGCACTTCCTGCGCGTGCGCTGGGCGGTGGAGACCATCCAGAAAAAGGGCTATCGCACATGGAAGTTCAACTGCTGGCTCTCCAAGTGCCTACAGGTGCGAGGCACGTCGCCGCTGGGTGCACCGTATACCCTACACGCATGGGGCTAGCACACTGTGTACCGTATTCATGTGCCACCTGCCGTGCCGTCATTCGTTGTCCCCATCCTCTCAACCGGCAGCCCCTGCTGCGGAAATAAGCAGGGACCGCGTCTTCGCTTTACCATTGTTCTCCCCGCAGGCCCGCGACCGCGCTGCGCTGCAGGCGGAGGAGGCGCGCGTGAACGCCAAGGTGGAGGCGGAGTGGTTCAGCGCGCTGCGCTCCGAGTACGGCATGGACATGGAGGACGTGCCTACCGCCTTTGCGGCGTGGCAGAAGTGCAGGGAGGCGGGTGAGTGATGGGGCTGCAGGATCTGCCCGCTGTAGCACCAACAGCACTGTTGCAACCCTGCTTGCGCTGCCCTCTCACGCAACCTCACCCGCAGGCGATAGGAACTGGAGCCATCCCGGTGGGACGTGACCTCCTCGGTCTTCAACATTGCCCTATCCGGCTGCAGTACACAGTTGTTTTACATGCTTCGTGCTTATACTTCCACCACGAATCCCCCTCCCCAAGGCGTGGACAGCCCCGAGCTGGTGCTGGAGGCGCTGCAGTCGTGGCGCAAGGCCAAGGAGGAGCCCCTGCCCTCGCAGACCTCGCAGCAGACGCCCACCATCGCTGAGGAGGAGCAGGACCAGGCACTCGCCGGGCCGCCCAAGAAGCCCCTGCCCCCGTCCACCGCCCCCGCCCCCGCGCCGCCCCTGGGCGAGTACGCCCGGTTCTACTCCATGCGGTTCGACACCACGGAGAAGGCGGCGGCGACGGCGGCGGCTGCGGCGGCGGCAGCAGCGGCGGCGGCGGCTGGCGGTGCAGCGGCAGCGGTGGCGGTGCCGGCGGCGGTCCCGGCGCCGGTTGTGCGTGCACCGCCGCTGGCCATGACGCCGGCGGTGGTCACCCCCGCGGTGGTGAACCGCTTCGAGCTGGCGCAAGAGCTGGCAATCCAGGTGGGTGCACGTTGTTGGCGATACAGCAAATCTTATGTTTGCCACTTGACACCGCCTTGATGGTTTCCGCCAAGGGCCTGCATGTAGGCGAGCTCCCAAGCTACCTGCCCGTGTTTTCCTGTTGACCGATGCGGGGTTGTCTGGTACTTCAGCAATGTGCTTTGCGTGCATGGAACATCAGGTGGAGTGGCTTAACCTGATAGTAGGACAATGCGCAAGGTTGAGTTCTGTAATGAACTAGAGTCGCTAATGTCTCCCAATGCGGTCCGCCAGGTGGAGCGCCTGAACCTGGAGAACGTCAAGCTGCAGAAGCAGCTGCAGCTGGAGCGCGCCCACGCGCAGCGCTACCAGCACAAGCTGGAGGACGCCACGACCAAGTGGGGCGCGCAGGTCACGCTGCTGCAGCAGTACGTGCAGAAGGTGGGGTGGCGGTGTGCAGGGGCGCGGGGCGCCGGGGGCCGTGTGCCTGCGGTTGACGGTACACTTGTAAAAGGGCGATTTGTACGCGCTGCTATCTGTCCTGGAACACACATGGTACCTGCACGGGCAAGAACGTTGCCCGCCACCTGAACCACGATGTGCCTTCGTATCCATGCGTTCTTCGCTTCCCTTCCTAGCGCGACCTGTGCGGCCCCCAACTCCTGCTGCTTGCCACCTGAACACCTACCCACGCGTTTCCCCTGTACCTCATCTGCCTCGTTGCCTTCCTACCGCCAACTAGCCCCTAACTTCCTTCCTCGTCCCGCATTTTTCGTCCCGCAGTGCCGCACCATGTTCGGGGACAGCCAGCTGCCGCCCATCCCGGCGCAGATCGCCGCAGCCACGCAGCCCAACCCGGAGGACGTAAGCGGGCATGGCAGGGCTGACTGAGGGAGGCGGGCTGGGGCAGGGAAAGGCAAAACGGGCCCGGGTGTCGACTGTTGGCCGCCCGAAGCATGATGACACAAGCCGCTTAGCCTGATCCACCCCACCCCACCCCCCGATACGGCTTTTGCTTAGTACCGGAGATCGACCGTGATGTGCCGCTACCCCCCGCCTTTGTTAAATAATTATCGTGGTATGCCTCTACATCCTGGAAATTCGGTCAAACTGAGTGTCTGTTCACTGTTGCATCATCCTTGCTTGCAACCCCAGGAGGCGCTCCTAGGCGGCCAGCGCCAGACGCTGCACTCCGCCCCGCCGTCAGACGGCGGCGTGGCCCTCTCGCCGCTGGCGTCGCGCACCTCCGTCTCCGGGAAGGCCTCCGCCGGCGGCGCAACCGCTGCCGCCGCTGCGACCGTGGCCGTGGCGGCAGCGGCAACGACTGCAGCGGCGGCGGCACCCGCCCGGGAGTCAGCGTCCTTCGGCGTGCAGCACGAGGTGCCGACGGCGGCAGCGCAGGTACAGACGGACGAGGTGCCCGCGCCGTCACCGCCGCCGCCGCCACCCCCGCCGCCGCCGGTTCCCACCAACGCCGCCGAGACCCAGACGGCGGAGCCGCCGAGACCGTCCGTCTCGTCCATAGCGACGGAGACCGACGCACCCGAGGAGCCCGCGCCGGTGCCCGTACCTGTGGCAGCGGCGGCGCCGCCACCACCGCCACCAGTGCCCACCGCCAGCGCACACGTGCAGACAGACCCCCTGCCGGAGATCACACCGGAAGCGACGGCAGCGGTGGCGGGGCTTGCGCCGCCGTCGGCGTTCGCCACCTCTCAAGCTGCAGAGCACTTGGACGGCGGGGCAGGCCCAGACGCAGAGGACGTGTGGTTCGACGCGGCGTCGAAGCGGTACGGCTCGACACGTGGCTTTGATGCCGCGTCGGCCAGGTTCGCAGAAAGTGCGGGCCCCGCGGGGGCGGCGGCAGGAGGCGCGGGCGCGACGCGCAACCTGGCGTCGTTGCCGCGTGTCAGCGCGGCGGCGGTGGCGGCGGCGGGCACAGGCGCTGGCGGCGCGGCGGCGGGCCGGCCCAACGAGAGCACGCGCTACGTGAACCGGCTAGGGGATGAACTGGAACGGGTCATGCAGGGTAAGGACGAAACGCGAGGAAGTCGCTAGTACACCCGCCCTTGTCCATTTACACGTATCTCAACGGGAACACAGAGTCTGGGTGCCCATGAGGCGTGTTGCAACGTGATACAGAGCCACGCACACATGACTGAGTATCCTCGTTCCCCGTCCGTGCGCAGTGCTCCCCGACGACGTGTCCTTCATCCGCGAGGTGCACGAGGGGCAGGTGGTGGCCCCCGAGATGGACCCGGGCGCGGAGCTGTTCAAGCTCAAGAAGAAGTTCGAGGTGTGGAAGCGCGAGTTCAAGGAGAAGCTGCGGACGACAGGTGCGCGACGGGCGAATGGGGGGGGGGGGGGCCGGGGGGGGGCGTGACAGCGTGAAGGGGGAGCCTGGGTGTGGGGGGAAGGCGGCCGCCGGGGGGGCTGGTTGGGGGGGGTGGGGGAGGGCAAACGGGCATTGACGCGCGGGTTCGCCTGCAAGTGCGTACGTGGGAGGGTTTGACCCAGCACATGTCGTCAAGGTTTCCCAGTCGACTACCCAACGTGCCTGCGTATCGTAAGCTGTCTTGCGCTGACACATTCTGTTCCGGTGCATACTGGTCCCGCGGTCTTGCTGCCACGCAGAGGAGGTGCTCCGCAAGATCGAGCACATGGAATCGCGGACAGCTGGACCCTCCGGCGGGCCTGCGGCAGGCGGCGGCACAGACGGCCTGCGCCCCTCCGCCTCCGTCCGCATATCGGGCCCAGGAGGCGCTGGCGGCGCAGCACCGCCGCCAGGGCTGTCGTACAATTCACCGGCGGGCAACGGCGCGGCGGCGGTGCCGCCGGGAGGCGACCCCAGCAGCGGCGCCAGGCGGGGGCAAGGGGGGCTGTTGGGCAAGATTTTCCAGAGCGGCAAACAGAGGGATGGTGGCGGCCGGTAGGACAAGTAGCAGGGCAGGGGACATGCCTTGGGTTTGGGCCGGTTGAGGTGCTTGGTGGGAGAGGGTGAGTGTACAGTGCTGGGAAAGGTGGTGGTAATGGGATAGTGAACAGTTGGTGGCACGAGGAGGGGGCCAAGGGCGTGTATGCGCGTACATGGAAGCGGTAGTGCGCTGCTCAAGCAGTTGGTATGGTTGTAGGTGTGGTGTTGTCCAGATGTATGCTTTGCATCTGGTACTAGCTGCCCTGGTGAGAAGGTAGGCGAGGAACCTCGACCTGCAACACCAATCCGTACCACGTGTGCTAGCTGAATGAGAAATGACTGGAGAGCTGATATTGGATGGCGGGACGCAGTCTGACGGTTGGTGAGGTTGGTGAGGTAGGACGGTTTGCCTGCCTACAAGCGAGCATGCAACTGCTGCCTCGTACGACCAGCTGCGCGTGCAAGTGCATTCTGTGCAGGCATGCTGTTTGCGCACGGCATTGCTTTCCAGGTGGACAGGCATAGTAAGGGTGCGGTTGGGCGAGGATACGAGGGCCCACTGCGATGCCTACACCAGGGGCGTCGCCCTTGCATGTCATGTGAAGTCGCACGCGTGCGGTGGCGTTCAACACCAATGCAGTGGTGCGCTAAAGCTGCCTGAGGCAGCGAGCAGGCGGCGGTCGGACAGCGTTCGAGCTAAAGAGTCCAGCTGAGGGCTTCGCCGGCGCACCAGGTGTTGTTCCTGATAACTGTGCATAGCGACACTTGTGCTGCTCAACAACGCCCGTGCCGAACATGACATAGTCGTGCTGTGGCGCTGCCTGGTGCGGTGGGTGCGTCATGCCTGTGCCGCGGGCCACCGCCCGGTAGTCCTGTACTTGAGCCGATATACGACGGTGTGAGAGCCCTTCGGGTGTCAATTGCGTGCATGCTAGGCTGACTTTGGTCTTGCTCGCTGGCTGACATTTGTTCGTTCAGCAACTATGTAACCCGGGCAGCCTCATCCTGCTTCATCACGTGATACGGCATCTGCCTCGGCGGCACACAGGGTTTCACCACCACTTCACAGCTCCAGGCGCTCCATACGTACCACTGCACAGTTCCGAACATCGCAGAGACTGACGTTTCGCTCTTTGGGGTGAAGCAAGCCGTGAGCAAGCATCGCAGTTTCACAGTGCCCAGAGCTATGGGACCTCGTACAGAGTGAGGCCAGTCGGGGCATGGGACGTCAGGATAAGTCGGCGCCGATGAGGGAAGGCTACACCTGAGTGCTCAATGGGTAATGTGGGCCGATTCCCACGAGGCCAGCCGCCTACACTCCGAAGATGACCAGGGATTTCGGGGGACCGGGGTGGACCAGTTGGGAGTGACCCCAGGCAGAGGGGGCTCTGACCCCAGGTAACCCCACCGCCTCATCATAGGAAACCGCTTCATCATAAATAGGCAACGTTCCACGTGACAGTGTGCCACACCAACAGATGGCAATTTGCACTTTAAGTGCAGTCCGTGTGGCCTCCGATGTGCGCATGACGGCTCATGCGCACCGTTATGGGCTGTTATGGGCCTCTCTGGCGTAAGGGCCCCGGTGCTGCCCTAGGCTTGAGCATCTCAGCGCAAGACAAATGCAAAGCTTCTTGCGCTGAGCTAAGGATCGTATGAAGATACATGTGAAACGAATGCAACCAGGGCGCTGGGGAACGGACATGCCAAATGGTTGGCTGTTACCGTCTCAACAGTAAGGAGCGCTTTGGGTGAGCGGAAACAAACACCGCCGTGAGCTAATATCGTGGACTACCAAGCCCCACTGCCCCAGGCTTGCTCGCTTGTGCTGCTATATGCCTGCCCTGTGTTGGAAATCGTGAGTTCTGCTACCTCGTGAACACCCACCCACGAGCATGACCAAGGTTGAAGCTAGTAGTCGCAATGCTGGGGCGCGGTGTGCGAGCTAGGGCATATAAGTCGACCTATTGGCACATGCCCTTATCCTTATCGCGTCCTGGACTCCTGGTCCACCGTAGGTTGCGCTCCTTAGCAATTCCTACAAATTCTCGCTCGCTGATGAAGAATATATTGGCTGACAGCCTGCTGAAACTCCAGCGGCACAGCATTGTGTGTGAAGTACGGAAATGAACACCCAAACCACCTACAGTGGAAGGAAGCCCAGGCGTGACTCTGCACAGTGCCCACAGCGTTTTCTTACATATTCTTGTGGCGCTGCTCCTTGCAGCGGCGGGGGGCTTGCATCCTAACCCGACGACTTGTCAAGACGACTTTGCCTTCGTTTTGCACCCGTAGCCTGCGCCTTGCCTCGGCGCAGTCTCTACAACTATTAAGAAATCCAGGCATTGTTTAACATCTGGCAGAATAAAGAAAAATGCTGGCACACTGCAATGGCCTGGCCCAGGGTTTTTCAGGGGAGACAGTTGTCCGTGCTCAGCGCCCGAAGGTCAACTCAGCCTGCGCAGCAGCAATGTTAAAGACAAACGCGACCGGTCGGGTCTGCACGGCTCCTCATGAGCAGGTCACGTCCCTTGGGGCACGCCAGGGACATGGGCAGCGGACGCTCGTGGTGATGGCAAATGCGGCTGCTGGACGCTTTCAAGGTATATCGCATGGCATAGCTATTATAGGGCCAGGGGCCTTGGGTTGGGCTTCACACAGCCAACGGCAAGCACAATTGCTTCTAGCGAACTGCTTTTCTGGTAAAATGGCTCCTCGCTGCCTAGCGCTCGGGACCTGTGCATGAATCCCCATTGTATACTGCCTCATGTCTTGCACTGCAATTTCCCTCTCGCTTCTTGAGCGCCGCTGTGTACCGTCCAAAGCTGTGCACATATGCACGGCTCCTGAAGCCCATGCAAGATTGTTTGCAATATGAGACGCATGCCTAAGCTACCACCAATAACTTAGTGCGCGCTCTTGGGGCGTCGCCGCAACCATGCAACACCTTGCAAGCTAGCGCAGGCAGCGCGCTAATACGGGATTAGCAACCATGTAGCGATTTATGGGAACAAGTTCCCATGCAAGGTAGTTGCCCTGGCACCTCTGGTCGGTCCTGTCTGCAACGCTCACACATCCCACGTCCCGATCCCCTCCGCAGCTGCCTGGCGTTCCGGCGTCTCCCCTACGGCCCCCGCTGCCGGCCCAGAGAACGCCATGCTTACAACGATCATGGCGGGTCCTGACGGAAAGTCCAGCTCATTGCGGAAGTTGGTCGTAGAGGGCGTTGACGACTCCCCCAACGTCCAGGTGGGTGGGACGCGGTACCTGCTCACAGGACCCCACTCCATCCCTCTGCACCGCCGCTTTCGCAATTCACGTGGTCCACCCCATCCATGTGCACGCAGCTCTTTTGCGCACGTTCTTTGCCGACCCACAGTGTGCAGTCAGCCGTGTTGCACCGCACCCGCTGTCCGTCTCCCCAACAGCATACCTGGTAACCATCGCCCACCGCCTGCACCCAACGCGCAGGTGAAGTTCTGCCTCAAGTACCGCACCTCCTGGGGCCAGAGCGTCAAGATCATTGGCAGCCATCCCATGCTGGGCAACTGGGACGTGAACAAGGCGCTGCAGCTGCAGTGGACGGAGGGGGACCGCTGGGTGGCGACCCTTGAGCTGCCGGCGGGGGCGGTGTACGAGTACAAGTGAGCGTGTTCGCTGTTTAGCGGCCGGGGCCCTAACCGTACCTTGAAGTACCACACCGGGGACGACGGCGGATGGGGTCTGCATTGCCTGGACCATCATGCACAACCTGCGGGGGACTAAAGAAAGCTTGCATGGTGTGTCGCCAAGCCGCCGCTAGCCAGGCCTGGCAATGGCGCAATGGCTGCACCCTTGCTAACGCCCGGCCACCGCTACTTGCATGTTACACGTCGGTTCCATCCGCTCTTGAGCGCGTCGTGTCAACTTCGGCAGGGTTGTTGGGATTGACGGGGTCAGCGTTTACTTGCTGTGACTGACATGGCCCACCGCCCCTCCCTCTCCCTCCCTGTCCATCCAGGTACGTGCTGGTGGACAACGACGGCCGCAGCACGCTGGCGTGGCAGGGCGGCAGCAACAGCGTGCTGGCCATCGGGGACAGCGACGAGCAGGGCGTGGAG
>VFQN01005662.1_pt1 | contig 15034 bp, 12 predicted proteins | sample 3512371 | NCBI WGS metagenome assembly VFQN01 (sample SAMN10412370, study PRJNA504923) | tailings metagenome | isolation source: Replicate 2 from Balatoc abandoned mine | place: Philippines: Itogon, Benguet | collected 2017-08-28
ATTTCTTGGCGCCATCGGCGAGCCACTGCGCGATGGATTTTGCTTCGGCTTCGGACAGGGACTGCGCCGGCATCGGAATGGCCCCCCAGACGCCACTCCCACCGGCGCGGATCTTGCCCGTCAGGTAGGTTGCGGCGTCGGCCTGGCCGGCGTATTTCTTCGCGATGTCCCGGAACGACGGGCCGACCAGCTTGTTGTCCTGCGCGTGGCAGGCGATGCAGCCGTTCTTGCTCAGCAGGCCGATGGCCGCAGGCGTCTCCGCCTTTGGCGCGGGCGCGGGCGGCGCCGTGGCCGGCGCGGCCCCTGCCGGGCGCGTGGTGTCGGCGCCATGCTGCGCGCCGACCATGCGGTTCTGCTCGGCCAGGTTGCCGTGCGCGTTGCGCGCGAAGTCGGGCAGGAACGAAGCCAGCCTCGGCTCGGCAGCGCAGTTGCTCATGCAGTTCGAGCCTTGCACGTCGGGCTTGCGCGGCTTGCCGCCCGGCCACATCGCGTGATCGGTGGTGACGCCGTTGCGGTTGGGCAGCAGCGCCTGCGCCTGTGCCATCGTCTGGTCGCTCAGCACGAAGTCGGCCGGCACGATGTCGCCCAGGTTGAGCAGGAAGGCGGTGACGGCGTACACCTCGTCGGGCGTCAGCGACTTCGGCGCGGTCCAGGGCATCGCGCGGTTGATGTAGTCCCACAGCGTCGAGACGGTGGAGACCTTCATCAGCGTGGTGCGGCCGGGGAAAGCCACGTCCGTCAGGCGTGCGACACGCCCGGTCTTGACGTCTTCCTTGGTCGTGCCACCCACCAGCGGCGAGAAGGTCGAGTTCGACTCGCCGAAGATGCCGTGGCAGGAGGCGCACTTCGCCTCCCAGATGTCCTGGCCCTGGCTGACCGAGCCCTGGCCCTTGGGCAGGCCCTTGAAGTCGGGGCGCACGTCGATGTCCCAGGCCTTGACTTCGCTGGGCGTGGCCTCGCGCCCGAGCCCGACGATCGTCGTCTGCGCGAACGCGGCGCTGCACGTCAGCGCGAGCGCAGCGGCGATGAGCTTAGGAGAGCTGGACATTCTTCACCTCCCCGCTTTCCTGGACCAGCCACGACTGGATCGAGTTGTTGTGATAGATCGAGCGCGTGCCGCGCACGGCGCGGTTCTGCCGGTAGGTCGGCTGGATGTGGCCGGTCTCGTCGGTGGCACGGCTCTGCACGATGGCCGGCTTGCCGTCCCAGACCCAGTCGATGTTGAAGCGCGTCAGGCACTTGGACATCACCGGTCCCTCGAGGCGCGCGGGGCGCCAGTTGCGCCCGCCGTCCACCGACACATCGACCTTGGCGATCTTTCCGCGACCCGACCAGGCCAGGCCGGAGATGTTGTAGAAGCCCTTGTCGAGCAGCACCTGGCCTCCCGAGGGCGTGGTCACCACGCTCTTGACCTCCTGCGTGCTGGTGTACTGGCGGTGCAGCCCGCCGGGCATCAGGTCGACGTAGTGGATGGTCTCGTCCTTGGTGCCGTAGGGCTTGTCGCCGACCTCGATGCGGCGCAGGTACTTCACCCAGCTCACCCCCTGCACGCCCGGCACCACCAGGCGCAGCGGGTAGCCGTTCTCCGGGCGCAGCATCTCGCCGTTCTGGCCGTAGGCCACCAGCACCTCGCCCGACTCGACCAGTTCCATCGGGATGGTGCGCGTCATCGAGGAGCCGTCGGCGCCCTCGGCCAGCACGTAGCGGGCGCGCTTGTAGTCGACGCCGGCCATGTCGAACAGGATGCGCAACGGCACGCCGGTGAACTCGCTGCAGGAGAGCATGCCGTGCGTGTACTGCACCGTCGGCACGGCGACGTTGCCCCATTCCATGCCGGTGTTGGCGCCGCACTCGATGAAGTGGAAGCGCGACACCGAGGGCAGCCGCATGATCTCGTCCATGGTGAAGACCATGTTCTTCTTCATCAGCGACGGATCGGAGCCGTTGAGCATCAGCCGGTGCTTGGACGGGTCGATGTCCCACCAGCCCTGGTGATGCCGCTCGAAGTGCAGGCCGGCCGGCGTGACGATGCCGAACAGCGACTGCAGCGGCGCGAACGACACCGAAGCCTGGGTGGTCTGCGTCAGGCCCGGGCTGGGGCGGCGCTGCACGTTGGCCTCGTACTTCGAAGGCTTGCCGTAGCCGTCGGTGGCCACCGGCTGGCCCAGGCCCTTGCTGTGCTCGGGCAGTTCGAGGATGTTCGGGTCGCCGCCGCTGGCGGGCACCGGGTTGGATTGCGCCATGGCCCGCGGTGCCAGGGTGGCCGAAGCGCCGGCCGCCGCGGCGGCGAAGGCGTTGCGGATGAAGTCGCGCCGGCCCTGCTTGGCCTCGGCGAAGACCGTGCGGATGCCGGCCTTGTCGATGAAACCTTCCGGTGCACGCTGCAGCCGGCCGGCCTGATGAGGATCGCGTTCCACGGGGGCTCCCAGGAGACGGGTTGAGAATCTGTATATAAGCAAGTACGGATATTAAGCCGGATCAACGCGGGCGCACTCAGGGGAAACGAGGGGGGTCGGGTGTCAGCCGTGTGAAAGCGGACAGGAGTGGCTGTCGCGGCGGCGACAGCCTGCGGCGGAGATGCCCCAATGGTGCGCCACCGCTGCGCTGCCCATCATGCCGGCCACCTCGAACTGCCGGAGCCTGCCATGCGCCGTACCACCCTCCGCCTCTCCTCGCGCCGAAGCCTGCTCGCGGCCATGCTCGCCGGAGCCGCCGCCCTGGGCGCGCCGCTGCTGGCGGTCGCGCAGGCCTTCCCGACCAAGCCGATCACGCTGATCGTGCCCTGGCCGGCCGGCGGCTCGACCGACCGGCACCTGCGCGGGCTGGCCGACATCGCCTCGCGCCACCTCGGCCAGCCGGTGGTGGTCAGCAACCAGCCGGGCGCCGGCGGAACGCTCGGCCCCGGAAGCATGGCGCTGAATGCCAAGCCCGACGGCTACACCATCGCCCAGTTCCCGATGGGCATGCTGCGCATTCCGCACATGCAGAAGCAGCAGTGGCATCCGCTGAACGACTTCAGCTTCATCCTCGGCGTCTCGGGCTACACCTTCGGCTTCGTCGTCAAGGGCGACGCGCCCTTCAAGACCTTCAACGACTACGTCGAGGCGGCGCGCAAGACGCCCGGCGCGATCAACTACGGATCCACCGGCAACGGCACCAGCCCGCACCTGCTGATGGAGGAGGTGGCGGCGGCGGCCAAGGTGCAGCTCACGCACGTGCCCTACAAGGGCAATGCCGACCTGATGCAGTCGCTGATCGGCGGTCACGTGATGGCGGCCAGCGACGCCACCGGCTGGGACAAGTTCGTCGACGCCGGCCAGATGCGCCTGCTCGTCACCTTCGGCGAGAACCGCACCAAGCGCTGGCCGAACGTGCCGACCGCGAAGGAACTCGGTTATGGCGTCGTCTCCAGTTCGCCCTACGGCCTGGTCGGCCCCAAGGGCATGGACCCGGCGGTGATGAAGATGCTGCACGACGCCTTCAAGAAGGCGATGGACGACCCGAAGCACCTCGAACTGCTCGAGCAGCTCAACCAGGACCTCTGGTATCGCAGCGGCGAGGACTATGCAAAATGGGCCGCCGAGACCTTCGCCAGGGACAAGGCGCTGATCGAGCGCCTCGGCCTGGCGGCCAAGTGAAACGACCCTGAAAGGACTGGAGTGAGCATTCGATTCGACGGCCAGGTGGCCATCGTCACCGGCGCGGGCGGCGGCCTGGGCCGGCAGCATGCGCTGGCGCTGGCCGCGCGCGGGGCCAAGGTGGTGGTCAACGACTTCGGCCGCGTGGCCGAAGGCCAGACGCTGACCGCCGCCGAGGCCGTGGTGCGCGAGATCGAGGCCGCCGGCGGCACCGCGGTGGCCAACGGCGCCTCGGTCACCGACGAGGCTGCGGTGCGGGCGATGGTGGACGAGACGATGCAGCGCTGGGGCCGCATCGACATCCTGGTCAACAACGCCGGCATCCTGCGCGACAAGACCTTCGCCAAGATGGACCTGGCCGACTTCCGCCTCGTGCTCGACGTGCACCTGATGGGCGCGGTGAACTGCACCCACGCCGTGTGGCCGATCATGCGCGCTCAGAAGTACGGCCGCATCGTGATGACGACCTCGTCGTCCGGCCTGTACGGCAATTTCGGCCAGACCAACTACGGCGCGGCCAAGATGGCGCTGGTGGGCCTGATGCAGACGCTGGCGCTGGAAGGGGCGAAGGACGGCATCCGCGTCAACTGCCTCGCGCCCACGGCCGCCACGCGCATGACCGAAGGGCTGATGCCGCCCGAGGTGCTGGCCCGTCTGGCGCCGGAGGCGGTCACGCCCGGCGTGGTCTACCTCGTCTCGGCGGACGCGCCGACCCGCGCCATCCTGTGCGCCGGCGCCGGCACCTTCGAGCGCGCCCACATCACGTTGACGCAGGGCGTGCACATCGGCACCGGGCCGGACGCCGCCGAACAGGTGGCCGCGCGCTTCGCCGAGATCTCCGCCCGCGACGGAGAGACGGTGCCCGACAGCGGCAGCGCGCAGGGCACGAACGAGGTTGCCCGGGCATTGCGCGGGGCCTGAACACCGGCCCGTACAATCCTCGGGTTTTGCTCCCGGCGTCCCGGGGGCATCCACCTGAGGACGTCACCCGTGTTCATTTCCCAAGCCTTCGCGCAGGCGCCGGCGCCTGCGGCCGCACCCGACTCGTTCCTGGGCAGCCTGGGCAGCATGCTGCCGCTGCTGCTGATGTTCGTGGTGCTGTACTTCGTGATGATCCGCCCGCAGATGAAGCGGCAGAAGGAGCACAAGGCGATGATCGACGCGCTGGCCAAGGGCGACGAGGTCATCACCGGCGGCGGCCTGATCGGCCGCATCGCCAAGATGGGCGAGAGCTACGTGCACGTGGAAGTCGCCAGCGGCGTCGAGATCCAGGTGCAGCGCACGGCCATCGTCCAGGTGCTGCCCAAGGGCACCTTCAAGTAACCCACGGCCCGGCCCTCGCCCGAGGAAGCGGCCCGCGTCCAGCGGGCCGCGCCACGCCGGGAGCCGGCTCCTGCCGGCAAGGAAGTCGCCATGAACCGCTACCCGTTGTGGAAGTACGCGATCCTGCTGGTCGCGCTGCTCGTCGGTCTGATCTACACGCTGCCGAACTTCTTCGGCGAGGCGCCCGCCGTGCAGGTCAGCAGCGGCAAGGCCACGCTCAAGGTCGACGCCGCGCTGGTACCGCGCGTGCAGCAGGCCATCCAGGCCGCCGGCCTCGAAGCCGATTTCGTCCAGCTCGACGGCACCTCGGTGCGCGCGCGCTTCAAGACCACCGACACGCAGATCAAGGCCAAGGACGCGATCGACAAGGCGCTCAACCCCGATCCGGCCGATCCGAGCTACATCGTCGCGCTCAACCTGCTGTCGCGCTCGCCGCAGTGGCTGACGGCGATGCACGCGCTGCCGATGTACCTCGGCCTGGACCTGCGCGGCGGCGTGCACTTCCTGATGCAGGTCGACATGAAGGCGGCGCTGACCAAGAAGGCCGAGGCGCTGACCGGCGACATCCGTACCCTGCTGCGCGACAAGAACCTTCGCCACGCCGGCATCACGCGCGACGGCAACAACGTCGACATCCGCTTCCGTGACCGCGACACGCTGACGGCGGCGCGCAACCTGCTGACCGACCAGCTGCCCGACCTGGCCTGGACCGAGTCGCCCGACGGGGCCGACTTCAAGCTCTCCGGCGTGCTCAAGCCAGAGGCCGCCCGCGCCGTGCAGGAGACAGCGGTCAAGCAGAACATCACCACGCTGCACAACCGCGTCAACGAGCTGGGCGTGGCCGAACCGGTGATCCAGCAGCAGGGCCTGGACCGCGTCGTCGTGCAGCTGCCCGGCGTGCAGGACACCGCCAAGGCCAAGGACATCATCGGCCGCACCGCCACGCTGGAGGTGCGCATGGTCGAGGACAGCGCCGAGGCGGCGGCGGCCGCGGCCGGCAGCGGCCCGGTGCCCTTCGGCACCGAGCGCTACGTCGAGCGCGGGGGCTCCCCGCTGATCCTCAAGCGCCAGGTCATCCTGACCGGCGAGAACCTCGTCGACGCCCAGGCCGGCTTCGACAGCCAGACGCAGGAGCCCACCGTCAACCTCACGCTGGACGCCAAGGGCGCGCGCATCTTCCGCGACGTCACGCGCGAGAACGTCGGCAAGCGCATGGCCATCCTGCTGTTCGAGAAGGGCAAGGGCGAGGTGGTGACCGCGCCGGTGATCCGCAGCGAGATCGGCGGCGGCCGGGTGCAAATCTCCGGCCGCATGACCACGGTGGAGGCCAACGACACCGCGCTGCTGCTGCGCTCGGGATCGCTGGCCGCGCCAATGGAGATCATCGAGGAGCGCACCATCGGCCCGAGCCTGGGTGCCGAGAACATCGCCAAGGGCTTCAACAGCGTGCTGTGGGGCTTCGCGGCGATCGGCGTGTTCATGTGCGCGTACTACCTGCTGTTCGGCGTCTTCTCGACGCTGGCGCTGGCCTTCAACGTGCTGCTGCTGATCGCGGTGCTGTCGATGCTGCAGGCCACGCTGACGCTGCCGGGCATCGCTGCGATCGCGCTGGCGCTGGGCATGGCCATCGACGCCAACGTGCTGATCAACGAGCGGGTGCGCGAGGAGCTGCGCAACGGCGCCTCGCCGCAGGTGGCGATCAACGTGGGCTACGAACGGGCCTGGGCGACCATCCTCGACTCCAACGTGACGACGCTGATCGCCGGCGTCGCGCTGCTGGCCTTCGGCTCCGGCCCGGTGCGCGGCTTCGCGATCGTGCACTGCCTGGGCATCCTGACCTCGATGTTCTCGGCGGTGATGTTCTCGCGCGGCCTGGTCAACCTCTGGTACGGTCGCCAGAAGAAGCTCAAGAGCGTGTCGATCGGCCAGGTGTGGAAACCCGCCGCCGAGCCCGGCAGCGAACCCGCCGCCAAGGCCTGAGGAGGAACGACCATGGAATTCTTCCGCATCCGCCGCGACATCCCGTTCATGCGCCACGCGCTGGTGCTGAACGTGATCTCGGCCGTGACCTTCCTCGCCGCGGTGTTCTTCATCGCCACGCGCGGCCTGCACCTGTCGATCGAGTTCACCGGCGGCACGGTGGTCGAGGTCGAGTACGCGCAGGCCGCACCGCTGGACAAGGTGCGCGCCACCATCGACGAGCTGAAGTTCGGCGAGGTGCAGGTGCAGAACTTCGGCACCTCGCGCGACGTGCTGATCCGCCTGCCGGTGCGCGGCGACGTCAAGCAGGGCGAGGTGGTCGGCCGCGTGTTCGACGCGCTGTGCGCGGCCGAAGGTGCCAAGACCAGCAACGTGCAGCTGACCACCGACAAGGGCGAGGCCGTCAGCAAGGTGGTCTGCGGGCAGCCGGGCGCCGAGCCGGTCAAGCTGCAGCGCAGCGAGTTCGTCGGGCCCTCGGTCGGCTCCGAACTGGCCCGCGACGGTGCCTATGCGCTGCTGGCCACGGTGATCGGCATCATGCTGTACCTCGCGGTGCGCTTCGAGTGGAAGTTCTCGGTGGCCGGCATCATCGCCAACCTGCACGACGTGGTCATCATCGTCGGCTTCTTCGCCTTCTTCCAGTGGGAGTTCTCGCTGGCGGTGCTGGCGGCGGTGCTGGCGGTGCTGGGCTACTCGGTCAACGAGTCGGTGGTCATCTTCGACCGGGTGCGCGAGGCGTTCCGCAAGTACCGCAAGCTCAACTCGCGCGAGGTCATCGATCACGCCATCACCAGCACCATCAGCCGCACGATCATCACCCACGGCAGCACCCTGATGATGGTGGTGTCGATGTATGTCTTCGGCGGGGCCACGCTGCACTACTTCGCGCTGGCGCTGATGATCGGCATCCTGTTCGGCATCTACTCGTCGGTGTTCGTGGCCGCCGCCATCGCGATGTGGCTGGGCGTGAAGCGTGAGGACTTGGTGCGACAGGGCCCGAAGGAAACCGACCCGGACGACCCGAACGCCGGGGCCGTGGTGTAGAGTCCTTCCAAGTCCCCCGACCGAATCGCGCCACCCCCTTCAGCCAATGGCGACATCGCCTTCGACCCAGTCCGCGCTGGCCCAGCAGGCCCGGCGCGCCTACGTCGAAGGTGTGCTGCGCGGTCTGCCGGGGCTGGTGCAGGCCGTTGAGCACGGTGCGCGCGGCCTGACCAGCCAGTCCGCCGAGCCGGCCCTGGCCATGAAGCGGCGAGATCTGGTGCTCGACCTGCAGAAGGCCGCGCCCTTCTGGCTGCAGGGCATGGCCTCCATGATGCGCGGCGCGCTGACCAGCGGCATGGTGTCGGCATCCCGCCCCGGCGATCTGCCGAACGTGTCGAATCGCAGTGCCGGCCTCAGCCTGGTCGACGACGACACCATCGAGCACGAGATCCTCAGTTCCCGCCTGGCCCTGGCGATCATGGATCGCGCTTCGTGGGAGTTCAGCGATCTGCGTTCGCGCATCAACCAGCTCGAGCGGCGCGACGAACTCGATCCCAACGATGCGTTCCGCCCGCACGTGCTGGCGCGCATCGCGACCGCCTCCTGGCGCGCGGCGGGCCTGTCCCTGGAGGCCTGGCGCCTGCTGCAGGCCGTGCTGCACGAGGAGTTCGCGCAGTTCGTCGAGGAGGGGTACCACGAGATCAACGCGTGGCTGCTGCAGCGGCGGGTGATGCCCGAGGTCGATCTTCGGCCGTACATCAAGCGCTCGGTGAATTCGGCCTGGGTGGGGTCGGTGGCATCCGGCGTGCACACCATGCCCGGTGGCGCGCCCTCCACCGGCGGACGGGGGGGCGTGGGCGAGGAAACGCGCATGATGACGCGCGCCGGTCCGCTGGCGCGAGGCATCGACCATGCCGAAGCCGTGCTGGGCCGGCTGAACAAGCTGATCGGCCGTCAGCTGCCGGAGTTCGCTGCCACGCAACAGGCCGCTTCCGCAGCGCCGGTGGCGGCGTCACCGGCCCTGCGGGCCGCGATTTCGGATGCGCAGCAGGGCATCGCGCGCCGCCTCGCGCCGGCGGGCGGCGCCCGCACCGACATGGGCGCGGTCAGCACCCCGGCCATGCTCGAGGAACTGCATCAGCGCAAGCAGGCGCTCAAGCAGGCCGCCGCCACGCCGGTGGAGCGCGCCACGATCGAGATCGTCGCGCTGCTGTTCCAGAGCATCCTCACCGAGGAGCGCATTCCTGCCTCGGTGCGGGTGTGGTTCGCACGGCTGCAGATGCCGGTGCTGCGCGTGGCGGTCAGCGAACCCGACTTCTTTGCCACCGTCGACCATCCGGCGCGCAAGCTGATCGACCGCATGGGCGCCTGCGTGATGGGCTTCGACGCCACCGGCCGCGCCGTGGCCGACCTGCTCGAGAAGGAGATCAAGCGCGTGGTGCAGGTGGTCGAGGCCTACCCTGACACGGGCCGCCGCGTCTTCCAGACCGTGCTGACGGAGTTCGAGAAGTTTCTCGAGCACTACTTCAAGAACGCCAACGAGGCCTCGCGCAAGGGCGTGTCGCTGGCGCAGCAGGTCGAGCAGCGCGAGACGATGGCGATCCAGTACACCATCGAACTGCGCAAGATGCTCAACGAGGTGCCGGTGCAGGAGGGCATCCGCGAGTTCCTGTTCCAGGTCTGGGCCGACGTGATGGCGATGACCGCGGTGAAGTCGGGCGACGCGCAAAGCGAGCAGTCGAAGGCGATGAAGCGTGCCGCGGCCGACCTCATCTGGTCGGCCAGCGCCAAGGTGTCGCGCGAGGAGCGCGCCGAGGTGATCCGTCGCCTGCCGCCGCTGCTCAAGACGCTGCGTGAGGGCATGGAGAACGCCGGCGTGCCGCTGGACAAGCAGGACGAGCACATCCAGAAGCTGAACAACTCGCTGGCCGCCGCCTTCACCGCCAAGGCGGCGGTGATCCCCCACGAGCGGCTGGAAGAGCTGATGGGCCGGCTCGAGACGCTCGAGGAACTGCTCCCCGAGGCGGCCGACGTCGAGATCGACGAGTCGATGGTGCTGGACCTGTCGGGCCACGAGAGCTCCGAGCTCGAGGTGGTGGGCGAAGGCGGCTCGATGCCCACGCCGGCCATGCTCGCCTGGGCGCGCGAGCTGCAGGTCGGCAGCTGGTACATGCTCGACTACCGCGGCCGCAACGAGCAGGTGCAGCTCGCCTGGCAGGGCCTGCGCAAGCAGCTCACGCTGTTCGTCTCGCCGCAGGGCCGCGGCATCCTGTTCCAGCAGCACCGCCTGGCCGCCTTCCTGCAGGCCGGCCTGCTCGTGCCGGCGCAGGAGGAGTCCCTGACGGTCAAGGCCACGCGCAGCGCGCTGGCCAAGCTCGACGTCGATCCGAGCCGGCTGCTGAACTGAGCGCTGCGGCTCAGTGGATGAGCCGTTCTTCCGGGGCGACGAACAATTCGTCGAGGATCAGCGCATCGGGCTCCTCGCCCAGGCTCCAGAAGACCATCAGCACGATGATCTTCAGGTCCTCGAGGTCGATCGGGCCGCCGCTGATCGCGCTGGCGCGGTCGATCACCATCTCGCGCATCGGCGGCGGAAGCACGCCAGCGGATTCGAGGAAGCTGATGAAGCCGATCGATTCCTCGCCCAGGTGCTCGTGCTCCTGGGCCGAGTAGACGCGCAAGGCGCCAGGACGCTGCTCGCCGACATAGGCTTCCGACGCATCAGCCAAGCCGTCGAGCCAGCGCAGCGCTTCCTGGATCTCATCCGATTCGAAACCTACCGACGACAGCTTGCGAGTCAGCTGTTCATGGTCGGGACACGCATCGGGTCGCCAGTAGTTTTCGTACAGGTACACGAGCACGTCGAACATGGATTCACTATACCCCAGCGGCACCCGTGGGGGTGCGAAGTTTCGGCCGGCCCCGTCAACCTCGGGCGAGGCGCTGGAAGCGCTGTCCGGGCAGGCGCTCGACCCGGCCGGCGAGCTCGAGATCGAGCAGGCGCGCATTGAGCTCGGCGGCGCTCCAGCCGGTGCGCGCCACCAGTTCGTCCAGGCCGATCGGGTCATGGCCCATCGCCTCCAGCAGCGGGTTGCGTGCTGGCTCGCCGACCTCCGCAGTCGTAACGGGCGTGGCAGGCGCCGGGGCGACGCCGAGTTCGTCGAGCACGTCCTGCACCGTCTCGACGAGCTTGGCGCCTTGCTTGATCAGCGCGTGACAACCCCTGGCCTGCGGCGAATGGATGGACCCGGGCACGGCAAAGACGTCACGACCCGCTTCCGCGGCCAGCCGGGTAGTGATCAGAGAGCCCGATTGCAGCGTGGCCTCGACCACCAGCGTGCCGCGTGTGAGGCCGGCGATGATGCGGTTGCGCTGAGGGAAGTGTTCCTTGAGTGGCGGTGTTCCGAGCGAGTACTCGCTCACCATCAGTCCCTTGATGGCGATCTGGCGAGCCAGGTCGGCATGGCGTCGCGGGTAGACCTCGTCGAGTCCGGTTCCGACCACGGCCACGGTGCCGCCCGCCGAGTCGATCGCGCCGGCATGAGCGGCGCCGTCGATGCCCAGCGCCAGGCCGGAGACGATCGTCACGCCGGCTTCACCCAGTTGCGCAGCGAATGCCTTGGCGTTTTCGCGGCCCTGCGACGTGGCGTGCCGGCTGCCGACCATGGCCAGCGAGGTGCCCCTGAGCAACTCGAGTCGCCCTGCGGCATACAGTATCAGCGGCGGATCGGCCGTTTCGAGCAGCGCCGCCGGATACTCGGGTTCGCCGAGCGTGATCAGATGGTGGTGATCATTCGCTCGCAGCCAGGCCAGCGTGGCCGCGAGTGTCGCCTCGTGTCGCTGATCGGGATGGGAGAGGGCACGTGCCGCGGCGGCGCTGACGATGGCCTGGCGATCGCTGGCGCTGGCGGCCAGCACGGCCTGTGGTGAGCCGAATGCCGCGAGCAGGCGACGCGCCGACTCTCGCCCAACGCCCGGCGTCTCCAGCAGACACAGCCAGCCCGCGAGCTCCTCCGGCTGGCAGTCACGCCCGTTCATGACGAGCCGCAGGCCACCCCGGTAAGGCCGATCAGGGCTGGGTGAACTTGTCGCCTGCGGAGACGGGGCTCTGGACCGACAGGATCAGCGCGTACGACATGCGGTCGAAGACGCGGAACACGAACAGCATGCCGTGACGCTCGTCGGGCAGCTTGATCGTCTGGCGCGACGGGTCGGTCTTGTCGATGATGCGCGCGCCGGCATTCCACAGCGCCAGCACATGGCCACGCTCCACGCCGTCGGCAGAGCCCTTATTGAGCGCGACGATCTGGTTCTGGCCGGCCGTCAGACTGTCACCGTAGATCGAGACGATCCGCCCTTCGATGGGATTCTGCGGCGCGTGGGGCGCGTAATTGCTGAACTCCCGCGGCGGCGTTGGTGCCAGACGGTCGCCCACCCCGGCCTCCAGCTTGGTGGCGGTGACGGCGAAGGTCGCCGGCACGATCTCGGGCTTGCCATCGGCCCCGTTGCGCGTCTCGCCGGGGCGGATGTACTCGGCGGCTCCCACGTAGGTGGCCTCGTAGCCGAGGATCTCCTGGGTGGTCGGATCGCGCAGCGCCTTGGGCTCGCGGAAGATGCGGAACTCGCGCTGCGCCGCGATCTCGCCGCGCACATAGGCCAGTTCGCCCTTGCCCAGCACCACGCGACCTTCCTGTGTTCCGACGATGCGCGGCGCCGTCTCCAGTTCGTTGGTCTGGAAGATCACGGCTTCGGTGAGGAATGGCTCGATCAGGTGGAAAGGGATCGACGGGATGGCGCCGTCGCCGAGCGCCGAGGAGCGAACGCGCGGCGAGAGCTTGACCGTGCCGTCGGGACCGACCTGCTGACCCAGACGCAGCCGGGCGCGGCCGTTGCTCTTGTCCAGGTAGAGGATCTGCCCGGGGTAGATCAGGTGCGGATTGCGGATCTGATCGAGGTTCATGCCCCACAGCTCCGGCCAGCGCCAGGGCGACTTCAGGAACATGCTGGAGATGCCCCACAGCGTGTCGCCGCGCTTGACGGTGTAGGAGTCGGGGGCATTGGCAGCCAGCTCGGACAGCGGCACGCCGGCCTGCGCCACCTGCTGCGCCGTGCTGCGCTGCTGCGGCGTCACCGGGTAGTTGACGGCCAGCGCCGAGTGGGCGAACAGCACGGCGCCCAGGGCCGTCGAGAGCGCAGCGGCCCGGCGGGCAGAGGTGACAATCGACTGGCGACGCTTCATGGGGGCGGTTCTCCGGGCGGCGCTGAAGTTTCCAGCGCGCTCTAGGGTTGCTGTGCCGAACGCTCCGTGAGCGGCCCGCATTCGGCGAAAATGCTCATATGGTTTCGAAGATTCTGCCTCTAAACCCTTGATATCGCAACGAAACTGGGCCGCTGCGGCCGGCAGTGTGAGGCCTGTCACGGACCGCCTCGTTGTGTGCGCTCCACAAAGGCTTCCGGCAGAATCGACTGGATACAAATGGCTCGACTGAACATCCTCCGCTACCCCGATCCGCGCCTGCACACCGTCGCCAAGCCGGTGCAGCAGGTCGACGAGCGCATCCGCCAACTCGTCGACGACATGCTCGAGACCATGTACGACGCGGAAGGCGTCGGCCTGGCCGCGACGCAGGTCGACGTGCACGAGCGGGTGATCGTGATCGACACCTCCGAGGGCCGTAACGAGCCGCGCGTGCTGATCAATCCCGAACTGATCATGCGCAGCGAGGAGATGCACGTCGGCGACGAAGGGTGCCTGTCGGTGCCGACCATCTACGACAAGGTGCAGCGCCATGCGCGGGTGCGCGTGCGGGCACTGAACCGAAGCGGCGAGACCTACGAGTTCGACGCCGAGGGGCTGCTCTCGGTGTGCGTGCAGCACGAGATGGATCACCTGATGGGCAAGGTGTTCGTCGAATACCTCAGCCCGCTCAAGCGCGACCGCATCAAGACCAAGATGCTGAAGAAAACGCGCGACGAGGTCCGCGCCTGACGCGCGAGGCGATGCGCGTCGTCTTCGCCGGCACGCCGGAGTTCGCCGCCGTCGCGCTGCAAGCGCTGCATGGGGCCCGTTTCGAGATCCCGCTCGTGCTCACGCAGCCCGACCGGCCGGCCGGCCGAGGCATGAAGCTGCAGGCCTCGCCGGTGAAGGTCTTCGCGCAGGCGCATGGCATCCCGGCGGCGCAGCCGCGCGGCCTGAAGCTCGACGGCAGGTACGCCGAGGATGCCGCGGCAGCGCGCGCGGCGCTGCAGGCGGCCCGGCCCGACGTGATGGTGGTCGCCGCCTACGGCCTGATCCTGCCGCCCTGGGTGCTCGAGCTGCCGCGCCTGGGCTGCCTGAACATCCACGCCTCGCTGCTGCCGCGCTGGCGTGGTGCGGCGCCGATCCACCGGGCGATCGAAGCCGGCGATGACGAGACCGGCATCACCATCATGCAGATGGACGCCGGCCTCGACACCGGCGACATGCTGCTGGTCGGGCGCGAGACGATCCGCGTCGACGACACCACTGCCAGCCTGCACGACCGCCTGGCGGCGCTGGGTGGCCGGCTGATCATCGAGGCGCTGGAGCTGGCGGCCTGCGGCGGCCTCGCCCCGGTGCGACAGCCCGAAGACGGCGTGACCTACGCCCACAAGATCGACAAGGCGGAGGCGGTGATCGACTGGCGGCTGCCGGCGGTGCAGATCGAGCGCCGGCTGCGCGCCTTCGATCCTTTCCCCGGCGGTGTGTCCATGCTGGCAGGACAGACGCTGAAGATCTGGCGCGGCGAAATCTGTCCCGGCGCGGGCGTGCCAGGGCAGGTGCTGCACGTCAGCGAGGCCGGCGTCGACGTGGCGTGCGGTGAGGGCGCACTTCGCCTGACCGAGTTGCAGCGCGCCGGCGGCAAGCGCCTGCCGGCCGCCGTCTTCCTCGCCGGCCACCCCATCGAACGGGGCGCGGTCTTCGACGCGAACCCAGGTTGAACTCCGCGGCCCGGGCCGCATCTACGGCATTGCCGCGCTTGCGGCGCCCACACGGAGTAGCGACACCATGTTCAATCTGATGAAGACGGCCATTCTGATGGCGGCCATCACCGGCCTGTTCATGGCCATCGGCTCGGTCATGGGCGGGC
>VFQN01005663.1_pt1 | contig 15033 bp, 13 predicted proteins | sample 3512371 | NCBI WGS metagenome assembly VFQN01 (sample SAMN10412370, study PRJNA504923) | tailings metagenome | isolation source: Replicate 2 from Balatoc abandoned mine | place: Philippines: Itogon, Benguet | collected 2017-08-28
ACGACGGGCCAGTCCAAGGCGACGATGCATTTCCACCGCGATGTGCTTGCCATCGCCGATAGCATGCCGCGTCATGTCCTCAAGCCAACGCCTGATGACGTCTTTCTCGGATCGGCACCATTTGCCTTCACCTTCGGCCTCGGTGCGATGTTGGCTTTTCCGCTGCGTTTCGGCGCGTCCGCTGTGATGCTCGAGCAGCCGACACCTGAGGCCATGCTGTCGGCGATCGAGCGCGAAGGCGTGTCACGGCTCTTTACGGTGCCGACGCTCTATCGCTCAATGACGCCGCTCGCGGCGGGCTACGATCTGTCGTCTCTCAAGAGCTGCATCTCGTCCGGTGAACATATGTCGCCTGCCGTGTTCGAGGGATGGTATCGCGCGACTGGCGTTCGGATGATGAATTCCATCGGCTCGACCGAGATGCTTCATGCATTCATGATCAATCAGGAGACAGAGAACCATCCCGGCGCTGTCGGCAAGGCCGTGGCAGGTTATCGCGCGATGGTGGTCGACGACGATATGAATCCATTGCCGCCCGGACAGGTTGGCAAGCTCGCGGTGCGCGGCCCGACCGGCTGCCGTTATCTCGATGATTCCGAACGCCAGGCGAAATACGTGAAGGGTGGCTGGAATCTGACCGGCGATGCTTTCGAGACGGATGCCGAGGGCAATTTCTGGTATCACGCACGCACAGATGACATGATCATCAGTGCTGGCTACAATATATCCGGCGCTGAAGTTGAGGGAGTTCTCCTGCAGCACGCTTACGTCTCCGAATGTGCAGTAATCGGACTGCCAAACGAGGAGCGCGGTCAGATCGTTGCGGCTTATGTCGTCCTGCGTGACGGCGCAGATACCGGCGAGGCGATGAAGCGGGAACTGCAGGATCTGGTGAAAGCTCAGATTGCGCCTTATAAATATCCGCGCGCCATCGAATTCGTGCCGGCGCTGCCGAAGACAATTACCGGCAAGATATCGCGGAGCGCGTTGCGCGACGTGCGATGATGCAGAGGCGGCCTCCTTTGCGGACTGTGCGATTTCGCACATCCGGCGGCTGTAGCGATCACTAACTTCGTTTCGTTGGCCGAAAGCCAGACAACACGGAGTAAGTCTCATGCAACGCAAGATCACCGCAATCGCGATAGCCGCGCTGATCGCGGCCTCGTTTGCCGCGTCGGTGGCCGAAGCCCAGACCAGCCGCCATCGCGTAAGCCCCTCGGCGGCTGCAGCCCGCGCGCAGGTGCCGCCGCGGGCAACGGCGACGGATAGGACGCCGGGATCGCCGGCAGTCTACGAATGGGGCAAGTATCAGGGGCAGGACCCCGATCCGAATGTGCGCCTGATGCTGCGGAAAGACGTGCATAACTGAAGCCCGGCGCGGGCGGCGATCTCACTGAAAGGCCGGCATCTCGCCGGCCTTTCAGTCATAATGCGTCGCCGCTGATATCGGCATTCTCGCAGCCGGCATCGTGCTTGAGCATGCATTGCAGCTGTCGCGTGTCCGTGATGATCAGGGCGCCGCGCGTGCGCCGGATGAGGCCGGCGCGTTCGAGCGCCTTCATTTCACGCGCGACGGTCTCGCGGCGCGTTGCGATGCGAGCCGCAATCTCGGCCTGGACCGGCGGCGGCGAGATGATGCTGACATCCGTCTCGCCGCTTTTGGGCTGCGAAAGCCGCAACAGCTCCGCGTAAACGCGATGCTTGACGTCGAGTGTGGTGAATTCACGAACGCGTGTCGTCAGCGCGCGGACAATCCCGGTCAAACGCACCAATACCTGGTCGGCGGCGTCGGGATGGCGGCAGATCGCGGCTCGAAAAACGCTGCGCGGCATGCGCGCGATCAGAACATCGGTAACCGCCATCACGCCGATCGCGCGCGGCTTGCCGTCGATCGCGTCCATTTCGCCAAAATAGCTACCCGCGTCGAGATCCGTAAACACCACTTCGCGCCCTTGCGCCTCGGGAATCTTGACGCGCACGGCCCCGCTGACGACGAAAAAAACGTCGCCGCCGGTGTCGTGCAACTCGACGATCCAGTCGTTGCGAGAATATTTTCGCCATGTGCATTGCCTGTCGAGCTCGGCGATCGCGGCCGGATCAAGCGATCGGAAAAGAGCGATCTTTGCCATGGTTTCGCGAACGCGGCTTCGAGTCGGCGCGCGTTGCGGAATGCTGACCGGGGGAGAGGGTTCAAAAGCAGGCTCAGTAGACATTGCGGGCTCTCGTCCGAGTAAAGGTCAATTCGACTCGGATGCAGCGAAGTGGTGTTTGCCAAGCCGTATTTGAAGATGCCGCGATGCTCGCAACAAGCAGGGCTGACATGCGGAGTAAAATTGCAGAGTAAAATATTATTCCGGGAGACGGGATGGGCAAATAACTGTCGCCTCCAGAGAGCATTAAGCGCAAAAATATGCTTAGAAGCGCTTCAGTGCGACTGGCGCAGTCGGCGTCTCCGGTCCGCCGCCATCCTCCGCCATTCGGCAAAGGGCAGACTCGCAGCATCCGACAAGGTGTGGACCTCGACTCCCGTGACACCCGTGGCCGGATATTCGTCAGCTCTCGGCCGGTACGCCGTGCCGAAAGCGATGTCCCAGACCGGAAACCACAGCGCAAAATTGCGGTCGAAATGCTTCGGCTCGAGCGAATGATGGATGCGATGATATTGCGGCGATGTCAGCAGCCACCAGAGCGGTCCGAAATTCACGCGAATATTCATGTGCACGAAGTAAGCCCATGCTGCGGGAATAGCGGCGATGAAAATGATGTCTGTCGCCGGTAGCCGGAAAAGCAGGGCCAATGGCAGCGTCATGAAGATCGGGATCAGCAGATGCTCGAGGAAATGTGCGCGTTGCGCGGTGGTGACGTTCAGTGTCGGATCCGAGTGATGCAGAAGATGCTGCGGCCACAGAAGCCCGGAATGCTGGAGCCGGTGAAACCAATAGAAGGAGAAATCGATGATCAAGGCGCCGACCAGCATTGCGGCTACGGCCAGCGGTACGGATGAGCCCGTCTCGAAGCCGAGATCGACTACGCCGCTCCAGCCGATATGCTCGATAGTGCGATGGACGAAGACCGATTGCAGCGGCACCAGCGCCGCAGCAAGAAGCAGCATCATCGTGCCGTATGCGATATTGAGCGGCGCATGAGTCAGCGGTTGACGGCGGGCGGGGATCAGGCGTTCGAGCAACAGCCCCGTACCGATCATCAGGGCGAAGAGCTGCAACACTGTGCTGTCGTAAACTTCGATCAGGAATTCGGGCAGCCGCGCGGACCAGTTCGCATTGAACGCGAGCGCGCTGCCATCGAGGTCTGCAACTGTGAACAGCGACACACCTGCGATCAGCAGCGTGATTGCGATCGCGGTGGCGAGCGAGGCGAGGCGGGTTTGCGTCATGTCCGGCACAGCCTTTCATTCCGCCTCGAACTATCGCCGACCCCGCGCGATGCCGCAACGTCGCCACTGGCGTTCCGAAAGAGCTTTACGCGCTAAGTACGCCGCGCATGTAGCCGATGCAGCGCGCCGCGCAGGTCGCCCCATCGGGAATATAGATGAAAGGCTCGATGCTGGCGTTGCCGCTGTAGCCGGTCTCGCGCAAGGCGGCGACGATCGGAGCGATCGCGAGGGGCCCTTCTCCGGGGCCGCGCCGATTGGTGTCGTTGAAATGCATATGCGCGATCAGCCCGCTCGGCATCCATTGCCGGATCAGGTCAGGCACCGGCTTCTGTTCCCAGATCGATGCCGCCGAGCAATCGATCATGGTGCGGACCGCTGGACTGCCGATCTGCTTCACGATTGCTGCCGCCTCTTCCACGGTGTTGACGAAGTTCGCGTCCGGCTGATGCAGCGGCTCGATGCAATAGGTAATGCCGGCGGCTTCCGCATCCTTCGCGATCGCGGCCCAGCATTCGACGCCATGGCGGTAGCTCTCCGCCTCGCGGCCCTCTTCGAGGCGGCGTTGCGCCGGTGAGCCGTGCACGATGACCGTGCCGCCGAGGTCGTGGCACAGCGCGATCAGTCCCCTGATGACATCGACGGTGCGGCTACGGACTACAGGATCGGTGGACGTGATCGAGAGCCCCTCCGGCGCGCGCAGAAGATAATGCAAGCCGGTGACCGGCGAGCCGGATTCATCGGCGATCCGCTTGATCTCGTTGCGCCGCTCCGCCGACAGGAGATGCGGCTCGGGCGAGAGAGTCATGGGTGCGACTTCCAGCCCGTCATAGCCCATCTGCTGAGCGAGTTTGCATTGCCGCGCGAAATCGTATTCGGCGAGCACTTCGTTACAGAGGGAGATTTTCATGAAGCCCGTTCTAGGCGTCGCTCGACTTGCGGCGCAAGGGCGCCGTTGCCGTCGCCCACAGCCGAGCGACGCCGTTCGTGAAGGCGGGCACATTCATCAGGATCGTTCCGGCCACAAGGCAGAACATCACGAAGCTGATCGGGCGCAGGAAGAAAGGCGAAAGGTCGCCGTCGGAAAGCGTCAGGCCGCGCCGTAGATTTTTGTCGAGCAGGTCGCCGAGCACGATGCCCAGGACCAGCGGCGCCATCGGGTAATTGAGTTGCCGCAGGAGGAACCCGATCACGCCGAATGCCAGCATCACGTAAATGTCGAAAAATCGCGAGGCGATAGCGAACGAGCCCACCGTGCACAGCACGAACACGATGGGCATGACCAGCGTCTGCGGCACTTGCAGGATCTTCACCAGCAACTGTGTCAACGTCAAACCGTAGATCAGAATGCCGATGCTCGCGAACAGCATCATGGTCACGACGTCGTAGACGAATTGCGGGTTATTCACCATGATGAGCGGGCCCGGTTGCACACCGTGGATCAGCATCGCCGCGAGCAGCACGGCGGCGGGTGCCGAGCCTGGGACGGCGAGCGTCAGAACCGGGATCACCGAGCCGGGGACGCAGGCGTTGTCACCGGTCTCCGCCGCCATCAGGCCCTCGACCGATCCCTTGCCGAATTTCTCCTTTTCCTTGCTGGCGCGGCGCGCGGCGGCATACGAGCTCCATGCCGCCACGTCTTCGCCAACGCCCGGGACGATTCCGATCCCGGTGCCGATCAGACCGGAGCGAATGATCGTGCGCCAATATTGCACGACATCCTGAATGCGCGGGACCACCGTATCGAAAGCATTGATGATGATCTTCGGCGGCCGGTTCTTGATCACCGTCAGCACTTCGGCAAAGCCGAACGCGCCGACCAGCGCCGGGATCAGCGCAATGCCGCCCGAGAGATCGTGAATGCCGAATGTAAACCGGTCATAGGCGTACATGCCTTCCTGGCCGATCGCTGCGATGAACAGGCCGAGAAATCCCGCGATCCATCCTTTCAGCGGATCATTACCCGTCAGATTGCCTGAGATCACAACACCGAAGACCGCGAGCCAGAAGAATTCATAGGCTCCGAATTTCAGCGCGGCTTCCCCCAGAATCGGCGTGAAAAGCGCGAGCGCGATCATGCCGATCCAGGTACCGAGGACGGAGCCGGATGTCGCGATCCCCATGGCGCGTCCTGCAAGGCCCTGCCGCGCAAGCGCATAACCGTCGAGACAGGACGCGGCTGATGCGGGAGTGCCGGGAATGTTGAGCAGGATCGCGCTGCGGCTGCCGCCATAGATTGCGCCGACATAAGTGCAGATCAGGATCAGCAGGGCGACATTCGACGGCAGCGAGATGGTGAGAGTCGTCATCAGCGCGACACCCATCGTCGCGGTGAGGCCCGGCAAGGCGCCGATGATCAGTCCGATCAGGCAGGCGCCGAGCGCGTACAATATTGTAGTCGGTGTCGCGAAATTCGCGATCGAGTGTGCGAAGAGTTGGAGACCGTCCAGCATTGCGGGTTTACGGCAGGCGAACCAGGAACAATTCCTGGAACACGAAGTGGACGACGCCGCCGCAGATCAGCCCGAACGCGGCTGAGAAGGCCGCGCCGCGAATGAGCGTACCGGCGGCCCGGCGGTCTTCGAACTGGAACAGGAACACGAAGGCCGCGACAAAGACGGCGGTCGCGAGCCAGAACGGCAGGCCGCTGCCGAGCAGTCCGAGCGGGTAGGCGAAGCAAAGGCCGAGTGCCGCGAGCAGTCTCCAGTGTTCGCGCGGGCTGAATGCCGGGATAGCGGCCTGCGCCAGCGCTCCCGCCCGCAGCGAACGGATGATCAGCAACAGGCCCATGATCGCGAGCGCGAGCCCGAGCAGTCCGGGAACCACTCCGGGCGCGGTGTACACCGGGACCTTGAGATGAACCAGGCGGTCCATCATCCAGCTGCCCATCATGATGGCGACGGCGAGGACCAGCCACACACCGCCGGAGATCAGGTCGGCCAAGGGCGATGGCTTCTGGTCGTCCACGCACTAACCCTCGTGAGTGTGGGCGTTGCTCCCGCGGCGGGCTTCTTGCGCGCCGCGGGACGATGTCTCGACTAAGGTTTCGCTATACCGACCGTATCCGGGGACACCTTCGACTTGCCGGCGGCATGCAATTGCCATGCGGTCGACTGGATTGCCGGCATCGCAGCCTTGGCCGCTTCATCACCATAGACCGGCGCGAACTGCGCACCGTTCGACGCGGCGTATTTTTTCAACGTGTCGGAATTTGCGATCACATTCTTCCAGATCATGTCCATGGTTTCGCGCACATTCGCCGGCACGTCCTTGTGGATGAAGATGCCGAAGTAATTCGCGTCGGGCTTGAAGCCTTGAACCGAGGCGGTCACCGGCGGGATGGTGCCGTAGCCTTCGAGTTCGAGCGGCTTGTCGGACAGAACTGCGAGAGGCCGAATCCGCTTGGCGCGGATCATCGCAGCCTGTTCCACGGCGAGCTGGGTCGTGGCATCGGTTTCGCCGGCGACAGTGGCGTTGACCGCCGGATTTCCGCCGTCATAGCTGACATGCTTGTAGTTCAGACCCAGCGCGCGGGTGAATGCTTCGATCGCGGCGTGTCCCGATGAATTGATGCCGGCCGTGGCCACGGAAACGCCGTTCGGCTTGGCCTTCATCGCATCGACGATGTCCTTCGCATTCTTGTAGGGCGTGTTCGGATTGACCCCGAGGACCGAGACGTTGACCACGCTGAGATAGGGACGCCAGTCAGTGAACTTGGTGTCGAGAAGCCCGCTGACAGCGTAGGTTCCGATGTCCTTTGCGGCCCCGGCGGTCCACGTGTACCCGTCTTTCGACGCTTCCAGTGCCGACTTCGTGCCGATCGAGCCGGAAGCACCCGGCTGGTTGACGATCACCACCTTCTGGCCAAGCGCTTTTTCGATCTCGACTGCGGCGACGCGAGTCACCTGATCTGTCGAACCGCCGGCCGCCCAGGGCACGATGATCGTAACGGGGCGTTCCGGTTTCCAGGGATAGTTCTGCGCGGAAGCGGTGGCGGTCAGTGCCAGAATCGCGGACGCAACAATGCTTGTTGTTCGCACCATCTGTCGTTCCTCCCATGAACGATATGTCGGATCCGGCTTTTTGCCGGTTGTTGTCGATGTCAGCAGAAGCCGTGGCCGGCGACGCCGCCGCCAAGCGCGGGCATTTGCTAAGTAACCATCTGGTTACAAGTGCACCATGCCGAGGTGCGGAGCGTCAAGAGAAAATCAGGTACCGCGCCTAAGCCGTTCGCCTATGCGGACGGCCACGAAAGCGCTGCGTGGCGCTTACGGCCGCAGATAGCCCAATACGACCTCTTCGATATGGTGACCGCGTTCGGCAAGCGCTTCGGCGTTTCCAAGGTCGCGACCGAAAATCGTCGACAGCGTGAAGCGGTTGGACATGTAGAAAAATCCAAGCGAAGCGATCGTGATGTAGAGTTGCACCGGGTCGACGCCTTCGCGGAAAACCTTCGCCTTCACACCCCGCGTCAGGAGCGTGGTGATGATGCCGACCAGCGGCGAATGCAACTCGCGAATTTTACCGGATGTCTTGAGATGCTGCGCGCGGTGAAGATTTTCGGTGCTGAGCAGGCTCAGGAATTCCGGATGCTCGATAAAGTAGTTCCAGGTGAAGGCGACCAGTTCGCGCATGGCATCGACGGGATCGCGATCGGCGAGATGCAGCCTGATCTCGGCATTGCGGATATCGGCATAGGTCTCCTCGAGGACGGCGAGATAGAGGCCGTTCTTGTCGCCGAAATAATAATAGATCATCCGCTTGTTGACGCCGGACCGTTTGGCGATCTCATCGACGCGGGCGCCGTTCAAACCGTGCGCGGTGAACTCCTCCGTCGCCGCCGCCAGAATTGCAGCGCGGGTGCGCTCGGGGTCGCGTTCGCCGGAGGGGCGGCGCGGCGCCTTGGTTTTTGCGGTGGCAGGGGCGTCCATTCCAAGTAACGTAGCCGTCGGCGATGACATCGACAAAGAGGAAGAACTCGATGTTTCGGAATTCTTCAGGCGCGACCGCTGATTTCCGCGCTGCCGGTTGATCTCGTTCGCGCATCAATTGCCGTCACGCTCGTCCTAGGATGTTCACCAAAACTTCCCGATCGGGAAGATTCGGCGAGTTAGCCAAGGCGTCAGTACGAAACCTTCCCGATCGGTAAGAATTCTCTGGATACGATGGAAGAATAGAACTATCTTCCCGATCGGTAAGAAGGCGAGGCGCGATGCAGACTAACTGGCCAATAAGGACCGCCGCGGATTTCGGCAAGGCGATCCGCACTGCCCGGACCGAGCAGAAACTCACGCAGCGCCAACTCGCGTTGTCAGTCGGCACGGGCGAGCGCTTCATCGTCGATCTCGAGAACGGCAAAGAAACTGCACGTCTTGGCAAAGCACTGGAAGTGGCGACATCCCTTGGGATCAAGATAAATCTAACCTATGAGCCTTAGATGCTGCCGGTTTTTTTCGAAGATCGATCGGTTGGCCGAATTGAGGAGGTCAGGCAGGGATTGTCGTTCAGCTACAGTCCGGAGTGGTTGGCTGACAAGGAGAGCTTTTCAATATCATTGTCGATGCCTCTCTCCTCCGATGCCTACGCGGCTGAAACGGCTACGCCCTGGTTCGCAAATCTGCTTCCTGAAGATCAGCAGTTGACTCAAATCGGACGGATCCTTGGCCGCAGCCAGGGAGATGTTTACGGACTGCTCGAACGCATCGGACGTGAAACCGCGGGAGCGCTTTCCATCGGCGGCGCTGAACCGGTTGATGATGCGGATTACAAAAACCTCAGCGATGACAATCTGGCCGAGATCATTGCAAAGTTGCCTCAACGGCCGCTATTGGCGGGTGAGGATGACGTCACCATGTCCCTCGCGGGAGCGCAGACCAAGCTCGCGGTGGCTCTATTTGACAAAAAAATATCACTTCCGCTTCGCGGCGCCGCCTCGACACATATCCTCAAGCCGGCCAGTGAACGGCTTTACGCGACGGTGGAGAACGAACTTCTCTGCATGACCCTGGCAGACATCCTCAAGCTGCCTGTCGCACGGACGAGCATGGGAATAGCGGGCGGCAAAAAGTTTCTGTTGGTCGAGCGCTATGACAGGACAGTCGAAAGTGCGGGTCGAGTCCGGCGCGATCATCAAGAAGATTTTTGTCAGGCACTCGGATATTACCCAACCGAAAAATATGAAGCCCGGCATGGTCCGGGATTCAAGAATCTATTTGATACGATCGATCAGTATGTGCGCCGAAGCGCTCGGGACCGGCTTAATCTTCTCGATTTGATTATCTTTGCAGTGGCGATTGGGGATACCGACAGGCATGGCAAGAACTTTTCCCTGATCCTGACAAACGGCGGCCCTCGGTTGGCGCCGGGCTATGACCTCCTGAGTGCGCTTGTCTACGAAGGCATTACGCGCAATCTCGCGATGAAAATTGCCGGGAAAAGCCGCGGAGAGTATCTGGAGCGCCGCCATTGGGAACGCTTCGCTCAGGATGTTAAATTGTCACCTGCGGCAACAGTATCGCGCGTTGGTGAACTTGCGACCACAATCGGCGATAAGGTGGAAGCCGTTTCAGACCGGCTATCGGATCAATTTCCGGCGGATAAGGATGCTCTGAAGCTCTTTGCTCAGGAAATTCGAGCAAGAGCTTTGCTCGTCGCCGACAATAGCAAAAAGAATTCAGCAGCGGCAGAAAGCTGAAAAGACTGCGTGTCTATCGTATTAGCCCGCATTGCCGCCGGCCGCGGTATGCTTGCGCAATTCCATCTTTGCGATGGTCTCGCGATGCACCTCGTCCGGGCCGTCGAGGATGCGGATCGAGCGGGCGCGCGCATAGGCATAGGCGAGATGGAAATCCTGCGACAGGCCGCCCGCGCCGCATATCTGGATGGCGCGGTCCACCACTTTCTGGGCCATGTTGGGCGCAACTACTTTGATCATCGCGATTTCGGCCCGCGCCGCCTTGGTGCCGACGTCATCGATCATCTGCGCGGCATGAAGTGTCAGGAGGCGCGCCTGATCGATCTCCATGCGCGATTCCGCGATCCAGTGCCGCGTCACGCCCTGATCGGACAGCGGCTTGCCGAAGGCGGTGCGGCTTAAAGCCCGCTGACACAGCGTTTCAAGCGCGCGTTCTGCAAGGCCTATCGTGCGCATGCAGTGGTGGATCCGCCCAGGCCCAAGCCGGCCCTGTGCGATCTCGAAGCCGCGTCCCTCGCCGAGCAGGATGTTGGACGCCGGCACGCGTACATTCTCGAACAGCACTTCTGCATGTCCGTGTGGTGCGTCGTCGTATCCAAACACGGAAAGTGGCCGGATCACCTTCACACCGGGCGTGTTCATCGGCACGAGCACCATCGATTGCTGCTTGTGCGCCGGCGCGTCCGGATCGGTGCGGCCCATGACGATCAGGATTTTCGCGCGAGAGTCGGGCGCGCCGGTGGTCCACCATTTGCGGCCGTTGATCACGTAGCTGTCGCCGTCGCGACGGATCTCGGTGCGGATATTGGTGGCGTCGGATGAGGCAACATCCGGCTCGGTCATGGCAAAGCAGGAGCGAATCTCGCCATCCATCAATGGCGGCAGCCAGCGCTTCTTCTGCTCCTCGCTGCCATAGAGAATCAGCGTCTCCATGTTGCCGGTGTCGGGCGCCGAGCAGTTAAAGCTTTCCGGCCCGATCGGCGAGCGCCCCATGATCTCGCAGAGCGGGGCATAATCGCGATTGGAGAGGCCCTCGGCGTAATGCTTCTTCGGTAACCAGAGATTCCAGAGCCCCGAAGCTTTGGCCTTCGCCTTCAGTTCGGCCGTAACCGGCAATTCGCTCCAGCGATCCTGCGCTTCACCGAGCTGGCGCTCGAACACCGCCTCCGCCGGATAGACATGCTGTTCCATGAACGCCGTCAGCCGCTTCGCGATGTCCTGCGCGGGCGGTGAAAGCGGTGGGATCATGTCAGCTGTCCTTGGTGAGCGATCCGAATCCGCGCCCTTCGTCCGCGAGACGCTTCAACAGCGGCGCCGGTTCATGCTTCGGGTCGCCGGCCTGCTTGGCGAATTCGGTCAGCCGGTCCCGGATATAGGGCAGCCCGACCTGATCGGCGTAATACATCAGCCCGCCGCGCCAGGCCGGGAATCCATAGCCATAGACCCAAATCACGTCGATATCGCCCGGGCGCTGCGCGATGCCCTCTTCGAGAATGCGGGCGCCTTCGTTGATCATCGGGAATAGCAGGCGCTCGGTGATCTCGTCGCGGCTCATCTGCTTTCGCGCAATGCCGAGTCGCTGCGAGGTGGCAACGATCAGCGCCTCGACCTCGGGATCCGGCTTCGGCGCGCGCGAACCTGCCTCGTATAGGTAGAAGCCCTTGCCGGTCTTCTGGCCGAACCGGCCCATCTCGCAAAGCTGATCGGCGATCTCGGCGCGCGCGCCTTGCGCCTTGCGCATGCGCCAGGAAATATCGAGGCCTGCGAGGTCGCTCACGCCGAACGGGCCGAGCGGGAAACCGAATGCGGTCAGCGCACCGTCCACATCCTGCGGCAATGCGCCCTCAAGGAGAAGCCGCTCGGCCTCTGTCGAGCGCACGCGCAGAATGCGGTTGCCGACGAAACCATGGCAGACACCGACCACGACCGGCACCTTGCCGATCTTGCGCGCAATGCTGATGGCGGTCGCAAGCGTCTTCGGGTCGGTATCGGCGCCGCGCACGATCTCGAGCAGGCGCATGACATTTGCCGGGCTGAAGAAGTGCATGCCGACGACCGATTGCGGCCGGTCGGTGAAATGCGCAATCTCGTTCACGTCCAGATAGGACGTATTGGTGGCGAGAACCGCACCGGCCTTGCCTTTGGCATCGAGCTTGCCGAATACCTCGCGCTTGACGCCGATCTCCTCGAACACCGCCTCGATGATCATGTCGGCATCTGCGATTTCGCCGATATCGGTCGTGCCGTGCATCAGGCCGATGCGGGTCTCGACATCCTCCGCGCTCATGCCGCCACGCTTGGCCGAGGCCTGGTAATTCTTTGCGACCAGGTCGAGACCGCGCTTCAGCGCATCCTCGCTGGTCTCAAGAATAGTGACCGGTATTCCCGCATTGGCGAAACACATTGCAATGCCGCCGCCCATCGTTCCGCCGCCGATCACAGCCGCGCGCCTGACGTCTATGGGTTTCACGTCCTTAGGCAAGTCGGTCACCTTCGCCGCTTCGCGCTCGGCAAAGAAAATGTGACGCTGCGCCTTCGACTGCGCTCCGTTCTTCAATTCGATGAAGGCGTCACGCTCGCGGATCAGCGCTTCGGCCACCGGCACGTCGAGCGTCCAGCGCAGAGCCTCCAGCGCTTTCGCCGGCGCATGCAGCCCACGCGAGCGCTTTGCGTAGGGAGCGGCGAGTTCGTCGAACTTGGCGGGGTTCGTGCGAAGCTCGGCGAGCTTGTCGTCGCGGTCGCGCGCGCGGGAGAGGGGACGCTTCTCGGCGACCACGCGATTCGCAAACGCGACCGCAGAAGATGTCAGATCACCGGAGACGATCTCGTCGACCAGGCCATAGGTCTTGGCGTCGTCGGCCCCGATCGGGTCGCCGGACAGGATCATCGCCATCGCCCTGTCCATGCCGATCAGGCGCGGCAGGCGCTGGGTGCCGCCCGCGCCCGGCATCAGTCCGAGCTTGATTTCGGGCAGACCGAGCTTTGTCCCGGCCAGTGCGACGCGAAAATGGCAGCCGAGCGCAACCTCAAGGCCGCCGCCGAGCGGCGTGCCGTGCAGCGCCGCAACCACGGGCTTCGGCATTGCATCCAGAGTCTCGATAACGTCAATCGTCGTCGGGCTCACCGCCGGCTGATTGAACTCGGTGATATCCGCGCCCGCAATGAATGTACGGCCCGCTGCCGCGATCACAACGGCTTGCACGTCCGAATCGCCCCGTGCCCGGCCCAGAGCCTCAACCAGCCCCTTGCGCATCGCATTATTGAGCGCGTTGACCGGAGGATGATTGACGGTGATAACTGCGATCGCACCCTCGCGGCGAAACTCGACGACTTCCGTCACAGCAGATTCCTTAAGGTATGGACGGCCTCTTCCGTAACCGCAGGGGCCGAGTGGTGGCATGTTTAGGAAGGGGTGGGCAGGGTGTCAAACCGCCGGCTCATGCCAGCTTTTCGCTTCCGGCAATTGCCGTTTCCGGCTCTGGCGTGCATGGTCCCCGTCCGCAAAAACTGAGGAAACGCCACCGTGAGTTCAAGCCTCGACCAGATCAAGATCGACACCGCGCTCGGCAACCGCATTCTTGCCCATGAGGGCGTGCTGGATGCCTTCGGCCATGTCAGCATGCGCCATCCGACCAATCCCAATCGGTATTTTCTGTCGCGCTCGCGCGCGCCCGAACTGGTCGAGCCGGCCGATATCCTGGAATACGATCTCGATTCCAATTCGGTGAAGAAAACCGATCAGCGCCTCTACGCCGAGCGCGTGATCCACGGTGAAATCTACAAGGCCCGCCCGGATGTGATGGCCGTCGTGCACCATCATGCGCCGGCCGTCATGCCGTTCTGTATCTCCGGGGAAGAACTCCAGCCGGTCATGCATCTCGGCGCGGTGATTGGCCACAAGGTTCCGATGTGGGACCAGTATGACGAATTCGGCGATACCAACCTGCTGCTCGTGAAACCGGAAGAGGGCGCGTCGCTCGCTCGCGCACTTGGCTCAGCGCCGCTTGTCCTGATGAAGGGGCACGGCGCCACGGTGGTTGGCACATCGATACAGGAACTTGTGTTTCGCGCGATCTATTCCTGCCGCAACGCCGAGTATCAATACAAGGCAATGATGCTCGGTAATGTCTCGCGCCTGCGTCCCGGAGAAGTCGAGATGGCCGGCCAAATCAACGCCATGCCAACGGCGACTTTCAGAACATGGGAATACTGGCAGGCGCGTTTGGAGAAGTCTGGAGGCGGGCTTCCGCGCAGCGGCAAAAAGTCTCTTGGCGCGCCCAGCAAGCGTGCTAGCGTCTCGCGCACATCAGCTAAGAAAACAAAAGCAAAGGGGAGAAAGCGATGAAGTCAACGAAAGTTGGTATAGGTGCGGCGCTTCTCGCGGCCCTGGTCGCGGGTCCAGGGTTGTTGTCAAGTCCAGCGCGCGCACAGGACCAGCTCAAGATCGCGATCGGCCAGATCAACAACTGGGAAAACCAGCCGCCGACGCTCGGTCAGGAAGCCGGCATTTTCAAAAAGCACAATCTTCAGCTTGAGGCCGTCGGCACCCAGGGCGCAGGCGAGACCATTCAGGCGGTGATTTCCGGCTCGGCCGATCTCGGCGCCGGCGTAGGCGTCGCGGGCGCGATGCGCGCCTTTTCGAAGGGTGCGCCGGTCCGGATTCTCCTCCCGGCCTTCACCGGCACCGGCGACCTTTACTGGTACGTCAAGGCGGATTCGCCGATCAAGAGCCTGAAGGACACGACCGACAAGCACACGATCGCCTATTCAACCAATGGCTCGTCTTCCAACAACATCGTCGTCGCGTTCGGCCAGGAACTTGGCGCGAAGGCAAAGCCGACCGCAACCGGTGGTCAGCCGGGTACCCTGACCTCGGTGATGAGCGGGCAGGTGGACATCGGCTGGGCGGCGCCGCCGTTCGGCGTGCGCGAGCTCAAGGACGGCAAGA
>VFQN01005664.1_pt1 | contig 15031 bp, 23 predicted proteins | sample 3512371 | NCBI WGS metagenome assembly VFQN01 (sample SAMN10412370, study PRJNA504923) | tailings metagenome | isolation source: Replicate 2 from Balatoc abandoned mine | place: Philippines: Itogon, Benguet | collected 2017-08-28
AAACGCCCACGACGGAGAGGCGAGGGGCGGGGGAGGGCGGGCGAGGGCCCGGCGGGGCGGGGGGGGGCGGGGGGGGGGGGGGGGGAGGGGAGGGGACGTTCCCCCGATGGCAGTTCCCGCAGCCTAATACCTAATGCGCTGCCACCCTGTCCCGCTGCCGCAGTGCGTAACATGCATGCCGCCCCCGTCAAGATGTACGTGGGCGATGCCTGGCAGTACCTCACCGACCGCCTCGGCGGAACGGCTCCCACCGAGAAGCAAGTGGTGGACGAGTCAAGGAGTATGTCACGTGAGTCAACAGCGTCTACGGTGGTACCTAGGGGAGACGGGCGGGGGCAGTTGGAGCGGTTGGGGGCAGTTGGGGGCAACTGCCTAGATACGCGTACGATAGGTGATTAACTCTTCATGGGTCAAAGGGAGGCCCACTTCCACATCAGGACCCACGTGCACAACACTCTGCCTGGTTCCACAGGCAGCGTCGCCACCGGGGCGAGGCACCGACGGCGGGGCGAGGCACCGACGGTGCCACCAGGCGTGGGTCCAACAGGCCCGGGCCCAAATCCGCCACCAGCTCTGAGTCCACCAGCCACAGAACCCACGTCGCCGGCCCAGCGCGGCGGTTCAGATCAGGCCTATTTTGGCGGCTACCACCTCGGCGGCATGGTGCACGGATCTTCACAGCTGGGACTGCTGTCAGGCCGAAAGCACACGGGCTCTTCCAGTGGGGGTAACCAGAAGCCGGCCAAGCGTGTGTCCACGGCGGTGGCGCCGGGGCCCCAGCCGCACCCGCAGCTGCCGGCACTGGGTGCGGGGCCCGACGCGCTGCAGTTGACGATGCGGTTGTTGACGGCACCCGCAGCACAGCTGGGGACGGGAGCAGGGCAGGATATGGGACAGGGCGCGGGACAGGGCACGGCCGGCGGAGGGCCGGTCTGGGGCCAGGCTGGCGGCGTGCCGTTTGCGCCGCCGGGGCCCCAGCCGCACCCGCAGCTGCCGGCCGGCGGCTTTGCGGGGCACAGCGGCGGCGGCATGAGACAGGACATGGGCACAATGGAAGCACAGCAGGCGGCAACGCAGCAGCCCGGATACAAGCCGACGTTTGTCAATAAGTGCTTGCGATGGACACCCAGGCTCCACAGCCGCTTTGTCTGGGCAGTCGACAGGCTTGGTGGGCCTTACAACGCACTACCCAAGGCCATCTATAACAGCATGAAAGTCGGCGGGATTGCACTCGTCCAAGTAGACCATTACCTCCAGAGGTACCGTCAGAAGGCACGTGCAGCGGATACGGGGGCTTGACGACATTGGCTTGGCTCAGCGTCGTTATGCATGGGCATACTATGGGTTCGCGTGGTACATTCGCACCTTCCTTTGTTGATTTGTAGCGGATTGTGCATTATGTTTTTGTGTGTTGCTTGGCATTGTGCATTTTCCTATGTGTAGCGGGTGCAGTGCAGGGTGTAGGCAAGAAAAGCCTGATACAGTAGCAGGCATATTGGAATAGCAGACAGGGTGAAGCGAGGCAAGGCAGGGAAGCGGCATGTCGGTGGCGATGGTCGCGATCGCTGCTGCTGATACGCTGAGGTACTTAGCTGCAATAGAAAGCCGGCTGTGTCGGTTGCCCCCCGGCACGCGCAGGACCAGACCGTGCGTGCTCACGCTTGCAGGATGCGTCGCATATGTGTGCTATCAAGGCTATCAGACAGGGTTTTGCGGCTGAGCCCCCGGCGTGAAGCGCGTTCGGGGGGGCCCTTCTGTGCAACGAAAAAATAAGGTCATGCCATAGTGCGCTGGATAGGTCTTGAAGCCATGCGTCTGGTTGTGTCACGCATATCCTTTTTTTTTGAGTGGGACGGGGCTGGGCGCTGGAAGGGGACCAAAACCCTGAATCCATACATACATCCTTTTTTTGTTGTGCAAGGTCGTACAAGGGCTTGCCGTACAAGAGGTCCTTTGGGCCAAAAGCACGTGGAAAAGCCACAGAAAGGAAGGCGGGCACGGCACGGCAGGCAGGATCTGAGCCGGCCCAGTGTCAATATGCTCGTGGAGCAAGTGCAGGGTCGTTTTCGGGTGCATGTCTGGGAGAGCGCTTTTGTGAGACACCAAGCGAAGAGCGACCTACAATCATCCTAGAATATGCATAGTAAAGCGGCTTGTGTGGTTGGGCGGCCTGAAAGCCTAAAAGCCGCAGACAGCGGAGGCTGCCTGCGACCAAAGTTTCAAACCTGGGCCGACCTGCGCACATTGCACATTTTGCAGCAACTATCCACCTCTTTAGCAGACAAGCGTTTCTACGGTTTGTGCAGGTTTGTGCATCGTCCCATCGTCCCAGCGTCCCATGCAATGCCGTACCCCGCAAAATTTGGATGAAAACAGCTCCATCCTCCCAACAGCGAGCTTGTGAACCCCTATTTATCTTACTTGTCTCTAGATAGACCATTAGCTGCTTTCCAATTATTGTTAACTTGAAGTCCAGGAACGTGTAAGGGCACCATTGTTAGCGCCGCGAGTAACCGGGAAGGACATTTGCCCTAGGACGCTTTCCTCTATCTACCACACAACACTATAAGCACTAGGATGGCTCTGCGTGCGGTGCAGCAGCCTGCCGAGGAGAATGGCGTTGCTAACATCGCCAATGCCAAGGCCGTCGCGGCTGGCGCTGGCGCAAAGGCTGCGCCTGCTCAGGTCAAGCGCCGGTACGTGCAGCCTAACATGAGGTTTACCGTAGGGGCCATGCTCCCAGGCTGAGCAACTTCCTGCGCCCCCTTCTGTAGTGCCTTCGGCGAGCTGACCAACCAGCAGCCTGCTAATGCTGGGACCGCTGCTGGGAAGGCTGGTCTTGCAAAGGAGAAGGTAATTGGCATAGGAAGCTCATGGGGTGCAAGAGACGTTTGTCGGCCTCGGGCCTTGACCGGGGCAATTGTGACATGCCGCAGGCCACGGCTGCTGGCGATGTTGGAGTTCGGACCAGGGCTGCTGCTCGCAAGCTGGAGGGCACAACGAAGGATGCTCCCGCGGCGCAGCCAAACGCTGCTGGCAAGCCTGTGCAGCTGGTCGCGGTTCCCCGCACTACGCGGTCGCAGGCAGTTCAGTCCCAGCGCGCCCAGGGTCCCAGCCTCAGCTCTCTGCTGTCGCAGCGTAGCGAGGCTTTCGTTAACAGCGTCAATGTGCGCGCTCCGCCTCCGTCGCCCCTGCCGGACATCGACAGCGGTGACAAGCTGAACCCGCTGATGGCTGCCGACTACGTGAACGACATCTACTACTTCTACAAGCGCGTCGAGCCTCAGTTCAAGGTACCATCTGACTACATGACCAAGCAGGTAAGCAAGGAGGATAGGCAACGGCAAAGCAGGGCAAAGGGAGGTCTTCCGTTTGCGACCTTGCGTTCACCGACAAGGACCATCAGCACCACCCTTCTTTTGTTTCACCCTTTTGTATGCAGACCGACATCAACGAGAAGATGCGCGCTATCCTCATCGACTGGCTCGTGGAGGTGCACCTGAAGTTCAAGGTGCGCCGGACGTATTGCACTCTTGTGCAACAGTGCGGCTGTCTATGCCACCACCTTGCGTCCATTACTGACCAAGGTATCCAACCTGCGCTCTGTGACCTGCAGCTGATGCCCGAGACGCTCTTCCTCACCGTCAACCTCATCGACCGCTTCCTGAACGAGAAGCAGGTCACGCGCAAGAACCTGCAGCTGGTAGGTGCAGCCGCCTTCATTAACACACACTACCGCTCACGCATGTTTGGTCAGCCCCATGGTTGCTACTAGCTATGCATGCACCGGTTGCCTAAACACCTGTGATCGTCTGAGGTAGAAGCTAAGCGGCAAGCAGCCACGCTGGTATCTTGAGTGGGTGCCGGACACGTGTTCCTTGTTGTGGCCAAGTTGCTCATCCAACGTGTGCCTTTGGGCGAAGCTACGCGGAAGTCACGCGGCAGTCATGCATGTTGCTGGTGCCCGGCATGTGCTCTTGTGTAGCCTGAATGCCCCAACCCTGATGCTACGACGACAGGTGGGCGTCACCTCCATGCTCATCGCCTCCAAGTACGAGGAGATCTGGGCGCCGGAGGTGCGGGACTTCGTGTACATCTCCGACCGCGCTTACACCAAGGAGCAGATCCTGGGCATGGAGAAGGTGATGCTCAACACGCTCAAGTTCCACCTCACGCTCCCCACCACCTACAACTTCCTGGCGCGCGACCTCAAAGCCGCCAACATGCACTTCGACAAGGACGTGACCATGCTGTCCAGCTACCTCATCGAGCTGGCGCAGGTGGACGCAGCCATGCTCAAGAACAACTACTCCCTCATCGCCGTCGCCGCCCTGCACGTGGCCATGTGCGCCTACGACAAGCCCGACACCTACCCCCGCACCCTGGAGAAGCACTGCGGCTACACCTTCGCCGAGGTGGAGCCCGTGGCCAAGGCCCTGGCCGACCTGATGGCCAAGGCGCCCACCAGCTCCCTCCTGGCCGTGTACAAGAAGTACAGCTCCACCAAGTACAACGAGGCCGCCAAGCGCCCCCCGCCCGCCCACCTGCTGCAGCAGCAGCCCGTGGCCTAAGGTGGCTTTATGCGTAGGCGGTTGCACGCACCAGCTGCCAGGCAGCCACGTAGGGCTTTGTCAATTAGGCAAGCCCAGCAGTCGCGCGACCATGTCCACACGTGCTAACTAATGCGGTCCTGCTGGCCGTCGAGCTGGGCACAGCGTCTAGCGCACGATCAGGGCAGTGCATCATTATGCAGCTGTCAAGCGGCCTATCGCTGCTGTGTTCCGTCTTCATTCTTGTATTGTGTCCGCACGCCTGCAACGTGGGGCACGCATTGGGTGTACATAAAGGGTGGGGCCTTAGGTAGATATTTGACTTGGTGCGCACGGTGCAGCCGCTTCGTGTGAGACAGCGTCTATCATTTATGCCTTCAGCATGGGTGAAATAACCCACGACTAGAACTTGACAGCATTGCCGAGTAGGTGCAAATAGTGACTATGACTATTATGGCCCACGTGCGTTACCCACAGCTCTGGAATATTGGTCTTATGAGCTTGGGTTGCGCACAACCCCAACCTCAGCTGGCCGGATGACGCGGTCGTTGAGCTTGTAACCTTTCTGCGAGGCATTAATGGAGATGGGGCAACAGTCGTTGTTGAGTGTCGGAGCGACGTGTGGTGGCGGCCAGTTGCGCTTGCCACCTGAGCAGGACCCCGCCGACCCCGCACATGCTACAAGTTGTGAACGCCTTGTTCGTTGCTGTAGTTAAGAGACTAGGTACAAACCAGCTCATGCCGCACATGCTTCCTCAGGCAGTGTAAGGCCCACTTGTTACTCCGGCTGGTCTGATGACAGTCTAATCCTCACCTTGGTGACCATGGCGATGGTGTTGTTCTCCTTGCTCGGGTCCGGCACGTCAAACAGCGCGTTGTGGAGGTTGGGGTCAAACTGCTGGTCGATGGGGTCGTACCGCTCCACGCCGTGCTGCTTGAGCACCTGCAACACGCAGCACAGCCGTAGTTAACACTTCGCATGACACAGTGCAGCCGTACCGTACGGACCCAAAGAGGGCGCATGATACCTTACCCATGCAGCTCTTACTCTCGCATTTTGTGCACTACCAAAGACGGCAACGCACCCCCAGCTGCCTAGGGCCTAGCAGGTGGCAGCATAGCACGTGTCAGTAGCCTTCCCTTTGCCGCGGCTTACGACTCACCTTCACGAGGATGCTCTCCGTCGCCTGCACGCCCTCCAGCAGCCCCGACAACAGGTTGCGAACCTGGGGCAGATACACAATGCCCGCAATGTGTTAGCGGTGGTTTTCTTGACGCAACGTCCTGCTGCCTGTGGCGCGGCCATGCGCCAAAGGAAGCTAGCCTGGCCGAACATACCGGCAGCCAGCTGCAAGAATAGTAGAGTAAGCTGTGGGTCGGTGCCGTGCCCAAGTGCTGCCTAGCTGCACTAAGTTGCAGCGCCAGCACGCCGTACCTTCTCCGGCGGCATCCCCCCGTCCTCCTTCAGGGCCTCCGGGGGCACCACGCCCGCCGCCCGCTCCAGGTTGTCCGGCACGTCGAGCAGGGCCTTGACGAAGCCCTATGGGGAAAGGCAGTGGGGCAATTGCAAGCCAGAACGACACCAGTAAGCACTTCTTGATCTTTACGTGAGGTCACCCCTTATGCAAACCTTCAGTAACAGGAAACGCAAGCCGAGTATCCTCCGGCACCATGGCGCCACCATAGCCACCAGGCAGCTGCAGCGAATGCGTCACGCCAGGCTAGGCAGCGCCCCGCCCGTAGCAAGGTGGGCCATGCGGCAGCATATGCCAAGTGCGGCAAGTCCTATTGTGCGCAGTCGGGAATCTGCTGCCCAGCGCCCAGCCAGCGCCGCCCTTGCAGACTGTCGGAGATACCAGTACTACCTGCCGTGTGATGTCGGCACAGTGTGCACGCAGAGACGTGAAAATAGCACCCACTTACCAGGCTGCTGCGCACCTGCTCCGCCGCCCCGCCCAAAACCGAACTGCTGTCCCCTCCTTCCCCCCACAGCGCCGTCGAGCCCACATCTACCTTGTCTTACCCCCATCTCCCCGTCCTGCTTGCAGTCCTCCCTCGCTGAAGGTCCTACCAACAGGTGGCGCTCACAGTCGCCAAACCCACCTGAATGGCAAACTTCTTGCTGACATCCACCTCACGAGCCGTGCGCGCTCGGAGGTTCTCCATCTCCGCCAGCGTGCGTTTAAGGCTGTCCGTGAGTGTCTCCACCTGAGGCCAGGCCCACACGCGTCCACACGTGTCAGATGAATGTACGGTAGGCTGTGTAGTCAAGGTCCACGTGTCAGGACGCCGGGGACGCGGTTAGCTTGCCAGACGCAATGCCAGTCTGGCGGACGCGGCTACGACGCTTTACCGTGCTAGTGATTCAGAGTACCGGTATATGCTGCGCGTGGGCGGTATGTTGCAAGACGCGCGAGTGTGGCTGGGCTCTGTTGGTGCCGTGCACGAGTCTGTACTGGTGCGCACGGGTGTGTGGAACCACCGGGTACGGTGGCGCTGCTGTTCATGGTCTTGAGCAGAGGCAGGTTACCGCAACATAGCGTAACGACATGCACGTATGCGGAACATTGCAGCGTTACTAGAAAAGTAGCACGCTCGGGAATCAAGGTTAGGTAAGGCGGGCCGCAGGCCGGGGCGGGTTTGGTGTGGCTGCCGCCGTTGCCCTCACGGCGGTGGTGCCTGGGGCCTTGGCCTAACCGTTCATTGGCTTTTACGCATTGCCATTCCGTCTTCAGCAACAGCACAGGGCTACCGGCCCATGTAAGGGTTTGGAGGAAAGCCCCCTGGCGCAGGTCCCTTGTGCATGGTCCCCAGGGCCGTGTCGGCACGTGGTCATCTGGGTTTTCCTCCCGCGCACCTAGCGTAATAGACTACCCCTGTTGACCCAATACCATAATCGACACAGATGGGAAGCCCAACAGCTCCTATACCTGCTGCGTGAGCTTCGCTGCTTGCTCCTCCTTCAGCTTAATCTGGGCCATCAGCTCCTGGGGGTCAGGCTGCTCGGCAGGTGACCCCTCGGTCGACGTGGACTCCCCAGCGTCGTTCCCCGGCTGTGCGTCACCAGCACTGGTCTGCGCCTGCTGCTGCTTTGCGTTGGCAGCCTCATCTCCCTGCTTCTCCGTCGCGAAACCCCGAGACCATCCACCGATGCGCTGGAGCGACGAGCGTCCGATCGCGACCGCGGCGGCCGGCTCCACGCGACACGCGCTGATAAGCGCCGGGGTAAGGGATCTCACAGATCTGAGGAGGCTCATGGTATTTGGGTCGGACTACGGGGACGAGGGTAGCACTAGGCAAAAGCAGTGATGCTGTCGGAGAGCTTCACAACGACCCGCGGAGCAACCACGATTGATGTGGGTCGATGAGGTTTTAATTGCAATGGGATGAACGCGTGCAAGGGGTCTACTATGAGAACCGCGCTTTTTCGGTTGAATAGCATTGGGTATCCGTTGCAATTGCGTTGTGAATGCTCCATGTCTGGAAGGCCCTAATCGGGGTGGTGCCGACGCCAGCTGTCAGATAAAGTTGACCTATGAATGCTCTGCTGTTCTCTACGGTACACTGCGGCAGTCACTATAACACCATCTTTGGCGCCACACGAATGACGACAAGCCATAACGTTGGTAACCTTGTCGCAGACATGACGAAAGGATACAGATCATTAGCCCTCCGTGGTACCCTATGTCCTTGCCTTGCAACCCGTCGCCTTCCTGCCGCGACACACCATCGGGGAGGGGGCTGCCTGGCCATGGGGCTGCCTTGGCGGGACAGCGGCAGCGCTCCACGCAGTGAAACCCGGTCTCAAAACACAGATGTGTTGTCACCGACCAGCCAGACAAGTAGCAGCCTCGAACCGCCTCCGTCCCTTCCGCCCACGGCTGAATCGCCACGACACCAAGGCTCACCTTCGCAACCCCGAGCGGTCCGCGGCAACGACAAGGATACGGTTCTGACATTTGCGTAAGTGCATGCAGGCGCCTCTGCTGCTGGCTGCAACCAATTGAGCGGCTTGAAGTGACCCGCTAGCAGAGTCAGCACGCTAAGGAACGAGCGGTGGTGGTTCACCAGGATAGGCACACCTGGCCCTTCGGATTCCCTGCTGGCCCTTCTCCCGCTTCTACCATACAGCCAGTGCAGCTGCTTTCTCATGCACCCATGCACGCTGACGGTGCTTGCACCGTCCCTCCCTGCAGCCTGTCTTTTGACCTGTTGTGCTGCCGTCTCCTGCTATTGCACGCGCTAGGTACGGGGCCAACCTCAACTTCCTGACGCTTGCTCGCCGCGAGGTCAACGTCCTCAGGTGCGTGCCTGGGCAAGCTTGTACGCCGGGCACCCCGCGTAGACAGCAGTGTGCCAGTGCCCGCGTGCTGCTGGAGGAGACTTCCGCTCCTTGCTGAGCATGCAACGACTTTTACGGCTGGTGACTGTGTCGCATGGGTCACTGCATCTCCACCGTCGACGCCCGTGCTGCACAGCTCCTATGCAGCAAGCGCCGTACACACGCTGCCAAATGCCGCTAGCTGGGGCGCTTCAGGATGGCTTGTATGCTTACCTTTGAGGGCAGGGCGGTGCAGCCACCTGGGCTTCGGACGTGTGGTCTGGGGACCTCCCGCTCGGCGACAAGTTACGTATCCTTTCTTCATCGGTGTCCTGTCATGTGCCACTCCGCCCCTGCAGCCGCGACCCAGCCTTCATCCCCGACCCCTCTGTGCGCCTCGTGTTCAAGCACCAAGGCGGCTACGCCACGTTGGAGCGCCACCCGGTGGACCAATCGGCCAGAAGCAGCAGCAACGGCAGCAGTTCAGGAGCCAGCACAGCTTCCGCACCACCACCGGCAGCAGCAGCAGCAGGAGCAGGAGCGACAGCGGCGAAGAGCAGCGGCAACAGGGGCAATGGCGGGGCGGAGGGCGGGGACCTGCGGAGTACGGTCGGGCCCGCGGGCCAGGAAAGCATGCAGCGGTCGTCGTACAGCGCGGATGAGCCGCCGCGGTTCGTGCCGTACGATGGACACGTGCACGGCGTCGTGTACCGCGTGACTAAGGAGGATTTTACGAAGCTGGCGAAGCGGGAGGGCGGCTACGTGGTGGAGGAGCTTGAGGTAAGCTGTTTAGGGTTATGCATTGCGGTGCGTGCACAGTGTTACCTCTTGGTAACCCCTGCCGTGCGACATCGGACAGTCGTCCGGTAGTGCGGAACACATCGCCTGCTACCGGGTACCAGTTGCGGCTCATGCCAAACGGAGCGCGACCGTTCGTTTGAACTGTACCGCGGCTCGGCTGTGTTCCGTCACGGCCTGACTTTCCCGGAAGCTGCTGTTCCGCTCCTTGTACGCCCCTGCCCACCATGCATCCATGCTCACGGTCAACAAACCCCCAAGCGCGTACACGCCCAATGGCCAAGGCATGCCCGTGCGACCCCCATCCAGCAATCAACGCGCGCAGTGGAACACATCTCATTTCCACCTCCGCGCACAACCGCGTCTGCCAACCCTCAGGTACAGACGTACGACGGGCGGCGGTGCAGGGCCCTCGCCTTCGTCAGCAACCCGCTGTTCAAGCTGCCGGCGGAGGTGACCCCCACGGAGGGCTACCTGTCGCGCGTCAGGGAGGGCGCGGCGGACAACTACCTGGACCCAGCCTACCAGGTGCGGCGGCTTAAGGATGCCCGTGCGGCGGCATGAGGACGCCCGTGCTTCTTGCAATTGGGCTGTGATCGGGCCATGTAGGGCCGGGCGGTCGTAGGCGGCTATGACACTCCACGGCAGGTGCAATGCTGTTGCTAGACTGCTGCAGAGGACTCTTTGGGGTCACCGTTGCGTCCTCCACGCCCAGTCCACTTGCCTCACCTTTGCGACGCATGTGGTTGCACTCGTAGCGGTGCGAGCTGGGTAGGAGTGCTCGCCTCTGGTCCGGCCAAAACGAATGGGAGGCGCCCCACGAATCCCCTGCCCCTGTCAGACGCCCAGTGTCCTCGGCGACACCCTACCCTGCATGGCCACTTCGCTCCATTGCCTCCCGTTAACCCTCCCCCAGGCCTTCCTGTCGGGCATCTCCACGGTTCCGGGCACGGGGCTGGGCTCCGAGTACTTCAACACGCCCTCCAAGTACATGGGCTACAGCTTCCTGCTGGTGTGCGCCCTCATCACCGCAGCATTCTTCGTGCAGCACTGAGGCGGCGGTGAGGAGGGGCTGAGCGCCGTGAGGAGGCGGGATCAAGGGCGGTGCTGAGGGGGGGGGGGCTCATGGGGCGGCCGCCGGCGCTTGCGTGCGGCGGCACGGGGACGCCTTATTCAACAGGGGGGATATTTACTACGACGACTAAGTACGACGACAGTGATTACTTTGACAATGACAACAACTACGTCTGCGCAAGCAGGCGTGTGATGAGCAGCTGGCAGGAAGCGCTATGGTTTCATCAGTACTAGCAGCGGCAGTAGCAGCAAGCTATGACGGGTGATTAGCTGCGGTAGTAGCAGCAGTGGGAACAAGAGGAGGCGGCAGCAGCATCAACAGCGGTCTCGTGCGGAGTCACATCGGCAGGTTGCGGGTCAAACGCGGCGTCGTGCGTTGGTAGCTGCGGCGGCGGGTGCGAGGATGGAGCTGTCGCAGGCTTGTGGACGGTAGGGGGATCCTGATGGGGCCGGCCAGCTGGTCGTTGGCCGCATGCCCGCGTCCACCGTCGGTGGTGAGGTGTTTGTGGTGTTGTTATCAACATGTTAGCACCCGCTCCCGTTTGTCTGGGGGTGCGTCGCAGTGGCGGGGACAAGAATGTTGGCGAGGGAGGGTGCCGAGCGAACGGGCCATCCAACTGCTTTGCACGACGCTGGTGGTTTCAGTGAGCGGTGTACTACAGTTGCCCACAGCGGTACGTGAACGTCGCGGCAGGACGGTCTGCCTGCAACCCATGGACGAGCACAGCCGGAGGCTCACAAGGCGACGTTGATGCATGGCACATGCTTTGTCCTGGGTACGACAGCGGTTCGGGCAGGCTACGTGGGGTGGAGGCGTCTCGTTAGGGTCGGGACCGGGCGTTGTCGGGTCACCGGCTGGTGACTCGGTGTCTCAGGCACACTGCTGGTATCCAAATGAGGTGTTTGTGACGGTGTGATGCACGAGAACAATTTGACATTCGTCCTAGTCCAAGCGAAGGCAGAATCTTATTCCTGTGGTGGTTGCGGAGCGGCTGGACCCCCCCACACCTGGCTGCGGCAAACACCTGCCACGATAGGCTGCATTGGACGTGGTTTGGCGCCGTGTCCCCGCTTTGTACGCCTGATACCTGCTGGTCATGTCTGTTGAAAGAGGTGTGGTGAAGTGCCCAGTGGTCGTGCTAGCGAAATGATTTGCCGGCACCGCCCCATTCGACTGGTGCCGGGTGAGTGATACTGTTTGAGGTTTCAGCTGTCTCCTGCTGGTCAGGCCCGAGTGTGTTGCGACGTCGTTGTGCTGGTGCAGGTGCTGAGTGTATTAAGGGTCGAGTTTGCCTGTTTCTGCGCTAGTCCTGACTACACATGTGGTGCATTCGGCTGTAGAGAACGAGGGACGAGTGCAAGCCTAGGTAGGTGACATACCGCAATGCAGAGACGCGCGGTACAGTGCCGGTGTTCCGCGTGTATGTTGCGTTTGCAAGTCAGCATGTTGTCGTGATGTTAGGAGTGTGCGGAGAGTATTACTTCTGGTGCTCTGCCCATTTGCTGTGCGTAAACCGTGTGGACAATGCCTAGTGATGCATTTGCATGTTGGCTGGTGCAGTACGGAGCCAGTACGGGTGTGGAACTCGTAGTCGTACAATTAGTGGCAGTGGCCGCTTAGGGAAACCCGTACCGGTATTGTGGGAGTAATTGACACAGGACACGAGACAATGCATAACTGGCGCACTGCATCATTTCAGACTCGAAGGACTGGCGCAAGCCTGCTGGCGCTCCGGTGTTGCAGGTCGTGGTGGACGTGGTGGACATACGGTCAGCGCTGCGCGCGTGCCCTTGTTACATGGAGCTTACTTACTGCCCTGGAATCCAAGTCGTTGCCAGCTGCCTCGGTGGTGCTATGGACGCAAGAAGCACCGCCAAAATAGAGATTGCACGGGGGAGGGGGACAAGGCCAGTGCCCTCGCCAAGAAAAGCTGTACCGCCACCGGCTATTGCCAACGTTAGCGCAGGGCAGGGCCAGACGCCGAATAGACACATCGTTTCCCGCGCATCGTACAGGTAGCACGTGGCACACCAGCGTGCCCGCAGGCACACATGCGCGCAACCTTAGGCCGCTGGGGACAAGGCCATCCTCTCGAGCAGTTCGCTGTCGACAGGAGCTGGGCATCACGATGCAGCCCCACGAGCCAGCTGGCTGCAATTGCACTTCACCATCTGCACGGTATCCCAGCAATGAAGGTCGTTTTGTGCACGGTGCCATGCTCAACAAAGCTTCACCACCAAGGGACTTGCACCGTCAAGGAAAATCGGAATCAGTTAAGCTGAGCTCCCATCAGCCATCCCACTGGTTTCCGTGGAACCCTGGACAATGACGTGCAGCCTCCCCATGCCGCCACGCCCGTGTTAGGCCAGACGTCATTTCCCCAGCTTCCTTACCGAAACCATCGTACTTCACGGGAACCAATAGCAGTACCTCCAGCGTCAACAAGGGCAGCAGCCCAAACCGGTTCAAACCATGCAGTGCGGCCAAAGAAGCCTTAACCCTGCTGGCATAGGCTGGGCCAATCAACACGGCGACAGGCCAGCAAGCCATGACGTCCTGTCCGTCTGCAACTCCACAGCGCGTAAGCCCAAACAACGAAACACGACCAGAGCCCGCTGGCACCCCTGCCAGAACCACAACCCACAACCACCCCCCTCGCGTACGAGAGTCCCCAGCCCGTACCAACGTTGGCGCAGTGCGGGCCAACCCAGAACAAACCGTCACCTGCACAGCCCTCCAAACCCCACCAGCCTGACTGAAGCTGCAATCGCCAGCGACACGCACTGATGGGCACCCTGAGGGCGCATGCGCCTCGTCCCTTCCCCAACACATCCACTTCCAGGATCCATTCGCACATGGCATCGGAGCGTTGCCCGGCCCGAGGCTCTTCTGCGGAGACTCCAGCAGCGCTGCTGTGGGCTGCGCTGCGCCGCCAGGTGCGGCCATGCGCCGCCACGCGCCCAGTGCCGGCCCCGGGTGCTGCATGAACGTGACGGCTGACGCCCGAGGTAGCCGTCCAGCTCCCGGTTTTCGCCGTCACTTGCGCCGGCCTTGACCTGCGTCTTGCAAGGGAACTGTTCATGCTCTGGGGGGTCAACATATTATGCCGTACACAATTGTTCCTGTACGGAGCCTGAAAACGCCATCCAGCCATCTGCGCAGTGGTAGGCGGTGCGTGGCGTGCAAGGATTCTGGCGTGCTTAAACGAGGCTGCAAGGCCTGGCGGCCGTGCGGGCAGGCACTCTACAGTCCCATGCCTACTAGTACGGCAGGTACCTCGACCGCACGTCCACCCTGCACTCCAGTGGGGTTGCAGTGCAGTGGGGCAGGGTATGCAGCCGTGGGCTGTGGCTCAGACTGCTAGCAGCCCAAAAACGCATCCCTGCCGCCCCACAGCGTCCACCGAGGCGTCAAAATGCGGCACAGGCTGCTAGCAGCCCAAAAACGCATCCCTGCCGCCCCAAGACGTCCACCGAGGGGTCAAAACGCAGCAATATAGTGGAGTCGGAGGGCATCGATCCCCCTACCTCCCGCACAATGTCGGGCGCTCAGCCACATGCTAAGCGGGCGCTCTACCATTTGAGCTACGACCCCATCAAGTGCGCCCATCCAGGATCGAACTGGAGACCTTCTGTGTCCATCGGAGGCAAGCCCCATGTTAGACAGATGTGATAACCAACTACACCATGGTCGCACATGCCCGAAGACCTCGCAGCCGCCACACCCGGGGCCCAGGGTCGCTGTTTTGGCTGAATCCTCGTTCGGGAGCGAGCGGGCTACATGCAAAGCCCCTCCCCGCACCCGAGCCTAGGCAGCCCGTGCACCAACGCCACAAGCAAGCACACCCCAACACGCACACCTCGCATGGGCACGACCCCACTGCCAGCCGCGCCGCCCCACCCCTGCCTGGCCCAGGCCACCCGACTCCCAGCCCACCTGGACGGCGTTACGCACTGGTGCAGGTTCGTGGAGGTAGAGAACAAGTCGGCCCTTCTGGCCTGGGGGGGTCCGAAGCGCCCCGTTTTTGGTTTGTGGGGCCGTAGTGCCCTGTTGCCCCAGTGCATTGGTGTCCTGTTGCACTGGTGTTGTAGTCCCCTATTGCCTTGGTGTGCTGGTGCCTTAGTGGTTTAGTGCTTTAGTGCGTTGGCTGGGTGTCCTAGTGTGGCTGGGTGCCCTGGGTTGTGTTGTTGGTAGTGTATGGTGCGCGTGGCACGTGACGCAACAGGTTGAACGGCAACTGGTTACAACGGCAACAGCAACGGCAACGGCAACGGCTCTCCATCTTCA
>VFQN01005666.1_pt1 | contig 15029 bp, 16 predicted proteins | sample 3512371 | NCBI WGS metagenome assembly VFQN01 (sample SAMN10412370, study PRJNA504923) | tailings metagenome | isolation source: Replicate 2 from Balatoc abandoned mine | place: Philippines: Itogon, Benguet | collected 2017-08-28
CTGGGACTTTTGGGCGTTGGGTTTTATCAGAACTGATAAAATGCCTTGGCGGAAGAAACCAGCCCTGACGTCGACGCCCCTCCTGCTTCGCCCGCCAACTGATCCTCACGTATCGGGTGCCTGCCCATGCCAGGTCCGTCAAGTGTGGGGATGTATTGCCGTGTGGCCCTGCCGGTTCGGTAGTTCGGTGCGGTGGGTGTCCTTGCGTGGGTTGCTTCACCCTGGCGCCTCGTGTAACCTCTGCTACTTACCGTATGGGTCTGTGAAGCCTGGCAGCAGCTGGCACAACGCAGGCGTGTCTGCTGCAGCGCCTTGGCCAGGATCAACTAGACACGGCGGCGTGCATAAGGGACCGCTTCGCAGACTTGCTCATGTGCTGCACTTTAGCGATTGAGAGCTGGTTGGGCACGTCTGGCCTCGTAGCCGTACGGCGGGGTTGGTTGTGGCGGCCGGTGACGTGGGCCAAATACTGGCACGTGAACGAACGATAATGAGCAGTAATGCGCAGAACAATGTGCTATGAGGTAGCTAGGTAGCATCATGAGCCGGGAAAGCAGTTCCAAGTGTAGGCAAATTGCGGCATCGTCGCAGGGCCAGAGCCTGCAGGAGCGGCTCTCCGCCGTTAGCGTCTCACTCATACCTTTTGCGACCGCGGCAAGGATTGACGCGGAGCAGCTGCCCACTAGAGTTAGCCCGAAGACATTGAAGGCAGCTCGCAGTGGCTTGGAGGAGATAGCCCGCCTGCTTAACACAGGGGACATCGATAACGCTGCGCGTTTCGCTTTAGGCCAACACAGTCTATACGAGATCCTTCTGCCGGCTTTTGCGTGGCTGGACCGCTGGACCTTGAGAAGGTCGCTCACGGAGGACGACACATCGTTGCTCACCAGCTTGCACATCGGGCTACAATGCGTGCTCGAGCACCTGCTGCTTCGCCGCACATCGCTGGACAGTACCCAGGCACAACTGCACCAGTACGTGCGTTTCGCGCTGGCGTTTGTGCGCTCGGATGCGCTCTGCTGCTTGGCCCTGCGCATGGACTCCCTGCGGAAGCGCGCGGCTGCTGCCAGCAAGGACCAATTCTCGGCAGAACACATTGGTCTGCTGCGCATATCCATTGCAAGTGTGGAGCACGACGTCACGCTTGCAAGGGCTGTCTGGGTAGCCGATGACGAGCACGTTCCAGCCCTGCGGCAGGCGCGAGACGCAGCCTTCGCAGCCTCCCACGCAATACAGCACATGTGCGCCACCGTCATGACGCTCACCGAGTGGCTGCCGGGCTTGGAGGTCGACTTTGGGAAGGCACTTGCCGGCACCCGCATCACCAGCCTCGACGGTGCGCCCGTCATGGAAGTGGGCCCCCAAGGGACGTGCCGATTGGTCGACCTGCGAATACGATTGGCAGAGGCAGCCAACGACCTTATGGCCTTCCTGGCTCACGTTGTCAGGGGCGCAGCGGGCTCGCGCCCGGGTGTGGAGGTCGTGCACGGCCGCATGCTGTGCACAGCGTGGGCAAATCCGCACCCGCAGCTGCTACCCGTCCTGCTGCACCCCGCGGTGCAATACTTCCTGGGCTGGGCGGCGGTGGGTCTGCCAACGCCGGCGGAGCTGAAGGGCAGCCACTGGGACGGCACCTTTGGCGACGTGACTGTGCCGCTGCTGCGCGGCTGCAGAGAGCCGGATGCAGCTACCCAGGGCTATCAGGCCAAGCTGAAGGACATGCGGGAGCTGTTACAGGTCCTACAGGCTGTGGCCGGGGCGTGGTCCGCCGCGCTAAGGTCCGGGGCGGCGCAGCCACCGCGATCGCCGTGCCGTACCACCGATGCCGTACCGCCGCCATCGCCCTTGCCGGCTGCCCAGGCGGCACTGGCCTCCGCAGACGGTGCCTCCAGCTCAACCTCCGCCACCGCCGCGGACGGGCTCGTGCCTACCGCTCCCACCACCTCCGCTACCGCTACCGCCGCCGCCGCCACTGCCTCCCCGCTGCCGTACCGTACGGCACACATGTGCCGCATGCTGCTGGGCCTGTTCGAGGAGTTCTGGAGGCTCATGGACAGATCGGACGAGCCCGACATCCGCTTTGATGCGCTTGAGGCAAGCTCCAGCCTCGAGGCAGGGCTGCTGGCGCTGGCGGAGTGTCTGGTACGGCTGCCGCCCGCCGCCGCAGCGCGGCGCCTGCCGGCGGCGTGGGGCACGGTGGGGATGCAGCTGGCATGCGCCCCCCTTTCCAGGAGGCGCTACGTCAACAAGGCGGTTTACCTAGTGGTGGGGCAGCTGCTGGTGGCCATGGCTCACCTGCAGGCCCCGACAGAGCAGCGGCCAGGGGAGGAGCAGGGCGGCCTGCCGGGGCAGGAGGGCGGCGGTGCAGGCGCGGGCACGGCAGCGGTCGTTGGTGGTGGGGGTGGGCTATGGTGCGAGGACGGGGCCAGCGGCAGCGGCGGCGGCGGCAGCGGCGGCGGCGGCAGCGGTGGCAGTGGGGCAGAGGCAAGGCCAAGCTGCGTGGAGCAAGGCGTGCGTCCTCCGCCGGGTGGGTGCCTGGCTGCGAGCTGCACCACCGTAATAGTGGACTCACATATCCGTCCGTCAGTTCCTCACGCCTGCGCTTTGTACCCTTGCCTTACAGCGAGCCTTCTGTAGCACTCGCGACCTGGGATACAGACACGTTGGCGCTGCTACTCATGCGATGGTGCTCGCGGGCACCTGCCAACCAACTGATACCACCGCGCCCCTTTCCAACCCTAATTCACACGCAGGCGCCGGTCCCAGCCCCGCCCTAACCACGCCCAAACCCACCTCCATACCTGCACCGCCACCGGGGCCCTCGTACACCCTGTCGTGCGCCCTGGCGGCGAGCCTGTTGCCCTGCCTGGAGTGCGAGCTGCGCCACATGATGATGTATGCACCGGACGCGGCCGAGCTTGCGCCCCAGGCACGTGCCATTGACACGGCCCTGCGCCGCCACGGCTGCTGGCCCGCCATGCTGGCGCACGGCGACCCGCGGCAGGTGGGTCGGTGGGGCAGTTGGGGACGGTTGGATAGTTGGACGGTTGGGCGGTTGGTTTGTCTGGTACGGTGGCACGGCGAGCTGGGATGAGCGGCGTGGTCTTCCTTGCGTTCCTTGTTGACGTGAGCAGCCAACAAAGCTTTTCTGAGCCGTGCGCAAGGAGCCGTACCGCAAAGCATCCATGATGCACGTGCCATGCCGCCTAAGCGATGCTGGCCTGCATCGACCCTTTTGCACAAGTCGCTTACTGCACCTTGCGGTTACCCTGTCCGGTTCGGCAAGCTCTCATCCTACATCTTTCCTGCTGCCATGCCTCTCCCTGCCTCATGTGCTTGCAGGTTGCGTCTCTGGTGCTGACGCTGGGTAAGGCGGCGTTGCTGGCGTACTTCAAACCGGACGTCGAGGCGCAGGGGCAGGTGGCCGGGGGGGCAGGAGGGTCCGGAGGCCGGCCGCCGGGCGGTGTGCGGGGCTTGGTGCGGCAGCAGCTGATGGCGCTGTTGGAGCAAATGGGGCTGCAGGTGATTGGCCCCGGGGGGGAGAGGGAGCAGGGGAAAGAGGGACAGGGTCTGGAGGGTGGGGAGAAGGGGGAGCGGCAAGGGCAGGGGCCGGGGCAGGAGGGTGGGGCGCAGGGGGCGCAGGAGCGGCAGCAGGGTGTGCCGGTGTTGCAGGGGTTGGTGCCGCTGCAGCTGCGGCTTCGCAGCATGGAGCTCAACAGGGCGCTGCGGGGCGAGGTGGTGGGGGTGGAGAGCGCAGCCGGCGGAGGCAGCAGCATCAGCAGCAGCAGTACCAAGCACGCGTTCTGGGCGACCGGGCCGCTGGGATCCGGCCCCAGCTGGGAGCAGGTGGTGTCGCACGGCGGCTGCCCGGCGCCCGGCAGCCCCCAGCAGCAGCAGCTGCAGCGCATGGCCGTACTGGCTGCCGTACACTGGCTGCCCTCGCTGCTGCTGTACCCCTACGCTGGGCTGCCTGGGTTTGAGCCCGTACAGCCTGTGCCGCTGGGCAGCACGGCACCCAACGGGGAGCACCGTGTGGCGTGGGCGTGGCTTAGGCTGGTGGCGCGGCAGTTGCTGCCGTGCACCTTCCCGCAGATGCCCTTGCGGGAGCCGGGATCTGCTGCCCCCCGGGAACCCATGACGTGGAGGCAGTTGCTGGTGCGGGACCTTCTGGGAGTGTTGCAGGTGGCGGCTGTGATTAGGGCGGCGCTGGCGATGGAGGCGGCGGATGGGGGCGGTGCGAGCGGCGCTGGTGGCATTGGAGGTGGTGGAGGAGGGGAGGAGCAGCAGCAGCAGGCGGTCCGTGCCGCGGTGGAGGAGGTGCTGCCCGCTGCGCTGGACGTGCTGGAGGTGCTGGTTGTGGCGGAGATGCCGGAGGTGACGCGGTGTCTGGGGGTCAACGCGCACGCGAGAAGGAAGCGGCAGGAGGGAGGGGCAGCGGCGGCGGCGGCGGCGGCGGCGGCGGCTGGCTCATCTCGGGCAAGCCGAGGGGCCCGCAGGCGAGCGGGGCAGGGGCAGGGGCAGGGACCGGGACCGGTTCAGCGGCAGGTGGTCCCGGCGGGCTGGGGTCCGGGGCTGCCGTGGGATGAGGCCGTCAGGGGGCTGGTGCTGCGCCAGGGGCGTGTGCGGCTGGTGGCGTGTCTTGACATGATGGCGCGCTTAGTGGACGGCAGGGCGGATGGTGGGCTGGCGAGTGGAGAGGCGCTGTGCAGCGAGCTGCTGCAGCAGGTGAGCGAGAGGCTGTGCGGCGAGCTGCCCCAGCTGCCGGGACCGTGTTTGGATGTGGGGTTTGCGAGGTGTGCTAACCCGGTCTGCTGCATGGTGACGTGTGCGTCGGAGGCGCGGGTGCAGCTGCTGCTGTGCGGGCGGTGCCGGGCGGTGGGGTACTGCAGCGCGGAGTGTCAAAAGTGGGACTGGGCGGCGGGGCACAAGACGGAGTGCGGGGCGGGGGCAGCAGGGGCGGGGCGGCGGGGCTGAGGCCGCAGCGAGGGCGGTGGGCGTGAGGGGGCGGCAGCGGCGGTTGTGCGATGCGGGGTGACAGTTGCAGTAGGAGGGCGAGGAGAGGTGATGCAAGCACGTTGAGGATGTGCACTGCAGGACAGGCCGTGACAGGGGCTGTTGCTGCGGGCAGGTTCAGTCTTCGTACGGCGTTCGGGGGCATGACAGGTGTGCGTTGTGGGTTGTACGGCTGCTGGCATGTTGACTCGTGTTGAGCTGTTGACTCATGTTGTCCCACGTTGCCAGTGGCCGGTACGTCGCAAGTGCCGGTATTGTCTTGTGCCGTGGTACAGGAACAAGCCTGTGCTCATCCAGCCGTTTGGCATGCGGGTGAGGGCAGCTGTCGCACACTGCTGCTACGGTACTGAACGCCACAAGCAAACAGTGCCGCCATGCACCGTACAGCTCCTGGGCGCATAGCGCCCTACGCACTGTGCTTAGCGGAGGCTTCTTGTCGTGCACGGGCGCTATGAAGCGCACCGGTACAACAGGGTAGTGTCCTTTTGTTCGCTTGCATTGCCACAGCCGTTGTGATGTAGGACAGGCGACATGAGTGGGAAATTGCTCGTGGTGGAACGTGGAGCGTGTATGAGTCCCTGTCGCACGAGTTGACGGACGATCGCACGCACCTGCATGCGCGTGTGCCCGTACCTTTCAAGGCCCTGCTGGGCAAGCAGGCTCCGAGCTGGCAATGTCCGTGTTAGCGGTGCCTTCAGTTGGAGCTGCGTTCAGCCCCAAGGTGACTGTGTGCGGGATTGGTGTTTATTCGTACCGTGTCATGAGTCTGAGTGCCCTTACGGTAGCTGTGAATGTAGGCGGAAGAAGCGGAGGGCTAGCTGGAAATGCCGCGCATGGATGGCTTTGCACGGAGCAATTGGACTGCGAGGAGGGACCGTAGCTCCGTATGCTCATACTCGGTGCTTTGCAGCTTTTAGTGCGTTGCGTTGCGTTGCCTGTTGGCATCGTTTGATGGGCTCTACGGCTTGTGTGACGGCGGCTTGTGTGACTGTGACAATTACACGCAGCAGCGGACACCTGGTGCTGTAGCAGACGGTTACCGGTATGCACCAAGTCCCAACCCACGCGTTGTGTGACGCGTGCCACGGAACTGTCTGGAATGCACCAATGGCCCTGCAAGCCTTCGCCGGGGCCCTGCAAGCCTTCGCCGGGGCCTGCCTCGGGATGTGTAGCCTTCACCGTACCACCTTTGTCTGTATCTGAAGGCATGCACAAAACAAGTGCGGCATAGGCAGCTGGTAGAGACTCGTGTCGCAACAGTACGGTACGCAGCCAGTCTTCCTTTGTCCAGGACGCAGCTTGGCTGCGGCCATCTGTCTACAGGGCTCCTGCGAAGCCTAGAAAGTCTGTCACCGACTGGTCTACTGCTTTGCTGCCTATCTTCTGTACAAAAAGCATTGTCCGCCTTCAGCTCACAGAAGCCAGCTACGCTATGCACCGGTATGTCTCATACAGACGCCTGCTACACCCCAACTCCATCCCGAACCGCAACGCTCAGCCGTGCCAAGCAAATTACAACCGGTAAGTAGTAGCAACAACTGCTATCATACGCCAGTGTGCGCGATCAGGCTTGAATGCTTCAACCTGTGCTCCCCTGCTATGTGTCACTGTTCCTAGGCGCACCATGTGTTATTGGGCTGGTACATCAAACTGTCGCAAATGCTGATATGATAACGGGCCACAGGTACTACGACAGCTGGCGGCAGGCCGCCTGGTACTCCGACCCCTACACCCTCACACCCTAAACCCTAAACTCCCTTACACCCTAAACGCGCAGGGATAGGAACCCCCTCCTACCAGCACCAAGGGAACGGCTGATACCACGCGTGCGAGCACAGGTAAGAGGGACCGCAAGGAGTCTGAACAGCAGGCCAAGCCCCCACCAGCTCCAAGAACCCGCAACACAATAATACACCGCAAAATGCACTCATGGCCCAAAGCAGGAGCCACGCTGGGTGGCCACCGCCGCCGCTCACCACAGCCCAGTCGCATCTTACTTGCCCCCACTCGTGTACAGGACAGGGGTACGGCCACGTGGGACAAGCATTGCGCACCGTAAGAGGAAACAAAAAGAATAGACCAAGAACAACACCAGCAGCTGTGCAACCAGACAGAAACCAACGGACACCAAGCAACCAGGCCTGCTGACCAGAGGGACACCCATCACACGCACGTACGCACGGCAGAAACAAAACGGTCAACCAACAACACCTAGCCAGCGAGACACAGCACAGTGCTCTCCTCGGTTGCTTTAGAGGATAGCCGAAGACAACCGATTGCAACCAACCAACCACCCTTCTCACGAAGAAAAAAAACAAAAAGGGCAACAGCCGCTCGTAACCAACAGCCCCTGCTCGCTAGCTACCTCTGGAACTCCAGTCCCCCAAACCTTCCCCCACAACCGCTAGCTAGCGAAATCGAAGCACAGTTTCTTCTCGGCTGTTTAGCCCAGCGTGCGGGTTGCTTGGCGGTCTGCCCCTGCCCACAGCTTGCTGTGCCATGTCCGTGGCTACAGACCAGCATAAAGCAGCCGGCAAAGGTGCTATCCTTCACACCCGACAGCTCCGCTCTAGTGCCAAGATCTGCCCCGCCCGCACCCCTCATGGGCCGCCTGACCCCCCATACATTCCCGCACGCCGCCCTGCTGGAAAGCATTCCAGCTCCGCTCCAGCACACCCGCCAGCTTGCTTGAGCTCCGCACCAGCGCCGAAGGCCAGCCTACTGCCTGCCGTACCGGGCCCCTCTTGCTAGCGTCAGACGCCAGGCAGCAGGCAGGGAGGCAGGTCCGCCAAAGCTCCAGCTCCGCACCCCGCCGGATGCAGCGTGGCAGGCTACATACCCCTCCGTCCAGCAGCTCGGGGCCCAGGCTACTGCTTGCCGCACCATGCCCCACTAGGGGCTGGCGCCAGGCAGCAGGCTAGGCCAACGGCTCTGGCTGCGCAGGCACCGCCTGCTGACGACCCCCGACCCCTTCCCATGACGCCGCCTTCATTTGCTTCTAGTGTAGCCCCGCCCCTGATCAAGACGCACCCCTCTCCCAGGAACGACCTGTGACCTGCCTTACCCCCGGCCCCGGCTGCACCCCTCACAGTCCTCCGAACCCCCACACACTGCAGTGCAGTGCTCACTGCTGCACCAGCAGCTCCGACCTTGCCGGTGGGCCAGTCATACATCCCCTGCTGCTGCCAACCCTGCCCCCTACCTGCCAACAACCCCTGCCATGAACCCGAACCCAAGCACTCCTGCACTCCTGCTGCTGTGCTTGCGCACCCTGTTGCGCACCCTGTACTAAGAGGGCCGCCTCCCGGCGCCCTGCCCCCTGCCACAAATCAACTGACCCAGCCGCTGGCCATGCCGGCCGCTTAGGTACCGGTAACCCCGGAAACCGAACCCGATCCCTCCGATTCGCCCGGTGCAAGGGCCGGCCCTATAGAAGCTCCACGATGCAGCATGGCGCATCAGCAGCCGGCCCAGCACCGTAACCCTGCTGGGGCAGCTCCGCCGGCGAAACTTCCCCAGCGACCCCCTGCGCCACACAGCCCCCGAGGGAGCAAAACGGTCCCTGCCGCAGCCCCTGCTGATGACCCGTCCCGGCCCCCACCCACTGACCCCCAAGGGGCGAAGCTGCTGCCTCTGCCGCTGCCCCCACCGGCCGCCATGGCAACCCATACCTGCTGATCGCCCCCGACCCCACCCACAGGCCCCCAGCCGCGCTCCCTGCAGGGAGCACGGCCACCCAACCCACAATCCCCAGAGGGACGGGTTGCTGTAGTGGATGTTCCGTCCACGACTCCAAGCAAGTAAGGCTCCCCAACCCCGGCGCTGCTCCGAGCCGCAAGGCTCCTGCCATAGCAGCTTCTCAACCTGCTGGCCCATCCCGCAGCTGTTCCACCCGTAGTACGCACGTTGGTGCTCACCCACCCCCACTTTGCCGCTCCGTGGTTACCCCCACACACCCCGCTGCATCCGTCATCTGCTGCTGTCTGTGCCCCCCTCTCCCATCCACCTCCTTCTCACCGCCTCCCTCTCCCGCCTCCTTCTGTCAACCAACTGTTCCGGAATCCACGGGTAGTCCGCTAGGCGGCGCTTGCCCTCCAGGACCAGGTTGCGGTAGTGGCTGTTGTTCACCTGGGGGGGAAGCACGCAGGTTACAGGGGGTGAGCACCAAGAGGGGTACGTACGCATTACACTGTACGTGTAAGACGTCAGCGCAGGGAGCCACACACGGCATCATTGGTACGTGCACTTGAGGAGGAAAACCTTGTTTCACGTAGCGGGGGCCTTGGGGTCTCCCTGATTTTCTCCGCTTGGCCAGCGCCCGCGTTCGGGCTCGACCTCCGCCCCAGCCCCGTGGTGGCAATCATATCTGCTGCCCCAGCCCCCCGCCCCCACCCCCCCAAGGACCTCGCACCTTGCACGCAGCGTAGCTGATTTTTGCGTGCAGCTGGCGCTCCACCTGTGCGGGGTTGCCCTGGGGCGTGCGGGGGTCCAGGCGGGCGGCCAGCGGGTCGCGGGCGGGGAGGTGGTGGGGGCTGGCAGCAGCCGGCGACGCCTGGGGGTGGTCCTGGCTGTATGTCCTGCTGGTGCTGCTGCGGCCCCTGCGCCGCTGCAGCCGCGCGGTCGGAGCAGTGCGCGCCCTCATTGCTGGGTGCCGGCGGGGAGCAGACGCGGTACCTGGTTTTAAGTGGATGCATAGGATAGGTGGAGAAGCGGCTTGGCGCTGTGAGCAAGAGCAGAAGTGTCGCTACATGTACCGTCCACAGCAGATAGAGGCTCAATCCTGCACGGTGCCTTGCCGCCTTGCCCCACGCACTAGCACTGGTCTGACGCACTGCCTAATCCTACATCCACACACATGTCCCTGCTTGTAAGTCCACTACAAGCAACCACTCCGTGTACCAGCTGCAACACCGGCTCCAACCGTGTACCTTGCTTGGGCCCCCTTCCAAGGTCTTCATCAGGGATCGATTAAAGCGCTCGATTGCACGCCCATCCTTCCCCCACCTGTAGTACAGGCTGAAACCCTTCAGCTGCAGCTCCGCGAACAGCGACATCTTGCGACCCCCTTCCTCCACAGGGCCCACCAGCGCCCGCAATTCGGCGATGTACTTGTTGAAGCGCGCGCGCAGGGTCCCAGTGCTGCTGCCGCCGCCTAGGGGAGGGCGGGTGGCGCAAGGGCAGGGGGAGGGATAGGGAGGAGGCGGGTGGTGGTTGTGGTGGTGGTGACGAGAGCCACGCAGGGTCGGTGTGTGGCAGACAGATGAACAATCACGGTTGCAACCGAATAGACACACGCACGCCTGTTCCGAGCAGGGCTCCTGCAGGAGCTGGCAGCCTCCCGCAGTAGCCTGTCCACGGACCATGCCTTGGCTCCAGGCGTCTCCTACTCTTCTACCTCGTGGTAGACGCGTACAAACGTACGTACACCCTACCGGTACCCTGCCCCTAATCCCGCGCATGGTCTTGCTCGCGTAACATTATGTGATGTTATTACTAATTTACTATGCCTCCCCTACCTCCCTACCCTGTCAATGTACACAAACTCCCTCACAGCCGCACAACTGGTAATGCCAGCCCACCTCCCTAATTTTCCCGCCGTTGCTCCTCCTCCCCTACACCATACCATGCATGCCCGTCTCGCCTCGCCCCCGGCCCACCATCGCCCACCGCCCACCCCTACACGCACCCGCCTTGCTTATATATCCAGGTACGTACGTAGAACGGGACGACGCATGACACTTTTTATCGGTTATCATTCTGTCCATTCGATGAAACTCAAAGCTAATGACTCCGACGCACCCGCCTTGCCCAGGTAGAAGACTATGATGCGGCTGCCGTCCGGCGCCATGCAGCCCCACTCGTACACCCCCACCAGCCCCTTGGGCGGCCGCAACCAGGGCGCCTGCGCAGGCACCACTTCAATCCACGCCGTGAAGCCGCGCAGCAGCCTGAGGCCATGAGGATGGTGAAGGGTGAGGGAGTAGCAGTGTGGGGGATGAAGGACTGGGCAGCAGGGTTGGGCCCAGTGAGCAAGGTGGCAGCTTGGGGACTGCAGCGATCTACGGTTGAGCTGTGCGTGGGTTCTGCGTGGAGAGGTTTTCATTTCGTAGTGGAACATGTCCTGCCCTGCCTGCTGCCAAGTACGTGCACACCAACGCAACATACACCAAAGCAAGTGATGGCTTTTGCTGAGGTGATTGGTCCGGACCTGTGAGGATCAACCTCGTTTCATAGGAAGCCGGGCCATGAATAGAAACATGGCAAGGTACGGACGCTCTATCTGCTGCAAGCCCAAGCTTCGGGTTACATATTCACGCTCTGTTTCGTTCCGCACATCGATCCCGACCCCTGGCACTCTCACACGTCATCGTCATTCATGGTCTCCCGCCACCGCCGGCGTATGACGGCCGCACGCACGTGGCCCCAAGGGGGGCCGTGGGTTGCGGCCGTGGCGGCTTGGGCGTGGGCGGCGGCAGGGGCCTTGGCGGCTCTGGTGGCGCCACGGGAAGGCGCTGCGGCAGCCTTGGTGGCGCCACAGGCAGGGGCTGTGGTGGCTGGGGCGGTGGCAGGGGCAGGTGATGGCAGGGAGACGACGTCACTGTCGTCACTACTGTCGACCAAGTCGACTAAGCACACCCCGCCTGAAGCAAGGCCAGCCGCTGCCGCTGCCCCTGAGTGCGCCTCCCGCTGGGCCACGTGGCCATCCGCCGGCCCAGAAGCGGCACGCAGCCCAGCCCCACCCACGGCCGCCTGCACACGGGGGCCGCGGGTGGGGCGTATGGCGGCTGGGGCGGGGGCAGGAGCACGCGAGGCCACGAAGACGTCACTGTCGTCGCTACTGTCAACCAAGCACACCTCATCTGAAGCGAGGCCAACTGCTGCCGCTGTCCCTGAGTGCAGCGCCTCCTGCTGGGCCACGTGGCCATCCGCTGGCCGAAGGGCAGCACGCAGCCCAGCCCCACCCACCGCTGCCGTACCCAGGCCACCTGCAGCAGCCCCGGCTGCCGCGCTTGGGCCCAGCCCCGCACCCCCAGGCGCCGCACCCCGTGTGCTGCGCGCTGCACCCCGTTGCATGTGCGTCTGCGCACCCTGCCCCCCAGCCGCCTGGGGCAGCAGCCGGGATGCCCGGCCGGCCCCACCTGCTGCCCCGCCGCCTGCAGCCCCGATCCGCGCATACGGTGGCACCACACCACCACCGCCATGCTGTCCCACACCCCCCTCGTCCGCATCTACCCCCACGCCTCTCCGTATCCCCCTGACATCTGCCTCCTTGGCCCGGCCCTGCCTGCGCTGCTGGCACGGCACCTCCTCACCTGGCCAGCCCTGCAGTCCCACGGGCTGGGGGTCTGAAGGCAAACCGCCAGCGGCCGTAGCCGCCACCCCCACTGGGCACGCTGAGTCTGCTGCTGCCTGGCTGGCCGCCCTGTGTCTTCAGGGGCTGCACGTGAAGCTGCAGGAAGCTGGTGATTTGGCGCTGGCGCTTGGCGTGGGTCTGGCTCTCGGGGGCGAGGGGGGGCTTAGCAGGGAGCGGATGCAGCAGGGGCGGCGGCCTGCTGGGGGGGGCTGGCGGTGGGGAGAGGTTGCCACGGCCAGGGGCACTGCGTGTTGCGTTCTGAGAGGACCTTTTTGCTCTTCGTAGCGCTAGGTCTAGGGCTTGTTGCGCTTGATGGTGAGTCCTGAACAGAGCTATGAGCGCTGCCTTAGCAACGTCGCAAGGAGCAGGGGCTGCCATGCCGCTGCGGATGCCAGGGGATGCTGTGTGCTGCGACAGGGGCGGGAGGCGGGGGCGAGGGGGTGACGCCGGCTGCTGGAGGGTGCGGGTGGGCGGAGCTTGTGGAGCGAGGGCTGGGGCCGCTGCGGGCGAGGTGCAGCGTGGGATGGAGCCGCCAGCGCCGTGTTCCTTGCCGGTTGTTGCTGGGCGGACCTTCTTCCTGTGTGGCTGGCCAGCTGGGGAGCGCACAGCACCGCTGGTGCTGCTTGGCCCCTGCCCCTGCTGGTCCGGGAGCGCATTGGACGGCACGGGTGTGCAGCGCTGTACGTTGCTGAGCGAGGTCAGTGGGCGGCTGGCCCCCGGGACCACAGCCTTGTGCGCCTCACTCATGTCGCCGCCCGGACAGCAGGGCCCTCTATCTGGGCTACTGCCCGCCGCCACCGTGTTCCCTCGCCGCAGGTCGCCCAGGTCGGCGGTATACCCTAAGACTGGCACTCTGCGGCCTCCGGTTGCGTATGTTCTTGCTTATCATATTACGTTAGCTGTCACATCTTCCCCTGGGTTAAGCGCTTGCCGCGGTAGGTGGAGGCTTGGGTGGAGGGCTTCCGGCGTTCGGTCTGCGAAAGGCCCGCTGGAACGCGCTCCGTTGGAGTACGCTTTCGGGTAACCTATCTTGCAGCCCAAAGTTCAAACCCAGCTTGATAAGTGGGACGAACAGCTACAAGAGCAACAGGCCACGCCTTGACATCCCGACACGATGGCTTGCACTGCCATCCACGCGCCTCGATAGGCTTTCCCTCGATGAACATCAATTGCACGATACCACGCAACATATATGGCATTGTCGATGCGCAGTGCTTGCAATAGGGCACTGCTGTTGTAAGGCACCCCCCGTGCCGCGCTTTGAGTTTGCGCGCTTGAAACTGTGAGGAACAGAACTCATCTGAGTCAGCACTTGTAGAGTGCCCTATTAAAACTGTAATATTAACGTCCAAAGTGGTTGTTGTTATGACTTAAACGTAAAGGCGACAGATAAAAGCAACAACCCGAAAACCAGCAACTACTGTGGCCCAAAGCCCAAACGCCCTTCAGTGCACTTGATGATATTTGCAGCCAACACAGTATTATACTGTGACTACCTACGCACTTCGATGGCAAGGATGCAAAGATACATGGCACCAAATGCCTGCTGAAAACGGCACGCAATATGTCATTCGCCCACAGCAGGGCCGTATGCGAAATTATGATGCCCCTTATAGTGACCAAGGAATAGCCAGCGGGGCTTGCGGGGGTCGGCCGACCGCGGTTCGCTCTGTCCTCGCTCTCGGCATCGCGCAAGCATATACGGTATGACGCGAGCGACCTTTGCTGTCTACTCTGCTTTGAAGCTTTAGGGTCCTCAACACGATCCTACAGATCGACCAGTGTGAGCGGAGAGCTCATCGCGCAGAAATAGGGACACCTGCTGACTGGCACTCCGCAAGTGGCGCCGTCTTTGCCCCCAGCGAAGGTGTAAAGCGCCTCCACTTGCTGGAAAATTGTAGGGGCCAAAATTCATACTGTAGGGACAAACAGGCGCCAGCGAGACTGCAATCAGGTTATGCCAAGGGGGCCCATGGGTGCTGTTACCCTCTGTGCGGCACACGTATGCTGTACGGCAGGGGTAGGACGACTCTCGACCAGTACGACTCTCGACCCAAGAATAACAAGAATACGTGACAAGGAATCCGGTCGTGTCCACTCGTTTGTTACTGTCGTGTGCATGAGATGCTGTATGCCATTTACCTGGGTTTTTAGTCAGAAGCCCTCAGACCGGTGCACCTAGCATTGAACATTGATGTTAATACACTGATTGAAGCGTGGGCACGGACGAGTGGTGGCGGGACTGCGAGCATGTACCATAGCTTTGTTCTTCTTACTGCCTGCTCGCTCACCAGCTCTGGAGTAGAGCTCTGCTGCTTGGACTTGTCTTATGGCCGTACGGCTTGCTCATGTGGACGTTACACGCACGTGCTTAGTGCAAATCTCTATACAGGCGGGTATAGCTGTCACAAGTTCGTGTACGCTCCAACTGTTACCTGGTGCCGTGACTACGAGGTTGTGCGCACGCAGTAGTCACAGTAGACGTGTCAACGCGCATTGCATGCACCAACGGCTGGCTCTGCAAGGCTTCCCCGTACCGCCTGGGTCTGTATCCAGATGCACGCACATCCCATTCCGCTCTACTGCCTCTGGATATGGGACTGGCCGCGGGAGCTGCACTGCTGAAGTTCTTTGTTTGCTGCCCTGGAATTAGGTCGCATCG
>VFQN01005667.1_pt1 | contig 15026 bp, 10 predicted proteins | sample 3512371 | NCBI WGS metagenome assembly VFQN01 (sample SAMN10412370, study PRJNA504923) | tailings metagenome | isolation source: Replicate 2 from Balatoc abandoned mine | place: Philippines: Itogon, Benguet | collected 2017-08-28
AGTAAAGGTTGATTGGATCTCTGCCTCTGCCTTCGTCTTCAATCCTAAGATAAACTTCTCCACCTCATGATAGTTCGTGCTCTCTGTGCTCAAAGTTGGAATATGACTCGACTCGATCCACTTGCTTTGGTACTTGTGGAGACTCTCTAGATATTCCAGTGTGATAGCTTCCTCTCCACTGCGACCTCTTATTGCGATCCGATCTTTGCACAGTAATGGAGGAGTTTTAAGATGGATAATAGCCGATAAAGGAGTGGCAGTGGTACGGAGATGTCTTAGAAGTCGCTCATAGAGCTCTATCTCAATTTTGGTGATGCTGCCTTCCTCAAGTAGCATCTTGGTAAACACATGAAGGTCGGTGTCCAAGCATCTCTCAGTGAGGAAGATATGAATACCTTCGTCGTTACTCTGACGCTGAACAGCATGCACCTTCTTCTCAATATTTTCATATCTTGTGAGCAATGCGCAATTTTGGAAAGTATATGACCATCTCTTCCTATCTTTATAGAAAACTTCTAAGATTGATTCGCCTTGATCGTTTTTGATCTTAGACCAGGTATCCACTGGCTCATCGATCGAATGCCATTCTGGATGATTCGAGCGAAGCTTCTGTAATAAGGTTGTCTTCCCTGCTCCAATGTTTCCTTCGATAGAGACAAGAATTGGGATGAAAGGAGTTGCATCGGAAGCTGAGGAACCGTGACGTTGTGAGAACTGATTGACATTCACATTTCTTCTGACACGAGACTGATATGAGCAAGAGACCCTCTGGAAACAACTTGGCAATACTTTGCTACCTCGTTGTTGGATTGTATAGGCTTGAGAAACACAAAGCTGGATCATGACTATCAGAGCGATGGAAATCTAACAGGAAGATTAGGGACTAGAAGAGGAATGATCCGCATTCGACTTACATAATAATTATTCATAATATTCGACTCTAATAGCAAGGAAGGGGTCTCGTGAATGACTCAGAATTATCAAACGAGGAAGATTCGGTTGAAGTTCAATAGTTTGATGAGACGGAAAGGAAGACTGGAGAAGGATGGGGGTGTGCGCTCTCCAGGATGAAAGGTCAAATAGATTCTTTCAGTGATATTCGTTATCGAGTTTGCTCGTTCAAACCACAATCTTGCTTGTCTTAGGCAGATATTCGAGATCTCCAACCAACAAAAAATAGATGAAGTGAAAAACTACATCACAGCCGAAAAGTAGAGTTTAGAGAAAGTCGATAAAAAAGGTATTGTCCCAAATTAGGTAATTTACACTCGGCCAATGCTTTCCTGTGCGAATCCAATTCAATAAATCTTTGGAGGTAAAATCGTTGCACGTGGCACGCAGTGAAGTGCTATCCCTCATTCAAGTGCAATTGATGAAGATCAAAGCTGTAGATCATCGCTAATTTCTCGCTTGTTCCTGCGTCACCTGTTCCTGCTACAACCTTGTAAGCATTACCATTGGATGGAACAGAGTAAGGGTAGTCGACGGGAGGAGGGAGGACGACATCTGACAGTAGGTCGAAGGAATAACCATATTGAGCGGCTGTGAGGAGGTTCTCCCCGAAAGCAGTTGTAAGAATAGCAATTAGAACGGCAAAAGGTAATAATAGACCTCGGTGCAACTTTGAAGATCTAAAGAGGTTTCTGGTGACCAACAAGCCTGTCTCAAAATTGTCGATCAGATACGAGAAACTTGTTGAAGCAACTTCACTCTTTAAACTCAGTTCGCTCTACACTTCGAGAAAAGATGGAAAAGAAGGTTGAGCATCTAATGCTTTGCTGCAGGAAAGATTTCATACCATGAACAAAACTGACCCGGCAACTTTCACAACGAATGGTCACTCTAGCGAGCATTTCTGAATTTCTGCTTATTCCCCTCGGTTATGAGGGATTGAAAATCCACTTCAGTAAAGGTTGATTGGATCTCTGCCTCTGCCTTCGTCTTCAATCCTAAGATAAACTTCTCCACCTCATGATAGTTCGTGCTCTCTGTGCTCAAAGTTGGAATATGACTCGACTCGATCCACTTGCTTTGGTACTTGTGGAGACTCTCTAGATATTCCAGTGTGATAGCTTCCTCTCCACTGCGACCTCTTATTGCGATCCGATCTTTGCACAGTAATGGAGGAGTTTTAAGATGGATAATAGCCGATAAAGGAGTGGCAGTGGTACGGAGATGTCTTAGAAGTCGCTCATAGAGCTCTATCTCAATTTTGGTGATGCTGCCTTCCTCAAGTAGCATCTTGGTAAACACATGAAGGTCGGTGTCCAAGCATCTCTCAGTGAGGAAGATATGAATACCTTCGTCGTTACTCTGACGCTGAACAGCATGCACCTTCTTCTCAATATTTTCATATCTTGTGAGCAATGCGCAATTTTGGAAAGTATATGACCATCTCTTCCTATCTTTATAGAAAACTTCTAAGATTGATTCGCCTTGATCGTTTTTGATCTTAGACCAGGTATCCACTGGCTCATCGATCGAATGCCATTCTGGATGATTCGAGCGAAGCTTCTGTAATAAGGTTGTCTTCCCTGCTCCAATGTTTCCTTCGATAGAGACAAGAATTGGGATGAAAGGAGTTGCATCGGAAGCTGAGGAACCGTGACGTTGTGAGAACTGATTGACATTCACATTTCTTCTGACACGAGACTGATATGAGCAAGAGACCCTCTGGAAACAACTTGGCAATACTTTGCTACCTCGTTGTTGGATTGTATAGGCTTGAGAAACACAAAGCTGGATCATGACTATCAGAGCGATGGAAATCTAACAGGAAGATTAGGGACTAGAAGAGGAATGATCCGCATTCGACTTACATAATAATTATTCATAATATTCGACTCTAATAGCAAGGAAGGGGTCTCGTGAATGACTCAGAATTATCAAACGAGGAAGATTCGGTTGAAGTTCAATAGTTTGATGAGACGGAAAGGAAGACTGGAGAAGGATGGGGGTGTGCGCTCTCCAGGATGAAAGGTCAAATAGATTCTTTCAGTGATATTCGTTATCGAGTTTGCTCGTTCAAACCACAATCTTGCTTGTCTTAGGCAGATATTCGAGATCTCCAACCAACAAAAAAATAGATGAAGTGAAAAAATACATCACAGCCGAAAAGTAGAGTTTAGAGAAAGTCGAGTATTATGATTTGTACAAAAAATGGATTAACACTAAGTTTACTTTCGTAATCTCATGAGAAGTGATTTATTCTTCTTGATCTTCTTCTGTAATTGAATTAAACCGTACAGTAAACCTTCAGCAGTTGGTGGACATCCAGGAACATAGATATCTACTGGAACAATTCGGTCACATCCACGAACAACAGCATAAGAGTAATGATAGTATCCACCACCGTTTGCACAACTTCCCATAGAAACAACCCATCTTGGCTCGGGCATTTGATCATAAACACGTCTTAAAGCAGGGGCCATTTTATTTGTTAAAGTTCCAGCGACAATCATCACATCAGACTGACGAGGAGACGCTCTGAACACCATACCCATACGCTCCATATCATATCGAGATGCGGCGGCGTGCATCATTTCCACAGCACAGCAAGCTAAGCCAAAGGTCATCGGCCATAAAGATCCTTTTCTTGCCCAATTTACTAAGTCATCGACTTTGGAAACAACGTATTCTACAAAAGATAGAAATATTTCATAAGACACTAAGTTCTAAGGTTGAAGGAAAGTCATACCAACAGCATTGTGAGTTTGACCCAATAACTCCCCAACATTGTCCTTTTTCACGATCTACCCAGAAAATAAATCCAAACTATAGTAAACCAAGATGTCATACCGCTGAACTAGCTCTAGTTGCATGGTAACTTCGGAAGGTTTGAGGAACGGCAACTGCAGAGAAAATTCTTAAATACCAAAAGGTGGAGATATAAAGCACCCACCTTGTCTAATGACAGCTTTATTCAATCTTCGAATCATCATCCTGACTAGATCTAATGTAAATAAACCAAAAATCAAACCAGCGATCGACGGAAACACTGAAAGTCACCTTCTTTAGCAAGCAACAGTTCTTCGAGTGAAAAGAGATACAAGCAACAAAAACAAGAAAAGATGAGTTGTCGCAATTTCGATTTTCCGATCTTTTGGAGATTTGTGTTTTTGTGTAGTCCTTCGTCCTTCACTGCAGTTGTCCCGGTACCGTCACTTTGTCCGGTCTTTTTTTCAAGAGGTGCGACTGAAACATCTTCAAAGAGAGACAGGGTCAACTGCACAATTAACGAGACCAGTCCATACAAAATACTCGCGACAAATTCATACACCTCGAAAGGTTCGGATTAACTGGTACCTTGAATCAGATCCTCCTCTTCAATTGCGTTTCTGCTTGAAGGGACTCAAACCTTTGTTTTTCATTATTTTTTGCGTCATCCAAGTACTCTCCGAATTTACTGACATCTTAATTATCGATTCGATTGTTTAAGGAATCATCTTCGATTTTCTTTTCATATTTTATTTTGTTATCCACTGCAGTTGATTGATTAGTTTGATTAGTTTTTGAATAAAATGAGTTTAATAATTGATTTACCAAAGGATTTATCTCTTACATTACTTCGAAATTGGCTGTCGCTACGTGATATAGTTCGGTTAGATACTTCAATTACGTCACAAGAGCTTCGTCAACATTGGTTAGAAATTCTTGCCAATGAGATTGTCAGTTGTTCGACTGTCAATCTTCGTGACAAAGAACTAGCGAAGTTGAAATGGTTAATGTTGAAAAACAGTTTTTGTAATAAAATAGCCTTTCGTAATAATTGTCGAATACGTGATTATCCAATGCCTCCAGAGAAGTTTTTAATTAAATGGATTCAACAATCCATGCATTTAAAAACGTTGAGATTCAAAGAAAAGACCAACATCACCTTCCACATGCTCTTATTCCTGCTCTTAGTTCCGTTCTTACAACCACCTCAACAAAAGAAGTCGCCTCGTAACGCGAATGAATTCCGTGATAAAGAAAATTCTCAAGCATTGGTGTTAGATTTGGAAGATTCGGATCCTAACTTCCTTGATCAAGCAGGTGGTGAAGAGACGGAGGAGGGCGATGAAGACGGTGAAGTGAAGAAGTCAAGAAAGAAGAGAAAGTTTTCTTATCTTCGGAATTTAATTGCAAATATTCCTCCTTTGAATACTTCTTCTCAAGTAATTGGAAATAGCAGTTCAGCCAACACCCCTTCAATGAGATTTAGTTATACACCAATTCTTTCTACTCGACATCATCAATTACGAAATCAATTACTTCGATCGATGCAATCTCCCCTGTATGCCACTTCTTCTTCCTCTTTTCCACCTCAGTCGTCAGCTGTCGCTGACTCACAAACCTCCACTGATCCGAACAATTCATCTTCTCCTCAACCCTCATCCGCCCCTTTCGATGTGTCACTATCCCCGATAGAAGTATTGGAGCAAGCTGATAGTCTACCACAACCTCCCACATCCTCGTTAGAGACGGAGTTACTGACAGCGAACATCGCACATCCTCTGACAGCGATGGAAGTGATAGAAAGAATGATCCAGAGAACACTGACAAACCTCAAAGAACAACAAAAGAATAATCAACAACAATTTTATAACCTTCATTACTGTCCTAACTACCCTCGAACTACTGCTAATTGTTCCTCTTCGGCGCCAACTGCAGCTCCACAATCTGTGAAGGACAGTTCCTTCCAAGAAGGAGGTAATGACAGCAGCTTCGTCCAAGGAAATGTTAATGAGTCATCGCTTAACTGTGATCAAGGCTTCAAAGTCGATCTTAAAGAAGAAAACGAAGAGAATCATGATGATGACCAACAAGAAGATGATAATGAGGAAGCGCGAAGAAAGAAAAGATATAAGAGAGCAAGCAAGACAGAAAGACATATTTTCTCGTCGAAGAAGACTCCTCTCTCAATCTTACAACCTATTGCATTACCTGATGCAGAATCTTCGCCTAACACTGTGAAGTACATTCTCCCAACAAAAGAACCGATTAACGTCTCTTTCGATGACATCATTCACAATACCACAAATGACAACCTTGCTGACAATCAGACCGATCTTAATACGAGTAGCACACGTCAGGCGCCCAATCGAGACGAGGAAGAGCAGAACGAGGAAGGAGAGGAGTCTGCGAATGCTCTTAAGACTCCTGTAACAGTAAAATCCGAGATTCCTCCCTTAGCTCCTATTCCACCAATCAGAAATCAAGAATCAAATGAAAATTCATCAGCAGAAGAAAATATATCAGGTGAAGATGAATTAAATGATATTATGATGATTGAACATAGTAATAAGTATCCTCAAACATCATTAACTACAGCAAATAATACATCATCATTAACATCATTTACATATGAATCATTAATTAAACATCATCCTGAATTAAAATTACAAAATATTTTCCATAATATTGAAGAATTATATTTTCATTTTCATGATATTTCATTATTAACATCATTTTTCTTACAATGTTTATTACCTAAAACCATTAAGTTAAAATTATTTACCATTATTGATTGTATGAAAATCTATGATAATGACTTAAATATATTAATTGATTCATGTCCATTATTAGAAGAAATTATGATTGATAATTGTACAATGATACAAGGTTTATTTTTCCCAAAATTAATTGAAAAATCTGTTCATTTAACAAAGATTATGTTAAAACATTGTACAATTATTAGTAAAGCGACAGTCAATCCTCCTTCTAATGTACAAGAATTATTTACGATTCCTATTAATCCAGCGGAACAAGCATGGTCTATGCAACAAGCAATACTCACTCAAAGAACTTTATCTTCGACAACTGTGATGAGCCAAGGGACTGCTTCATCAGCTGATCTCTTGCAGCTTCAACGAGCTACTAGCACCTCCTCTATTGCTAGTACTAATAGCAACTTGAAGTTTCATACAAAGCTCGCTTGTTGTGATTTTACTCATACTCGAGATATCGGCGATTATATTCTCCCTTACCTGCTCTTCTACTGTCCCAACATAGAGAGAATTAATATCTCCTTCTGCCACCTCATACCACCGAGCTTCCAGTACCTCTCATTGTTTGCTCAGCGCTTGAAAGTTTTGTTTCTTCCTGGCAATACTATCGATGATGACATTATCATTCCTATTGTGAGCAATTGCCCTCAGTTAGAGAGTATGGTCATCGGCTTCTCACCGCGCGTGACAGAGAGAACCATTAACATGATCGCCAAACACCTCAAACAACTCAAAACCTTCGCTCTATGGGGAAATCATAAAGCTCTAAATGAAGCATCGATGACAGAGCTGGTGGCTGGCTGTTCGTTATTAGAGAAGGTTGCTCTGACTTATACGGGCACAACAGACGCTGTCTTGTCCATCCTTGTGAATAAGTGTCCTTTAACTCGTATCGAGATTAATGGATGTCAATTACTCACTGATAACTGTATCGAATCAGTTGCTGATCGATGCAGTCAAAGATTAACACATTTCGTCGCAGAGAATGTGTTCTTCACTGATAAAGGATGTGAATCATTAGCTCGTTGTGGTACTTTAGAATATATTAATTTATCGAATTCTAAGTTTATTACCTCGAAAGGGATTGTGAATCTAATACAATCATGTCCGAAGATCGAAGTCTTAAAGATTAAGGAATGTCAATTGATGAATGATGAAGTCCTAACAGCTATTGCTGCACATGGAAGAGAGCTAAGAGAGTTAGATATCTCTTACATTAAACACTTTACCTTCGCTTCAATACTTCAAATATTAGAGAAATGTGAACACTTACACAAGTTATATATGATAGCATGCTTTCAAGATCAACTATCACAGCATATGATTGATCAGAGTATGATTCAAGAGATTATTAAGATTGGAACGAAGAAGAGAATTCACATCATTCATTAGAGATCTCAGTGAACAATGATGATGTAAGGGTTGTTGTTATTTTAAGTTTAATTTGATTTGTTGTGGTGGTAGTAGTAGGGCTGTAGTTTGTTCATTTTCAGTCGATCCGATGTAAAAACAGTATAAAAGAAAGACATCCTTCCTTGTCTTCTATTTCTTATTGTATCATAATTCATCATGATTGATTGATATTGATTGTTCTTTTAAACTGTATTGATGAGGTCTTTACAATAAATCTCTCTTTCTCTACAACACATCCTTTCATTCAGAATTTATACATATTCTACATTCAAGTCCGTTGAGGTAAGCTCAGAGGAAGTGATCTTTCTCATCTGACAGTTCTTAAAGTCCATCCGAGTCAGACAATGAAAGACTCCCCAATGAGCGACAACCAGGATCTTCTTCTCAGGTCTTGCTAATAACCATTCTCTTAACTGCTTCATTCGTTCGATGAAGATTAGTTCAGGCTCTCCTTTGCAATAGTATTCACCTGTTCTCCACTCTTCGTATGGTGGGTGAGATTCCTCATCGTGCTTGTACCACCACTCCTCATTGTGAGGGAGTGCAGAGAAGTCCCAATCAGCGAATTCAGCCTCCAACTCATGGCGCAATCTTCCAGTATCAGCGGTCATATAGAGTCGTTCTCGGAGGATTGGGTGTACGAATTTCTTGATTCCTTCAGGCAGTAGAGGCTTTGTGTGGTGGAAGACATATTGCACAGTCTGCAGAGTTCTGGTCAACGGAGAGGCGATTACCACCTCTAAATCTTGTAACTCAGACATTAAACTTAAGTTATTCATGATTTGATGGTGGACTTCGATCGCGTGGCGTTGTCCTTTCTCTGACAGTCGAGTGTCAGTCATTATATAAGGTTCTTTGAAGGTTGGATCGCCCCAATCTACACCCTCTAAGATCTCATTGGTTACTGTAGTTCCGTGGCGAATAAAATAAAATATTTTCTCATCAGTATCTTCTAAGGTTTGGGTATGGCGATGAGGTTTTGAATGAATCGAGTGAGTTTTATATTCTTCTTCTTCTCTCCTCACATCCTCTTCTTTCTCAAGTTCTTCCAACTCTTCTGTAACTGTATGAAATTCATGCATAGATGCCATTCTTAATCGAGAATATTCTACAATACTTATTGAGAATAGCAGGCAGTATTCATTCAAGTAATTTGAGACAATTAAGAGAAGATAACTTTTATTTTACATTACATGTTAATTTGATTAATATTACGTTACATGATGCCGTCACACATATAATTCTTCTTTCTCCTATTAAACCATACATTCTACTAATAAATACTACTACTCATAATAAATTAAGCAAATGCTTTTCCCCACATCTTCTTCTCTTTATCTTTTAATTTAGCAATTTCTTTCTTTACTTTCTCAATATTCTTGGTCACTAATTTATCTTCGGTTGTATTTAATGATTGACATTGATTTAATAATTCTAAACATTTCTCCCATTCCTTTTTATTTTCATAATATTGTGAATATCTAAATAATGCTTTCACATTCTTTTCGTCAAGTTTTAATACTTCTTTCACATTGTTTCCCATTTGTTCATAGTTTTCTAACTTCAGATAACATGTGGCAAGGTTATTATATAATGAAATCTTCAAGGTCTTAACCTCAGCTTCGTCATCTGGTCCAAGATCAAAGAATTTACTGGAATGTGTCAGTGCTTTGTGATATCTCGCTGCTGCCATACGATAATTACCTCCCTTGAACAACTCATTGCCTTCATCCTTATTCTTCACCACTAATCTCATACGATCATTCTTCTTCAACTTGCGGTTGTCATGATCTTCATCTTCTCCACCTTCTTCTTTCTCTTGTTGCGCTTTCAATGCTTCTTCCTGCAACAACTTCTCTAACGCTTCTTTCTCCTCGTTCACCTTGGTGAAGTATGCCTGGCAGAGAGCGGTGACCTTCTCTGTGAGCTCTTGATACTTCGCCTGAAAGACAGCGACTGTCGTCAAATCGTCAGTGCCAACATCCCACAACCATTGCTCATATTCATCGAGTAAAGGAGAGAGCTGAGAGCTATTAATCAACTCTCCATGTTTCCGCCTTGGCGCATTACGCATTTCCAGAATATATGCCTCCAACTGATTATACGCCCTCCGCAATTCTCGCACCTCGTCATCACCACTCTGAAAGTGACGCTCTTTGTCTTTCGCCGCAGCGATCTCTTCACCAGATAAGCCAATGCTGACATCAAGATCGGCAGGAACTTGCTTCTCTTCCGACACTCCCTCGACCTCCATTGGCACTGCAGTATCAATAGGGGTGACGTCAGTTGCTGGTTTGGCAGCGGCGGCGATTAAATCGTTCTGTTGACGCCTGAAGAGTAACGCTGCACCAAGAGCGATGGCTCCATCGTCAAGTTTAGCACCGAGGGTGACGTGTTCTCCTACGAAGTGAGCGATGGTCTGTTGCACCACTGGCATACGCACACCACCACCCAACACCTCCACAGCATCCACACTCACCGCCCCTCCTTCAGAGGTTTGAGGGAGCTGGCTCATCACTGAGGCGATGAGTGCTTTAAAGCGGTCGAGGAGGTCAGCACAGAGGTGATGCATCTCATCTCTCTTCAGAGAGAACTGCACGTCACCATCTTCAATAAGATGCTCGACAGTGATCTGAGACTCAGACAACTGCGACAACAGCTTGCGAATTCTCTCACATCCAGATAAGAGTCGAGCACCTCTCTTGCTGCTTCTCTCGATCTAAGAGAGTAATGACGTCAGAGGAGAAAGGTTGAAGTCGATGATCTCACCTTAGTATGATGCTTAGTATGACAGATAGCGGCGAAATGATCAAATAATTTCAGATCGAAGTGATATGAGCCGAGATTCTCATCGTGCACTACAGCTATCTTGACAGGGGTGTTGTTGTCCTCGTAGCGTACAGCAACAATCGTGCTCTGAGTGTGTCCCATATCCACTATTAAGACATTCTTTCCAACTAAGTTATTCTTCTCTGCCCCACCTAAACCATGAATCTTTCTTGCGTAAGTTGCTACGAGTGCGTCAGCAGTGTCAGCGATGAAGATTCGAGATTCGTCCACACCAGCGATGAGCGCTGCCTCTTTATAAGCTCTGGCAACGCTAGAGGAGTGGTTTGGATGTAATGGGAAGCATAAGACTGCATTGGTACCGTAGGCAACAGTGACTTGTTCGTTGAGGTGCACGAGAAGCATCGCTAGTAGTGATGTCACGCTAATCGCCTGCTCCTCACCACGATAAGAGATGTTGGCAACAAGGCGACCTTGACTATCAGGGATGATGGGTAACTTCTTGTGAGAGAAGCAGGGCATGGTGTTGATCTCTTCAATTGATCGACCTGCCATGAGGTTGAGCAAGCCAATGGTCGCATCTGAAGAGATTTGAGCAGAGGCTTCTTCACCAAATAATCGATTTTTATCAGCAAATGAAACTAAAGTAGGTCTGGTAACAGATCCTAATAAAATTGTTCATAAGTTTCACTTGCCGAACGATAGGTTAACTTACCTGTGCTGGTACGAATAATTTCACCATCTTCAGCGACGATAATCGTCTTCTGAGAACCAATATCATATCCAACACCAACGAAATTTGCCATCTTCCTCTTGTGATGTTTAATCTACCTTCTATATCGATGAATAACTGAGAGTTCTTCGAAATTGTCTTGCAGTTTCTAGAAATGAGTAACGGCAAATCGGGGATCTGAAGACGGCATCATGGCACGGCGGCGAGTACGTTTGTTTCTTATCGTTTTCAAATCCTCAACAAAGAAAATGAAATTCCTCGTGAAGATATGCTTCATTTGGATTGCGATCTATCCTTTAGCCCTTGGATACTTGTCTCTTCCTCATCTTTCACAATCCTCGCTAAAGTCGCGAAAGATTTCCCATCTTCCTCCATTGATCAGAAAAGAAGCATCGTTAATCAAGAGAGACAAGCTACCGATTACTTGTTCTGCTGCAGTTGTTCCCTCTCCTCAACAACAAAAGGAATTGAATATCTTTCAAGTCTTTGGGTATTTCTTTAAATGGTGTTGGGATCGTTTTCTGGAACTTTTCTCACCAAAGAAGAAAACTCACACAATTCAAGAAAAACCTTTCTTAATCTTTATCAACCGTAATTCTGGTGGGAAGCAAGGGAAATTAATCTTAAAGACATTACAAGAGGTATTAAATAGCACGAATTATTGCGATTTGTCGAAGGAGTCAGTGAAGGAGAAGCTCTTAGCGATGTATCAGACTTACAATACCTCCACCCTCGCTCTGAGCTGCGGAGGGGATGGTACGATACGATGGATTATGGATGTGGCTAAAGAATTACAAATATCGCAGAATATAACCTTTGGTATCATTCCGTTGGGCACAGGCAATGATCTGTTCAATCATTTCATAGACAGCCAGTACTCGACGTCAGTCCTTGAGAACATGGCGATCAAACATCTTCTCACTCCAACAACTCTCCTTAGTAACCCTATGTTAACATTCTTACTCTTTCGATCTCCTTACAAGACGATCCCCTTCGATCGCTGGCAGGTTCAAATCCTTAGCAATCGCACGACTCTCCTCACAGCACCAGACTTATCCCCTGAGGAAAACCCTGACAAATCCACCGATATCACCAATGAAATCAGTACAACTAATGATCTTTCGCTGTCCTCTCTTCACGAGGATGAAGTGAGTGTCGAGGGAGGTGGAGGTAGTGGTAGTTCTGGTAGTGTAGGAATTGCAGCAGGTGTAGGCAGTGGTCTAAACGAAAGAAGAAAACAACTTTTACATTTAATAAATAAAAAGAAAGATCAATTTCTCCATCAACCTGATTTATTATTTTCATCCTTACCCTTCTTATCCCGTCGTAAGATAGTATCCAAATCATTTAATAATTATTTTGGTATTGGTGTTGATGGTGATATAACACATGCATTTGATTATTTCAGGAAACAATCACCTTATTTATTTATTAATCCTGTAATTAATAAGATGTGGTATGTTTTCATATGGATTTATAAGTTTTTAAAACGATCGCAAAAGAATTTATCTGATGGTTCACTAGTCTTATATTGTGATCAACAAATGATTGATTTATCAAAATATCCACGATTAACTGGTATTATTTTGACTAATATTGGTTCTTATGCTGGTGGTAGTAAATTATGGCAGTTTGGCCAATCAGAGGAAGAGGCAGAGAAGGAGAGAAGGATTCATGATGCTGATAAAGCAGCTGATGCGATTCAATCGTGGATAGATGATAAGGAGAATGCTGTTAGTCATTTTGATAACACTGAAGTCGTTCTAAATGGTTGGAAGAATCAATATTCTGACGATGGGATCATTGAGGTATGATAATTTGTTCTGACGTAATGTTTTTGTTTGCACTCCTAATGTGATATGATTGCAGGTGGTTGGGATTACTGATCTGACTCATCTAGCTCAGATTAAAGGAGGCATGGCGAAGCCAATTCCTCTCGCACAAGGAAAGGTTGTGAAGATGCAATCTCGTATTCGTTTGCCAATGCAGTGTGATGGTGAGCCATGGATTCAGAAAGCGTGTTCCATGGAAATTTCCAGTCCAGAAAGGTGAGCTATTGTCATGGTCTATCTGTCTGATAACACTATGTGGTTTCAATAGAGTAAAACTATTACTTATTTGATCCACTATCATTGGTAAAGGATTCATGAAGATCCTACCCCTATTCTACTAAAAGAAAAAACTTAACTATGAATTCCTAATGACAACTAAACTATAGACGGGGCACCCCATATGATTGGGTGTAAAATAGACGGAAGATGTAAAAACTTGGTCAATAAAAAGGAATAACATGAGCCATGTGATCACACAAAAAGATATCTTTTGTAGTTATGACAGAACGATTCTGCGATGGGCCAGTCTTTGAGCTTGTAATTCATTATGCGTGATTAAAAGCATTGTAAGACCGCTTGCTTGAAAGACCTCTTCCATGGCGAAAGTAGTGTGAGGATCACATGCAGCGCATGGCTCATCTAATAATAATATTACACCCTTTCTGTCTTCTCTATTTCCTTCACCACGCCCTCGCTCTTCATCAACCGGTGTTGCTGAAGAGGAGAGTATTTGACGAATAAACGTGGTACGGCTAATATAAAGAGCAAGCAAAAGACCACAAATGATGACACATCTCTGTCGTTCACCCCCAGAGAGAGTATTCCACTTCTTCTCTGAGAAGATTCCTTTCGGCAATAAAAACTTTTCTTCCATCGCGAGGATGGCTATGTCGATATCTACAAACACCCCATAACAAAGACTGAGAAAAAAAGTTTTTGACTTACTCTTCATGACTCTTTGATGCCAATCAGATGGAACAAAGGACTTGCGAGAGGAGTACTCCAAGCATTCGACTAACATTTCCTTTGGCATCCCTTCTAAAGCAGCAACAGCCTAAAGAACAATCGTTCAAACAAAGAGACATCAAAGCGTTTCAATTATAGCACCTGCGGCACGTAGATAATATGAGATCGCCAGCTAGGAATCTCCCAGAAGACTGGCTGTTGAACGTGAAACTGGGATTGTTGCGACAAATCCACAATACTCTTCAAGTGGGGAACGTACTTGCCCCGATAAACACAATACCCTTGATGTGGCGCATCCAATCCAGCTATGGCTCTCAGAAGACGAGTCTTACCCAACCCACTTCGTCCTTCGATTGTCACGATCTCTCCATCATAGAGACTGATGTTCAGCCCATCGTTCGTAAATAGAATATTTTGATCTCCGCTCTTCACGTTCATCTCGACAAGTTGCAACACCGTGTCCTTCTGAGAAGATAAAGGCTTATTGATAGTGATCTGAAATGAAACTAAACCAGACAACTCCAAGTCATCGCTTTCATCAATATTTGACATGGAAGAAGGCACCGACATCTCTATTTTACCATTATGCACTGAAGATTCAAGATCTTGGACCGGGCTATATGAAACAGAAGAAGAAGAAGTCGAGGGAGTGCTTTGATTTGAAAGAAATACACCCAATAAATACCTCCATCCTCCAATAACCTTCTCAACCAGGAGTTTCAGTAAGTTATACAATTGAGTATCAATCTCCGTCTTTTTTGTTTTGATGATTTTGTTCATAGTTAATCGATGTTCGGAGAGCTGAAA
>VFQN01005668.1_pt1 | contig 15026 bp, 13 predicted proteins | sample 3512371 | NCBI WGS metagenome assembly VFQN01 (sample SAMN10412370, study PRJNA504923) | tailings metagenome | isolation source: Replicate 2 from Balatoc abandoned mine | place: Philippines: Itogon, Benguet | collected 2017-08-28
TCGACCTGCGCGTCCTCGACAGCCGCCAGGATGCCGCCCTCCAGGCCGACATGGTCGACCAGGCGATCGCGCTCGGCGTGCAGGGCATCATCATCCAGCACGGCCTGACCGAATCCATGAAGGAAGCCGCCCAGCGCGCGGTCGATGCCGGCATCAAGGTCGTCGCCTTCGACGTCAACGTCGAGAACGAGAAGATCCCGCAGATCGAACAGTCCGACCGCGACCTCGCCCGCCTTGCCCTCGAGCAGGCGATCAAGGACAACGGCGAGAGCTTCAAGGCCGGCTATGTCTATGTTGCCGGCATCGCGCCGCTCGACCGTCGCGACGAGACCTGGAAGGAATTCAAGGCGAAGTATTCGGGTATCAACGAGGCCGCCCAGTTCGGCACGATGGACAACCCGATCGCCAATTCCGTCGCCAACCAGGCCCGTTCTGTCATCTCCGCCAACCCCGACATAACCGTGATGTTCGCCCCCTATGACGAATTCGCCAAGGGCGTGAAGATCGCCGTCGACGAGGCGGGCCTCTCCTCCAGCGTGAAGATCTACTCCGCCGACATCTCGACCTCCGACATCGCTGCCATGCGCGAATCCGGCTCTGCCTGGGTCGCGACGGCCGCGACGAACCCGGCGGTCGTCGGCCAGGTCTCCGTCCGCTCGCTGGCCATGCTGCTCGCCGGCGAAGACCCGGGCAAGCAGGTCATCGTCCCGCCGACGCTGATCACCCAGAAGGACCTCAACGATCAGGACATCAAGAACATGGAAGAGCTGGGCGTGAAGCTGCCGCAGTTCGCCCACGCGGATGTGGCCATGCCGACGTGGATGCCGAAGCCCTGAATGCTGAACAGGAGAATGCAAAAGGGGCGGTCCATAGGCCGCCCCTTTTGCATATATATTGAGGAAGGGCGGAGCAGACTGTGTGCGCCGCTCGAAACTCAGCGCATCGCCGCGGCGATATTGCCGCCGTCGACAGTGGTGACGTCGGCGGTCGTGCGCTCGGCGAGGGCGTGGTGCACGAAGGCCCGGGCGACGTCGTCCGCGGTCACCTCGAGGCCGAGCAGGTTGCCGCCCATGTACTCCTTGACGGACAGGCCGCGGGCGGCGGCACGGTTCTCGATCATCTCGTCGTTGAGCAGGCCCGATCGGATGCGGTCGGCGTTGACGGCGTTGACGCGGATGTGGTCGGCTCCGTGTTCCAGTGCGTATTGCCGCGAGAGGAACAGCGTTGCCGCCTTCGGCAGGCCGTAGGCGCCGAACTTCGCGCCCGGATTGACCGCCTGCTTGGAGGCGTTGAACAACAGCACGCCGCCGGTCTTCTGTGCCTTCATGATGCGCACGGCGTTCTGCGCCACGCTCTGGTGGGCGAAGAAGTTGAGTTCGAAGCTCTTGCGCAGCAGCGCGTCGTCCATCGTGGCGATCGGGCTCTCCCAGGCGGCGCCGGCATTGGAGGCGACGATGTCGACGCCGCCGAAGGTGGCGACGGCCTGATCGAAGGCGGCGCGCACGGAGGCAGGGTTGGTGATGTCGGCAGAAACGCCGATCGAACCGTTGCCCGCGGCCTTCGCCACCGCAGCGGCCTTCTCGCCGTCGAGGTCGAGCACGACGGCATGCGTGCCCTCCGCCACGAAGGCCTTGACGATCGCAGCACCGATGGCGCCCGCACCGCCGGTAACGAGCACGACCTGGCCGGTAAAGGGTTTTGGTTTGGCGCCGGCAAGTTTTGCCTGTTCCAGCGACCAGTATTCGAGGTCGAAGAGGTCCGGCCGGCTCACCGGCTCGAAGCGGCCAACGGCTTCCGCGTCGCGCGCGGCCTCGATCCACATCTCGCCGACATCGACGGCGATCGTCGCATCCTTGTAGGTGCGGCCATGGCCGAACAGGCCAAGGCCCGGCACCAGCGTCAGGCGCGGCATCGGATCGAGCATGATGCGCTTGACGTCGTCGCGGGCGTCGTTGCTGCGAAAATACTCGGTATAGTCGGCTGCAAAGGCGGCGACCCGTTCGTCGATCACGGCGCGATAGCCGGCAAGATCGTCCTTCGCCGGGGCCGGCAGCACCATCGGGCCCGTCTTGATGCGGATCGAAAGGTCGGGCGTCGACACGCCGCGGGCGGCCATGTCCGCAACTTGCGTCGCGTTGACGAAATCGAGGATGGCGGGGGAGGCGCGGAAGACGCTGACCATGCGGTCGTAGCGGCCTTCGCCCCTGTCGACGGCGACGGCGCCGCGCAGCATCGGCGCGATGTCATTGGGGTCGGCGAGGGTAGCGGGCAGGGCGGCTGGTGTGAACGGGTTGCGGCCGTTCCGCTTCACATGGTCCTCTGCCAGCGTGACGTAGTGGATCATCCGGTCATAGGCTTCCTTCGCCGTCTCGCCGAAAGTGAAAATGCCGTGCTTGTCGAGGATCAGGCCCTCGACCGTCGGGTCGCGGTCGAATACGTCGGCGGCCGCCTTGGCGAGCGCGAAACCGGGCATGATATAGGGCACAAAGCCCATCTTCTTCCCGAAAAGCGCGGCGCACATTTTCGCGCTTTCCGCCTGGTCGGCGATGGCGAGAATGGCGGTCGAATGGGTGTGGTCGACGAATTTGTGCGGCAGGAAGGCATGCAGCAGCGCCTCCACCGAGGGGTTCGGCGCGGCGGGATCGATGAGGTTGGCGCGCAGCAGCGTCACCATGTCCTCGTCCGAGAGTTTGGCGAGCTTGCGGCTTTTCAGGAGCGGAGTGATCTTCACGGCGGGCAGGCCCGGCGGCTCGATCGTGCCCATGTCCCAGCCGCTGCCCTTGACACAGAGCACGGCATGGATGTCGCCGACGAGGTCCGTCATCTCCGTCTTTACGGATGTGTTGCCGCCGCCATGCAGCACGAGCCGCGGCTCGCTGCCGAGCAGCCGCGTCGTGTAGGTGCGCAGTGCCAGGTCCCGGTTGATGCCTTTGGCTGCATAGCCGGCGACGGTCCGTTCCGCCTCGTCGTCGCGCCAGAGATTTTCCATCGTGTTCAGCCTCCCGATAAACCGGCCCGGCCGGCATCGGCGGACCAAAACTTTTGGCTCAAGCCTTGCCGAGCCCTTCGCGGTTCCAGCGATCCAGCACCCGCCGCGCCATCGATGCGGTGACGATGAGATGCGAAGCGAAGCCGCCCTTCAGAGCCGCCATCAGCGGTTCGAATTTGCTGTCCTCCTGCACGACGAGCATGCGCTTGCGGATCGCGCGGATGGAAGCGAGGTCGGCGGAGATGCAGCGCCGGTTGTGTTCGCAGTCCATCCACTGGCCGTCGCTGTCGATGAGTTGTCCGGCGATGACGCCGACGGCACCCCGCTCGCCCATCGCATGCATGTCGGCGGCCGAGAGCGCGCCGCATTTGACGAGATGGCTGTCATCCTCGATGCCGCCGACGGAGTAGAGCGCGAGCTGGCAGTCGGAAATCGTCGCGAGCTGCTCCCGGATGACGGGTTCGCCGCGCAGCTCCTCGGCCAGCCGCTCGGAGGACAGCACGAGCGGCGCATAGAAATTGATGCCTTCCGCATTGAGGCGGCGGGCGATTTCCGTGGTGCACTGGTCCGGGCGATAGGAATAGGGCGCGCCGAGATTGCCGCAGAGCTGCACCACGGTGACGCCGCTGAGATCGGCGAAGGGCATGACATCGGCGATGTGATAGACGGTACGGCCCCAGGCGACGCCGATCCGGTCGCCCTTGTTGATGAGCTCGAGGAAGACCGAGGCGGCGACGACGGGCATTTCGGCGGCCGGATCCATGGCCTGCCGGTCTTCCGGCACCAGCCACACCGTCGTCAGCCCCGTCGCATCCTCCAGCTCGCGGGCGAGGACGTCGTCGGAAAACAGCTCCGTCGAGGTGGCGATGGTGACGATGCCCATCTCGCGCGCCTTGCGCAGATACATGGCGATGGAGGCGCGGGAGATTTCCAGCTTCTGTGCCACTTCATCCTGCCGCAGCCCATGCGTATAATAGAGCCAGGCGGCCTTGTGGATGATCTGGTCGTTGGCGCGGATGGGCATTGCGGGTCTCTCGCGAAGGGCTTTTGACATTATTCATTGTCTCTGACAAAAGTCAATGCGCTGGAGCGATGCTGCCAGCGTGATGCGTGATGCGTGAGGCTTGGCAGGGGGGCGGCCTCCGACAAACAGAAACAGCGGAAGCGCGCAGGGCGCTTCCGCTGTTCCGATCGTTTGCGAGAGGGGCGGGCCCCCTTATGCGTTGGTGCCGCCGTCGATGATGTGTTCGGCGCCCGTCACGGAACGGGCCTGAGGGCCTGCCAGCCAAGCGACGAATGCCGCAATGTCGTCCGGGCTGCCATAGCGCGGGATTGCCATCGCCGCGCGCTGGATATCTGCGGTCTCGCCCGTTGCGGGGTTCATGTCCGTATCGGTGGAGCCCGGATGAACGATGTTGGCGGTGATCCCTCGCGGCCCGAGATCGCGTGCGATGCCGCGGGTGAAGCCCGACAGCGCGGCTTTGCTCAGCGCATAGAGGCTGATGCCCAGCCACGGCACGCGCTGTGCCAGGTTGCTGCCGATGGTGATGATCCGGCCGCCATCGGGCATGTGGGCGATGGCCTGCCGGGTGGCGACAAAGACGGCGCGCACGTTGATGTCGATCGTGCGGTCGAAATCCTCCAGCGTCAGATCGGAGAGGGAGGCGGCCTGGAAGATGCCGGCATTGTTGACGAGGATGTCGATGTGCCCCTCGGCCTTCGCCGTTGCATCGACGGCTGCCGCGACGGCTGCAGCGTCCCTGTTGTCCGCCCTGATGGCGACGGCCTTGCCGCCCGCGGCCTCGATGGCCGCGACGGTGGCCGCGGCTGCGGCCTCCGCGCTGGCATAGGTGAAGGTGACGCGTGCGCCCTCCCGCGCCAGCTGCCGCGCGATCGATGCCCCCATTCCTCTGCTGCCGCCGGTAACGAGAGCGATTTTTCCGTCGAGATTTGCCATGTCCTACCTTTCTGTGTTGATCGATACATAATTACTGGATCATCTTGCCGAAGCCCGTCAAGTGATTTATTTATCGATCGACACAAAAAGGAGATGAGAATGGCGTTGCGTGGCCGACCCCGGGCTTTCGACAGGGATGCGGCCCTGCGCAGGGCCATGGAGGTGTTCTGGGCGAAGGGCTACGAGCGCACCTCGCTGGCCGACCTGACCGAGGCGATGGGCATCAATTCGCCGAGCCTCTATGCGGCGTTCACCAGCAAGGAAGCACTGTTCCAGGAGGCGCTGGCACTCTACTCCACAACGGAGGGCAGCGAGATCTGGGAAGGCGTGCCCGTCGCACCGACCGCGCGTGCGGCCTGTGCGCATCTGCTGCGCGCCACGGCGGAGGCCTTTGCGAGCGATGACAAGCGCCGCGGCTGCATGGTCGTATTGTCCGCGCCTCAGATGGACGGAGCCAGCCCCTCCATATGCGACACGCTGAAACACCGCCGTGCAGCAACCACGGCCGTGCTGCGGGAGCGCTTGAGACGGGCGGTCGCAGAGGGCGATCTTCCCGCAGCCGCCGATGTCGAGGCCATCACAGCCTACATGGTCACCGTGCAGCACGGCCTCTCCATCCAGGCGCGGGATGGCGTATCCCGCGAGACGCTGCTGGCCATTGCCGACTGCGCCATGGCGGGCTGGGAGAATCTCGTCTCCGCCGGTGGCACAGCCGTCAGCGAAGCAGCTTCAGGGAACCCGTCAGGGACTTGATCCATCGGCTTTCGCCGACGAGCCCCAGCCCGTCGATGGTCTCCTCGCCAAGGTCGCGCTCGGGGAAGGTCGCCTCGTAGTCGGCATAGCTGTGCAGCGCGCGCGCAAAGGACGGGAAAGCGACGATGACGCGGCCTGCCTGCCGTGGCAGCGTCTTGGCCAAAAGCGCGCCGATCGTCCGGCTGTCCGCCTGAAGCACCGGTACGGGCATGTTGGAGCTGATGTCGATCGTCGCCTCTTGCCGGTCCGTGAGCCGGCGGCCCCCGAGCGCCGGCATCGCCGCCCCCATGCCGATCGAGACGGCCGCGATCGTGTTGGCGAGATGGCCCGGCGGCAGGTCGGGATTGACGATGATGGCGAGACGGACGTCTTCGAGCATGGCGGCTTTTCTCCTCTGTTGCAGTGCCGGCGAGACTACAGGGGGCGGGCGGGCAGGTTCTTTCTGATATTGCTGAGGAAATCGAAATTGCGGTAGAATCTACCTTGTAAAGCAAACAAGGAGGCAGAATATGCCGGAAACGCTCGCCACATCGGATGTGAAGATCCTCAAAGCGCTTCAGGAGGACGGGCGCTTGAGCAACCAGGCGCTTTCGGGTGCGGTGGGCATGTCCGCCTCGCCGTGCTGGCGGCGTGTCCGGCAACTGGAGGACGAAGGGGTGATCCAGCGCTATATGGCGGTGCTGGGGCGGCGGGAGATCGGCCTCGGGGTCCTCGCCTTCATCCGCGTCAAGATCGACAGCCATACCGAGGCGGAGGCGGAGGCCTTCGCCAGCGAGGTGATGAAGCTCGATTGCGTCGTCGCCTGCTACAGCATTGCGGGTGATGCGGATTTCCTGCTGCAGGTCGTCTCGCAGGATCTCGACACCTATTCGGACTTCGCCATGAGTGTCGTTCGGCGGCTGCCGGGTATCAAGGAAATGCAGACCACGTTCGTCCTCAAGGAAATCAAGCCGTTCAGTGGCCTGCCGCTACCTGCCGAGGGCGGGCGCCGTGGCCGGTAGGCGTTGCCGGGGCGCGGGTGGTCCCGTGCCCCGGTCCGGGCATGCGTCAGCCTTCGCCTTCGGCCTGCTTGAAGAGCAGGGCCTTCTGGCGGCGCGAGAGGAGGAGCGGAAGGATCGCGACGGCGGCGGCCATGATCCAGAGCGTGATCGAGATCGTGCTCTGGAACAGGATCGAAGGATCACCGCCGCTGATCGCCAGCGCATTGCGCAGGTTCACCTCCATCACATTGCCGAGCACGAAGCCGAGGATGATCGGCGCCATGTCGAAGCCTGCCTTGCGCAGCATCCAGCCGGCAAAACCGATGCCCAGCATCAGGAAGATCGAGAAGACCGAGGCATGGGTGGAATAGACGCCGATGACGGACAGCACGAGGATGCCGGGCACCAGCAGCCAGTTCGGCACGGTCAGAACGCGGGCGAAGATGTTGACCAGCGGCAGGTTGAGCGCGAGCAGGATGAAGTTGCCGACGAAGAGCGAGGCGATGAGGCCACCGACCACTTCCGGCCGCTCGACGAGCAGCATCGGGCCCGGCTGGATGTTGTAGAGCATCAGTGCGCCGAGCATGACGGCGGTCGTTCCCGAGCCGGGCACGCCGAGCGTCAGCATCGGCACGAAGGCGCCCGCCGCGGTCGCGTTGTTGGCGGCCTCCGGCGAGGCGAGGCCCCGCACGTCGCCCTTGCCGAAGGTACCCTCGCGGTCGGAGATGCGCTTTTCCGTCGTGTAGGAGACGGCACTGGAGACCGAGGCCCCGGTGCCCGGAAGCACGCCGACGATGAAGCCGATAAGCGAGCCGCGCAGGGTCGCGCCCATGCTCTTCACCACGTCGCTCATGCGGGCCGTCATGCGGCCGAGTTCGCGCACCACCGTGACGCCGCGGCCCTGATGCTCGAGGATCAGCATCGCCTCGGACACGGAGAACAGGCCGATGACGAGCACGACGAACTCGATGCCGTCGCCGAGTTCCGGCTCGTTGAAGGTGAAGCGGTAGGCGCCCGAGGTGGCGTCGAGGCCGACGGTCGCCAGCATCAGGCCCAGCGTGCAGCCGATCAGCGTCTTCACCGGTTGGCTGCCGACCATGGAGCCGAGCGTGGCGAAGGCGAAGATCATCAGCACGAAGTACTCCGCCGGGCCGAAGCCGATGGCAAGGCCGGACAGCAGCGGCGCGAAGAAGGCAAGGCCGATGACACCGAGGATGCCGCCGACGAAGGAGGCGATGCCGGAAAGGGCAAGCGCCTCGCCGGCGCGGCCCTGCTTGGCCATCGGATAGCCATCCATCGCGGTCATGACGGCGCCGGCATCGCCCGGCACGTTGAGCAGGATCGAGGAGATGCGCCCGCCATATTCCGCCCCGCAATAGACGGCGGCGAGCAGGATCATCGTGCTCTCGGCGGGCAGCCCCATCGTGTAGGCGATGGGCATGAGAAGGGCGATGCCGTTGATCGGGCCGATGGCGGGAAGTGCACCGACCAGCGTGCCGATGAAGCAGCCGATGAAGCCGATCAAGAGGTTCTGGTACGTCAAGGCGACGCCGAAACCCTGCCAGAGATAGTCGAGGTTCATGAAAATGACCTTTCAGTTCGCGGCCGGTCGATCAGCCGAAGAGGGAGCCGGTCGGCAGATAGACCTGGAGCACATAGGCGAAGACCGTCCACCACAGCAGCGTCTGGAGGACACCGCCGATAAGGGCGTGCTTGAGCGGTGCGCCGAAAACGAGCGCCGCGCCGAAGGTCAGGACGAAGGTCGAGCCGGCAAAGCCGAGCGGTTCGAACAGCGCGACCGAGAGCGCGAGGATGGCCGGGATGGCAAGCACGCGCAGCAGCGCCGGCCCCGCCGGGATCGCCTCCATGGTGCCCGGCCAGACGAGATAGAGAAGGCTCAGCCCTGCCAGCAGCGCCGCCAGCATGACCGGAACCGCACGCGGCCCCAGCGGATCCGACGAGAAGGCGTATTCGATGGTTGCGCCTCCGGCGCCATAGGCGATGGCGATGCCGAGAAGGATGAGCGCCGCGATGCGGCTCACGCGCCGGTTTTCGACCGTGTTGGACATGGTGGTCTCCCGTGTTTTCTGAAGGGGGGCCCGGGTCCGGGGCAGGCCGCCCCCGCCGCGAGGATGCGGACGGGGACGGTCGCGCCGCCTTACATGCCGGCTTCCTTGGCGAGCACCTTGAAGCGCTCCACATCCTGCTTGACGCGGGCATCGAAGGCGCTGCCGATCAGGGTGAACTCGAAGAGGCCGCGGGCATCGCGCTCCTTGGCGAATTCCGGCGTCTTGGCCATCGCCTCGAAGGATTTTACCCACCAGTCGTAGTCGGCATCGGAAACATCCTTGCCGACATAGTAGCCGCGCCAGACCGGCCAATCGATCTCGAAGCCCTGTTCGCGGGCGGTCGGCACGCCGGCAAGTTCGCCCGGCAGGCGTTCCGGCGCCATGACGGCGAGGATGCGCACCTTGCCGGCGACGTGATGCTTGACCATCTCGGCCGCATCGCCCGAGCCGACCTTGACATGGCCGCCTTCCAGCGCCGTCAGCACGGCGCCGCCGCCTTCCAGCGCCACGTAGCGCATGGTCTTCGGATCCTGCTCGGCCGCCTTGGCGATGAGCGAACCCTTCATCCAGTCCTGCGAACCGACGGCGCCGCCACCGGCCACGGCAAAGCCGGCCGGGTCCGCCTTGTAGGCGGCGACGAGTTCCTTCAGCGTCTTGTGCGGCGAATCGGCGGCAACGACGATCACGCCGTAGTCCGCACCGAGCGCACCGAGCCAGCGCACCGCGGTTTCATCCGGCTGGCCGAACTTGCCCTGGGCGATCAGGAGCGCCGAGCCGGAAGAGGCGGCGGAGATGAGGTTGCCGTCCTTGCCGCGCTTGCCGACGACGTGGTTGTAGGCGACGGCACCGACGCCGCCCTCCATGTAGGTCACCGTCATCGGGGTCGAGATCTGCTCGGATTCCAGCAGGGCATTGGCGGCCAGCCGGCAGGTGAGGTCGAAACCGCCGCCCGGCTTGGCGCCGGCAAGGCATTCCGGCTTGGCGGGTTCGGCGAGGGCCGGCGCCATGGCGGCAAGGCTTGCCAGCGTGGCGCCGGCAAGGAGTTTCGAGATGGATCGGATCATGGTCTGCTTCTCCCTTTGTGGTTTCCGGGGAGGCGATGGGCGCACGAACGGGTGCGCGCTCGCGGTGGTCGCGGCGCGGCGTCGGTCGATACGGGAACTCTCCTCCGGGCAGCCGACACAGTCTCTCCCGTCGGCTGGCGATCCTTCCTACGCCGCTTTCCTGTCACAACGCTGTCATGTCTCGCCCGGCTTGATTGCGCCCCCTTCAGCGTGCCACGCTCACGCGTATGCGTATCCTCCTCGTGGAAGACACCGACGATGTCGGCGAAGCGATCAGCCGTCGCTTCGAACAGATCGGGCACAGCGTCGACTGGCAGGTCGACGGGCTGGCAGCCTCGGAGATTCTCGATTTCACGCCCTACGATCTGGTGATCCTGGATGTGATGCTGCCGGGCCTCGACGGGTTCGAGATTCTGCGCCGCCTGCGCCTGCAGAAAAATCCGGTGCCGGTGCTCGTGCTCACCGCCCGTTCGGAAATCGACGACCGGGTGAGCGCGCTCGATCTCGGCGCAGACGACTATCTCGTGAAACCCTTCGATTTCCGCGAACTGGAGGCGCGGGCCCGCGTGCTGATGCGTCGGCGCTCCGGCGGCGAGCCGACCAACATCATCACCTGCGGCGACGTGGCGCTCGACCGGACGAACCGCAACGTGCGCATCGGCAACCGCGAGATCCAGCTGAAGCGCCGCGAGATGAGCCTTCTGGAGATCCTCGCCTCACGCCCGGGCCGCATCTTCAGCAAGCAGGAACTGCTCGACCACCTGTTCGGTTTCGATGAGGCACCGGACCAGAACGCGATAGAACTCTACGTTGCAAGGCTGCGCAAGAAACTGGAAGGGGCGGAGAGCGTCATCGTCACCGTCCGGGGCCTCGGTTACAAGCTGGTGGCCGGCCCATGAAGACGGAAACCTCGCTCTTCTCACGCCTGCTGCTGCGCGTGGCGCTGGTGCTCTTCCTCGGTGCCGCCGGCATCGTCACGGCGGCCTGGTTCTACGCGGCTGCCGCGGCGGACGAGGCGTTCGACCGCCTGCTGCAGGGCGCCGCCTTCCAGATCGCCGAAAACATGGTGGTGGAAGACGGCGCGCTGGAGATCAACATGCCGTCTTCCGCTTTCGAACTGCTGGGGCTCGCCACCCGCGACCGCATCTTCTACCGCGTCGTCGGAACGGACGGAAAGACATTGACCGGTTACGAGGATCTGCAACCGCCGATAGATCTTGCCGAAAGCCGGCGGGCACCTGTCTTCGTCTCGACACGCTACGGCAATACGGACGTGCGCATGACGATCGGCGCCCGCGCCGTCTCCGACCCCGCGCTGAGCGGCTGGGTCTACATCATCCTCGCGCAGACGACCGAGGCGCGCACGGCGCTCGCCTCGGAGCTGACGGCGCGGGCGGTCATCCTCGTCGCGGTCATGGCCTGCGCCACGCTTTTCGCAACGGCGCTGGCCCTTCGGCTCTCGCTCCGGCCGGTCGTCGACCTGTCGCGGGTGCTGCACGACCGGGAGCCGCAGGACCTGACGCCGCTGGCTGTCGAGGTGCCGCGCGAACTGTCGCCCTTCGTCGGCTCGATCAACTATTTCATGCGGCGGCTGGACGAGCGCATGCGCCTGCTCCATCGCTTCATCGGCGATAGCGCGCACCAGATCCGCACGCCGCTGACGGCCCTGCTTGCCCAGCTCAGCCTCGTCGATGAAAAGGGGCTTTCGAACGAAGGGCGCCACCATCTGGCGCGGGTGCGGGCACGGGTGGAGGAGCTGTCGCACCTGACAAACCAGCTGCTCGGCCACGCCATGGTCATCCATCGTTTCGATTCGGAAAAGCTCGTGCCGATCGATATCAGGGACGTCGCGCGTCGTGCCTTCAAGCGTGCCGTGCCGCTCAGCCTCGATCCCGATATCGTCGCCGCCTTCGAGGCGCCGGACGCACCGGTCATCGTGCTGGGCGATGCGCTCAGCCTGCGCGAGGCCATGGTCAACGTCATCGACAATGCGCTGCGCCACGGCGCCATCGCCAAGCTCGACGTGCGCGTCTCGGTGACGGGGGAGACGGCGCTGTTCGCCGTCGAAGACGACGGGCCCGGCATCCCGCCGGAACGATGGCCGGAGGTCATCACGCGCTTTGCCTCTTCCCGTTCGGAACGCCATGTTTCCGGCCTTGGCTTCGCCATCGCCGCGGAGGTGGCGAACCTGCTCGGCGGCCATCTGCGCTTCCTTGCCGCCGCCGATGGGCGCGGCTTCACGACCATCATCGAATTGCCGCTTCATCAGGAGGACAGGACATGATCCGCAAGGCGCTTGCCTGCACGCTTCTGGTGCTGCCGTTCCTCCTGCCGCGGGCCGCCGTCGCGGTGGAGGGCGACCGGCAGGTCTTTCCCGCCGCAGCGGAAAGGGCGCGCCTCGTCATCCACGGCGCGACCGACATCGAGGCGATGCGGCCGTTGCTCGAGGATTTCCGGGCGCTTCGTCCGGAGGTGACGCTGGAATATGTCGACTATCTCACCAACGAGCTTTTCCGCGAGGCGAAGGCGTCTTGCGCGAGCGGCGAGCATGTCGCCGATCTTCTCCTGTCCTCTTCGGTGGATCAACTCGTGCGGCTTGCCAATGACGGCTGCGCGGTGGCGCATCGCACCGGGGAAACGGTGCCGTCCTGGGCCAACTGGCGCGAGGAGGTCTACGGCTTCAGCTTCGAACCGGCCGTGATGGTCTACGACGAGCGGCAGGTGCCGCCGGAGGACGTGCCGCGCAGCCACCACGAGCTCGCCGAACTGCTGCGGCAGAAGTTCGAAACCTATCGCGGCCGGGTCGGCACCTACGATGTGCGCGCCTCCGGCATCGGCTACCTGCTCGCCTATAATGACTCTCGCGTCGCGCCCACCACCTATGGCCGCCTGCTGGAGAGCTTCGGCCGGGCGGAGACGGTCACGCGCTGCTGCAACAACGAGGTGCTGGACGAGTTGCGCCGCGGCAACATCGCGATCGCCTACAACGTGCTCGGTTCCTATGCCTATGCCGCGCATCTGCGCGATCCGCACCTGCGCCTCGTCCTGCCGCGGGACTACACGCTCATCCTCTCCCGCGGCGCTCTGATCCCGGCGACCTCCCGGCAGAAGAGCCTTGCCGGCGCCTTCCTCGATTATCTCCTGTCCGAGCGCGGACAGAAGAAGGCGCGCCAGGCCTCGTTCTATTTCAGTGCCAACGGGCTGCTGCCCTACGGAGTGGACGGTCCGACCTCGCTCATCGATACCGGCATCGGCCGGCCGATCCGCATCGGCCCGGCGCTGCTTGCTGCGCAGGACCAGGCCCAGCACAAGCGCTTCACCGAGGAGTGGATCACCGTCATGGAGGGCAAGCAGCCCTGAGCGGGGCCGCTTCCCCGGAGACGATCAGACGCGTTCGCTCGTGCCGAATTCCAGCGCCTGTTTCAGGTGCTGGCGCAGCAGGGCCTCGGCCCAGTCGAGGTCGCCGTTTTCCACCGCATCGAGAATGGCAAGGTGCTCGCGACAGGACTGCTCGATGCGTTCGGCCGGCAGCTCGAAGAATGCGGCCGATTCCTGCATGCGGCGCAGGTTGTTCTGGTGGCGGATCGAATCGGTAAGGAACCGGTTGCCGGAAAAGCCGGCAAGGTTCTCATGGAAGAAGGCATTGACGCGGAACCACTCGTCGCTGCCCGAGCGGCTGGCGGGATCGTCGATGATGCGCTCGTGCGAGCGGCGGATCTGCGCGGCGATCTCCTTGTCCACCTTGAAATGCGGCGTGCGCAGTGCCGAGCATTCGACGATGGCGCGAAACTCGTAGCTTTCCCGATAGGCGTCGTCACCGACCAGCGAATCGACGAAGCGCCAGCCATGGCCGGGCAGGCGCTGCGCCAGCCCCTCGGCGGCGAAGCGCATCAGCAGCTTGCGCACGGTGCCGCGCGACACGCCGTAACGCGGCATGAGCTCGGCCTCCGACACGTCTTGCGGCAGGGTATCCTGCGCCCGCTCGCGCAGCATGCGCCGATAGAGGTCCTCGATCGGCGAGACCGGCAGGATTTCGGCAAGGTCGAGCGTCGAGACGTCGCGTGCCACGCGCAGGCCCCGCTTTTCCATCGGCTGCAGCACACCCTTTTCCACGAGCAGGTCGAGCGCGCCCGCTATTGGCGAGCGCGACACGCCGAAGAGCCGCGCCAGTTCCGGCGCGGAAATGCGGGTGCCGACCGTCAGGTCCGCATCGCGGATCCGGTCGATGATCCGGCGGGCCAGATCGAGCTGCAAGATGCTGGGGCCGTCCGTGTGTTCGGCGTCCGAAAGGTCCGTATCGTCCATGGGTCCCTCACTATCATTTGCATTATAGCGTGAACACAACGCAATGCGAATTGATAATTTTTCAAATTTAATGCTTTTCATATCCATAAAATGCATTAAGCTGCAATCAAAGACGGAAACGAGGCAGCGGCATATGGCAGACATCACCCCTTTCCCCCTCATCGAGATCAGCGGTCCGCCGCGGGAGCGCGGTCGCATGTATGGCGAGAAGGCGCGGGATCGTATTCATCTCTCGGCCGGCCTCTACACCGGTCAGCTCCACAAGCTCGGCTTCGACGATGCCGACATCGAACGTCTCGTCACTCTCTTCCTGCCGCGCATCCGTGATTGGGCGCCGGACCTGGTGACGGAGATGGAGGGCATTGCCGAGGGGGCGGGAGTCAGCCTGTCTGCCGTCGTGCTGGTCAACGCGCGCACCGAGGTGCTGCAGCTCGCACGGTTGGAGGCAGGCGTTTCCGACGAGGAGCCGGACGGTTGCACCGGTGCCGTGCTGCTGCCGGAAGTGACGCGCGACGGCACGGTCATCCACGGCCAGAACTGGGACTGGCGCGCCGAATGCGCCGACACGTCCGTAGTGCTGCGCATCCTGCGCGATGACGGACCTGATATCCTGACCTTCACCGAGGCGGGCGGTCTCGCCCGCAGCGGCTTCAATTCCGCCGGCATCACGATCACCGCCAACTATCTCGAAAGCGACCGTGACTACCGCGAGATGGGCATTCCGCTGCCCTTCATCCGTCGTCGGGCGCTGGAGGCGCGGCATTTCGCGATGGCGCTGCGCGTCGTCGCCATCACGCCGAAATCCGGTTCGAACAACATGATGCTGAGCACGGCCGAAGGTTATGCGGTCGATCTCGAATGCGCACCGGACGAGGCGTTCCCGATCTATCCGCAGGACGGCGTGATCGT